>Ga0265595_1000326_pt1 | contig 44854 bp, 37 predicted proteins | sample saktaG_15_FD_190148 | JGI IMG/M metagenome (GOLD analysis project Ga0265595, IMG submission 190148) | Saline water microbial communities from Sakinaw Lake, British Columbia, Canada - sak_2013_06_06_50m | ecosystem: Environmental > Aquatic > Non-marine Saline and Alkaline > Saline ...
TACCACAAGCGAGGGCGAGACCTGAAGTACCTGCTGGACAATATCGAACCCTGAGGGGGCAACCCCTCATTCTCACGCACCCCATTCCCCAACTGTCCATTTGCAGCTTTCGATTTCTCTGGGGCCGCCTCCCCTGGCTTGACTCAGCCGGGGCGTGCTGGCATAGTTTCTGTCCCACTATCATGGCGGATCCTAAGGCGCAGCGGTTTCCCGGCCTGACCCAGGCCGAGGCCGCGCATCGGCTGAAGACTCACGGCTACAATGAGCTGCCGGCCGCGAAGCGTCGTGGCATCTGGCATATTGCCTTCGAGGTCGTCCGCGAGCCGATGTTCCTGTTGCTTCTGGCTTCGGGTGTGGTCTATCTCGTGCTTGGCGAGACCCGCGATGCGATGATGCTGCTCGGGTTCGTGTTCGTCATCATCGGTATCACCCTTTACCAGGAGCGGAAGACCGAGCGGGCGCTGGAGGCGTTGCGCGACCTTGCCAGCCCGCGCGCCCTGGTGGTGCGCGACGGCGAGGTGATACGGATTCCCGGCCGTGAGGTCGTGCGCGATGACGTCGCGCTGCTGATCGAGGGCGACCGGGTGCCGGCGGACTGCATCGTGCTCGACTCCAATCACCTGTTGGTGGACGAGTCGCTCCTGACCGGCGAGTCGATGCCGGTGCGAAAGATTGCCGGTGACCCGGGGGCAGCGCTTGGCCGGCCGGGCGGTGATGACCAGCCCGGCGTTTACTCGGGCACCATCGTGGTGCAGGGGCAGGGCGTGGCCCGGGTTCGCGCGACCGGCCCGGATACCGAGATGGGCAAGATCGGCAAGACCCTCCTGCAAGAGAAGCAGGAGACCTCGCCGCTGGAAATCGAGACCCGGCGAGTAATCCGCAACTTCGCGGGTGCCGGGCTGACCGTCTGCGTGTTAGTGGTGGTATTCTACCAACTGACCCGCGGCTCGCTGCTGGGCGGGCTTCTGGCCGGGCTGACCCTCGCGATGGCCCTGCTGCCCGAGGAGATACCGGTGGTGCTGACCGTGTTCCTCGCTCTCGGCGCATGGCGGATGTCCCTGAAACAGGCGCTTACCCGCCGGGTCCAGGCAATACAGGCAATCGGGTCTTCCACCGTGCTCTGCGTCGACAAGACCGGCACGCTGACCATGAACAAGATGACGGTCTGGAAGTTGTTCGGCGGCGACCGGTTCTGCGACGTTGACGGAGTCAGGGCCACCACTCTGCCCGACGTCTGCCACGAGACGATCGAGTACGCGATTCTGGCGAGCCAGGAAATCCCGGTCGACCCGATGGAGCGGGCGCTGCTCGACCTGGGCACGCGGGCGCTCCGGGACACCGAGCATGTCCACCCGGAGTGGCAACTGGTGCGCGAGTACCCGCTGTCGCGGCAGTTGCTGGCGATGTCGCGGGTGTGGAAGTCGCCCAACGGCCGTGACTATGTGATCGCGGCCAAGGGTGCGCCCGAGGCGGTCGGTGACCTTTGCCACCTCGGGCCGGCGCAGTCGAAGGAGTTGGCCGAACGGGTCAACACGATGGCGGCGGAAGGCCTGCGGGTACTGGCCGTGGCGCGGGCCCGGTTCACGCGGGCGGGCCTGCCGTCGGAGCAGCACGACTTCCAGTTCGAGCTCATCGGCCTGGTTGGATTCACCGACCCGGTGCGGCCGGAGGTGAAGGCCGCGGTCGAGAAGTGCCGCCGGGCGGGCATCCGTGTCGTGATGATTACCGGCGATTACGCCGGCACCGCGTCGAAGATAGGTCGCGAGATCGGGCTGCAGACTCCCGAGTTGGTGATTACCGGTCCGGAGATGGAGGAGATGAGCGACGCCGAACTTCGCGCCCGGGTCAGGACGACCAACGTGTTTGCGCGGGTCGTGCCCGAGCAGAAGCTGAAGCTGGTCAACGCCCTCAAGGCCAATTCGGAGATCGTCGTGATGACCGGCGACGGCGTGAACGACGCGCCGGCGCTTCGGGCCGCCCACGTTGGCATCGCCATGGGCGGCCGGGGGACCGATGTGGCGCGCGAGGCGGCGGCAATGGTGCTGCTGGACGACGATTTCTCGACCATCGTGCAGGCCGTGCGCCAGGGTCGGAGAATCCTCGACAACTTGAAGAAGGCGTTCGCGTACATCTTCAGCGTCCATGTGCCGATTGCCGGGATGTCGCTCTTGCCCATCCTGTTCAAGTGGCCGCTCGTCCTGCTGCCGGTCCACGTGGTATTCCTCGAACTCATCATCGACCCGTCCTGCTCGGTCGTGTTCGAGGCGGAACCGGAGGAACGCGGCGTGATGGACCGGCCGCCGCGCCGGCTGGACGAACCGCTATTCGACCGGAGGACGGTTGGCCTCGCCCTGCTGCAGGGACTGTGGGTGCTGCTCATCGTGCTGGCGGTGTTCGCAGTCTCGCTGCACCGGGGACAGGGCGAAGCCGACGCGCGCACGCTTACGTTTGTGACCCTGGTTCTCGCGAATCTCGGGCTGATACTCACCAACCGCTCGTGGTCGCGCACTATCGTCAGTTCGATACGAGTTCCGAATCGGTCGCTCTGGTACGTGGTGTTCGGCGCGCTGGCGTTCCTCGCCCTCGCGCTCTACGTGCCGTTCCTGCGCGGCATGTTCAAGTTCACCGCGCTGCATCCGACCGACCTGCTCATCTGCCTGGGCGGCGGCGTGGTCAGCATCGCCTGGTTTGAGCTATTCAAATTCGTCAAGAATCACCGCCTGTTCCGCCGGAAGCGCGTCCCTGCCGCTTGACCCGGCCGCGCTGCGGCCTAGAATCAGATGATGAGTTCTGAACTACAGGAGGTTCATGTGACGAGAAACGTATTCGCCGTTCTGCTTCTGGGCCTGATTGCTGTCGGCAGCACGCCGGCGCTGGTACTGAACGTGCCATCCAGCTACTCGACCATCCAGGCAGGCATCGACGCCGCGACCGGCGGCGACACGGTGCTGGTCGCGCCGCAAACCTACTACGAGAACATCAACTTCCGGGGCAAGAATATCGTCGTCGCCAGCAACTACCTGCTTAGCGGCGACCTCGGCGCCATCGACTCGACGATCATCAACGGCGGCAATTCCTTCAACGATACCGGAAGCTGCGTCCTGATTGTCTCGGGCGAGGACTCGACCGCGAAGCTCGAAGGGTTGACTATCACGCGCGGGACGGGCACACTCTGGACCGATGAGCACGGCAGTGCCCTGAACCGCGAGGGCGGCGGGGTCCTGATAGCGCTCTCGTCGCCGGTCATCCGGCACAACATCATCGTCGACAACTCGGCGACCAACCGGAGCGGGGCAACAAGCGCGGGCGGCGGCGGCATCCGGGCCGGGGACGGCAACCCGCTCATCGAGGGCAACGTCATCATGTTGAACAACGGCCGGTACGGCGCGGGCATCGCGCTCAACCACACGGGCGCCCGAATCCGGAACAACATCATCTTCGACAACCGGGGCGGACAGGACGACGGCGGCGGGGGAATCCTGGCCCACCTGGGCTTCAGCGCGCCCAAGGTCATCGAGAACAACACGATTGTGGGGAATTCCGCGGGGGCCAGTGGCGGCGGCGGGATGCGGGTGGCGGACGCGGATTCGGTCGTATTCAGGAACAACATCGTCTGGGACAACGTCGCGGCCACCGGCGCCCAGTTGGATGACCAGGGCGGGACCGCGCGTGTGACCTTTTGCGACATCAAGGGCGGCTGGCCCGGCAACATTGCTGCCGACCCGGAGTTCGCGCGCGACAACTTCTACCTGACTCCGGGTTCGCCGTGCGTGGACGCGGGCAACCCGGACCCGGCCTACAATGACCCGGACTCATCCGGCGTCGCCAGGTGGCCGGCTTTGGGTGGGCGCCGAAACGACATGGGCGCGTACGGCGGGCCGCGGGCAAGCGTGCTGGCCAGGACGTTCTACGGTATCAGCGAGCAAGCCCCGGCCGGGACCCCGCGATTCGGCTTGACGGTGCAGCCGCAGCCGTGTCGCACCGAGGCGTGCGTCAGGTTCGAGCTGCGCCGACCCGGGCGCGTGAGCCTGTCGCTCTACGATGCAACCGGCAGGCAGGTGAAGCAGGTTCTCGTCGGTTCCGCCAGCGCCGGCGCGCAGGCCTTGCGACTCGGCGTGGCCGGTCTGCCTGCAGGCGGATACGTCTGTCGGCTCGCCGCGGGCGGCTGCGTGGAGACCGTCCCGATGGTCGTGGCGAGATAGGCCAGGGGCTGGGTACTTGGAACCAAGAACCATGAACCAAGAACTGAGAACCAGCGATAGCGTTGACACTCGGCTGCTCTCGACTAAGATAGACCGCTGCGGATAATTACCTCGGGGCTGTAGCTCAGTTGGGAGAGCACCTGCCTTGCACGCAGGGGGTCGCCAGTTCAAATCTGGTCAGCTCCAATCAGCGACGCGAGTACAAAAGGGGTACCCGGGGTTTCCGCTGAACGCCGTCCGCGGCCGTGCCGTTGGACGGTTCAACTAGACGAGGCCGGCCTTCGGGTCGGCCTCGCTGCGTTAGCCGAGACTCCGTCGTCCTACAAGCGAATGAACACGCGGAAGCGGTAGAGAACTCCTGCCACAAGTCCGCAGAGTCCGTAGACCCCGGCAAGAACCAGCACTACCACAGGCCACCAGCTTGCCGCAGGCACGCGCTGCATCACGGTTACGAGGATGATGCCGTGCAGCATGAAGATTGCCAGCGCGTTCACACCAAACACCTTGAAGGGTAGGAACCGCGGGTTCAGCAGGGAGAACACGAGCAGCAGCGCCGCAGCCACACCGGTCGTCAGCAACAGGTAGGTTACCGTGACCGGTGGTTTGTAGACCGGCAGCCAGCGACTGAACAGCAGACCGGCGCCGATTCCAGCCACCGTGATGACTGTGCAGCATACCCGCAGCCCGCGCGAGTCATGGTTCCGGACAAAGCTCCCGGCCAGCGAACCCAGCAGTACAAGGCCGGCCCAGGCCAGCCCGCCGGGAATCCCGCCGAGATGGCCGGCGTCGTTGGCAAGAAGCCACGTCCGGAGACCAAGGCGGCTGATGAGTTCGTACAGCGCGACGAGAAGCACGGCGATTACCGGACGCCAGCGCGGCCGCAGGAACATGAACGGCAGCGCTACAAGCCCGGCCATGCCGAGTGTCTCGAGCACGCCCCATTCGAGCGCGATGTTGTGCCTGAGCAATATCGAGCCGAGGACGCCGAACGCGACCAGGAGCAGGCTGCGGCGTATGAAGCGCCAGATGGTCCTGGCGGTGCCGTGAGCAGCGAGGCTGCGCGGGAACGACAGTTCGAACGCGACGCCGATTATGAACAGGAAGGTCGGGATGACGAAATCAGGCAACGTAACCCGGCCCATCGTTGTCGCGTGCTTCAGCCATGCCGGGACGATTGCGAAGCCGGAGAGGATGTTTACGAGAATCATCATCGAGACGGTGAAGCCCCGAAACTGGTCGAGGAACTCAACCCGTTCCGGGATGCCGCGCGTCGGCCGCGATGTCAACACTGTTGACTAATTCTCCGGCATCCGGCTCACAGTGTCAAACGAAGGTGGGGCGGGCGGTAGGCACCCAGGAACCGGGAGAAGTGCAGTCGACGGCTTGAGCCTTGCGGCCGTCAGCCGGGTGCTGAAGTCTTACTTCAGCAGGAACCTAGCGTCGAGGACGAGCGCGCCTTTGCCTTCTTCGTACACGAGCAGCGGGTTGATGTCGAGTTCGCTGATTTCCTTGAAGTCGGTGACGAGTTGGGACAGCCGCTGCAGGCACTCCTTGATCTTCGTCACGTCGCGCGGGGCCTCGCCGCGGTAGCCCTGCAGTATCTTCACCGCCTTGATGCCGCAAACCATTGAGTCGGTGGAGATGTCGTTCAGGGGTGCGATGCGGAAGGTGACGTCCTTGAGCACTTCCACGAGGATGCCACCGAGGCCGAACATCAGGATGGGGCCGAACGACGGGTCGCGATTCATGCCGAGGATGGTTTCGGTCCCCTTGGGGGCCATCTTCTGTACCAGTACGCCCCAGATATCCGCGTCGGGTTTCTTCGCCTTGACGCCGGCGAGCAGGTCGGCGTGTTCCGATTTCAGCCTGGCTTCGTCGGTGATGTTGATGCGGACGCCGCCGAATTCGGTCTTGTGCAGGGTGTCCGGTGACACAATCTTGATGACAACCGGGTAGCCGATTTCCTTCGCCGTCGCCAGCGCTTCATCGAGAGTCTTGGTCAGCTTGGATGGAGGCACAGGCAGGCCGTAGGCACGCAGGATTTCGTGGCCCTCGGGCTCGGATACAAACCGGGTCGGCCGGCCCTGGACCCGGGTAAAGATTTCCTTCACTACCTGCGGTTTCACGTCGGGGAAGATCTTGACTTCGCCCTGGGGACGGCGGCTCCATTCGCTGAACTCGACCATGGCGGCCAGCGCCCTGGCCGCATTCTCAGGGAACTGGTAGTGGGGGATGTGGTCTCGCATCAACTGGCGCCGGATTTCCATCGGGTTCATCATCGATTGGATGCAGGCTAGAATCGGTTTGTCCGACTTCGCCCCGATATCGGCGGTGATGCTCGCGATGTCCTTGGACTCGGCCATCAGCGTCGGGGCCCAGATAGGGATGAGGGCATCGACGTTCTCGTCGGCGATCAGCAGTTCGAGCGCGGCGCGGTAGCGGGTCGTGTCGGCGTCGCCGATGACGTCGACCGGGTTCGCGGTCGAGGCGGTAACCGGCAGGTGCTTCTTCAACTCGGTTCGGGTCTTGTCTTCAAGCTTCGCGATCTGGAGACCATTTCGTACGCAGGCGTCGGTGGCCATGATGCCGATGCCGCCGGCGTTAGTGACGATGGCAACGCGGCGGCCCTTGGGTGCAGGCTGGTAAGCGAGAGCCGCGCCCTTGGCGAAAAGCTCGTTGATGGTGTCGACGCGCAGGATGCGGGCCTGGGCGAAGAACGCATCGTAGGCGGCGTCGGAGCCGGCGAGCGCTCCGGTGTGGGATGACGCGGCTTTGGCGCCTTCGGATGTGCGGCCGGCTTTGATAGCGAGAATCGGCTTCGGCTTGATCGGGTGTGACGTGGTCTCTCGCGCGATCCGCATGAACTCCGGTGGGTTCACGAGGTCTTCGAGGTAGAGCATAATGACGTCGGTTTCGGGGTCGTCGCGTAGGTAGGCTAGGAGGTCGCACTCGTTGATGTCGGCCTTGTTGCCGATGGAGGCGAACTTGGAGAGGCCGGCTTCTTCGGAAATCGCGTACTCGAGCGCGCTCAAGCCCACGGCTCCGGATTGGGAAATGAGCGCGATGTTGCCGAAAGGCGGCATGGCGCGTCCAAAGGTTGCGTTGAGCCTGACCTTTGGCGACGCGTCGATTACGCCGAAGCAGTTGGGGCCGATGAGCCGGATGCCGTACTTGCGGGCGCGGTCGCGTACCGCTAGTTCGAGTTGGGCGCCGGTGGGGCCGAGTTCCTTGAACCCGGCCGAGATGACGACGGCGCCCTTGACCTTCTTCTGGCCGCATTCAGCCAGTACCGCGGGCACCGCCAGTGCGGGGATGATCAGGACTGCCAGGTCTACCTCATCCGGTATCTGCAGCACGGTTTCGTAAGCCTTGACGCCGAGTATCGATTTGGCGGTGTTGTTGACCGGGTAGACCACGCCGGTGTAGCCGTTCATCAGGACGTTGGCGAAGAGCGCGCGGCCGACCGAGCCTTCGCGGTTGGACGCGCCGATGACCGCGGTCGAGCGCGGCCGGAAGATGAAGTCTAGGGAACCGGGGTTTGGCATGGCTGCCTTCTACTTTCTGCCCGGATTTGGGGACGCCTTCTCGAACCGCATGGTCAGGGTGTAGACGCCGTCTTCCCACTTGGTCTCAATCGGCAGCCCGGTGCGGGTCATCAGCCGGTAGGCGCGGGTGTTGGAGTCGAGTACGTAGCCGACAAAGCCCTTGATGCCCTTCATCTTCGCGACCTTGGTGAGATGGTTGAAGAGCACGCCGCCGAGTCCGCGGTTCTGGAACTCGTCCTGCACCTCGATGGCATACTCGGCGAGCCCGGTCGCCTTGTCCACGTAGTAGCGGGCCGAGCCGATGATGTGCTCTTCGCCGCCCTGCTTGAGCGCGGCGACGAGGGCCATCTCCGATTCATAGTCGACGTTGACGAACTTGGAGAGTTTCTCGTGGGGCATGGCCTTGAGGTACGAAAAGAACCGGTAGAAGACCGTGTCCTTGGAGAAGGAGTAGAAGAGGTCGCGCATCGCCGGCTCATCGGTCGGCCGGATGGGCCGCAGGAAGACCGGCGTGCCGTCCTTGAGCGCGGCCTGGGCTTCGAACTCCTCGGGGTAGCGGGCCTCGACCAGCGGCAGTTCGGGCTGGTCGGCGTAGATGTAGTGCTTTTCTTTGGCGAGCTTGAAGAGCTCGGAGCGGAACTTCGGGTGGGCGATTGAGATGAGTGCGAGCGCGCGGTCTCGAATCGACTTCCCGTGCAGATAGGCGACGCCCCATTCGGTGACCACGTAGTGGACGTCGCCGCGCGAGGTGACCACGCCCGCGCCCTCGGTCAGGGTTGGCATGATGCGGGAGAACTGGTCGTCGTCCCGGGTCGAGCGGAGCACGATGACCGCCTTGCCGTCATGCGACCGGGCCGCGCCCCGCACGAAGTCAACCTGGCCGCCGATGCCTGAGTAGAACTGGTAGCCGATGGAGTCGGCGCAGACCTGCCCGGTCAGGTCGACCTCCAGCGCCGAGTTGATGGATACCATCTTGTCGTTCTGGCTGATGACGAACGGGTCGTTCGTATAGTCAACCGGGTGGAACTCGAACATCGGATTATTGTCAATGTACCGGAACAGGCGCTCGCTGCCCATGGCGAATGAGGCGATAACTTTGCCCGGATGCAGCGTCTTCTTCCGGTTGTTGATGACGCCCGCCTCAATCAGGTCGATGGTCGAGTCGGAGAAGACTTCGGTGTGGACTCCCAGGTCCTTCTTCTCTTTCAGGTACCCGAGCAGGGCGTTGGGGATACCGCCGTAGCCGACCTGGATAGTCGAGCCGTCCTCGATCAGGTCGGCGACGTTCTTGGCGATGCGGCGCGCGACCTCGCTTGCACCCGGCGTAATGAACTCGTAGATTGGCGCGTCGTTCTCGACCAGCGCGTCTATCTCGTCAACGTGGATGAAGCTGTTGCCGAGCGTGCGCGGCATCTGCGGGTTGACTTCGGCGATGACGTAACGGGCGGCCTCGGCTGCGGGCTTGGTGATGTCAACCGACACGCCGAAGCTGCAGAACCCGTGCTCGTCCGGCGGGGTGACGTGAATCAGGGCGACGTCGATGGGCCGGCGCCCGGACTTGAGCAAGTCCGGGATTTCCGAAAGGAAGATGGGCGTGTAGTCGGCCCGGCCTTCCCACACCGCGGGCCGGACGTTCGCGCTGATGAAAAAGGCGTTGGCCCGGTAGCGGCTGGCCAGCTTCTCCTGCGCGTAGGGCGCGACGCCCAGCGTCAGCAGGTGGGTGATTTCGACGTCCTCGGTCGGGCAGTCGGCGAGCGCCTGCACCAGTTTCTGGGGCGTGCCGCAGGCCGAGCCGATGAAAAGACGGTCGCCCGGTTGCAGAATCTGCAGAGCCTGGTCAGCGGTCTTGATTTTCGCGCGATACTTCTCGCGCCAGTCAACGTTACTCATAGTCTCCTTCTGGTTTCGGCGTCGAACTTGTCAGACAGGTCCGACGAATCTTGGCTCCGCGGCTCATCAGCCCGCGGCCCTTGAACTCACATCCCGAGGCCCCGGCTCGGGGCCTTCTGCGTAATCTGCGTAATCTGTGGATTTCCTGCTTCGGGCCAGGAATGGTTTTCCGTTTTCCTCTTCGATGACACCGCAGGCGAAATCCGGATCGTGCTCAAGGAACGAGAGCCACTTTCCGGCAATAGACTGCTGTACGAGCTTCTCCTTCTGTTCCATCGTCTCAAGAGGAAGCAAATCATACCCCATAATATAGGGCGTGGCAATATGTGACCGGGTCGGAATCAAGTCGCCCCAGTAGACGGCGGTTCTGCCGCCTGAGCGCAACAGCACGATCTGATGGCCGGGCGTGTGGCCGCCCGTCAGCACAAGCTCAAGCCCAAGCACAGGCTGGAAATCTCCGTCGATGAGTTCCAGTTGACCAGCCTCATGAAGCGGCAGGAAGTTCTCGGGCAGATAGGCAGCGCGGGAGCGGCGGTTCGGGTTCAGGGCGAGGTCCCATTCCTTCCGCTGTACGTAGTAGCGGGCATTGGGGAAGCGGGGGACAGGCTTGCCGGTCGAGTCGAGCTTCGTGGCAGCGCCGGCGTGGTCGAAGTGCAGGTGCGTGAGCACGACCTTCGTGATGTCCTCGGGCTTGAAACCCGCACGGGCAAGCGAGGACTCGATGGTGTCGGTGTGCTCGATGCGGTAGATGTCGGTGCTCTTCGCATCCCACTTGTCGCCGATGCCGGTGTCAATGAGCACCCTTTCTCCAGGAACCGAAATGGGACCAACCACAGAGGGTACTGAGTCGGGTGAAGGTCGGGATTCCGCTCCGTACTCTTCAACTCTCTGCGATCTCTGTGGTTCAATATCGGATTTGGGGCTTTCGGTGCCGGCTACGACCAGCAGGGGCCGCAACGCCAGCCGAATCCGATTGCGCTCGTCCGGCGGGTTGGTCCGTTCCCACAGCGGCTTGGGCACGACACCGAACATCGCCCCGCCGTCGAGTCCGAAGAACCCGTCGGACAGGCTGAACAGCTCAAACTCGCCAAAGTGCATCAGCAGAGATTGTAGAACCCGGACTCAGTCCGTCAAGACAGCCGCCACCTTGGCCGAGAACAACTCCTCGCTGTGCCGCTGGTCTGTCAAATCTCCCTCCATTCGCTGCCGCCCGCCGTTAGCCGTAGGCCGCAAGCGGTCGGCCCGAACGCGCGGCGACTTGGCCTTGGGCGGGTCCTCAACGATTCGTATCTCATCATCACCCGGGTCGTAAGCTGTAAGCCGTAAGCCGTCAGCCGTCATACGCCTCGTCTCGACTATCTTGTCACGCCGCGCCTTGACATCGCTCAGGAATAGGTGACTGTCCCTAATTTCCCCTAATTTCCCCCCCCGAATTCCCCATCTTGTCAATCCCCGCCGCCAAGATTGAACTCGCACTGGGTGCCGTAGACCTGAGGCTTGCCGATTGAAAGCATCCAGCGGTCGTAGGTGGCCTTCAGTAGCCATTCGGCAGTGCCCTTGGGCCACCGCTGCGTGTTGACGCCCTTCTCGTTTGCGCCGGCCGCGAGTTCGTGTGCGATGCGATAGTGGCTTGAGTCGTGGCCATGCTGCAACACCATTGCCGCATCGAGCATCTCCTCAGGAGTCCAGTCCGACTCGGCTCGATGAATCTCCAAGACTCGGGCGATTCTCGCGTCGTCGCGTGACGTGTTCAGCCAGCGCAGCGTGACCCGGTCGCGCTGGTCAGTTTGGTACATGTAGGCGAGCTGGCCAGTAGTGTCCATGCCTGGACTTGGCACGGGCACAGGACCAGCTAGGTAGCCCGTAGCGAGGCCGATGACGCTTGCGGCCACGACCACGGCAGGGAGGACCAGTGGCCGCGCCGTTACCGGCCTCTTCCGCAGGCGAAGCGCCCGCAGCGCAAGCAGCAGGCAAAGGGAGAGTCCCGTCACTGCGGCCGAGACGACGCCCAGGGCGAAAGCGACGAGGGGTAATGCGGGGGCCACGTCCAAGAGAGCGACGACTACGAACGCAAGTGAGAGGCAGACTCCCAGTATCGCCGCAAGCCAACGTCTCATCCCGTAGCGACCTGCTGCCGTCGTCACCTCATTTGTTTCTCTATCCAGCTTGTGAATAGAGATACCCTGGTCCAACTCATTGTCTGACCGTAGTATCCCGTCTTCATGAATTGTTGGAGGTCAATCCCACTGCCACCGCCTCCACAAATGCCCACCAATTCCCAGGCTTTTCCCTTTTGCCTGAATAGTCCGCCGCCACTGTCACCGCCCCCACAGATGTACTCCAGTGGCCTCGCGACGTGCATTCCCGTCTTGTTATCTGGAGAGACGAACTGACAGAACAGCAGAGTTTGGTGATCGTCGAATTCAGGTCCGCCAAGACTGTCTACTACGCTCTGACCGGCAATCTTCTTGTGTTCCAGCTTCACTGATTCAGGCTTGTCAGCTCGTCCAGATGCCCCATAACCCACACCAGTTACATCACTGTGCAGTTCATCGAAGGTGCTGCTCAACTTTGCTGGGCCGATGGACCTGACGGGTTGTTCAAGCTCTATGAGTGCGATGTCACAAGAGCCTTTTGTCAGAGAGTCCAGATAGGCTGGATGGATAATGCCCCTCTTTGCCTTGATGCTTCGCCCATTGAAAGTCGCATACACTTTGGAGAAATCTGTCACCCTGGGGTTGACCGGAACGTAGAAAACCATTTGCGCTTTCTTCCCGTCGATGAGCGTGTCCAACGTGTCAGCTCTTGTGTCAGTTTCAATGAAGCAGTGGGCAGCGGACAAGACGTATTTCTCGCTGACCAGCACGCACGACCCTCCAGACCCTCCACTGATTTGTCCCACACAAGCAAACTGCTTCTGTTTGCCCAGTTGCAGGTATTTCCTCTCCGGTACATCGTGTCTGATGATGCCAGAAACGAAAGCCAGGAACACGAGAAAGGCGAGTCCAAGTGTCCCTGTTGCCCTCGTTGATGCCTGTTTTGAGCAAACCATGTTCAGGTCCTCCTTTGGTTAGGTCGTCACTATCCTGATCTCCTCTTCCGTCAGTCCGAATAGTTCGTACACGAGCGCGTCGATGGCCTTGTCGGTGGCGGCAATCTGGCGCTGGAAGGATTCCTGCTCGTGCGGCGTTTTGGCCTTGGGCAAGTCCTTGTGCAGATTGAGCATGAACTCCACCAATTCGACCATCTTGTCGTGTTGAGCCTCGTCGTGCGAATTCGACATGTCCGGCTTCCAGACTGGGAACAACCCGAGCTCACCAACCTTGAACTGCGGAAATATGCTCCTCTGCAGCTTGTCATACGTCTTTGAGAACCAGTATGAGACTAGCCGCGAGTTGATTATCCCAAGCAAGTACTTGAGAGAAACCTCATCCTTCGGAGCGAAGGCAACCATGCTGTTGATGTCATTGTAGAACGGTTCGTCGGTGAAGACTGCATGCACAAGGTACGGCGGGCGCGCCGGTATCTGCCGCACCAAAAGCCTCTGCCCAGCAAACGGGACAGACTTCCTCGGTTCCGCAAGCCAGTCGCCGTAGCTGAGATACTCCCCAGACCAGCCCAGATTGTAGCGGCTCACGTCCACGCCATCTAGGTAGCGACCATAGGTTTTGTTCTTCCTGGTCGGAGAATGGAAGACCCTGCCGGACTTGTGTTCATTGGTCTGCACGGGCTTACCTTTGCCAATCTGGTATGCCTTCAGACCGGTCGAGACGGTGCAGAAGTTGCGCAGCGGACTCGAGCGCTCCTCAATCCGCCTGAGTACTGACATGCTCTCGGTGTCTTTCAGCAGGCCGATTTGTATGATGTAGTTTGGAGGCTGTATCACATTGGTCGGGACCCGCCGAGAGAACACTTCGTCCTTGCCAGAAATCTCCGCGATGGTCAGTTTCGTCGGACCTGATTTCGCAAAGAGCGTGATTGCGGTATCGACGCTTGCAGCGGCGAATACCCGGTCGAGGATGTTGACAATCTTCACGTTTCCTGCATGCCGCAGGATGAACTCGCGAAGAGGGCCGAAACTCTCGATCGTCAGCCAGTTGTTGGGTGTGATGAACCCAAGCAAGCCACCGTCACGCAGCGCGGCATGAGATTGCTCCACGAAGATGCCGAATGTGTTCAACTGAGCACTCTGGTGCTTGAAGTGAGAGTAGAAGTATGCTTTCTGCGGTTCATCGATCCCCTGATTCCTGGTGAAGATGTACGGCGGATTTCCGATGACCGCATCGAAGCCGCCACGCTTCATGATGTCGGGGAAGCCTTGGTTCCAGTCAAAGGTGTTGATACGGAGACGTTGTTCTTCGTCCACGAAGAGGGCCTGTTGTTCGCCCTCATAGAAGTCGGGGCCAATAAGGCTGTTGCCGCATTTGATGTTGGAGCCGAGGTCGGGCAGTGCGCGTTCGTGGTAGAGCTTGAGCTGGCTGCCGAGCGTTTCCTGGTTCTCACCTTCGAGGACTTTGAGCAGGAGGCTGAGTTTGGTGACTTCGACTGCCTGCGAGTCGATGTCTACGCCGTAGATGTTGTTGAGCAAGATGCGCTTCCGCTCGGCAGTCGTGAGCCGCCAGTTGCCCTTGGCGTCCTGATGGAGCGGAGCTTGAGGCTTGCGGCTTGTGGCTTGGGGCTGCCTCTGGTACCAGTCCAGGTGCCAATCAAGGAGGAACTGGTACGCCCCGAGCAGGAATGAGCCGGAGCCGCAGGCGGGGTCGAGGATGCGGAGGGCTTCGGCTTCTTTGGGCGTCTTGCCTTCAAGGAGCTTGCCGACCGTGTTCTTGACTATGTAGTCAACGATGTAAGTCGGCGTGTAGTAGACGCCGCCGGCTTTGCGGACTTCGGGCTTTTCTTCGACCTTGGCCTGGTGGCCGGCGGTGAGTCGTATGACCTTGCCGAGGAACTGTTCGTAGACCTGGCCGAGGACGTCCGCAGGCATGACCGAGAATTCGTACGGGCTGTCCGGGTAGTAGAGGTTGCCGATGATGTCTTTGAGCGGCTTGTCGTCGATGTTCAGTTCCAGCGACAGTCTGTCGGGTGGTTCAGCGAATCCGCTTGGGACACGATCCGAAATGTCGGACATTTCGGTCATGTCCCGCGCTGCCCGTCTCTCGCTGAAGCAGAAGAGGCCCGAGTTGTACTTGTCGTCGGCGTCGCGGAAGTGTTTGAGCAGGCGGGCATAGACCCGCTCGCCGTTCAGGAGGGATTGGAGCCAGGCGTAGCTTTCGATGCCCCGGTCTTCGCAGATGCGGAGGAAGATGAGCCGGTCAATGGTGCGCTGGACCGCGAAGTTGAGCTCGCGGGTCGAGAGGCGCGGGTTGCGGAGCGCGATGTTCTTGGCCAGCAGGTCGCGCCAGCGGGAAATCTCTTCAAGGAAGGCGTCGTCAACCGCGGTCGTGCCTTTCTTGGTCTTGGTTGACTCGACGTAGCGCTCAAGGGCTCCGCGCTGGATGGCGTCGGGCGAGAAGAGGCCGGAGAGTTCGTCCCAGCGCGTAGCGTAGTCCTGATACCCGAGGAGCATGGTGCGGGCGGTTGCGGGGTTGTCGGTCTTGAACGGGCGGAGGCGGCAGTCGTAGACCGCGAACTCTTCGAAGTCGGAGAGGATTGAGACCGGCAGCCGGGCGGTCCAGGCGTAGCGGCGCAACTGGAAGGCCGGGGCGGAGTCGCTGGCGAGTTTGACCGCAGGCTTCTTGGCCTCGACGAAGAAGGTGCGGCGGCCGCCGATGCGGAAGGTGTAGTCCGGGGCTTTGGAGGCACCCGCGACCTTGATTGACTCTTCGTGGATGACCTGCTTGAAGGTTTCGGACAGGCCCTGCTTGTTGTCCATGTCCCAGCCGAGCGCGGTGAAGAAGGGGTTGAGGAACTCAAGCCGGAGTTGTTCTTCTTTGTAGTCGCCGGAGAGGAAGACCTCGCGGTCCTGGTCGAAGCGGTCGACCAGCCGTTTGACGGCGTCGGGCGCGGGCGTTGACATGCGTCAAGAGAATAGGCGTCGGACGCTGTAAGTCAAGCGAAGGACAGTGGTCAAGTGACCCAGTGGTCAAGTGGTCGAGTGCGAAGGGAATAGTACCCGGACTGTCGGGTTTCTGAGGAACTCCTCCGCGTGAGGCGGCCCCGAGAGGGGAGACCCCTCGACTTCGCTTCGCTACGCTCGGGTTGACTCCTACGCGGTCACTTTGCCTTCGGCTCCACGATGTTGAAGACCTGGGTGCGGACCGTGGCCAGGATTTCAGGGTCGAGGCCGCGGGCAACCCACTTCTCCAGCAGCACCTGCGCAGCGATGGCCGCACTCTCACCCGTAATCTCGCGCTGGGTCGAAAGCTTGTGTAGTCGGTAGCCGAAGTAGTGGCTTCGCCACCGTCAGACGAGCAGACAGGACACGCACAGGTTGCGTGTGCGCCTTGCGAATTCGACACGGCCTTTCCCTGGCCTTCGATTGAGCAGGGCGCGACCTCTGCCGCCACATGCCGGCGCTGCGTACTTGTATGCCGAACGGCCAAGAAATGCTTGGTTCGCTCCGGCATGCCCTCCACGCTCCAATCCTCGACTCACTTGGTCTCGCCTGACGCGATTGGCCTGCTCTCGTGCTGGCTTAATCAACCGAAAATACTATCGTTACGTCAGTTAGCTACGTACCTGGACTTTCAGTCTGACCTATGATTGTTTGGGTCACCCCCAGAGTCACTCCAGGATTCACCCCCTGGACGACCCCATAGACCGTCCCCTAATTGAGCTAGGAGGTGAACTTGGGGGTGAATCTGATGATGAATCTGACGGTGACTCTCAGGGTAAATCATGGAGTCACATTGGGATACACCATTAGGGTCGTTATCAGGGTAACTCTTAGGGTCAGACTCAGGGTGAAGCCTGGGGTGACTATCATGGTGAATCTCAGGGTCAGGGTGGGATTCAAGTCAGGGGTCAATCTCGGGGTGAAGATTATGGTGAATCCAGGATTGAACTCTGGATTGAGTTATAGATTGAATCCTAGAACGCCTTGCCTCGTGCTCTGTCGCGCTCCGGATCGTGTGCTGCGTGGGGTCCCGAGCGGAGCTCTGCGTCGAATGCTGTGTTCAGCCCTGCGTCGAGCACTGTGTGAGGTTCTGAGCGGCGTTCTGTGTCGGGTCGGATGTGCGACCGCCATTCGGGCCCTGCCGAGAGTCACGGATGAGACCGCATCTGCCGAGACTCGCAGCTTCGCGTCGGACATGCCTTGTCGAGTCCGCACCCGCGTCCCCTTGGCGTTTCTTGTGCCCGCCGTCGAGCGGCGGACTTCAGCCGGTACGGTCAGTGAAGTGGGAGTTGTGTCGAGCAGCCTCGGGTCTGTCTCTGCGCGTCTCGCATCGGGACTAGGGCTGACGGGGCGCAGCTATCCCGCGATGCGGTTGAGCCACTCCGGATAGGCCATGGAGTCGCGCTCGGTCAGCACGACGCCCTTGGGAAGGAGTTTGAGGAAGTGGGCGGCAGTGCGCGCCACATCGTCAGGCAGCGGAGCGGGGCCGAACGATTCAAAGGCAAGGCTCCACCAGAGCGCGTTCGGCGGAGCGACGCGCGTGAGCTCGATCTTGCACCCGCGGTCCGGCCGGGTGTCCGCTTCGACTTCGGTCAGTTGCCGGTCGTCGAGCCGGAACTTGCGCAGCCAGCGTTCTTTGATGACCGAGACCCAGAGCGGGTCGCCGAATCGCAGAGCGGCAAGGCGCTCAGCAACGTCCCCGTCATCGCTGGACCACTTCACCCACGAGTCGAGGCGCCCGATGACTGCCCCGCCGGGCAACGAGAACGGCTCGGGTTCGCTGATTCTGGCTTTCACCTGGAGCTTGCAGCCGTCGCGAATCTTGAGTCCGACTGAGTTGGAGCCGGGGAAGACCAGATAGTGGTCGGTGCGGCTCTTCTCTTCCCTGCACAGCTTCGAACCACAAAACCACTCTCTTGCGTCGGGCGGGAACGTTCCGCTGAAGAACCACCGGAGCTCGACGCTCGGTTTCATGTTGTCTCCTTCGTCGTCACTGTCTCCTTAGACGCACTCCGCCGGAAATCGAACCGCCCGGCCCAAACCCGGCCGAGACGGCTTTCCGCGCCTACTCAATCCATTCAACGTCGGTCAGGCCGAGGTCTTCCTTCGTCACCGGGCCGAGGACGACCATCCAGTACCGGCCGGGACTGATGTGTTCGCGCGCAGCCCTGTTGACCTGGTCGAGCGTGACGGCGCGGATCTTGTCCGGGAACTTGTCGAGCCAGTCCATGCCGTAGTGAAACAACTCCATGGCCAGAACCTGGGACCGTTTGCCGTCGCTGGAGCTATAGGCGAGCGGGAAGCTGCCGGTGTAGTAGTTGTGGGCCTTCTCAAGTTCGGCGCTGGTCGCGCCGGAGTCGTGCATCAGCGCGATTTCGTGCAGCATCTTGGCGATGGCCTCTTTAGGTTTCGCGGTCTGAACCGTGGCGTGGTACGCGCCGGGGAGCACGTTACGGTCGAACCAGCAGCGAACGTCATAGGCGAGGCCGCCTTCTTCGCGCACGGTGATGCCGAGGCGCGAGGACATCGCCGAGCCGCCGAGGATGTAGGACATCAGGCGGGTTGAGAGCATGTCGGTATCGGTGGCCGTGATGCCGGGGTGGCCGAATTCGACGTAGGTCTGGTTCATGTCGGACCGGGAGATGAGCTTGACCTTGATGCGGTCGGGGTAGGCAGGGGTGAGGGATGAGGGACGAGGGACGGGGGACGGAGCCCAGGAGCCGAACCGTCGTTCGATGGCGGACACGAAATCAGCACGATTCACGTCGCCGACTGCCACGATGAAGCAGTTGTTGGGCTTGACGTACGTGCCATGGAACGAGACCAGGTCCTCGCGTTTGATGAGCGGTATCGAGAGCGTGTCGCCGTAGTTGGGATGGCCGTAGGGCAAGCCCCCGTAAACGAGCCTGGTGAACTCCTGGTCAACCTGCCGATTCGGCGAGTCCTTGATTCGCTGGGCGCCGGACAGGAAGCGGCTGCGGGCAAGCTCAAGTTCTTTCGGGGCGAACGCGGGGTGGAGCGCGGCATCGGACACGAGGTCCAGCGCCGTGGGTACGTCTTTGGACAGGACCTGAGCGCCCAGTTCTATGTAGTCGCCGGTGGCGCGGCCCCAGAACGACGCACCGAGGAACTCTACGAGGCTCGTAGCCGAGTCGCCGGACATGGTCGCGGTTCCACGAGTGAGCAGCTCCGCGGTCATGGCCGCAGCGCCGGCTTCGCCTTCAGGGTCGCAGGCCGCGCCGGACCGGCAGACGAGCGAGATCGAAGCGGTGGGCAGCCGGTGGTCTTCATACGTCAGGACGATGAGGCCGCTGGGAAGGGAGTCGCGATACAATGGAAGACCGAAGGCAGAAGTCAGAAGGCAGAAGGCAGAAGTCAGAACCCCGAGCGGCAACCGCCAAGGACGCCACGAGCGCCAAGAGGCGAGGGCAGACCGGCGACTGGAAACTGGAAACTGGTAACTGGTAACTTTCATCTGTCCTCCTTCGCGGAAACGAGGATGCCGGTTGTGCGATTGTCCGGCACCAGGTACTTGTGGCAGAAGTCGCGAACCTGCTCGGCCGTGACGCGTTCGATGCCGGGCGCGTAGGACTCCATCGCCCGCCAGTCGCCGTAGAGGATCTTGCTCCGCGCCAGCAGGTAGGCCATGTCCGATATGTCGTCGCGCTGGAAGTACTCGCCGGCAAGGACCTGGTTACGGACCTGCTGCAACTCGCGCTCGGTGACGAGTTCGGTGCCGAGGCGGTCGAGTTCGGCCTGCACCACTTGCTCGATTTGCGGTATCAGGCTTTCGGCTTTGGGCGTGATGCCGACTTGGAACAGACCCGGGTCGCGGTCAACCGAGTTGCCGCCCCAGACCGACGTGGCGAGTTGCAGTTCGGTGACGAGCCTCCGGTAGAGCCGGGAAGTGCGGCCGGAACCGGCAATCGAGCCGGCCACTTCCGCGGCGAAGAACTCGGCCGTGTCGTGTATTCCCGGTGAGTGGAATCCGATGATGAGCGAAGGGACCCTCACCCGCTTGCGCACGGTGATACGGCGTTCGCCGTGCTGCTCCGGTTCGAGGGAATAGTAGTCGGCGCGGGTGACCGGCACGCCCTTGAGCCCGCCGAAGTGCTTCTCGGCCTTCGCCTTCACGTCCGCGGGCCGGACGTCGCCGGCCACGACCAGCACGGCGTTGGCCGGGCCGTAATGTTCGTGGTACCATTCGCGGGCCGCCTTGGCCGTGTAGTGGGCGACGTCGTCGGGCCAGCCGATGACCGGGTTGCGCGACGGATGAACCAGCAGGGCGGTTGCACCGTACTGCTCCCAGAGTTCGGTGCCGGGATAGTTGTCGCGCAGCCGGCGTTCCTCGCTCACGACCTGGTGTTCGCTCTCGAACTCGGAGTCGGGGAACACGCACTTGCCCATACGCGCGGCTTCGATTTTCAGGGCCAGTTCGTAGCGGTCTTTGGCGAAGTCCTCGTAGTAGCCGGTGAAGTTCTCGGACGTGAAGCCGTTGTTGTTGCCGCCGGCCGAGTCCACGATGCGGTCGAAGTCCCCGGGTTTGTACATGTCGGTGTGCTTGAAAGTGAGGTGCTCGAGCATGTGGGAGATGCCGGTGTGGCCCGGCGACTCATCGTAGGAACCCACCTTGTAGTACACGTTGGTCGAGACGACCGGCGCGGAGGAATCAACGTACACGATCACCTGCAGGCCGTTCCTGAGTGTGAACTCGGTGACGTGCGACTCCAGGTCGGTCGACGCGCCGGCGGCAGCCCCGGACGAAGTCAGAAGGCAGAAGCCGAAAGCCAACAGGCAAAGCGCCGGCGGGCTTGAGTGCTGAATGTTGAATGCAGTATGCTTCATGTGTTACCTCGTTACGACGAACTGCGCCGGCGCGGTAGCGCCGGCATTGAGACTTGCGAAATAGACGCCGGACGACAAGTCCGAAGTGGGAAGGACAAAGGATGAAGTGCTGACAGGACAGGAGCGGACCAGGCGGCCGGAGATGTCGCGGATGACCAGCCGAGTGCCGGATGGGGGAGGCGTACTCAGCGCGAACCGTATCGAGCCATATGCCGGGCTGTTGGCTTTGAGTACTGGGAACTGGGAATTGGGAACTGGGAATTTGGCCTCGGCGAGGCCGACATAGTCATTCACCCCTTCGACCGCGTCGATGTTGAACGTGCCCGAGGACGTCAGCTCGACGTAGCGCACCGAATCGAGCCCGACCGAGGAGAGGTCGAATTCGGTCTGGGCCGAGTTGGCGGTGCCGATTGTGGTCCACGGCCCCTGCCACGAGTTGGAGCCCTTGACCGTGGCCGTGCCCGAACCGGACGGACGGTACACGGTCAGGTCGGTGCCGCTGACATCGTGCACGGTCCGGTCCATATCAAGGCAGAGCCGGCGGTTGGTCGTCAGGGGATAGGCGACGCCGTCGTGCGGGCCCAGTACGATGTTGGCCTTCGGGTCCGCGTTGTAGCTGCTGGGTTCGCTGTAGCAGTAGATGACTCGGAAGCCGAACAGCGGGGCAGCTCCGTCCGGCGTCATCTGCATGTCAACCGTGACCGACGAGTCGCCTGAGTTCGGCACGACTACACCGCTGACCACGGTGTCGCGGTAGCCGGGCGCGCGGAACGTGACTGAGTAGGTTCCGGGCAGGTAGAAGCGGTGGAAGTCGCCCAGCGTCGCGTCATTGAAGCTGGGCCAGTTGGCCGGACTAACCCAAATCTGAGCATGGACCGGTTTGCCGTTCGTCACTTCGGTGACCACGCCGTTCATGCCTTGGCCGGCGCGGTGATAGAACTCGAGTATGGCCGAGCGGTTGCGGTTGAACGTCGGCTGGATGGTCTCGGCAGGAGGTGTCTTGGTGTAGTGGACCTCGATTGACCAGCCCATCATTCCCTGCCCGTAGTCGAAGTCCTTGGTCGAGCCGTTTATCGGGTACATGCCGACTGAGCCTTGGCCATAGGGATACCCGTTGGGAATGCTGTACCGCTGGGACAGGAAGTCCATGAGCTGGTTCTCGGGAGTTGCTTGCGCTGTGTCGCAACTCCATGGGTACGAGATGAATTCGGTGCCGGCATGGAACGAGACAAACATCACGAACGGGTGGCGCAGGATGTGGTCGAACACAGCCCTGTTCTCCGGCTCGGAGAACGGTGCGTCTCCCATGTAGTACTCCCAGCCCCACATCCAGCCCCAGTTACGGTTCAAGTCCACGCCGTTGCCGTTGTGGCGAATGGCCGGGTTCGTGTCGTACCCGTCCGGGTTGTACATGGGATGAAGCCAGAGTTCGCGCGTGTTCACAAGCCGCGTGACCAGCGTGTCTGAGCCGTAGTTCGAGACCACGTACTTGAGCATCTCGAATGCGACCGCCCATCCGATCTTCTCGTTGCCGTGGATGCCGCCTTCGAAGTGAACGGCCGGTTCGTTCTCGTGGACGAGCGGGTTGGCCGAGACCTTCATTGCCAGCAGCAGGTTGCCGTTGTAGCTGGTCCCCAGCGTTTCTAGCTTGCAGATTCCCGGGTTGTCCTGGGCGATCGTGGCCATCGTGTCGCGGAACTGGGCGTAGGTCAGATACCTGCCATCCGTCCCGTTAGCCTGGTAGACGGCGGTGACGTTCGGTGTCAGCACACGGACCGAGAAGCCGATGCCGGCAAGTCCAGCCTGTTCGGACGCCGAGGCTTCGGCAACGACGCCGTCCGGGCGGACATCGTTCACCAGCGCACCGGTCTGTTCGATTGACCGGACGTCGTTTGCGTCCGCGTTCGTAACAAGGACGAGGTCTCTTGCCGGCGCCGCCGCAGCCGCGGCCGACCCGGCGACGCAGACAAGTGCAATGATAAGATTGAAACCGAATCTACGCAATTTTCCTCCCGGGGGCCAGTAGAACACCGCGCGACGTTGCCTCGGCGGGTTCGAAGGCGGTTCCTTCGACGCCAGCCAATCATCATACCCGGTCGCCTCCGCAATGCAAGAACTCACCCGATGGAATCGAATAGCCCGCTACCGGGTAAGTCTCTTTGATGAAGCAGGAAGTCGAGCCGACAGCGTCAGAAGTCTGGTCTTGCCAGCCGGGTTTTTGTGAGTATGCTCTAACTGGTACGCCCGCCATCGGCGGGTGCCGTCATAGTCGCTTGAGAAGAGGCGGCATTTGACTAGATTAGCTCAGGTCCTGTCGTCAGAAACAAAGTCATAGGAGGCTTTTAGTGATACAGGAGTTCAAAGACGGCGGCAGCATCATGTGGTTCCTGCTTGCCTGCGCGGTCGCAGGCATCGCGCTGTCGATCGAGCGGGCTTTCACGCTGACGCTGCGTCTGCGTCTTAACGTGAAGCGGTTCAGCCAGCAGTTGATGGAGACAATCGGCAAGGGCGGTGTGAAGGCCGGCATCGAGTTGTGCAACAGCACGCGCAGCCCGGCCGCCCGCGTGCTTTCCGCGGCCCTGGAGAAAGTAGACCAGGGCAGGACCGTGGTTGAGGATGCGATCGTGCGTACCGGTGGGAGCGAACTTGCGTTCCTTGACCGGGGCATGCCGCTAATCGCCGGCCTGGTCACTGTTGCGCCGTTCTTCGGTTTCCTCGGCACCGTCACCGGCATGATTGGCGCATTCAAGGCCGTGGCGGCGGTCGGCGAGGTCGAGGCGACCGTGGTCGCCTCCGGCATCGCCGAGGCGCTCATTACGACCAAGTGGGGCCTGATGATCGCGGCACCGCTGTCGATAGTCCACATCCTGTTTCAGGGTCGCGTGAACGGCTATCTGCGCGATATGGAGAACGCCTCGGGCGAGTTGGTTGACTTCCTCATGGCCCGGGGATTCTGCAAGGAGGACTAGTGGCTGTCAGTCTGAGGAAGCGGAGCGGTGGTTCGGCACCCGGCATCCCGACCGCCTCGACCGGCGACATTGCCTTCCTTATCTTGATATTCTTCATGTCCACGAGCATGTTTGCCAAGGAGAAGGGGCTGCAGATCATGCTGCCCGAACCGGGCGAACAGGGCACCAAGATAAAGCCCGAGAATATCCTGAACGTGGCCGTGAATCCGGAGGGGCAGGTCCAGGTCAACATCGCGAACCAGCCGCCCGAAATAGTGAACATCCCGGAACTCCGCGACGCTATCGTCAAGCGGCTGGCCGCCAACAAGGACCTGGCGATTTCTTTCCGTGTCAGCCGCCGGGCACCGTACAGCGTCATGGTCGACGTCTTTGACCAACTCAAGCTGGCGAAGGCCGAACGCGTCAGTCTGCTGCACGTGCCCCAGCTCGAGGAAGGGGGCGGACCATGAGAAGGATCGCGGTAAAACGGCAGTCGCCGGCGGACATCCCGACCGCCTCGACCGGCGACATCGCGTTTCTGCTGATAATCTTCTTCCTGGTCGGTACGACTTTCCGTGCCGCGCAGGGGCTGAAAGTCGTGCTGCCCAATGCCGTGTCCACCGAGCGGATTCTGAAGAAGCGCAACACTCAGAACCTCTGGATAGACAAGACCGGCAAGATTTCCGTCAACGACAACCTGGTTACCGTACCGGGCGTGACGCCGGTCATGGTCGAGAAGATCATCGAGAACCCGGACCTGGTAGTCGTGCTTCAGGCCGACAAGGACGTCCCTTACGGTTTCGTCACCGACGTGCTGGAGGCGTTGAAGGCAGCCCGAGCCCTGAAGGTCACATTCGCAACAAACTATGAGATGGGGGGCGGAGGATAACGCTATGGCAATAAGTACAGGCAGTAGTATTGCGGCGCTGGAGTGGGAAGACCGGTACTACGCGGTCGCGCTCCGCGTGTCCGCGGTCGCCGCGCTGGTGTTCACCACACTGGCGTTTCTGGTTCTGCCCAAGGAGTTCGTCGTGCAGGCGTACAAGCTGAAGCGGTCGGTCGAGATGATAATGGAAGCACTGCCGCCGACACTTGAGGAACTGGCAAAGCCGCCCGAGGCCCAGAAGCCGGCGACCGTGCCGATCGCCGCCGCGAACGAGGCCGAAGTCGCCGCGGTGACAATTAACCCGACGAACGTCATCGAGGTCATGAGGCGGACCGAGGAGACCGACATCCCGGTCGTGCCGTTCTGGAAGGTTGAGGTCAAGCCGCAGCCGATTAACATACCCGTGCCGACGTACCCGGAGATGGCCCGGACCGCGGGAATCGAGGGCCAGGCCGTGGTCGAGGCGCTGGTCGACGAATTCGGCTCGGTTGCCGACGCCCGTATACTCAAGCCGTCCGGCAACGCGTCGCTGGACCAGGCCGCGGTGGACGCGGCGATGAGGTCGAAATTCTCCCCTGCGAAGCAGCGGGACAAGGCGGTGCGGGTGTGGGTTTCCATACCGTTCCGCTTCACGCTGAACAACTAGGGAGTGATGTCTGACAGAACACAAAGCACGGGGACCGTCCACGACGGGACCGTCTCCGACAACTAACCTAAGGAGGAGTCTAATGCGTAACGTACTATACCTGGTTCTGCTCGTGCCGATTCTGGCGCTGGCGGCAGGTACGACGGAAACAGCAGTTGCCCCGGTGCCGGGGATGGCGCGGGGCACACCGACGCCGAGAATACCGATGCCGGGAACGGCGCAGGCAATAGTGCCGGCCCGGGCTCTTGTCGGAACGATGGACACGGTCGGCGGCACCATCTACGACTGGGTGGCAAACGGCCCGACCTACCGGTTTGTCGCCAATTCACCGGCCCTCGGCGTCCATGTCACCTGGATGTACTCCAATGACACCATTCCCCCGCAGGACGACCGCAACATGCGGTACAACTTCTACGACTACGGCACCCGTGCCTGGAATTGGATTGACCCGGACTACATGGTGTCGGGAGTGAACGTGTTCCCACAGCGCGCGGGCTTCGGCAACCTAGACGCCGACCCGACGAGCGGGGCGGCGATCGTGAGCTGCCACTACTTCTCCAGCGAACCTGACATCTCGCCGATGGTCGCCAGGGACGCGGCTCCACCCCAAGCCCTGTGGGAGTACGCCGACGGCGCGCCGGTTCTCGGCGTTTGCCAGTGGCCGCCGATTGCGGTGGGCCAGGACGGCACCATCCACATCTTCCCGATGAGCGCTGAAACCGCCTCGCCTGCCTACGAGCTGCGCTACAGCCGCATCGCGGCCGGCAACTGGCCGACTTTCGACCAGCCACTCGTGCCGATCCTCCCGAGCCCGGGTTTCCCGGACCACAACATCGTCGCCTCGAAGGTGTCGAACAAGGTCTGCTTGACGTGGGTGAATACCGCGGTGGCACCCGAGAGCTGTTACTACAGCATCTCGTCCGACGGGGGCACGAACTGGGACCCTGTGACCACCCTCAGCTTCCCGCCAGCTTACAGCGCTTCCCCTGATACGGGCGTGACCTACTGGATAAACTCGGTAAGCCCGTTCTATGATGTGCAGAACCGGTTGCACGTCATCGTCAACACGCTGCCCATTATCGGGGACTCGGTGTGGCTCTACCCGAGCGAGATCTGGCACTGGTGCCCGGACAACACCCCGGAGTGGTCCTTCCTGGCTCGAGCAGACTTCGACCCGCGCGCCAATCCCAATCCGTGCGGCACGAACGCGACGATGGCCGGTCGGGCCCAGCTCGGCGAGGACTCGCGCGGCAACCTGTACGCGGTCTGGGAGCAATTCGACTCAACCAACACCGAGCCGCAGACCAATCTGTTCCGCGCCGACATCTGGATGAGCGGTTCGAACGACAACGGCGTGACCTGGGCTCCGGTCACCAAGATCGTCGAGGCTGGCACCAACTCGCTGCGGTTCCCGTCCATTACGGACATGGCAATCAGCGGCGGGGACGGAGCTGACACGCTGGGCATCCTGTACCAGGCTGACCAGGTTGCCGGTTTCAAAGCGGGCTCTTCGCCGGTCGGGCCGTGGTCGAACAACGCCATGATCTTCCAGAAGGTACCGGCGGATTCGATCATACCGCCCGGCGTCGCCGAGGGGCCGAGCACGCCGCCGAAGCGGTTCGCCGTGTCGGCCAGCCCGAGTCCGGCGAGCGGTCGGACAGTGATTTCCTATGCTCTGCCGCAGTCGGGCGACGTGTCACTCATCGTGTATGACGCGGTGGGGCGGCCGGTGCAGACCCTGGCCTCGGGCCGTCACGCGGCCGGTCACTACAGCGCGACCTGGAATGCCGGTAACGCTGCCGCAGGCGTCTACTTCTACACGCTCGCGAGCGGCAAGACATCGGTGACCAGAAAGCTGATTCTGACGCACTAGCAGATACCGCGGGGCGGGTAGCAATGCCCGCCCCGCTTCTCTCTTGACCGGCCCGGGGCTTCTGCTTCGGGCCGGCCCTTTCAGCGGGGTTGGGGATTGGAGGCTGGGGACTAGAGGCTAGTGGTGCGGACTGACGGCTACTGCGGGCTGAGCGGCTGAGTGCGCAGGGCGGCGGTTGTCTCCTGGACGAGTTCCTGCACCAGCTCGTGGACCGAGATAATCTCGTTGCACCGCCAGGCATTAGTCCCGCACATCGCGTATCCGTGTTCCATGTCGCCCCGGTAGCTCGCGACGAGGGCCTGGGCGATGCAGTACTGGGCCGCTGCCGGCTCGCAGGTCAGCAGGCAGTGATAGGGACAGCCGAAGGTGACCCTCTCGCCCTTGAGGTAGCGTTCCACGAAATCGTTCTTGATTACGCGGGCCGGCATTCCGACCGGGCTATGGATGATGACGATGTCCTCTTTCCGGCACTTGATGAAGGCCTGCTTGTAGGCGTCGGAGGCGTCACACTCGTGCGTGCAGACGAACCTCGTGGCCATTTGGACACCGGATGCGCCCAGCCGGAGGAACCTGGCGATGTCGTCGCCGTCGAAGACGCCGCCCGCGGCCACGACCGGGATGCCGCCGTACTGGCGGGCGACTTCCAGCACCTCGGTGACCAGCCGCTCGAGCCGAAACGCCTCTACGTCCTCAACCTGCTCGAACGAGAAGCCTAGGTGGCCACCGGCCAGCGGTCCTTCGACCACGAGCGCGTCCGGCAGGCGACTGAACCGCTTCTGCCACGTCTTGCACATGAGGGCGGCGGCACGCGCCGAAGACACGATGGGTATTAGCTTGACGTGCCGGTCCGATATCAAAGCGGGCAACCTCAGCGGCAGGCCCGCGCCGGAAATGATTGCGGCCACGCCTTCTTCACACGAGACCTGGGCGAGGTTGTCGTAGTTGGTCAGGGCGCACATGATGTTCACGCCGAAAGGGTTACGGGTGAGCTCCTTCGCCTTCTGGATGGCCTGGCGGAGGCCGAGTTCCGCACGATTGACGTAGCCGGGCGTCGTGTCGGGCAGTTCCTCGCCCAGCCCGACCGAGGCGATGACTCCGAGCGCGCCTTCATTCGATACGGCCGAAACGAGCCGGGAGGAAGAGACACGAACGCCCATACCGCCCTGGATAATGGGCGGATTAATAACGAGGTCGCCGATTACCAGATCGGGGAGTACTCGGTCAGCCGTCACCGCGTCGTTTTCACTCCGGCGCAACTGCTCGACGTAACCAGGAACGAAGGGAGATTAGGCATTGCAGGGTTAAGAATAGGGCGCGGCGCGGAGAAGTCAAGCCCGCGCCGTGCGTGAGGATTTGTTCGTTAGGCCCCCGGAGGTAGAATAGGTTCCGGCGCTGGCGTAGAGGGTCGAGCTTTGCCGACCCGGCGGCTCACGTCGATTTCCGGCTGGCGACGACGCCTGCAAGCCGCCCCGCCCGTGAGACGTTCAGTGCGCAGGTGTCTCGGGCACGGCCGCGATGAGGGCTTTGTGGAAGTGAAGATGCAGCAGGGCAGGGCGGAAGCTGGCCTTACGCAGCCAGCGGAAGTACTGGTCGAGAGTCGCCGCGTGCTCGTCATCCTTGTGTTCGGGGTCGGCGAAGTGCGCAGAGTACTCGCCGGACTCAATCCCGTGGATGTGCTGGAGGCGCCGGAGCACGCTCTGGTACGGGCTGCGCAGACGGCGGTTGTCTATGGCCAGACGGTCGACAATCAGGAGCAGGCCGGTACGGGCAATCGTACTCCGGCAGGAGCGGAACAACCGGCGTTTTGCCGGGTGGGTTAGTTCGTGGATGACGTTGACGCTGATGATGAACTGAAACGGCCGGCCGGGCAGCCTGAGCGGAGAAAGGTGGCCAAGCTCGGATTGGACGAAACGGCACCGATCCCCGTGGTCTTTCAGCTTGTCGCGGGCGAATTCGAGCATCACGGGCGAGCGGTCAACGCCGGTGAACCGGGCCACCGGCAACCGGTCGAGAATCAGCTTCTCGACATTGCCGGTCCCGCACCCGAGGTCGAGGATGCGTGCGCCTTTGCGATAGCCGTCTTTGACAGCGGTCGCCAGGATGTCGAGTTGCTCGGCGCGCAGCGGCGTGGGCGGCCGGGCGTCCCAGACCCGGATGAAGTCGCGGTCGCCCCAGCGGCCGGGGGACGCCGCCCCGGTCATTTCACGCCCATCCATTTCACTGCCTGCTTCAGCGGTTCTTCGGGAACCGCATGACCGCCCTTGAAGTCCACGAAGGTGATGTTATATCCCTTGCGCTTCAGGAAGTCGCGGGTTGTTGAGCCGTACTTGTACTCGACCACGCGGTCTTCCTTGCCGTGGGAGGCAAAGACCTTCAGACCTTTCGCCGCAGTATAGTCGTCAGGGCCGAAGTTCGTGGTATCCAGCCCGCCGCCGAAGCAGATGATGCCTTTGAAGAGGCCGTGGTGAGCGATTCCGGTCCTGTAGGCCATGCCGCAGCCCTGGGAGAAGCCGAGCAGCCACGTGCCGTCGGTCTTGTAGCGGGCGCTGAGCTTCCGGGCGGCGTCGGCGACGAAGTCGCCGGAGGCCTTTGAGGAGCGCAGGCCGACGGTTGAGTCATCCTTGTTCCATGTGCTCCAGGAGTAGCCGAGGTCGCGGCCGGCGCCGAACGCGTAGGGTGCCTGCAGGCAGACGAAGATGAGTTGCGGGTTGCCGGCGCGTTCGTACAGCCGAGCGAACGACTTCGGGTCCGCTCCGTAGCCGTGCAGCCCGATGACGAGCGGGTACGCCCGGGTCGAGTCATAGTCTGCGGGCAGCCGGACATAGCCGGGGACGAGGCAGGTGGCCTCGACATTCACCTGCAGGCCGGCCCGTGCGTTGGTGCTATCGGCCAGCGCGGCGAGACTGTCAACCACTGCGGCGAAGACCGGCCGCGTGCGAACTGAATCGAAGTCCGGGTCCCGCTTCACGTGTTCAACGTCGTCGAACCCGGCCCGGAACGCCCGCTTCAAGTACAACGCTGCCAGGCTGTCTTGCTTGAGCAGTCCGTAGCAGCAGGCGAGGTTGTAGATGTCGCCGGAGTTCGAGATGTCGTGCTCCAGTGCCGTCAGGTACAGGCGGGCGGCTTCGGCGTACCTTGCGGACTGGTAGGCGGCATTCGCGGCGCGGCTCACCGAGTCAACCGGGAAGTCGAGGAAATCGCCGGCATGCGGGTCAAGCTCGGCAATGGCCGGCTGGGCCGGCGCGACCGACGCGAGAGCGACGAGCAGCAATCCGAAGAGTAGTCTCATTGAGCTTCCCTTCTTGAGGCTAGACCTTGGCGTTCCTGACCCGGTCGGCAATAGTGTCGAGTTCGGCGTCATTGAACGGCGGCTTCATCCTCACCTGGGCGAAGTGGTGGAAAGCAAGTGTCTTGTCGAGCAGGTTCTCCTCACCTTTGATGCTTGGGATGAGCAACATGTGCAGGTGAGGGACGCGTGTGCCGCGGATGAGCATCGTCACGTACTCGCAGACGAATGCGTGCTTGAGCTTGCGTGCGATCACGTAGCAGGACTTCAGGAACGGACCCGCGATACCGTCCTCGGGCTCGATGTCAGTGAACCACTCCACGTGCTTCTTCGGAATCACGAGCGTGTGGCCGCGCGAGATGGGGTGAAGGTCGAGGAACGCGAGCGTCTGCTCATCCTCAAAGACCTTGCGGGCCGGGGCCTTGCCGGCCACGATTTGGCAGAAGATACATTCAGCCATTGGGTTTGCTCCTTACCAGTTGCTCGGCTTGCAGACAATCTCCTTCACGCGTGTCTCGAAGAACTGGCGCGAGTGGGCGGGACGGACGACGATTGCCGCGTCAGCGCCGGACCCGGTCCCGGCGATCGCGATGACGTCTTTGCCATATGGAATCAGCCCCGCGTCGAGCGCCATCACCGCGATTTCGACTCCAACTTTGATGCCCTCGCCCAGCGTGCGATAGGTGAACGCGATTGTCTCGGCCGGCCCGAGGCCGCTGAACTTCAGTCGGATGGCGCGTTCGACCCCGCCGAACAGGTGCGTCGTCCTGAGGACCGGGATTCCGTGCTCGGCCAGTCTATTCTCCGTGGATTCGGGCAGTTCGTTTCGGCCGAACTCGCTGAACCCGGCGTGATGGGTGACGCAGACCGTCTCGAAGTGCGGCGGCATCTTTTCCGCCAGTTCCAGCGCGGTCTTACCGGTTGTCGAGGCAACGACGATGTGCCTGATGCCAAGCTCCTCGGCGCGCTTGAGCGCGGCCTTGAGTGTTGCCTGCGTAGGGGCTTTCGGGCTAGTCTTCTTCGTGGCCAAGGGATTGCTCCTTTCTTTGAATCATATCGGCCCGCCAATCCATGGTCAAGCGAAGGGGCGGCACGAATGCCGCCCCTTGAGTTGATTGAGCCCGGGCTACTCGGCCGGCTCCCATGAGAGGTCGAGGATGGTATTGGTGGGCTGCTTCGTGCGGAAGCAGGCACGGACCTTCATTCCGATCTTCGCGTCGCCGCGGACGAGGTAGCCCTTCATTACGGTGCAGCAGCCTGGGATTTTGACGTCAATCTGGTAGTAGGGGTAGGAGATTTCGATGCCGTGGCCCGGGTATTCGACGTGGGTGAACGTGAAGATTTCACCGATGACCGGGTTCTTGAAGTCGACCCACTTCATCCGGCCGAGGCAATCCGGGCAGTCGGCACGCGGCGGTAGCCAGATGCCCTTCTCAGCACAAGCGGGGTTGGGGCAGCGGACGCCGCGCAGCACGCCTTTCTTCAGTCCCTCGAAGAACGGGGACAGGAGGCCGTAGGTGTGGTGGTGGACGATGGTGCGCGGCCACTGGATCACCATGGCCGGGTCGGTCTTCTCCACGACCATCGGCACGCCGGTGAGCTTGATGTCTGCCGGTCTCTTCGCGGCCAACTTCTTCGCCACAGGCTTGCGGACCATGGAGGTTTTCTTCACGGTCTTCTTCGTCTTCTTCATGGTTGCCTCCTACCCTTTCACTTCTTCGGGATTCTCAAGGATTCCGCAGGTTACGTGCGAGCCGACGCCGGCGTGGGAAATCCAGAGCGCGCGGCGGCGCTTCTTTATCTGGAGTGACTTCCAGTCGGCCGGCTTCTCTTTGCCGAAGCGTTTCCACATCTTTGGGTCGCCGTGGAACTTGTCGTACTTGCCCTGAAGTTGCCAGAAGCATTCCATGCCCTGGAAGATGCCGGTCGCGCCGACCGCGTGCATGGTGCCAAGCAGGCCGCCGGACAGGTTCGACGGGCAGCGGCCGCCGTAGTAGGCGTCGCCCGACGTGATGTACTCTTCTTCCTTGCCGTAGGGACGCAGGCCGATGTCGCCGTAGGTCTGGAGGTCGGAGATTGTGAACGCGTCGTGGAGTTCGACCAGGTCAAGCTCATCGCAGGGGTCGCCCTTGATGCCGGCCATGCGATATGCCATGTATGATGCGAAGCGCGAGGCGAGGAACGACTGGAACCCAGGGTAGGGCTCGTGGTACTTCTTCTCCATCCAGTCATACATGCCCGGAGTCTCGTTGGGCAGCAGGGGCACTTCCATGTTGCGCCGGTCCGCCACGCGCAGAGTGTGAGTGCCGCCGCAGATCTGGAGGCGCATCGGGTGGTCGGAGAGTTTGTACGCGGTCTTTTCGTCGCAGAGCAGCAGACTCGCGACCCCGACCGACATCACGCAGCACTCGAGCATGCGCAGCGGGTCGCAGACCATGCGTCCGTTCAGCACTTCCGCGACCGTGTGATGGCCCGGGTTCTGGGCGAATGGCGAGGAGCAGGCGTAGCCGCGGTTCTTAACCGCGATGGCGGCGCGGACTTCCTCTTTTACGTTGAAGATATGTGAGAAGCGCCGGGCCATCGGCGCGTAGTAGGCCGCGTACATCCGCGCTAACCGCGTCTCGAAGTCCTTACAGGCCGCGGTGGAGATGTAGAAGTTGCCGGTGCGGGTGTCGACCTCGTCCATCCGTTCCCAGCCCATAACCAGCACGCAGTCGGCGTAGCCGGATGCGATCATCGTCGCGCCGGCGAGCGTCGTGTAGCCGCCGGTCGCGCCGCCGGTCTTGACGCCGATATTGGGCAGCGGGTCGAGCCCGAGATAGTCGTGGATCTTGGCCTCACAGAGCAACTGGTCCTGGAAGTGGTCCGCGAACTCGCCGTAGCAGGCCATGTTGATGAGGCCCTTCACTTCGAGCGGCGATAGCTTGAGGTCGTTCTCCTCCAGTAGCATCTTGAAGGCCATCATGCTCAACTCTTCCAGCTTGTACTCAGGGTAGTGTTTGCGGTAGTCCGTAGTGCCGCCCGCAACCACGTAGACCGGCCGCTGGAACTTGGGAACTCTGAGGTTCCCGGGTTTGAACTTTATCATCTGCTTCCTCCTGGTCTTGCTGCCCGGTTTGCTCGGGCAGTCGGTTAATAACGCAATTGACCTGGTGCGAGAAACCGTGGTGGCCCAGCCAGCCAGCCACGCTCGATAATATGCCAAAGACATGCCGTGTCAAGGAAGTAGCTATGTTCCTGTGTCCCGAGACAGAACGCTACGACACGCACGAAGCCGAGTGAAACAGAGCACGCGAGGATTGGGGGGCAAGGGGCGGGGGCCGGCCGCAGCGGCCCCTGTCGGGCAGTCTGGGCTCAGATACTGGAGCCCGGATGTCCCCGAATCCATTCTTCGTGGTATCTGTGTCGGTTCCCGGAGCGCGGCACTTGCCTTGACACTGAGGCAGCGCAAGGTAAAATAAGCGGCCGTGAGTGAGGGCAATCTTAAGACCGGGCGCGAGAGTGCGAACACACAAAATTAGTTTGCAGAAAGGAAGCGACGCTAGACAATGATACCGAGTCGCAAGTCAAAGGCCGTCGGGCTGTTTTCGGGGGGGCTGGACAGCATTCTGGCGACAAAACTGATAACCGAGCAGGGCGTCACGGTCGTGGCGCTGCACTACCGGCTGCCGTTCGGCGTGCCGGGTCGCGAGCCGACCGAGGAGAAGCTGTCGAAGATGGCAAGCCTGGTCGGCGCCAGCCTGATGATTCTCGATGCCGACGACGCATACCTGCAATTGGTCAGGTCTCCGCAGTTCGGATACGTGAAGCAACTGGCGCCGTGCATTGACTGCCTCGTTTTCATGCTCGCCAAGGCCAAGGAACTCGCCAGGGAGATAAAGGCCGATTTCGTCTTCACCGGCGAGGTGGTTGGTCAGCGAGCGATCTGCCAGAACAAGCGTGCACTCAAGCAGATCGAGAAAGCGGTGGGCCTTGAAGGCAGGTTGCTCCGGCCGCTGTCAGCCAAGTTGCTTGAGCCGACAATACCGGAACTGACCGGGCTGGTGCGCCGCGAACGGCTGCTGGACCTGAAGGGTCGGAGCCGTCGCCGGCAGATACGACTGGCGCACGAGTTCGGGATATTCGACTACCCGATCCCCGGCGCCGGCTGCATGCTGCTCGACAAGAACTTCGCGGCCCGGGCGCGCGATGCCGTCAAGCATGACCAGTTGGCGCTGCCCGAGGTTGAATTGCTCAAGTATGGCCGCCACTTCCGCCTGGAGAGCGGGGCGAAGGTGGTCGTCGGCCGGAATGAGGCCGAGAACAAGCGGCTCGAGGAACTGGCGCGGGAGGACGACGTTCTGTGCAAGCCGCTTGAGGTGATGGGGCCGGTGGCGATTCTCCGGTCCAAGAAGAAGACCAAGAAGGACACTGAAATCGCGGCCCGGATATGCGCGCGCTACTCGGACGCACCGACCGGCAAGTCGGTGAAGTTCACCTGTGCGGGCAAGAGCGTATCGGTGAAACCATACAAGGATGAGGATTTCGCCGCTTGGCGCGTGCAGGCGCAGGAATCGGAGAACGTCGATCCGGTTCCGTCTCCGGCGCCGGCGGCAGAGACTCCCAAGAAGCGACGGAGCAAGAAGGCCAGGTGAGCGGCGTTAGGCGTTAGGAGCTAGCAGCATGACGGATGAGATCAGGACCAAGATACGCGAGACCTTGGATAGAGACATAAGGCCGACCCTGCAGGCTGACGGCGGTGACGTCGAGTTGGTGAGTGTCGGTGACGACGGCGTCGTGCAGCTCAGGCTGACCGGTGCCTGCGCCGGTTGCCCGTTCTCGGCCATGACACTGGCAGTCGGTGTCGAGGAGAGGTTGAAGGCAGCCGTGCCCGAGGTAGTCAAGGTCCAGCCCGTTCCCTGAGCCCGGCGAGACCCGAATCCCAAGCCCTAAGTCTCAAGCGGGAAGTGGAAATGACGAATGACAGGACTTTGACATTTCCCCTTCTCCACTTTCTTCTAGGGCCAGGGCAGGCCCTCGAGGAAGCTCTGTCGGTAGGCCGCGCTATAGGGCAGCAGGTAGACGGCCGTGGTGAAGAACCCGACCCGGCGAGGCCTCCGGATCATGCGGTCGGCAATCGTCTCCATCGAGTAGAATCGGTTCTTCAACCATGCCGGTTCGGCGTTTGTGACCATCGGCCGGTAGGTTACGCGCACGACGCTGCCGTCCGTTGCCAGGAAACGCGGCTCAATGAAGTCCAGGTCAATCTGCCGGAGCACTGACGCAATCTTGTCGTAGTTGACCGGGATGCCCGGTTCGACGGGCATGGTGAGGCGCGCGCCGACGAGCATCTTGCTGGCCTGCAGCGACTTGACCCGGCGGTACAGCCAGCGGACAGTCTGGTGGTCGATTACGGCCCGCTCGAGACGTCCGGATAGAAATGACTCGTTCAGGTACACGATCTTGACCCCGGTCTTGGCCAGCAGGCGGATGAGCCGCGGATGGTCGAAGAGCCGGTCCGATGCATTGACAATCCACTGCCGGTGATAGTTGCGGAGTCGGCCGAACAGTTCGTGGTAGTAGTCCGGCAGGGCGGCGACGTCGTCATCGAGCAGGTGGATACGCTTACGCGGCAGGGTGATGACCTCGCCGACAACTTCCTCGGGCGTGCGCACGAGAGTGTTGCCGCCGTAGTACAGGTGTTCGGGGCAGAGCGGCTTGACCGTTTTGGGGCAGAAGCAGCCACGCACAAACTGGATGGTCTGCCGGTCAGGATCCATCTCGGCGTTGACCTTGATTGGCCGCGGGGCGACGTAGCCGGGTTTGCCGGACGCGCGATAGACAGGTTGCAGGTTTCCGGATTCGGCGTCGGCACGCAGACGGGGCCAGACATCGACGATGTCGCCGACCACGCGGAGCCGGCACCACGACGGCGCGGCGTCCTGCCAGGACGTTACCTGCGGTCCGAACAACACCGGTGCGCAGCCGCGAGCGGTCCAGTCCTGCAGCAGTTCCCGGGCGCGGTTTTCCTGGCCGATTCCGACGTATACCAGGCAGACGTGACCGGCATGCAACTCGGTCGGATCGACCCGCTCGTCGATGTAGCGGAGGTCGTCTCCGGGCCCAAGCAGCGCGGCCAGGCGCATGACCTCGACGTTGGGCTGCAGGAAGATCCGGGCGCCCTTCGGCGGGTAGCCCTTGATGAAGCGCTGCGACTCGTCGGCGAGCGCGACGGCCAGGACGTTCACTTCCGGATCAGTCTCAACACATCGTTGAAAATGGTGAAGAGGACGAGCGCGCCGATCATCGCCCAGCCGATGCCCGCCGCCCAGTTCTGTTCTTTCTCGGTCAACTTGCGGCCGCGGATGCCGCCGATGCAGTCGAGGAGAATCCGGCCGCCGTCGAGCACCGGGATGGGCAGCATGTTGACAACGAAAAGGTTGACGGAGAGCAGGGCCCAGAGCGCGATGAAGTACTCGGCACCCCAGTTTGCGCCCTCGTAGGCAATCTTGGCGACCATTATCGGGCCGCCGATGGCCTTGGTCGAGATCTGGCGCGTCACTACCTTGTACAGGACGATGACGGTCTGCTCGACCACGAAGCCGGTGCGCTTGACAGCCTCCCAGATCGCGACCTGGACCGGCAGGGTCTTCGTCGGCAGTCTGACCCAGACTCCGACCTGGCCGAATCGCTGCTCGGTCATCTGGTCGCGCTCGACCGAGGGCGTGATCGAGTCCTGGAACAGGCGGCCGTTCCGGCGCCACTCGATGCCGATTCGCTGGCCCCCTTTCTGGGCTACCTGGTCGACGAAGTCGTCCCAGTGCGTCAGCGCCATGCCGTTGACCGAGACAATCGTATCGCCGGGCTTGAGGCCGGCTTTCGCTGCCGGGCTCTCCTTCCGCACCCGGTCAACCACCGCGGCGACCAGCGGTTTCAGGTCCACGGTTTCCCTCGACACCGTGTAGTCGAAGACCAGCCGTTCGCTCCTGCGGCGCACCGCAATCGGAATCACCGCGCCGATGTGCTGGTCCGTGATATCTTCGAACCGCGCGTAGTTTGGGATGGTTTCGCCGGCGGCAGCGACGAGCAGGTCCCCGGATTGAAGCCCGATTCGCTCGGCCGCGGTGTTCGGCAGGGGCGCGATGACCGGCTGGACATACTTGATGCCGAACGCGAGGTACATCACGACCAGCATCAGAAACGCCAGAATGAGGTTGGAGACCGGGCCGGCAGCGATGACCGCGACCCGGACGCCCAGCGGCTTATCATTGTATCCGGTCGCAGCTACCGGTGCATCGGTCGGCGCAGGCCCGGCGTGTTCTTCTTCGCCGGACATCTTGATGAAGCCGCCCAGGGGCACTATCGAGAGCCGGTATTCGGTCTCGCCGATCTTCTTCTTCAGTATGATCGGGCCGAACCCGATCGAGAACACCTCGACCGGTATGTGCGCAAGCTTGGCAACGACCAGATGCCCGAATTCATGGATGATGATGAGGATGCTGATGAAGATAACGACCCAGACGATCGATGATATCATGCTAGTCCTTTCGACGGGCAGTCCGGGCTTCGGGCCCTGCGGTCAGCGCGAGCGCGCGCCCGGTGGCCCATGACTCGACGCGGAGCAGGCCCGGGACGGTTGCGCGTACCGGCTGCTTCATTATTGCCAGTGCGTCCAGAACCGCTGTGACGACTGTCGGTATGCCTCCGAAGAGAATCCGGCCGTCAAGAAAAGTCTCGACCGCAACCTGGTTGGCCGCATTCAGGGCACAGGTCGCGCCCGGGCCCGCTTTCAGGGCGCGGTATGCGAGCCTAAGGCACGGGAAGTCCTTGTGCTTGATGGGGAAGAAGTCGAGCCGGCCGGTGCCTGAAAGGTCAAGTGTTCGCGTGAGCGAAGGTACCCGGTCCGGCCATGTCAGGCAGTATTGGAGCGGCAGGCGCATGTCCGGAAGAGAGAGCTGGGCCAGGACCGAGCCGTCAACGAACTCGACGAGCGAATGGACGATGGACTGCGGATGGATGACCGGCTCGACCTGGTCGGGTCTGAGTCCGAACAGCCGGCAGGTCTCGATGACCTCCAGCCCTTTGTTCATCAACGTCGCCGAGTCTACGGTAATCTTGCGACCCATTGACCAGGTCGGGTGCCTGAGCACATCGGCGAGCCCGGCCCGGGCCGGCAACCCGGTGCGCCAGAACGGCCCGCCAGAAGCGGTCAGGATGACCCGGCGGACACGGGACGTGTCCGGCTCGGGACTTTGGACTTTCGACTTTCTACTTTGGACTTTCCGGCTGAGGCATTGGTGGACCGCGGAGAGTTCGGAGTCAATCGGCAGGACCGTGCCGCCATACCGGCGGGCGGTCCGCATCACCTGTTCGCCATACCCGACGAGGATTTCCTTGGTGGCCAGCGCGACCTTCTTGCCGGCTTCGAGCGCGGCGAGCACTGCCAGCAGGCCGCCGGTTCCCGACATCGCCATCACGACCGCGTCGGTTGAGCGGGCCTCGGCCGCGTCAATCAGGGCGGCCGGGCCCCAGCCCACGTCGAACGCGGGCCCGAGGGCCTTACGTGCCTCCTCGCATGCCGCGAGGTCGGTGAGAATCACCCGCGCCGGCTTGAACTCGCGGGCCTGCTCGCAGATGCGCCGGACCGAGCGGTTGGCGGCGAGTACGCTGACTTCGAACCGGTCGGGTAGATGACGGACCACGTCCAGCGCGGACCGGCCGATCGAACCGGTGGAGCCGAACAGGGCGAGGCGTTGTTTCTTCACATCAGGGCCTGGATCACGCGCATGTCCTCAGGGGTTGTGACCTTGAGATTCGTGCGCGGTCCGGGAATCCAGACCGGTTTGACGCCGAGTCGCTCGACCAGCGCGCAGTCGTCGGTCGCGCTCAGGCGGGTGCGTCGCGCCGACGCGTGGGCGCGGCGCAGGAGGTCCAGGTTGAAGAACTGCGGAGTCTGGACCGCGACCAGCCGCTCACGGTCGATGGTTCGGACTATCTGCCGTCCGCGCACGAGCTTGATAGTGTCGGAAACCGGAAACCCGAACGTGGCGGCTCCGGAAGAGCGGCAAGCCAGGAATCCGCGGGCAAGCATTCTTGAGTTAATCAAGGGGCGGGCCGCGTCGTGCACTGCTACCCAGCCCTTCTCAGGCAGAGCGTCCAGACCCCGGCGGACGGATTCGGTCCGTTCGATTCCACCGGTTACGACGTCGATTACCTTTCGGATGCGGTGGGCAGCGAGCATCCGGCGGACGTCGGGAATCCGGCGCGGCGGCGCGACCACAACAAAACCGACTATGAGTCGGGAGTTATCAAACACCTGCGCGCTGTGGATGAACACGGGCCGGCCAAGCAGTGGGACGAATTGCTTGTAGGCGCCGTATCTCATGCCCCGCCCTGCCGCAACCAGCAGGCCGTACCTAGGTCCGGGACTCAATTGTCGCATCGCCCTCGTCCTTTGTATTCTCGAGCTGTTTTCCGCACTACTGCGGGAAATAGGCGATCTTCATTGCCTCGCGCACAAGGGCCATTGTCGCCGCGCCTTCTTCACAAGCGCGGGCAGTACCCTTGTTCAGAATGTCCCAGACCGAATCCGGGTCCTTCTCGTAGACGGCCCGGCGTTCGCGAATCGGGGCGAGGAAACGGTTGAGGACGTCAACCAGCAGCTTCTTGCAGGGGACGCAGCCGATGGTGCCGGCCTTGCAGCGTTGCTCGATGTCGGACACGCCCTCGGGATTGAAGACCTTGTGATACGCATAGACCACACAGACATCGGGGTGGCCCTTGTCGGTCGGGTGAATCCGCGCCGGGTCGGTGAGCGCGGTCGAGACCTTGCGCTTCACCTCCTCGGGAGGGTCGGACAGGAAAATGGCATTGCCCAGGCTCTTCGACATCTTGGTGTTGCCGTCCAGCCCGACGAGGCGCGGAACGTCGCTGACCTTAGCGTCCGGCTCAATCAGGACCGGCGCATAGGTCGCGTTGAACTTACGGACAATCTTCCGGGTCTGCTCGATGTGGGGGAGCTGGTCCTCGCCGACCGGCACCAGGTGGGCGCGACAGAACGTGATGTCGGCGGCCTGGCTGACCGGGTAGGAGAGGAACCCGAGCGGCATCGACTCGCCGAAGTTGTACTGGGCGGCCTCGGTCTTGATGGTCGGGTTATGGGAGAGCTGCTGGACCGTCACGAGGTTCGAGTAGATGACGGTCAGTTCGGCAATCTGCGGTACCATGGACTGGATGAACAGTGTCGCCTTGGCCGGGTCCAGTCCGCAGGCCAGATTGTCCATCGCCACGTTCAGCACGTCCTGGTGCAGCTTCTCCGGGTGCTCGAAATGGGTCGTCAGCATCTGGATGTCGGCCATGATGATGAACGCATCGTACTCGTCCTGCAGCTTCACCCGGTTTGCCACCGAGCCGACGTAATGGCCCAGGTGCAGGGGCCCGGTCGGCCGGTCGCCGGTCAGAATGCGCTTCTTTTCCATTGACGGGATTATAGCCGGCGGATGCAGGCAATCAAGGAAGTCGGGGCGGAAGACAAGGAGAAGTCAGAAGTCAGAGACCAGAACGCAGAAGCGCGGACGCGGAGAGACAACCGCCAAGAGCGCCAAGTTCCGGCTTCGTCATTCCGACCGAAGTAGAGAAATATCTCGGCCCCTGCCAACTGCAGGCCGACTTATAATCATCCGTGCAGAGGCAAGGAGGGCTTCCCTCCACCAACTCGGCCGCTGGCTGGCACTGGCCGATGAGCCTTAGCCCGCGCTACTGCACTTTCCTCAGAGTAAGGCCTTCAAGCGCGACCGTAACCGTACTGTCTTTGGGGTTGTACTCGATAGTGTAACGAGATGGATAATAGCCTTCACGCTCGACCGCAGGCGGCTGCTTCACGACGCCGGAGAACGACGGTTCCTTGTCCAGGAACGAGAGAGCAACCATCGGTTCAAGGAACGTCATTTCTCCGTTCTGGAAACCGTAGACAAAGGTCGCGGTGAAGGGCTTACCATGGAACTCTTCGGCCAGCGTGTCGCCCCAGTGCGTGCCGACGCTCGGCTCGGCCAGGGCCGCGTTGTAGTCCGGCGGCCTGAAACGTGCCGGGACCGGCACGGTGTCAGAACCGGGCGATACCTGCCCGAGCTCGACGGAACCGACGAAGTAGAACTGGAAATCGAAGTGCGGCACACTGTATGTAGCCGGCGCGTGTCCCAGTGGGTCCCAACCGACGACGACTGTCTCATACGGCGACACCCCGGATCCCTCGGGCAGAGGAAGCTCCACCTGCTCGTAGGAAGACGGCAGACCGCTGAGTGCCGATTGAGTCATGGTCACGCCCAGCCTGAGTATGTTGCCCGCCACGTCGTGCTCGGTCCACGACCACGCGCTGCCGTTGCCCAACTTCTGCTGCTGTCCCCCCAGCCGCTTGCTGCCGGTACAGCCAGTCATCACAGTCGCAACCAGTCCTGCCAGCAACACCATCACGAGCTTACGGTTCATCTTTGCTCCTTTTGCTCTGTCTTCGGACTCGCGGGCCGCACTATACACTTGTTTGACCCGAATCTCTACAGTACCGATTCGGCTAGTACGCGCGTTTGACATCCGGGTCCTGACAGAGTGTGTGGTATCAGTGACGGCGCTTTCCGTTAATCGACTGACCCGGTCTTCGCCCGCCGCCTGAGGTCCTGCGCTCCGGCGGTCAGCCAGCCTGCCTCAAGCTGCAAGCTTCAAGTTGCGGTCACTGCCGACTGTAGACCGACGCTGAGACGGCCCACCCGCCGAGCCCGTCACGATCTACGGTGCACGGTTCACGGCGAACGGTGATGGAAGACGAGACGCCCGCGAAGGGACGGGAGTGTGCCGGCCGATTCTAGAGCTTTTCCCACTCTTCGCGGGAGACGCCGGCCTGTTGCAGAACGTGAGCAAGGAGCTCGCGGCCGATATCCGACTGGTGCGGATTAGGTAGAACCACGGTGACGCCGCCCCTGTACATGAACTCGTGCCTGCCGCCTGAGTACGGGCCGCGGAAGTCGAGTCGGCGCAGGAAGGCGACGTGGTCGCCGCGCTAGACCGGGCCGAAGCTCGGCATCAGGCCACTTCGGCTACTTCGAGTCTGACCCCGCCGGCTTCGGGCAGGGGAAGGTTGCGCGATACCCGGAACAGAATCCAGTCTCCGAGCGTACTCTCCAGTTCGTCCCGGCAGGCTTCCAGCGTCGCGGCATTGGCATACACGCCCTCAAAGCCGGGAACCTCGCCGTAGTAAGTTCCATCATCAGGCAGGATTTCGTACCTCGCCTTGCCCATCGCAGCGCGGATGTAGGCAGTCAGCATGAGATCATCCTAACGCGATTGTGGCTTGCTGCCAAGCACGGCGTCTGATGCGCGGCAATCCAGATGTCGGCTGGATGTCGGAAGCGCGGAGTCCGTTACCGCGAACCGCAACCCGGCGCTGAGCCGCCCTGGGTCGGACGAAAGGGTCTCTCATCCTCGGGAACTGGGAACTCGTGCCCGCAGCGCGCGTCACGGTCAACGGATCACGGTATATGGTTCGCGGTTCACTATGGTGAACCGTGTGACATGGGCAGATGGGACCAGGGACCAGGGACCAGGGACCAGGGACTAGGAACCAGGAACTGATAACTCGCGCCGTTGGCGCGACGGCAGGGGAGATGCCGCGTGTCGGGAATCTCCTGCGCCCCTGGAACTTCTACGGGACCGGCTCTACGGATTGGGCAGCGGTTCGTCCGAGTGATGGCCCGTCCGAATCATCAGCGCAATCAGTCCGAACAGGAGCAGGCACAGGCCGACGTAGTACCAAAGCCATGAGGGAAGGCCGAGCCAGAACGGCGTTGCCTGGCGCCAGGCCCAGAAGTCATTCCCAAGCACAAACACGAACCCGAACGTCGCGACCCAGCGCCAGCCGCGTGCTGAAAGCCGGGCCAGCGGCTCAGCGCCCTGCGCGGGCCAGAGCAGGCTGCCGGCCACCAGCACGAGCGACACGACTACGATGACCGGAATGACCGGCAGGAGCCCGAACGCGGGCAGCAGCTTGAAGTGATACAGCACGACCAGTACTTCACCGGTGAGAATCGAGGCGAACCCGGCCCAGGCGTTGGTCCGTCGCCAGTAGACCATCGCCAGCGTGACCGGGAAGAGCACGGCCAGGCCGGTGAAGGTCTCGGTCGCAACCTGGAGTATGGCGGCCACGGGCCGGTAGGCGATGGCCAGGCCCGCCAGTGCGAGCAGAATCATGACGACGCCGGCGGCCTGCGGCCGCTTGAGGACCGGCAGCCGCGTGTCCCTGACGACGATGGAACTGAGGGTCAGCAGTTGTGCGCCCATCGCGGACATCAGGGCGGAAATGACGGCAATCAGCGCGACCGCGCCGACCCACGGCGGCAGCAGCTTCGCGACGACCATCGGTAGAACCTGGTCGGTTTCCTTGCCGGTCAGTCCGGGCAGCGCCAGCCTGCCCATCACGCCAACGGCAATCGGCAGGAAGAAGAGCAGGCCGGTTGCCAGCGGATAGAGCAGGGCGGTCATCCGGAGTGAGCGATTGTCACGGGCCGCGATGAACCGCTGGAACAGGTGCGGGAACATCGGGTCGCAGAGGAACCAGAGCGCCATGTACGAGAACCAGATGCCGACCGGCAGGGCGTTGCCTGCGCCGGGCCGGCTGAACAGCTCGGGAAAGCGGGCAAAGGCCTGCCGGTTTGCCGACGCGAACCCGCCGAGCGCGGCAGCCACGCCTAGGAAAACCGCGAGCAGTGCGCCGAGCTTCACCACATCCTGAAAGGCGTTGTTCCACACATCGGCGCGCATGCCGCCGAGGAGAACGTAGCCGACGGTGACCGCGGTTATCAGGCACGCACCCCAGTTATACGGTATCCCGAGCAGGCCCTGCAACGCATAGCCCGCGCCCATCGGCTGGATGGCCAGGTACGGCAGCGTGAAGACGACCATCACAGCGAGGTAAGCCACGTGCAGCGGCCGGTTGCGAAAGTGAAGCCAGACAAGCTCGGGTGGAGTGATAGCGCCCAGTCTGCGGGCTGCCTGCCGGATTGGGATGCCGAGCAGGATGAACGCCAGTGCCATGAACCCGGTGCCGAACGCCATGATGGGGTAGTAGGCGTACCCGATGCGATAGGCAGCGCCCGAGAACCCGAGCACGGTGAAAGCGGAGAAGTTGGACGCGGACATCGTCAGGAACAACAGGACGGGTCCGATTGCCCGGTTCGCGAGGAAGAAACTCTCGTGGCCCCGGTCCGTCCGCCGGCGGGCCAGCCAGCCGAGCCCGAGCAGGATGAGTAAGTAGCCGGCTATGAGCAACAGTTGAACGGCCAAAGTATGCTCCTCGGTTCATGCTTCCGGGAAGCGAAAAGCCATCCCGGGACGGCCGGGATGGCTTGCGCCTGGCATAGCCGACCGTTCAAGCTAGCAGACCGAGAGACCGAAGTCAAGCCTGCGGCCCGTTCCGGCGGGCGCAGTGGTTCGACAGAAAGGTGGGGCGAACGAGGGGAGACGGTCTACGGCTTACGGCTCACGGCCGACGGCTTGGGGTCTATGGCCTGCGGTGTACGGTTCACGGTACGGTTCGCACGGTTCGCAGGCAGCAGGGGAGACGCCGCCCGCGCGACGGGTCGGGTAGCTGAGGCGACGTCTGGCTCGGGAGCAGGTCAACGCGGCCGGAGCAGGCGTCTCGACATCCGGCGCGA
>Ga0265595_1000329_pt1 | contig 44498 bp, 37 predicted proteins | sample saktaG_15_FD_190148 | JGI IMG/M metagenome (GOLD analysis project Ga0265595, IMG submission 190148) | Saline water microbial communities from Sakinaw Lake, British Columbia, Canada - sak_2013_06_06_50m | ecosystem: Environmental > Aquatic > Non-marine Saline and Alkaline > Saline ...
TGAGCCCCCAGTGTGGCGTGCCCCAGCGCTTGTTGATATCGGCTAAAAACCCGGGAAAAAAGCCGTCCTTGGCATAGGCCATGACGTAGCGTCCGGCAATGGTCATTACAGCATGTACCGTGGAGATACAGGCCATAACCGCGCCGCCGATGATGAAGAAATAGAACCAGAACGAACCGGCGCCGAAGATAATTGTACTCACAGCGCCCAGGTCCTTAGCTGCCGCAAGCTTGTCCCAGGGCATGACACCGAGGGCAACAAGCTCGACGAAGAAAGTCAGCAGGAAGACTCCTAAAAGGGCGATCCATAAGCTGCGGGGTATGGTGACCTTGGCTTTTTTAACCTCGTCGCCCAGCTCAATGCCGAACAGCCCGCCCGCCAGCAGCGTGTAGCATATGGCCGCTGCCGCAATGACGCCCACCGTCTGCGCCAGCGTGGGCGGCATACCCGGGAATTTCAGGTTGCCCGTGAACATGTTCGAGAAGTTGGACCATTCAATCTGGGGGAAGCCTCCGAAGATGAATGCCAGCAGGGCAACGATCAGCAGGAATACCATGGCGAACTGCACCCAGGCGGAAGGCTTGACGCCCACGATGTTGATAATATAGAACACCGTAATGGTGATAATGGCGATCAGCACTACCCAGGAGATGCCCAGGCCGGGCACCAGAGCGGGCGCTCCCGGGAACAACATCATGATGAAGCGGGCGTTGGTGATGGCGAAGAGGGGCAGGCCGCCCAGAGGCATGGCCACCAGCAGCACGATCACGCCCGCTACTGCCATGGGGTAGGAGGCGAGCTTTCCGTACTGGTAGCTGGCTGCCGACTTGGGCGCGATGGACGTCAGCAGCATATAGGGTATGATGGCGAGGAAAACGGGAATGGAGCAGATTATCTGCGCGAAGATGAGCGACGGCCCCGTCAGGCCCGCGGCCACCGTGGTCAGTGTGAACAAAGAGCCGCCGATGTTGAGGCCTATCATGAGAAAGATCAGCAGTACTAACGTGAGTTCTTTTCTGAGAGTTCCATGGTCAGGCTGTGTAGCTTCTGCCATCCCTATCCACTCCTTATAGATTTATTTAAGTCTGCCAACCTGAAAGTTAATTAAGGCATTATACAATTTCCATCATTCCTGTCAACAGACTATTGTGAACGGCCGCTTTATTCCTTATTTATAAATGCTGAAAGCCTTCTCGAAAGTCCCCAGGCTACTCTGTATATCTTTTTCCGTCATCACGCCCGACATGTAGACATGGCCGGGCAGCAGGACCACGCCCGGGTTGCCCAGCAGCAGTCCCAGCCGGATCATAAGGTCGAATTCGAAGACCTCCATCGCCTGGCTCATGTCGAATTTACCGATCAGGCCGAAGTGGACCACGCTGTAAAGGGCATGCGCCTTTATCCCCATCTTCAATTGGCTGGCGATATCGTTGATGCCATTCGCCAGTTGGGCTGCGCGCGCAATCGAGTTCTCAACATAGTTGCCTTTTTCAAGCTCCTCGATGAAGGCAATGCCGGCCGCCATGGCCAACGGGTGTGCGCAGAACGAGCCCATGGGGAAGAGCGGCCCGAAATGCTCAGCCCGGGGGTCGAGTGCGCCTACTACGGACATCACATCCTCGCGTCCGCCCACAGCGCCGATGGGCAGACCGCCGCCGGCCGGCTTGCCCAGGCAGGTGAGGTCCGGCGTTATGCCCAGCACCTGCTGCGCTCCACCGATGGCCATCCTGAAGCCGGTAGCTACCTCATCGAAGACCAGCAGGACATTGTATTTCGTGGTAAGCTCCCGGAGCTGTTTTTGGAAGCCCTCGGCCAGCAGTGTGCCGCCGGTAGATGCACCCATCGGTTCCAGTACCACGGCCGCCACCTGGTCCTTATTGTCCTGTAGCGCTTTTTCCACTATGTCGATATCGTTGATCGGCAGGTTGATCAGGTTGTCCCAGTGGTTATTGGGTATGCCCAGGGTGAAAAGGGTGCCGGAGCCGGCCGCCAGCGCGTCGTAAGACAGCACGCCGTTCCAGCCGTGATGGTGACCGGCGAACTTGATGATCTTGTTTTTGCCGGTGAAAGCCCGGGCGATCTGGCAGACCAGTTCAGTGGCCTCGTTGCCGGAGTTGACTATTTTGATCTTCTTGATGGAAGGGTAATGCTGCATGACTTTCTGCGCCCACCTTGTGGCCAATTCCTCGCACATCTCCAGGTGAAAGCCGTATTTATCCAGGGCCTTGTCGATCGCCTTGCGGATGGCCGGCGCCTTGTGGCCGATGTAGGATATGCCCTGGTCGATGAACATATCGATGTACTCATTGCCGTCCACATCGTAAAGCTTCGAGCCACTGGCATTGTCGATAAAGAGAGGATATGGCCTGTGCCAGATCATATAGGCGGGCGCGCCCATGGGCACTATGTATTTGCGGGATTCTTCGTTAAGCCTTTTGGATTTTGGTGTCTTCTTCTCGTAAGCGGAGACAACTTCCCGGTACTTCTCCTCGCTAAGTTTGGGTATGCTCATTTTCACCTCCCCTTCGCCCGCCCGGCCTGATGACCTTACAAGCGGCGGACGCCGTATTTTAAAACACCGTGTTACAAAAAACAACATTTTTGTATAAATTGTTTAAGCCCGGCTTCGATATCCATATTGTGCTGCTCCTGTGGCTGCGTTATACTTACCATAACGCGCATAATGGGAAGACCGATGGATAAAAGTGTTAAAAAACGGGTAAACTCAGGCGGGCACAAGGTTGGCGAACGCTGGCTGACCGGTCTGCTTAAAAAAGTGCAGTCGGGTGACCTGTCCCTGCAGGACGCCGTCAAGCAGTTGAGCATCCTGCCTTACGAGGATATGGTACATGCCAAGCTCGACCACCACCGCAGCCTGCGCACAGGCTTTCCCGAGGTGATCTTTGGACCGGGCAAGACGATGGGGCAGGTGGTCAATATAGCAGTGCGTATGGCGGAGCATTCGGGCAGGGTGCTGATCACACGCGTCGATATCGATGCATTCAGAGCGGTTAGGAAGAGACTTCCGGATGCCGTTTATAATGCGGATGCCCGCGCAATCACTATAGACCGCACAATAAAAAAGGCGGGGAAAGTGGGTATTACTATAGTAACTGGTGGCACGGCAGATATACCCGTGGCCGAGGAGGCCGCTGTCACTGCCGAGCTAATGGGCAACAGGGTTGAGCGCATTTTCGACGTTGGGGTGGCCGGCATCCATCGCCTGTTCGGTCACCTGGAGCAGCTAAGGAGCGCTAAAGTAATCATTGCGGTGGCCGGCATGGACGGCGTGCTGCCGGCAGTGCTGGGCGGGCTTGTGACCTGTCCGGTTATAGCTGTACCCACCAGCGTCGGATACGGGGCCAATTTTAAGGGAGTTGCGCCCCTGCTGACCATGCTCAATAGCTGCGCGCCGGGTGTGGCCGTGGTCAATATCGATGGAGGGTTTAATGCAGGCTATCTGGCCGGCCTGATCAACAGATAAAAATGCGCAAGCTGAGTGTTAAAAGCAGGACGGCCGATAAGGCGAGTCACCTGGAAAACATAATAGGCAGGATGAATTCCGCTATAGTGGCATATTCGGGCGGTGTGGACAGCACATTCCTTTCCGTAATGGCCGCGGACATATTAAAGGATAGGGTGCTGATTGTACTGGCCAGGTCGCCTCTGATGGCTGCTGAGGACTTCAAGTTGGCCGGAAAGCTGGCTGTTGATCTCAAGTTGAAGCTGATGGAGATAGAGTTCAACCAGCTCGATATACCGGATTTTGCCATCAACACCAAAGATCGTTGTTATCATTGCAAGCTGAACATGCTGGGGATATTAAATGAAGCCGCCCGCGTCAGACATATTAAATATGTCTGTGACGGCACCAACTACGATGACTTGAGCGATCACCGGCCGGGTCTGGTGGCCATCGCTGAACTGGGTGTGCGCAGCCCGCTGGCAGAATCGTTTTTAACCAAGAAAGAGATCAGGGCACTTGCCAGGGCAATGGGGCTGCCGAACTGGAAGAAGCCCGCTATGTCCTGCCTGGCCACCAGGATACCGCACCAGACGCCCATCACGCATGAGGTGCTGGAGAAGATATCCTCGGGCGAGGCCTTTATCAGGGGGTTGGGGATTGACCATGTCAGGCTGAGGCACCATCACGATACAGCCAGGATCGAGGTTGATGAGAAGGGGTTCAAGGCGCTTTTCAAGAAGGGCAACCGGCAGGCTGCTGTCGGGGCGATAAAAAAGCTCGGCTACAATCATGTCACCGTCGATTTGGCGGGCTATCAGATGGGAAGCATGAGCAGGTGATTTAGAGAATTAAAATGGGAAAAACGGCCTATTTCGACCTTTTTGCCGGGTGCAGCGGCGATATGATACTCGGGGCGCTGCTTGATGCCGGCCTGTCACTGACAGAACTTGAGAGGGAACTGGGCAGGCTGCCGCTGGAGGGCTACAGGGTTACGGCCGAAAAGGTCAAGCGGGGCGCCTTGAGGGCAACCCGGGCTCGTGTGATATCCGATGATAAGGTCAGACAGCCCGAACGCTCCTACGGCGATATAGTAGAGCTGGTCGCGGGCAGCCGGCTTTCAGATGAAGTGAAAAAGCGCGCGCTGGATATATTCCGCAACCTGGGTGAGGTCGAGGCTAAAATCCACGGGGTCAAGTTGGAACTGGTGCACTTTCACGAGATAGGGGCCGTGGATTCCATCGTGGATATCGTAGGAGCCGTTATCGGCTGCGACCTGATGGGGATAACACAATTTTTCTCATCTCCTTTCCCGGCGGCTGTGGGCTCCGTAGAGTGTCGTCACGGTGCCCTGCCGTTGCCTGCGCCGGCAACGCTGGAATTAATAGCCTGCAAACAGGCGCCTGTTGTCGGCCCCTGCCATGCGGCTATGGATGGCAGGGAACTGGTAACACCGACCGGCGCCGCCATCATAACGACGCTGGCTGATTTCCGCCCTCCGCATCTGAACGTGGAGAGGGTCGGCTACGGTGCGGGCAGCATGAATGCCGATGAGTATCCCAACATCATGCGCCTGTGGATAGGGCGGGTGCCCGATCTCGACGGCCATGAAGGTGTGGTGCTTCTGGAGACAAACATCGACGACATGAACCCACAGGTCTATGACTACGTTATGGAAAGGCTATTCGCACAGGGTGCGATGGATGTCTGGCTTACACATATACAGATGAAGAAGAACCGCCCCGCCGTTATGCTGAGCATACTGGCCCCTGGTGATCTTGAATCGAGGCTGGCGGAGACCATTATGCGCGAGACCTCCACGCTGGGAATACGTGTGCGCCCCGTCTTCCGCCATATCGCCGCCCGCGATATCGTCGAGTTTGAGTCGAGCTACGGGAAGGTCAGCGTCAAGGTCAAGCGTTTCGAGGACGAGGTAGTCGGCATCGCGCCTGAATACGAAGAATGCCGGAAGATAGCCGCCGAAAAAAATATACCGCTGCGCGACGTTTACCGGACGGTAGAGGCCGAAGCGCGCAAGCTGATTAAATAGAAGTTTACCACGGATCGACAAACGACCTTCCGGATGGCCCGTCGGATTTATCCTGCGCTGATTTCAAACCGCGCATGATCCAGCGGCGTGTTTCGGCGGGATCGATCATTGCGTCGATCTCCATGTAGGAAGCCATATTAATGCCCTTGCCCATGGCGTAGGCTTGCTCCACTAAAAACTTGTACGTTGCTTCACGCTCTGCCGGATCACTAATAGCTGCAAGCTCGTTTCGGAAGCCGTGTTTGACCGCTCCCTCCAGTCCCATTCCACCGAATTCCCCGGTCGGCCAGGCGACTGTGAAGAAAGAATCATGGAAGCTGCCGGCTGCCATGGCCATGGCGCCCAGGCCGTATCCCTTGCGCAAAACAATGGTGAAGTAAGGAACGGTTACATGTGCTCCGACCACGAACATACGGCAAATGTGGCGAACCTGCGCTCGCGCCTCTATCTCTGGACCGACCATAAAGCCCGGCGTATCGCATAGTGACAGCACGGGCAAGCGGTGCACGTCACAGAGCTGCATGAAGCGGGCAGCCTTATCTGCATCGTCCGCCTCTATGGCTCCCCCCATATGCCTGGGATCATTGGCGATCAAACCGAACGGCCTGCCCTCAATCCGCACCAGGGATGTAACCATACCGGGCCCGAAATGCTGTCTGATCTCAAGCACAGACCCTTTATCTGCCAGCCCTTCGATTACCTTCCTGACATCATATACCCTCAGCCTGTTCTCGGGTATCAGCCAGCGCAGCCTGCGCTGGTCCGCTTCCTCCCATGCTGAGGTTGCCCCCTGGAAATAAGAGATATACTTCTTGGCGATAGCAACTGCCTCAGCCTCGTTGGCCACCTCGATATCCACCACGCCGTTACGGGTTTGAACATCAATGGGGCCGATATCTTCGGGCTTGACAACGCCCAGTCCCCCTCCCTCGATCATGGCCGGACCGCCCATGCCGATGTTCGATCCCCTGGTGGCAATAATAACATCACAGCACCCCAGCAGCGCTGCGTTGCCAGCGAAACAAGCACCTTCGACAATACCTATGAGGGGGACCTTGCCGCTCAGGGCCGCAAAGCGGCTGAAAGTAGTCAGGTCGAGCCCTGCCACAACATTAGCATCAGTGTCGCCCGGCCTACCTCCACCGCCCTCGGCGAAAAAAACGGTCGGGAGATGCCACAGGTTGGCGATATGCAGCATCCTGTCCATCTTCTTGTGGTTGAAAAGCCCCTGAGTACCGGCCAGCACGGTGAAATCATAGGCCAATACCATGCAGCGGGCTTTGTCATCACTAAATAAATCACGGTTGACGGTGCCGACTCCCGCGATGAGTCCGTCAGCGGGCGTCTTTCTGACAAGTTCATCCAGAGTGCGCCGGCCGCGCTGCGCGGCCACGATCAGGGCGCCATATTCGATGAAGCTGCCTGTATCGCAGAGGTCGTTGACATTCTCGCGGGCTGTGCGACGGTTCTTGCTTCGTCTCTTGGCGACGGCCTCGGGACGATGCTCATCAAGAGTAAAAGAGTGGCGCTCAATGACTTCTGCAAGATCGGGACGAATGACATCCAGATCAATTTCACTCTCGGATGCCATTGAATCGGCAGATACCGGGGCCTCCTCTATGAAAAACAGGGTTGAACCGGCCTGAACGTTCTCGTTAAGTGACACGCATACGGCGCGTATGTAGCCACTGCAACCGGCTGTAATGACATGTTCCATCTTCATGGATTCCAGTACGATCAGCTTCTGACCTACCGTGACCGTATCTCCCTCGATGACTTCGACATCGACCACGCAACCCTGCATGGGCGATGTAAGCGGTACAGTGCCCGGGGGTGCGGCCGGATTTTTTATGGTTGAATCCCGTATTGTATCGGGAATATTGCCCTTAAAAAAAACAGCTCTTTGCAGTTCTGAAATCTTGGCCAGGGCCGCGGCGTTATCCTCGATAAAACATGTGTAAATATTATTATCGACGACTTCCGGCCTGGCCAACAGGCTGATCAGAAAGGGGATGTTAGTTTCCACTCCCTCGATACGGAACTCTTCCAGCGCGCGCCGGGCCTTTGCGACCGCGTCCCCGTATTTTTCTGAACGCGATGTAACAATCAACTTGGCCAGTAATGAGTCGAATGCCGGATTTGTGCTATAGCCACTGTAGCCATAGCCGTCCACTCGGATGCCTGGTCCGGATGGGACTTCGTAGACACTGATACGGCCTCCCGCCTGTATAGCCCTGCCGTCCTCACCAATTTGCTCCAGATTGATTCGTGCCTGCAGTGAATAGAAGTGTGGGTGCCGCGCATCATGCGTCAACCCCAGGTCTTGCAGCATTTTTCCACCTGCTATCTCGATCTGTGCCCTGACCAGGTCGACTCCCGTGATTTCTTCAGTTACGGTGTGCTCGACCTGCAGGCGCGGGTTGGCCTCCAGAAAATAGAAAGGGTAGCGGCTTCCTTCAAAGTCTGCGACCAGGAATTCGAATGTACCCAGACTGATGTAAGAAACCTTGCCCGCTATCTTCAGTGCCGCCTCTGTAATCTCCTTTCTCATTTTGGGCGTGAGTGATGGGCTGGGAGAAACCTCAATCAGCTTCTGGTTGCGCCGTTGCAGGGTACACTCACGCTCTCCCAGGTGGACCACATTTTTACCGTCGCCGATAACCTGCACTTCGATATGCCTGGCACGGGGGAGGATCTGTTCTACATAAACGTCGCTCACACCGAATGATGTTTCTGCCTCCGACCGGCAGCGGTGATAGGCTTCTTCCAGGTCTTCAAGCCTGTATACAGTCCTTATACCACGACCTCCGCCGCCCATGACTGCCTTGACCATGACTTTTGCGTCCCGGCCCAGAGATAAATAGAAATCTCTGGCTTTACCCAGGCTGACTGCGCCGCCGGTACCGGCAATTACCGGCACACCGCTGTCTCTGGCTAAACGGCGTGTTCGCGTCTTGTCGCCAAACAACTTCAGTGACTCAGGTTGTGGCCCGATGAAGGTAAACCCTGCCTGCCCGCAGATCTGTGCAAAATCCGCGCTCTCGCTGAGAAAGCCATAGCCGGGATGTACAGCATCGCAGCCTGATTGATCAGCAATAGATATGATCTGCTGCGAATCGAGGTAGGCGGCTGCTCCGGCACCTCTCAGTGCGTATGAATCGTCGCCGGCCAGCACATGCAGGGATTTTGCATCATCCTCAGAGTATACGGTGATTGTCGGGATACCTAGATCTGCTGCAGCCCGCGCGATGCGTACGGCAATTTCCCCCCTGTTGGCGATAAGTATTTTATTTAATTTCATCGATGATCCACTCAGATTGTACAACCGCCGCTCAGCTATAAAAGTATAGCAGAGTTGTCAAAGGACGATCATCAGCAGAATGCCTGCCGCAGGAATTGACCGCCATCAGCGCGGAGATTTAGAATGCAGGCAAGGAGGTGGGCTATATGAAGAAGAATGAAGGAACAGCGGACCGGGTCATCAGAATAATAGTGGGCATACTTCTGATCGGGTTGGGTGTATATTTTCAGAACTCCTGGGGTATGTGGGCAATGATAGTGCTGGTTGTCCTGGGATTGATAGCGCTTATAACAGGTATAACCGGGTTTTGCGGCCTGTATGCGCTTTTCAAGATAGATACTCTCAAGAAAGGCAAGTAGGTGGAAACTGGCCGGGTACCGCTCCCGGCGCAGGCGTATCGGAAGAGAAGCATATTTGCTGATGCTTTATTCTAGGCCGGCTATAAGTATCAGCAGGCATAGATAACCGGCAGCACCTGCACTGCGGGCTGGTTTTAAACGCAGCCCGTAGGCTTGGGTAATCCTGCAACCTTGCATGCGCCTTTGGCCAGGCCGCTGGGGAAAAGTTTGTAAATGGTCTTGAGGTCGAAACCGGTCTGCTTGATGACTGTCCTGATGGGCGGTGCGATCTCGAACTCAAGGAAGTACTTGCGAAGGTAATCTATCACCTTCCAGTGGTCCTCACTCATGGGATAGGCTTCCTCTGTCTTGGCAATATCTTCGGCCACGGCCTTGTCCCATTTCTCCGGCTCCTGTATGAAGCCATCTTCGTCTATATCGAGTTCCTTTCCGCCAAGTATAACTTTAGGCATGCTCAATTCTCCTGTTGTTTATTTGTCTTTCGAATATTTATCGGGATATTCGTCAAACTTTTCCCTTATCCTCCGGTTTTAACTGTCGATTTCTTTTCTTCAGCTTGCCTGGTAGCGGCCAGCCTCACGAAATTTTTCGCCCAGGAAGGTACTCCGCGGGCATGCAGGTGCATATATGAGGCAAGGACATTCTTATAGATAAAGCCGTCATTCCTGCCGTCGATCCCGTTTCCGCGGGTTACGCAGTATGCGAAGCGTGTACTGCCCACGTGCAACAGCCTGGAATAGTGAAACTCGTGGCCTTTGAGCAGTGTGCCTAAGGGGAAGAAAGGATTTTGCCCCGTGACCTCGGCTGCAACATAGCCGTGCCCCTGCGGCTTTTTCTCGATTGCCACGTCGGCCGGTATTACACCGCACATACTGTGGCGCCTGCCCCCGCTGGTTACGTAACGGCAAAGGTACATCAATCCCGCGCATTCGGCGTAGGCCGGCAACCCGGATTCCACACATGCTCTTATATCCTGGCGCAGGCCGGCGTTGGCCTCAAGCTCGGCAGCGTACAGCTCGGGAAAGCCGCCGCCGATATACAGGGCATTAATTGCCGGCAGGCGGTTATCCTTGAGAGAATCGATATAAATGAGCTGTGCTCCGTTTTGTTGCAGAGCGCCAAGGTTTTCGGGATAGTAGAAGCTGAAAGCCTTATCTGCCAGGACGCCGATTTTAACCTGCGTGACTGTGGACTGCTTCATGGCTACGCTCCTCGCTGCCATCGGATCGCTGTTGACATCGGGAGGGCCGCCGCTGTCATTGCGAGCGGAGCGAAGCAAGCTTAATGATTCACGAAAGCTAGCCCCGTGCTGTATCGTACCGCTGCCTGTAACTGCCCCGGGAAGGTCTTTTACATTGCGGGCGATATTCAGTATACGGTCGATATCAGCGTGCTGTCTGAGGACGCTTCCGATCCGGTCGATGATGGTTGCGGCCTCGGCTTGCTCCTGCAGCGGTACGATGCCGAGATGACGCTCCCGTATTACGAGACGATCATCCCTGGGTATTGCGCCCAGCACGGGTATGCTGCAATGCTGCTGAATTGCCCTTACCACGGTACGCTCATGCCTGGAGTTGCCAACGTGGTTCAATATCACTCCGGCGACAGGCGTAGCGGGCTCAAAATCAATATAACCCCGAACCATGGCAGCGGCGCTACGTGTCATGCGGGAGCAGTTGATGACCATTATGATAGGCACCTGCAGTTCGCGCGCCAACCATGCCGAGCTGCCCTCGCCATCCTCTGAGGCGCTGTCGTAGAGGCCCATCGAGGCCTCGATGAGCGCCAGGTCTATCCCTGCACAGTCCTCATGGAAACCCCTTGTCAGCGTAGCATGGCTGAACATGAAAAGGTCGAGGTTGCTGCAGGGGACGCCGGCTGCCGCTGTAAGCCAGGACGGATCAATATAGTCGGGCCCTTTTTTGAAAGGCTTGACCTTCATACCTCTCTCCCTCAGGGCGGCGCACAGACCTATGGCCACGGCAGTCTTGCCCGAGCGTCCCTGGGGGGCGGCGATCATCAATCGCGCTGTCTGCATGTAATGTTTCCTGCTACTTCTTGAGCTGTATATAGGATGTCCCCAGATAGATATATTCTATCTTGTTTTCCTTGGCCAGCTCGGCGATAGCCTTGTCCACCAGCGGCTTGTCCACCTCGATCGCACGTGCCACATCGCGGTTTTTAGCCTTGCTCACCGTGCCCAGGTATTTCAAGATTTTCTCTTTGAGTTCCTCGCTAACTCCATCAGCCATCTTGTCACTCCTTTTACCATCTGAACTGTGTGGTAGTACGGTAGGTATCCACGCCGTGTGTGAAATCATCGATATGGTATTCGGTAAAGGGTATTCCGGTAAGCTTAAAGAAAGTCTCCCAGCCGACGCGGTCTATCCACTCACCCATTCTCTCGTCGGGGAGCGCATGCTTGGCATAGACCTCGACGATGTTTTTAATAGCGCTCACGACCTCGGGCCAGCGGGGCGGGTTGTTGGGAATGTAAGGGATGGCCAGGCGGGAGAACATGGGCGCACTGCGGGCATTTGAGACCTTGCCACCCACGTAAATCGCCAGGCCGTCGCCCTCGCTATCGGCAAGCGGCATGGCCGGGCAGACCGTGAAGCAGTTGCCGCAGTACATGCATTTCTCCTCGTTGACTACAAGCCCCTTGACGTTTGCGTCAGGGCTCTTGCGTATGGCGCCGGTAGGACAGGAAGCCAGAGTGGTGGGTATCTCGCAGACAGCAATGACCTTGCTGTTGTCGACCTTTGGTGGCTTAGTGTGTATGCCCACGATGGCGATGTCGGAGCAGTGAACCGCACCGCACATGTTGATGCAGCAGGCCAGTGCTACCCTCAGCTTGGCCGGCAGCTTCATACTGGTGAAGTAAGGATATAACTCATCCATGATGGCCTTGACGACCCCGGAGGCATCGGTGGCCGCGCTGTGGCAATGCACCCAGCCCTGAGTATGTATGATATTGGATATGGCATTGCCCGTACCCCCCACAGGCAGGCCGAGTTTTTGCACGGCTGCGATAATGGGTTCAACGTTCTCCTTTCCGGGCGTCATAAATTCGACATTGTAACGGCTGGTGAAGCGCAGCTTGCCGTCGCAGTATTTATCGGCGATATCACAGATATCGCGTATGAAATCGATGCTGACCAGCCTGGAAGAGCCTGCCCTTACAGTCCACACCTCATCGCCGCTCTCCGCTACATGTCTTAGCACACCGGGCTTGATTATATCGTGGTACTTCCACTTTCCATAATTCTTCTCGATAACCGCTGGAATCATTTTCTTATAGCTTGGGGGACCGATATCGCTTTTTCCCATTGTATCTCTCCTTCAATGTATTTAATCGAAGAATACGTATGGATTCGCCCTGGGCTTATAGACCATTTGGGGGACAGGCTTGAGATCGACAGCGCGCAGGAAGGTCTTGAATCCCATCCTCTCGATCAGCTCGGCGACGCGCTCGCGCGTTCGTCCATTCTCATCCCACCAATCCCAGATCTTGCGCAGAAGCTCCTTGGCCTCATCGTAGGGCGGCTCCATTTTCATGAAGGGAACCAGCACCCATGAGAGGTAAGCACCCTTGATAATGGGGGCCTTGCCGCCAATTAGTATGGTGGCGCCTCTTTCCAACCCGGGCCTCAGTGCTTTGGGCATCTTGTTTATGCAGTGCATGCAGCGCACGCAGTCGTCTGCCCGCAGGTTAAGCTTCTGCTGCTTCTCGTCCCAGGCTAGCGCTTTGGTCGGGCATTTGTCAGTGACGATGCCCCTGATATCAAAACCGTTCTTAACGTATTTGCGGACTTCGTCCTGGTCGATGCGCAGGGTATCGCGCCATGTGCCTATGATAGTAAAATCGGCTCGGGCTATTGCGGCTACGCCATCGTTGGGACATCCCGAGATCTTGATCTTGAATTTATAAGGCCAGCGCGGGCGGTGTATCTCGTCCTGGAACTCCTGGGTGAGGTTGCTGCAAATATCCAGCGTATCGATACAGGAGTACTCACAGCGGGCGGGACCAATACAACAACTGATGGTGCGCAGCGCTGATCCTGATCCACCCAGATCGAAGCCTGCCTCGGTCAGCTCGTCGAAACAGGGTTGCAGGTTCTGGGTATTGGTGCCGAGGAGTATGATATCTCCAGTGGAGCCGTGAAAGTTGGTCAGGCCGCTGCCGTATTTCTCCCAGATATCGCATATATTGCGCAAAGACTCGGTTGTATAAAACCACCCGGCCGGCTGATTGATACGCATGGTATGGAACATCTCGACAGCGGGGAATTTGTCGGGAACATCCACATACCTGCCGATGACACCCGCGCCGTAGCCGGTTACACCTACAATGCCCCCGTGCTTCCAATGAGTGATCTTGTCCTTGAAGGAGAGTTCCTGCACGCCCAGCAGATCTCTGGCTGCAGCGTTTTTCCCGGCGGCCCGCTTGATCTCTTTAACATAGCTGGGCCAGGGCCCGACCTCAAGGTCGTTGATTAAGGGTGTATCTCTGTCCGCCATGTACTGCGCCTCCTGGTTATTTAATCAGACCAAGATTGATACTAAATAATACCACTGAATTATACATTATTTGTATAATTTGTAAACTGTTATAATAAGGCTGGGCACTTTATTTTGGATGGTCCGCGAATTATAATTTGAAGTGGCAAGAAGATGATAGAGATTAACCGTTCTGTGGCTGGAACTGATCCTAGGATGACGGTATCGGTGAGTACGCTGGAAACCTTGCCGCGGCTGCAGAAGTTACGTGCTGATATACTTGGTTCTCCTTATCACGTCTGTACGCAGAAAGCCTCCCTGCTTACCCGCTATTTTCGCAGAAATACAGGGCCAGATCGTCTGGATAAGCTGTTCTCATCGATCCAGTATCACTTTTACAGCAAGAGCCTGGAAAAGTCGGCCAGGTCAATACCTCAAAAGAGGTGGCAGGCAGCCCTCAATAATAAGCTAAATTCAATGCTTTTAAAGAGGCGCAAGGTCTCCATCAGTGATTCTGTCCTGCTGCATGCCGGGGCATTCAAATATATACTCGAAAATATGGATTTGAAGGTATATGACGGTGAGCTGATTGCGGGCAATCCGTCTGCCTGGCGGGTGGGCGCCCCCATCCATCCCGACCTGGGCGGCCTGCTCATGCTGCCTGAGATAAAGGGTATATCCACTCGCAGGCAAAATCCCATGGCCATTGAGCCGGCTCAACTCAAAGAACTGGAGCAGGAGATTTTTCCATTCTGGTTTAATCGTTCAGTTCTGGCGCTGATGCCTCTCTTGAGCAACGATCCCGACCTCTTTAACTCAATGCTGGAGGGCAGGTACTTTATACTGACGCAGTTCTCAGGCATTTCGCATGTTACACCGGATTACCCGACTGTGCTTAAACTAGGCTTCAATGGTATCGCGGGGCAGATACGCCAGCGGTTGGAGGAAGTGAAATCGTCTATAGAATCATGCGGGGATGTACACAACAGTCATCAGCTGCAGCAGCAGGAGAGTTTCTATCAAGCTGCTCTGGTCTGCGCTGAGGCTGCCGCCGATTACGGTAAGCGCTGGAGCAAATTCCTTGAGCAGGAGGCTATTAGATCAGTTGATGAAGCGCGAAAACGGGAATTGATGCGGCTGTCCGAGGTATTTAACCGCGTTCCTGCGGAGCCGGCTGAGACTTTTTATGAGGCATTGCAGTGCGTTTTTATCACGCACGTCATGCTGCATTACGAGAACTTTCAGCACGGCATCTCCTTTGGGCGCATGGACCAGTACCTTTACCCCTATTATATGAGAGATATCGAAGCCGGCAGGTTGACCCGCAGGCAGGCTGCCGAACTGATTGGCTGTTTTATCGCCAAGGCGGGTGAACTGCTGCCGCTCTTTTTCGACCGCGCTACCGAGTATTTCAGCGGCCTGTCCTCGGCCTCCGGTATAACACTGGGGGGACGTGTAGCCGATGGCAGCGATGGCGTGAACGGACTATCTTATCTGTTCCTGCAGGCGTATGACCAGGTCAGGCTCAGGCAGCCGAATTTCCATGTCAGGATTAATAAAGATACCCCGGTCGAATTCATAGATCTCTGCTGCGAGGTGCTCAAGAAGGGCGGCGGGCTGCCGGCTTTTTTCAATGATGATGAGATACCATCAGCTCTGGAAAAATCAGGCGTTGACAGGCAGGATGCCGAGGATTATTCCATCGTTGGTTGCGTGGAATGGGGAATACCGGGGAAAAGCTTCCCCGCAGCCGGTGCGATTTTCCTGAATATGCCGATTGCTTTGCACATGGCTTTACATAATGGAGAGTATGGCGGCGTGCAATTCGGGCCGTGCAGGGGTGAAATAAAACAGCTCAATGACATGGAGGCCATTGTCGCTGCTTTCAAAGCACAGCTTGAGAATATGATAGTGCGTGCTGTCGCGGGTAACAATGCAATCGAACAAACCCACGCCGCTTATCGCCCAACGCCATTCCTGTCCAGCGTAGTGGATGGCTGTTTGAAGAAGGGCATGGAGATCAACGCCGGAGGCGCAAAGTACAATTCCACGGGCTGCCAGTGCATAGGCCTGGCCGATACGGTGGATGCTCTGACAGCCATAGAACAAATCGTATTTAAAGAAGGCAGGCTATCTTTGGCGGAACTGGTCAGGGCTGTGGATGCGAATTTTAATGGTTATGCTGAGTTACAGGCATATATTTTGAACCGGGTACCGAAGTATGGCGAGAATGAGGAAAGGCCCAACTATTACGCCCGCCTGGTATCCGCCATTTACACGGGGCTGGTTACGCGATACGACAACCCGCGCGGAGGTAAATACTACCCCGGGTTCTGGTCCATGACCACGCACCAGGGCTTCGGGGTACGCACGGGTGCCCTGCCGGGCGGCCGCCTGTCAGGGCACCCTCTGGCCAATGGAATCTCGCCCTGTAATGGACGTGACAGAAATGGCCCGACTGCTTCCATGTCATCGGCAGCCTGTGTAGATAATAACCTGATCGCCAACGGCTATGCGCTCAACGAGAAGCTTGACCTTGCAATGATCAAAGACCCTTCGCGCAATCGCCTGGTGGAGGCGCTGATTCTCGGTTTCTTCGCCAGTGGTGGAATGCAGGTGCAGTTCAACGTCGTTGACCCTGCTATCCTCATCAATGCAAAGGAACACCCGGGCCAGTACGTGGGGCTGGTTGTGCGCGTTTCCGGATACTCAGCGTATTTCAACGACCTGACAGAATCGATGAAGGACGAGCTTATACAGAGAACGGCGCATGATTTCAATTCGTGCTCTTGTTAGGGCGCCATATATGGCGCAACAGCCATAGACTATTAGCATATTAGACAATAATTGCAGAACACACATGCAGCAACTCGAGATTATTGCCTTTGTGACCTCACTGGTGTCCCTGCAGATCGCAATGGTTTTGTATATATGGGGTTTTATTTCCGCCACGTTGGGCAGGCGGCCGTCCGGCAATAATGCGTCGCGCTTTGCCATGCCTGTATTGTTATTATCCTGGCTGGCTCTCACCATTACATTGACCGCCCATGCCATCCAGGCCGGGCATATCCCTGCCACTGATATGTTTGAATTCTCCCTGTCATTCGGCTGGGGCATACTAACGGTTATACTGGTTTTCAGGTGGCGGCAAAATAACGATATGATCAGCGCAGCGGGAGCGCTGGTGACCCTTGCCATGCTTGTTTATGCATTCACCCTGCCTGTCCAGCACCAGCCGTTGCCACCGGCGTTGAGCCAGACCTGGCTGCTTAACATTCATGTGTCCTGCGCAATCATCGCCTACGGTTTATTTGCCCTGGCGTTTATCTGTAGTGGCCTTTACCTTGCCAGGCGTAGATATGCTGTCTCCCTTATGCCCTCTGATCAAACTCTCGATAGTCTGGGGTACCGCTCGGCATTAGCCGGCTTCTGCTTCCTGACAGTTGTTATCATAGTTGGATCAATCTGGGCTGCAACTGCCTGGGGCAGTTACTGGTCATGGGATCCGAAGGAGATCGCCGCATTTGTGACCTGGCTTATTTATGGGGGTTACCTGATCATGAGGCTGGCATTCAAGTGGAGGGATAACCGCAGCGCATGGTTCCTGGTCGTCGGTTTCCTGGCCGTGCTGATCACGTTCTTCGGCAATTACTTTTTTGGCGGCCTGCACAGCTACACGACCCAATAACAGTCGGCTTTTAATCAGTCAGACTGCAGGTCTTCCCTGTCTGGTTCGATCTCGTACTCTCCTGACCCGACCTCAGTAACCGCTGTTATCCTGCTGGTCAGCACCGATGTTTATAGCCGGGCGCTTTATCGTTATAAATGATACGAAGCTGCGACCGACAGGGTCAGTGCGTGGTTATTTAAAGGTCAGTGCAGTGGCACAAGCTTGGCCCTGGAGAGTTTGACCAGGTAGATAACCAGGGAAACAGCTGCGTAGAGGAGACCCAGCAGGATCAGGCTGAATTTACAGGCGGCGCAGTATGCGGCAACCTGCGGGTAGGGGTCAACAGGGCTGCCGTACATCATGGTTAGCAGGGCGTAGTTCTCCACGGCATCGAGGATTGCCGCCAGCCACAGCCCCCAGGCCAGCAGTATGCCGAGATTGCGCCAGCCGCTTCGGGAGAGGACCCCGGCGCCCATCACACAGGCCAAAGCTATGGTAGTTGCATACACGGGCATGTAAAGGTAATCGAAGCCCAGGTTAAAACATGTCTGCAGCCTGGCCAGGGTATCCCAGGCGCCGATGATTGCAGATGATTTGGCCATGCTGCCGGCTAATTCGAAGTCCACTATAGTCGGCTTGAAGGGGCCGATCAAGCGGAATACCACGCTAATGCCTATGGTTGCGGCCAGCAGCCACAAAAATACCGGCAACCTCTTGCCCTGTGGTATGGCGTTCAGCGGGTGGTACATTTCAGTAACCTAATTATCTTCAGCCGGACAGCATTTGTCAACGACTACAAATTTATTGTTTCCCCTGCCTGACAGCCAGGACTACCTTGAATAGCAGAGTCAATACCAGCCCACCCATTGCCCAGACCCCCATTGTTATGATTATTTCAATCAGGGTGGGCGTGTATTCTGACATCTCGCCCAAAGGCGAGGGGATGAATCCCGGTATGACCAGCCCGAGGCCTTTGTCGATCCAGATGGCGATAAAAACAGCCGCGCAGGCCACTGTCAGGGTAAAGTGATTTTTTCGCGACGAAGGTATGACCAGCATAACGATGGCCGTGCAGGCCAGCAGGATGGAGGCCCATGTCCAGGGTACGAGATTGTAATGGTTGTCCAATCCGAACAGCATGTACTGGAAATGGGCCATGGCATCCGGCACCTGACTATAAAAAACGGTAAAGATCTCCAGAAGCAGGAAGAAAACGGTTATGATGATGGCATATGCTACGATTTTCGCCAACCTGTCCAGGGATTGTGTGCCCGGGTCGAAGCCGCCCCATTTTTTCATAGCCAGCGCCAGCAATATTAAAAGTGCAGGGCCGGAGGCGAAAGCTGAGGCCAGGAAACGCGGCGCCAGCAGGGCGGTCAGCCAGAAAAGCCGTGCCGCCAGCCCCGCATAAATGAATGCAGTGACCGTGTGGATGCTGACCGCCCATACGATAGACACGATAGCCAGGGGTTTTAGCCAGGCCGGGGGCTCCACCTCTTTATATTCGGCATCCAGCGCTACCCAGCCCAGGACAATGTTGAGCAGGAGGTAAACCGTGAGTACGACCACATCCCAGAAAATAATTGAGCCGGGTGAGGGATAAAGGATGATGTTAAAGACCCTGGCGGGCTGTCCAAGATCCACCAGGATGAAGGTAATTGCCACCAGGCAGGCCGCTACGGCCATAAACTCGCCCAGGATCAGTATGCGGCGGAACTCCCTGGTATTGTGCAGGTAATAGGGGATAACCAGCATGACGGCGGAAGCGGCCACGCCGACGAAGAACGTGAAATTGGCGATGTACAATCCCCATGAGATGTCCCTGCTCAAACCGGTTACAGCCAGGCCGATATCCCACTGCTGTAGATAAGCGGCCAGGCCGGCAACCACAAGCAGGAGCAGGCCGCTTATCAGCAGCCAGTATTTCTTTCCGCCTTTCAGTATGTTTTCGATCAATGTAGACCCTATAGCAGATAGTAGACCTGCGGCCGGGTACCCAGTTCGTCCTTGCGGCGCAGGTTGAATTGAGATGATATCAGCTTGTACACCTCCGTGCCTGGCTTCAAGTACCCGAATGTCAGCGCGCCGTTGCTGCAAGCTTCCACGCAGGCAGGCTGCAGCCCATCTGATAGTCGTTCTTCGCAGAAATTGCATTTTTCGACCACGCCTTTGGTGCGGGTTGGATAGCTATTTTCTATGGTCTTGATATAGGGACGCGGATCGCGCCAGTTGAAGCTGCGGGAGCCGTAGGGACAGGCTGCCATGCAATAGCGGCAACCTATACAGCGATGGTAGTCCATCATCACAATTCCATCGTCCCGCTTCCATGTTGCCTGGGTGGGGCATACCTTGACACATGGCGGGTTGTCGCAATGATTACAAAGTACAAGCACCCGGCGGTCCTGCAATGGTTCCGCCACCAAGCTATCTTTTTGATCGGGGAAGGCCTGATCATAGCTGACCTCCCACAGCCATTTTATGTCCTCCTTGCGGTTGCCTATGTCCGGGATATTGTGCACGCGGTGGCAGGCAGCTATACAGTCCGTGCAACCAGCTGCGGACTTGCAGGCACTGAGGTTGACTGCCATGACAAGGCGCCCGCCGGAAGCCGGGCTATTGAGCGCCCTGGCGGCAGAAGGCTTTGAGATAAGATCCAGGGCCGGTTTGGCAAGCAGGGCAAGCAGGCCGAGTGCCGTGAGTTTGAGGAAAGAACGGCGGTCGATATTCATATTGCTCATTGTGTTCCCTGCGGCGGCGCATTCACCGCTGGCACATTATGACAATCCCAGCAGTTTGGGGCTGTGCCTGTATAGTTGTGGCAGCGGTCGCAGAAATCGGTTTTGCTGGAGTGGCATTTGAGGCAGGTTCCCGTAAGGTTGATGTCAAATGTGCGGTTATCGCTGGATATGTATATATTGTTGCCCTGCCGCACAGACTGGTCTCGCCACTGTTGCACAAGCTGCATGTGGTACTCCCTCATATATTGCGCTGATTCTACGCACTGATTTTCGCTGGCCGGCAATACAGGATTTGGACGATAATCGGCCTTTCCGCTGGCGGCCATATACCAAACGGGGAAACTGGCCAGGCAAAGGAAAATGGCCAGGCCGCCGATTATTTTGCCTTTATCATACATCGTGTTGTCCGCCTTATGCAGTACCACTTGCTGCCAGGGGATCACCTCTTAAGTCAGTCTCTCTTTTTTTCTCGCCGCGCATGATAAGCGCGTTGCCAAGCAATTCATGCACGCCTGCCGTTTCCACGCCCGGTACCCAATATTCCAGCAGAGGAGGGAATGAAGCCTTGTCAATGGCACAGATGCAGGCCAGCAGGTTCACTCCATGCTTTTCCTGGACGTATTGTACGGCATTGGCCCGGGGATAGCCGCCGCGCAATCGCACTTCCATATTCTCGTCGGGACCTAGGCCGGCCCCGCTTCCACAGCAGAATGTGCGCTCCCTGATAGTGTTCTCCGGCATCTCGTAGAATTGGTTACACGTATTGTTGATTATGTAGCGGGGTTCCTCGAATAGTCCCATAGCCCTGGCCGGGTTGCAGGAATCGTGGAAGGTCACCTTCCACTTATCGTTCCGTTTGGGGTCGAGCTTGAGCTTGCCGCTGTGGATGAGGTCCGCCGTAAACTCGCAGATATGCACCATTTTGGTCGACATGGCGTTATCAAATCTGGTGCCGGTTACAGGCGAGACCGGCTCCTCCAGAAACGAGGCAGGCCCGTTGAAAGTGTCCATGTACTGGTGGATAACGCGCCACATGTGCCCGCATTCTCCGCCCAGCACCCATTTTACTTTTAACCTTTCGGCTTCTGCGTATATTTTGGCGTTCAGGCTCTTTGCCAGTTCGGCCGAGTGGAAAAACCCGAAGTTACCGCTCTCCGAGGCATAGGTGCTGAAAGTATAATCAAGGCCGATCTCGTGGAAGAGCATGATGTAACCCATTAGCGTGTACCATGCTGGGCTGGCAAAGAAATCTGCGGACGGCGTGACAAAAAGAATCTCGGCGCCCTTCTTGTTGAAGGGAACATGCACATCGATACCTGTAATGGCCTTGATATCATCCTGCGCGGATTCCATGCTATGTTTCATGGCATGCGGCGGGATACCCAGGTGATTACCGGTGCGGAATGAATTGGAAGCCGGGCTAACCACCCATTCGGAAGTGCAGCCCACCAGGTTCAGCAGTTCGCGTCCCAGCATGGTGATCTCGCAGGTATCAATGCCGTAGGGACAGAAGACGGAGCACCGTCTGCATTCTGAGCACTGGTAGAAGTAGTAATACCACTCCTTAACTACCTGCTCGTCCAGGTCCCTGCCGCCGCCCAGCTTTCCCCAAAGCCTGCCCCCAACGGTAAAATACCGTCGATATACCGACCGCAGCAGTTCAGCCCTCATCACCGGCATGTTCTTGGGATCACCTGATCCAATGAAATAATGGCACTTGTCCGAGCAGGCTCCGCAACGTGCACAAATATCAAGATACAATTTTAAGGAACGGTATTTCTCCAGGCGATCTTTCATGCCGTTTAAAATAATACGTTTGAAATCCGGCGGTAGCTTCCAGTCAGCATCCTGCGGATTCCACTGGCGCGGGTTGGGCAGGTCTAAACTCTCCTGGCTCTTGAGAGGGGCAGCATAGCAGTAGGAACCCTTTTTGAACTCGACGGAAGGATCCATCCAGTCGTGTTGGGGAGGATGATATTCGATGCTGGCCATCTCTTCAGGCCCGGTTATCTTGTCTGCCATCATTGCTCCACCGGTAAATTATTTTCAACCGGAATGCCTGCCTTAATCATGGGCTGCCTGAACTCGTCCTCATATTCAATGTAGGTATGCACCCTGACAGGCTTGTTCCATGGATTTATGTGCCTCACCCTGCGGCTGTTGTTTTTAAGGTTGCGGGTGGGACTCAGCAGTATGCCGGCAGCGTGCATCATCTTGCTGAAAGGGAAGTAGGCTATTAAAGTGCAGCCAAGCAGAAGGTGGATATAGAAAGGAAGGCCGATGCCGGCAGGGACCACCGGCCTGAAAGTGATGATGCTGATAGCCAGTTCTTTGACTGCAACCAGATCGACCTTGAATATGGAGCGCATGAGGATGCCCGAGATCACCACCGCCAGGATAAAAAAAAGCGCCAGGTAATCCGAGGCCAGGGAGATATACCTGACTTGCGGGGATAACAGACGCCTGATAAACAGGTACGTTAGCGCAATAAGTATGCTGAAATCTGTGATAAAAAGGGCTGGCAGTGCCAGCTGTAACGCACCATCGATTGTAGAAATCCATATTGATGGCAGAAAAATCGGCTCGGTGAAAAAGCGAAGGTGACGGATGAGGATTATGAGCAGTGACCAGTGGAAGGCCAGACCCCCCAACCAGAGCCAGCGGCTGCCTCCGTAGATCAGCCTGTGCTCACCTGCCTGCTGCATGCTGCTGTTTCGCAAGAGCGAACGGAATAAGAATATCTCCAGCAACATGCGCCATGCCACAGCCCAGTTATTGGTGGGGCTTTCGATTTTATCGCTTTTTATCCAGTTGAGGGACACTTCCTGTCCGCAAGTGGTAGGAATGTTGAAGGGTACGGGTGAGTTGGCCCATCGTATCACTCTATAGATGAACCCGCTAACGAAAGCTGCTATTGCGGTGTAGGGAAGCACCACGGCGAAGATAAACTGCGATGAGGGAACGATAAAACTGATAGTTGCCAGTGAAGCTATGGCGGCAACTGCAAACAGGGGCCAGACTATTTTCATAACGCTTTTACACCTTGCGTATGCTCATTACCCTGGCCCTGAAATCGCCGGCCTTTGCTGCTTCCTTAACAGAGATGTCCCGAATTTGGTTCTTCATTTTTGTATAAAGCTCGGTTGAAATATATGAAAGGCGGTCTATTTTTATTTCAAGCTCATTCAGTTCGTCCTGCAGCCCATATTTTGCGGCCTCGCCCATCACGTGGCCTCTTAAAACAGTTTTCAAGTCGGGCATAAACGCAACTGCCTGTGAGGGTGTGAAATCCTGCACCGCCCTTATTTTAATAATCTTTTCCAGGCAAATGTGCAATGTACCGGGGTCATCTCCTTTTATCAGCGCGTCCAGCAGTTGTCCGGCGCTGGTCGAAATAGCGTATCCTACCGGGTTGCTGAACCGGTCCATCTCTCTTTCGAGGAACCTGACAGTGCCGGCAGGGTATGTATCATAGATTGCAACGAGCCACGTTTCCAGGATTACCGTTTTTTTCTTTTCAAGTAATCTGTGCAGTTCCATAATGCCTGAAAATGGTCGATCCTATATCAATATATTCTTCAAATGATCGATGTTACGGGATTATTTTTCTTGTGCCGCTTTATAGGTTTTTAAGATCCTGCGATTATAGTAGTTGAGTGTGTCAAAGTATGTTTTACCGCTGTAATCGTAGAATCCTGCCCCTGTTCTCATTCCAAGCTTGCCCGCATGGTGCAGCTTTTTCAACTCACCGATGCGCGGGTCATTGTGGGCATTGGGATCAAAAGAGGTCACCGACTGCCAGATGATATTGAGCCCGAGCAGGTCCATTGTCTTGAATGGGCCCATTATTGAGTAACGCGGGCCGAGCGCCTCGGTGAGGGCACGGTCGATATCCTCTATGGATGCGATACCCTGTCCCATAAAGCCCAGTGCAGTGCTCAATATGGCAAAATTGAAGTTATTAATGAGGTGTCCGGGTATCATTTTCTTCAGTATCAGGGGACGTTTGCCCGCCTGCCTGAGCAGGGCCAGCGTGAATTTATAGGTTTCATCGGAAGTCTTCACTCCACGGGCCACTTCAATCAGGGGTATGACATGCGGAGGATTTACGAAGTGTGTCAGCATGTACTTTCCCGGCCGTTTTGAATCCCGGGCCAAATCATCGATGGAGAACGTCGAGGTATTGCTGGCAATAATGGCGCCGGACGGGGCAAGTTTCTCAATCTGCTTGTACAGCGTCCTTTTCAATTCGAGGTTTTCCCCGATCGCCTCTACGATGAAATCGGCCGCCTTGAGCCCGGCGGCAAGGTTAGCCGTGACACTGATACTGGATAATGTTGCCGCCGCTTTACGCACGCCATAAACCCCCGCTTCCTTAAACGCATTCACACTGGATTTGATGCGTTCCTGAGCCTGTTTTAATACAACCTTATCGATGTCTATTAGTTTGACAGGGCAGCCTGCCTGGGCGAAAACCTGGGCGATGCCGGGTCCCATGGTTCCAGCACCGATTACAGCAACATTACAGACTATTTTGTCTTTGCCTTTCATATTAAGTTTCCTCCCTGGTAGCAGAGATTATGCAACGTAATACAATATCCACTGCTCTGGTAGATTTTGCAGCAGGTTCATGCGATTTCCAAGCAGTCTGATAAATGGTTCTAAAGCCTGTATTCTATCTCTTCAAGTTCCTTGTTTTTTGTCTCATAGGGTTTAATCAGCATCAGGCTGACCGCCGGAATGATCATGATTGCCCCTGTTACTACCCAGAACCACTCCATTTTTGGAGACAGTGTCAATAATATAGCTGCTAACACCGGACCAAGCACGTAGGATATGCGGGTGATGGTCGTGGTCCAGCCCAGGCAGGTCCCTCTTCTTTCGGTTGGGAATATCTCCGGGATGTACACAACGATCCACGAATAGGAAAAAGCAATGAAGAACCCGCCGAGTATAACCGCAATACGCAACATGGAATCAGGGAGGAAGCCCATGGGCGCCATGCTGACTGCCATGCCCAGGCACCCGATGACGAAAGTCAGTTTTCTGCCTATCTTATCCAATGCCAGGCCCCCAAGTATTCCGCCGACCAGCATGGCTACCATGGCCCATAGCAGGTAGCCGTTGGTCCACTGCTGAAGGGTTAATCCCTTGATATCCATGAAAAAATAACCTGCCCAGAAAAAGAGAAACTGGGAGAGCAGCCAGCATACCCACATTAAAGCACCGATGGCGATGTACTTGGCATCGCCCCTGGTTATTACCCCCACGCCGAAGATATGCTCTTTCCTGGTGCCGGCCTTACGTTCGGCCTTGATCTGATCGTACCTGAGGGTTTCCTTCATGAAAAGCCACAGTACGATACCGATCATCATCATGAAGAACATCACGCCGTACATCCATCTCCAGTCTAATCCGAGCTTATCTATGAGAAGGGACGGCAACAATGCACTCAGGGGGATCATACCAAGAGTAAATACCAGCGAGACCATCTTGCCGCGGTTGGCAGCACGCGCCTCCTCGCCGATGGGGATCGCCCACATATTTGAGACCGTCGTTAGCATGGCAACAGCGTAAAACGCCATGAACATTAAGAACGAGGGTGTGAAATACACTATGCAGATGCAGGAAGTCCCCATGAGCAGCATTAATATAAAAATCGACCACTTCCTGCCGATAATATCGTTCAGCCCGTTGAGCAGGAATACAAGGAATGTAGGGATCAGGAATAGTGACTCCGTCCAGGAAAATTGGGCAGGTGTTAAACTGTATTCCTTGAGTATGTAAGGCAGCGCGGTTGTTTTGATCGTGGATATATACCAGTCCATCAGGGCGACGATGGTCATGAGCACGGCTAAATAGCCAATATAGCCACGGCTTCTGGGCGGGACTATGGTTACAGGTTTACCTTTCGTGCTATCCAACTTCTAACCTCCAAGCAGTAAATTTCAAATGATCTGGTGATCCAGCTACAGGATGATTAGCCGGACTGAACACAACTATACTTTCACCTCCCGCCCGATATTATTTACCTGATTAATAATAGACTATTCTGTTGTTACCTGCATTCTTCGGCCATGCAGCGTGTTATTTTCTCACGCAGGGAGATGAAACTATGATCAGTGCGTGAGCGTGGGTAGGAAAGCTCCACAGGGAAAATCTGCTTAACGCTGCCCGGGCTGCCCGTCATCACCACCACCCGGTTTGCGAGGTAAACGGCCTCCTCCACGCTGTGTGTGACAAAGACTACTGCTTTCTTGTTATCGTACCAGATGCGCAGCAGCTCGTTTTGCATGAGGTTGCGCGTCTGAGCGTCGAGGGAACCGAAGGGCTCATCCATCAGCAGCACTCCAGGATTATTGGCCAGGGCCCGCGCGATAGCTACCCGCTGCTTCATACCGCCGGAAAGCTCAGACGGGTACTTGTGGCCGATGCCGGACAGCCCAACCAATTGTATGCAGCGTTCAGCGATTTGCAGGCGTTCCGCCGGAGGTACTTCAAGCACTTCCGGGCCGAATGCCACGTTGCCAATTACGTCCCTCCAGGGGAAAAGCGCAAAATCCTGGAAGACCAGGCCCCTGTCCGGACCTGGTGATGTCACCGGCTTCCCGTCGATGTAGATAGCCCCCAAGCTGGCATGTTCGAGGCCAGCTACAAGCTTGAGCAAAGTGGTCTTCCCGCAGCCGGAAGGTCCCACCAGGCAAACGAATTCACCGTCGCCTATCGACAGGCTGAAATCACGCAAGGCTACGGTGGACGTGCCGCCCCTTTTTTCCATGAAGGTCTTGCCGACGCCGTCGATGATAAGCTTGCGACCGCTCATGCTGCCTTCCAGAAAAGGATTTTATCCTCGAGCTTTTTAAGACCGATAAACATAAGGTAACCTGCGATGCCGATCATAAGCATGCCTGCCACGGTCTTGGATGCCTCCATGGTGGAGTAATAATACATTATCATGTAACCGAGGCCGGAATTGGAGCCGGTCAATTCAGCAGCTACAAGGCACATCCATCCTATCCCGATACCGATGCGCAGGCCTGCCATAATCGACGGGGCCGCTGATGGCACGCCAACCTTAAAAAGTATCTGCCAGGGTCCCGCGCCCAGTGTCCTGGCCACCTCTATCAGCTTATGCGGTGTATTTTCCATACCAAGCACTGTATTGGCCAGGATCGGGAAAAATGCGCCCAGCCAGATGAGAAAGACAGCCGGTTTGAAGCCAAGACCGAACCACAGCATGGCCAGGGGAATCCACGCCAGGGGTGGTATGGGGCGCAATATCTCAATGACGGGCTCAAGCAGGTCACGCGCATTTCGCCACCAGCCGATGATGACGCCGAGAAAAACACCGGTGACGGCCGCCAGGGCAAAACCGACGATCACTCTCCACAGGCTGATAAGTGTGTTGCCCATCAGTTCTCCTGCCCATGCCATCCCGGGCGGACCGGGTGCCACCAGCAGCTGGCCCAGGGCGACAATGACGGAAACGGGAGTGGGAAAAAGCTGAGGCAGATTGGCCAAAAGGGCTGCGCCCTCCCATATCAGCAGGAAGAGGATGATCGAAATAAACCGTAAAGGACGCGTATCTTCACCTCTGGAGGTATTTGGTATCCACAACCGTATCGACAAACGTGTCTGAATCGGGAACATCATCAACCGTTATGATGGGCTTGATAGCCCCTTTTTCACCCAGGCTGATGATCTCATTTACAAACCTCTTAATATCATCCCTGCTGAGAGAATAGGTGTACTTTACACGTCCGAAGGCGTTGTCAATGACAGCGGGATCCAGCCTGGTCCATTTGGCGGCGATGGCTTTGGCCTCGGCTGGATAAGCATCTATAAAATCAATAGCTCTGCGGTGTGCGCGTATTACGGACGCCACGGTGTTGCCATGTAAACGGCCAAAATCACCCCCGGTTACGATCACGCAACAAGGGTGACCGGGCCAGATGTCCTTTGAATCTACCAGTACTTTGCCGTATCCGCCCACCACGGACCTGGCCACAAAGGGCTCCCAGACAAAGTACCCGTTAATGCGTCCCGTCTGCAGAGACTGTGCCATGTCCGGGGGTTTAACCGTGCCGGGGAAAAGTTCGATGTCGTTATAACCTAAATTATTGTTTGCCAGTAGCATCCCAAGCATCACATATTGAATGGATCCGGGTGCGGGGGTGGCTATCTTCTTCGATTTCAGTTCGGCGACGCTGTTGATATCCATGCCGGTTACCAGGCCTGATCCCTCCAGGTTGACGCCTGATACGATGGAAAGCGGGACCTTGCGCGCCGCTGCCAGCACGGCCGGCGCCACCCCTACATATCCCATATCTATCTGGTTCGCTGCCAGCGCATCCATCTCTGCAGGGCCGGCGTCAAACGGTCCAACCACTTCCACACCAAGCCCCTCATCGAGGAAAAACCCCCTGTCCTGGGCAACAAAAAATGGCAGGTGATGAAGGTCGCCCAGCAGGTAACCGATGCGTACCGTCGAAGGCGCCACAGGTGCGCAACCCGACTGGCTGCCAATCGAGGTAAACAACAGCGACGCAAGAATAAAACCTGCCAGAAGCTTGAATATAAGTTTCATCTAATACCCCTGATTCTGCAAATTATACCAGCAACGAGGCAGTTGATTAAATTATACAATATTTGTATAATTTGTCTAATATCAGATGTATGGACCAATTGGTTTGGTTTGGGGGCACTGCTGTGATATTATGAATCCGACTTTGAATCTGATCAGGAGATTAATTGAGATCTGCCCTAATCATTAAGGAGGATACCGGTGAGTAATAAAATCGTCCAGGCGGATTACTGGGACAGGAAGATAGATATCGAGGTACCGGGAGATACAGTAATCGGGGAGATCCCCAATCCCCCGGTCTTACAGGACCCTGAAAAAGCCATACGGGAGGCTATTGCAAAGCCAATTGGCGCTCCTCCCCTGGCCGAGCTGGCCAAAAAGGCGCGCAACGGCAAAGTCACCATCGGTTTTGACGACCCCTCTCGGCCCGGCAAGCCACGGCAGATGATCATCCCTATACTCGTAGAAGAATTGCTTAAGGCCGGTGTACAAGAGGAAAACATATATCTGCTCTCCGGCAGCGGCAATCACTGCAAATGGACCGCCCCGCAATTAAGAGCCTACCTGACCCCTGCCATCTACGACAGGTTTGCCCCCGCCGGCAGTGCCTCGAGGGTGCTAAACCATGATTGCCATGATCCGGAGAACCTTGTATATATGGGCACCTCCACCCTTGGCGATTATGTTGAGTATAACCGGGCTCTGGAAGATTCCGAGCTTTTTATTTATACGGGCACCGTTGTGGTTTCGAACTGGGGAGGCATGACAGGAACCGGCGTCATAATAGGTTTTCCCAGCACGCGCAGCATGACCTCGACACACGGTTTTCCGGTGGTTGGCCATCCCGATTCCTGCCACGCAAATCAGCATACCATGATGTATCGTTCTCATAAGGAAGCCGTCATGGCCCAGATTGAAAAGTATACCGGGAAGCGCGTATTTTACGTGGATGTTGTTCCCGGCGCAGGGGGAGCCCCGGCGGGTGTATTCGCCGGTTATTCACCCGAGATTAACCTGCCCACCTGGAAATTTGCCGAAAGCATCTATCACATGGAGGTGCCCCAGGCCGATGTGCTTATATACGGCGTGCCCCGCTACTCGCTTTACGGCGAGACCAGCAATCCGTTGATAGCGCTCGCAGCGGCGTGTGCCCCGGTACGTATGTGGGTTAACAAACCCCTGTTGAGGGAGGGTGGAGTGGTTATAGCACTGGCACACTGCGATGGGACCATAGACGAGAGGGCGCATCCTTCGTATGCAGAAATTCTCGACCTTTACCGGAACTGCTTTTCCATGCAGGAGCTGTCCATTTACCAGGAGGAGTTTATGCATCGTGAAGACCTCATATTTAAATACAGGCATGCCTATGCGTATGCACCGGTGCATGGTTTTTGGCTGATGTATGAGAGTGAGTATGCGCTAAACCTCGCCAATAAAATCATCATGGCCGGAGTGCCGGGTATGGACAATCCTCTGGCGCAAGTGCAGGTCAGCGGTACCGGAGGACCGGGCGCAGTACGCGACGTCGGCTGCACGCCTGCCAGGAATTTTGCGGAAGCAATGAAAATTGCTGAAAAAATCGTCGGCAAGAATCCCCGGGTCATGGCCTGTCCGTCATTCTGGACCAGGGTCAGGCCCAGATTCTACGTAAAGTAGCACAGTTTTTAAAAATCATATTAATCAGGAGGCGTAAAATGCGTCTGCAATCTTATCAGGGCGAACTCAAGGATCACCTGCAATATCTGGGAATCTGGGACAACCTGGCTGCAGGCAAGCTCAAATGCTTTGTCTGTAAAGTTAAGCTGAGCGCGGACAATTTCGGTCTGGCTTTCCGCAACCTCGAGAAGTTGGAGACAACCTGTAACAAGCTTGATTGTATACGTACAGTTACACACGTATTAAAAGACTGAGCCTTAATAGGACAGGATGCAGGAGAGAGAAAATGACAACTTTTTACGATAACAGAAGGCCGTATGACAATTATGATTCAACCACCCGGGAATGGGACGCCATCTTTATAGGCGGAGGCGCTTCAGGAAGGTTCGGTTCCTCGTACTTCCGCGCCATGGGCGGCAACCAGCTTACCATCGAGGCCGATAACCACCTGGGCGGCAAATGCTGCAAGAACGCCTGCGTGTTGCATCACTATCTTTACGAGATAGCCGTTGAGCTGGACAAGGCGCGGATCTGGGATAAAAAAGAATACTGGCCCAAGTTCCCCAGGAAAAACGGGAAAGTCGAAATACTACCCGTCCTGAGAGATTTCCATATCGGCCGCGAATACGTATTTGATTTCATGTTCCACCAGAGTAAAGAACAGCTTAAACTTCAGTTCATGTTAAACCAACGGGCCTCGGTGCTTGACCCGCATACAGTATCAGTAGAGGGCAAGGGGGAGTTAAAGACAAAGAACATCATTGTAGCGGCAGGCGCCGGGCCGTCTGTTCCACCCGTGCCTGGAGTAAATCTTAAAGGCGTGTATACCTATGGGAACTTTCTCGAGCTTGATTACGAGCCGAAAGATGTTGTCGTAGTTGGTGCTTCCAAGAGCGGGCTGCCCTGGGCATGTTTTTTTAACGCGGTTGGTTGTAACACTACCATAGTCGAGATGATGCCAGCCCTCAGCCAGTTCCCCATTGACGATGACGTGCGGGAATACACGCTGCGCATGATGAAGCTGAGAGGCCTGCCGGTGCTGGACGAAACCACGTTGATCTCCATCAACGGTACCGGCTCGGTCAAGTCGATTACGGTAAGGGGAAAAGATGGTGCGGAGAAGACGATTAAAGCTGACCTGGTCTACCTGGGGACAGGGTGCACTCCTCGCTCGGATATAGTCACGCCGATCGGGGTAAAGACGGGTCCTAAAAAGGAGATTATCGTCGACAAGTATATGGCGACCAACATACCCGGGGTATACGCCTGCGGCGATATCACGGGTGGGGTCATGGAAATGTGGAAGGCCAGGCAGGGTGGCATGATGGCGGCCAAGAACATACTTGGATCACCGGCTGAATTTGATACCGGGTTGTTTGCGGATACAGTGCATACATTCTATGAGACGACTTGGGTCGGGATGACCGAGAAAGAGGCCAGGGAGAAGGTCGGGCAGGTATTCGTGGTAAGGATGCCGATTCAGGGATACAAGAACTGGCTGCCCCTGCCTCTGGCAGAGGGTACCATGGAATTCGCCCACCAGTGGACGGACCTGTCCGGATTCCAGAAGATTATCTACGATGCGAAGACCCGAAAATTCCTGGGCGCTCAGCACGTGGGCTACGGGGGAAAGGACTCATTCCAGTACCTGCTTTACATGCTCAAGAAAGGCGCGACTATCGATGAGATAGCCAACCTGACTGAGCTCTTTATCAACCCGACGCATTATATCCAGCTTTCCCGGTTGCGCTCGGGTATGAAGAATCTTGTGGACCTCGGTTAAACCCCGTAATATATATCAGGTGGCATTGCAGCTAATATATGTTCGAAGCATATGTATACGTAAAATATATATAATATGCATCGGAACTCAGTGACGGCAGCTGAATAAACGTGAAGCTTAAAAAGTTTACGGGGAGAATTGCCTTCATCGCAGGCGGATCGAGCGGTATTGGTCTGGCCTGTGCGGAACTGCTGGCCGCCAGGGGCGCCGATGTGGTGGTCTTCGCCCGCGGCCGGGAGCAACTTGACAGGGCATTGCGGGAAATTGAGCGGAACAGAGTGTCTGAAAAACAGCGCTTTCTGGCTGCTCAGCTCGATGTGTCGCAGCGTTCACAGGCCGAAGATTTGCTCGGTAAGGCGGCAGCCGATTTTGGCAGCCCGGACATCCTGATAAACAGTGCCGGTGTTTCCTATCCGCAACGATTCGAAGACATACCATATACCAAATTCGATGAGATCATACGAGTTAATCTGAACGGGACCTGGAATACTGTTTCCATACTGCTGCCATATATGAAAGCGCGGGGTGGATATATCGTTAACGTGTCCTCTGTGGCCGGCTATATAGGGGTTTACGGTATGACCGCTTATAGCGCGTCCAAGTTCGCAGTGATTGGCTTCTCCGAGGCTTTGAGGGGCGAATTGAAGCGGTTTAATATCACCGTATCAGTGCTGTGCCCGCCGGACGTCGATACGCCCATGCTCAAGAGGGCGGACAGGATCAAACCTGAAGAGACCAGGGCCATTTCCTCAGCTGCTTCCATTATGAAACCTTCGGATGTTGCTAGGGATGTACTCGATGGTGTGGGCCGGGGACGATTTCTTATTTTGCCTGGCGCCGGCACAAAATACACGTATTTTATGAAAAGGCTTTTCCCTGAGCTGGTGGATTCGATAATAGAAAATAAGATCAGGAAAGTCTCGCAACTATAATGCTGATATCAGCCATATCATACAAGACTTATAAGTGCTGTTGCCCGGGCAATAACTATTACTCTCCCAGCCGGATGATGTTTGCAGCGTCGATGTTAATTGTGCATCCTCTCGTATCAAATACCAGCTTTGAGTCCTTGACGATAGATTTCAGATCATAACAGCTGTGGTCGGCCACTATCACTACACAGTCATAATAGCTTAATACTTTCTTTTCCAGCTTAATTGACCTGAGCCTGCGGTTTGCCTCTTTAATATTTGGTATATAGGGATCATGGTAATGGACCAGGGCTTTCTTTTCAATAAGCAGTTCTATTACCCTCAGGGCAGGAGACTCTCGCAGGTCCTCGATATCTTTCTTGTAGGCCACGCCCAGGATGAGCATTTTAGCCCCCTTGACGCTTTTACTACGTGTGTTAAGCGCATCCACGACCCGCTCCACAATGTATTCAGGCATTGTTTCATTTATTTCAGCAGCCAGCTCGATGAATCTGGTGTGAAAAAAGTATTCCCTGGCCTTGCTTGCGAGGTAGTATGGATCAAGGGGAATACAGTGCCCCCCCACACCGGGGCCCGGATAGAACGGCATGTAACCGAAAGGCTTGGTGGAAGCGGATTTGATAACCTCCCAGACGTTGATATTCATTTTTTCACAAAGCTTGGCAAGTTCGTTTACCAGCGCGATATTAACACTGCGGAATACGTTCTCGAATACCTTATCCATCTCGGCAACTTCCGGCGTGGAAACTTCGAGTACCTTGTTAGATACATGCCGGTACAACAGCGCAGCGAGCTTGGTAGAGGTAGGTTCCATGCCCCCGACGATCTTAGGGGTATTCCGAATAGTGAATTTCCGGCTGCCCGGGTCGATGCGCTCGGGTGAAAAAGTCAGGAAATAATCCACACCTACCTTTAGTCCCGTGGATTCCAGTATAGGAAGCACTATCTCCCGTGTGGTGCCGGGGTAGGTTGTGCTCTCCAGGATAACCAGGTGTCCCAATCGCAAGAAACGGGCGATATCGTTGGTTGCACTGACTATGTAAGTTAGATCAGGCTCCTTGGTCTTGGTCAGCGGAGTGGGTACACAAATAATTATGGTATCTACCCTGCGCAGGGCCGACTGACTGTTGGCGGCCTTTAACCGCCCGCTGGAGACAGCTTTCTTCAACCGTGCTGATTCTATATCGAGCAGGTAAGATGTACCACGGGTAATCTTATTGACACGTCCTTTGTCAGAGTCAATACCGATGACATTAAATCCTGCCTCTGCAAAGGCCAGCGCCAGGGGCAGACCCACGTATCCCAGTCCCACGACACCTATGTCGGCTGATTTGTCCCGGATCCTGTTTTCCAGGTTTCTTAGATCGTTCACGCTTAATTCTGGCCGTGCCATTTTACCCTCACATATGGTAATTTATTTACCATTCAATCAAATTATGCATAGTTTAGCCGTGAGGTGAAACCGTGTCAAAAAGGGACTGAGGATAACTTAATAGTATAATCACATAAATTTTCGCTAAGCGCAAAGAATTTCAGCTTACCATAATTGACATATTCAGTTAATTGGCTATAATGGAAGCTAAATGAGTATGCAGCAACAAAGTCAACCAAAAAACAAGTACTTGTACGTGCTTTCTGATATATCTGATATCGTAGCAAGTTCCCTGTCCGATAAGGAGATACTGGATGGTGTCCTCTGGGAGCTGGGTAATGTGATCGACCTTGATGCCTGCTGGGTGCAGAAGTATAGCTCCGGCAATAAAACGCTGGCGCTGGTAATTCAGCATGGTTTACCAGATGAGATGATCAAGGAACTCGAGGTGGTGGAGGTGGGTGCCGGCGTTATAGGAGCAGTTGTACAAACGCGTAAACCACTTTTCTGTAACGACATTTCTGCTGATGCCAATTACCGGTGGGACTCGGCCGCAAAAAATGGATACCTGTCGTTTATCGCTTGTCCGGTCATATCGGGGGGGCAGTTATTGGGCGTTGTTACGGGAGCTTCTGCCAGAGCCGGGACCTTTTCCGTTAATGAGCTTAAACTGATGTCAGCCGTCAGTTCAAGCATATCGGAGGTTTGCGGCAGGGTTAAATGCGGCCAGGAAGACAGCGAGGTTGCAAAGCAAGAGGATGAGATCACTCATACGCACCTGTTTTTAAGTGCCCTGAGTCATGAATTGAAGACACCGCTTACCGCCATCATAGCTTCCACAGGCCTATTGGTAGAGGAACTGGATAAAAAACACGAGGTTGTATTGCTGAAGCTTGCGCAGAATATATCCCGCAGCGCGGCCAGTCTGCAGAACCGTCTTAACGAGTTGATAAGGCTTTCCAAAAATAAGGATGAGTCATATGGAATCGCAAAGAAGGACTTCGATTTCTCAATGTTGGCCGCTGAGGTCGCTGACCAGGTGTTATCGCTGGCCAAAGAGAAGAAGCAGACGCTCAATTTAGAGGTTGCCCCGTATATAAAAATTAATGCGGATGATCAGCGGATCGAACAGGTGCTGTTGAACCTCTTATCAAACGCAATTAAGTTTACCCCGGAAAGCGGGCAGATCTTTCTAAGGGCTGAAAAAGATGGAAACAGGCTGGTTATCAGTGTACAGGATACCGGGCCCGGCATACCAAACGAAGAAAAGCGGAAGCTGTTTGTTCCCTATTACCACCCGTCTACAGACAGGTCCGGCATACCTGGGCTAGGTTTGGGGCTGGCTATCAGCAAGCAAATTGTGGAGTTGCACGGTGGTGCAATCTGGGTTCAGAGCGAGGTTGGCAAGGGCAGCAATTTCTCTTTTTCGCTGCCGCTACATGAAAAATAGCAGAGGGAGCTGCGGATTTATGCAGGAACCATTAAAAATACTGCTCGTAGAGGATAATGCGGATATCAGGGAGGTGACCTGCCTGATATTTGAGATGCATATGCCGGAGGCCACAGTCATTCAGGCGGTAAGGGGCGCTGACGGGCTGTCTTTGATGAAGTCTGAGAAGCCCGACCTGGTTGTTCTTGACCTTGGCCTTCCTGATATGGACGGTATGAAGGTGCTGAGGGAGATGCGCAGCCACAGCGATATACCCATTATCATATTAACCATACGAGGTGATGAGACCGATAAGGTTAGGGGACTGGAGATGGGTGCTGACGATTATATTACCAAGCCCTTTGATCATAACGAGTTGCTTGCGCGCACCAGGGCTGTGCTGCGACACCGCCAGAAAAAGGCGGCCGATAAAAAGCAAGCAGTTACGGCTGACAAGCCGGTCGAGGTTAAAACAATGCCATCGGGTAACAAAGTCAGGGTAGATGTATCCAAAGGGTTGGTGCATAAGAATGGAGGGCAGATTAAGCTGACTGCTACTGAGTTGAACCTGTTGAAGTGTTTGGCTGCGCACGAAGGAAAGGCCATTACCGGGGAAGATATACTCATCAGGGTCTGGGGCGTGGAGTATGCAGATGCTATATCGCACCTGCAGCAATATATACGCCACCTGCGCGAAAAATTGGAGGATAACCCGGACAATCCGGAGATTATCATCGGTGTTGAGGACGGATATAAAGTTGCTCAAAATGTGATTGAATATATATGAAGTTTAAAATAGAAATACTTAATTTTTTCACGTGGGGGAACGGTTATGAGTAAGATTCTCTTTCTTTCGAGTGATCAAGTGTTAAAAGAGAAGAATATTGAGATCCTGCAGCAGAGTGGCTTGGACGCAAGTGGAACGCAGGGCTGCCTTGACGGGCTGATGATGATGGATAAGAACAACTTTGATGTCATAGTAATTGACGATGAGCTGTCGGACGTAAGTGGTTATGAGGCTTGTCTCAAGGTCAGGCAGCAGCAGGGAGCTATGATCGTTCTCCTCGGGACTATTCCAGACTCGGATGCGTGGTCACGGGTGGAGGAACTGGGTTTCGATCTTTATTTGCGCAAACCTATTAGCCCCAGGGAGCTGCTGGCGCGTGTTAAAGCTCTATTGAGGCGGCCCGGCACTGAAAAGGAGGCCGTTGAGGCCAAGGAAATAGTCACTCAGGCTGCAGCACCACAACAGGCGGTGCCGGCTCCAGAACGGATAATCGTCAAGCCTCGACCCGAGCCACAAAGGCTTGAAGTTCCTTCTCAGCAGCAGGCGCCACAGGTGCAACAGCCATACGTCCAAAAACGTGAGGCGCCGATTGAGCAGCAGGTAAATGTACAGCCGTCTGTGCCGCCGCCGGCCCCGGCTATACCTTCAACTCCTATCAGGCCATTACAGGAAGCACTGGAAAGGCCGGTTGTGATAGTTCCCAGCCAGGTAACCCCCAAAAGGCAGGAGCAAGCGCCTGTGATAGTGCCTCCGCTTGAGCGCGACGTTAAAAGGCAGCCCACTGCACCCTTTGTCATCAACCCTCCGGTACAGCAAGATACTGCTGTATCAAGCGTACAGGCGCAACCTGCACAGCAGGAAGCCGGGTCAGCCATCCTCGAGGACCAGCGGGTTATCAAGCTCGTCGATGCACTGGTGAGCGGCAAGCTTCCCGATATCAACCCTGTTGTCGATTTTAGCTATAAAATGGGGTATGCTTACCCATCGGTTAACAGCCTGCTTGACACTTCAGAAGCTGATACGATTAATATTCTGGAGTCCCTTGCTAATAGCGGCATCCTGATCAGGGAATCGTATGAAAAATTTTATGTCGATCCTGACGGACTGTTCCAGCTGGTTCCTGTTGAAAGGTGCCCCCGCTGTGATTCGTCCAACATAGTCAAAGGACAGCTTGTGGAACATTTTTCCTGCGGATACGTGGGACTCGATAGGGATTTTAAGCAGGAGAACAGGTACGTCTGTCCCAAGTGCCGAAAGGAATTGAGATTGATAGGCACAGATTACCGCAACGTTGGCATACATTACAGGTGCCAGGACTGTAGCGAGGTCTTTACCGTGCCGGTCGTGAAATGGCGCAATATGAAGACACGCAAAATTTGGACCTCCGAAGAGCTGAAAGAAGTTGAGGCGTATTCATATCAGTTCAGCCCCGATAAGAAGGGCTGGCTGGAATTCCAGCTTAAACCTAAAACCCAGCTCGTGGATTTTCTAAAGCACCAGGGCTACCAGGTTCACGAACTGGCACAGCTTACAGGCCGCTCCGGCGCAGTGCATACCGTGGATGTGCTTGCCATCAGGGATGATATTATCACCAAGGTCAATCTCGGCATTGGTATCCTCGTTGCCCCTTCGGGGGAACCCGAAGTTGGACTGGAGGCGCTTTTCAAGTTCGATACGCGGGCTTATGACATCGGAATAAACTATAAGGTAGTAATAGCTATTCCCAGGCTCGGGCAGGAGGCATTGAATTTCGCCGGCAGGCAGATGATCAGGGCTTTTGAAGCTAAAACTCTGGCAACGGTGGTTGCGGATATCACACACCTTGATCGTTCCAACATAGGCATGCAGAGCAGGGTTGAAGCGGGAGTAAACCATTCCGGGTCGGTGGCGGCCAATGCCAGGAGCCTCATTGTGAGGTTCCTACGCAACAGGGGTTATGAAGTGTACGAGCGAGCGCTGATTCTCGGTAAATCAGGCATCGAACATATTTTCGATATTTTTGCCAGGCGCGATGATAAAATCGTGGTACCCACGGTTGCGATAGGCATCGGCAGCGAAACGGGACAGACGGTTGGCCTGGATGAATTATCAAAGTTCGATGCTGCGGCCTTTGACGCGGGTATCCGCAATAAAGTATTCCTGGGACTGTCGGAGATAAGCATGCAGGCCAAGCAATTTGCCATGCAGCAAAAAATCGACATAATAGAGCAGCAGGACCTGCGCAAATTGACATGATGGAAGTCAGCAGGTTAATTGAAATACACTGCGCAGACTGGTTTATAGCTGCTGAATGCCAATGAAAAATATCGCTGTTTTTATCGTTGCGGCCCTTTTTCTGATACTGCTCATGGGCATATTTTATTTCATGCCCGAAGAATCAGTTTGGATAGCGCTCGGCGCACTCATCGTTATACTTGTATTCCATTTTCTATCGCGGCTGGTGAAAGGCAAACAGTCCAGGGAGTCAAAACCAAGCCCCTGGCAGAACCTCACATCATTGCTGGTGATCTTTACTATTATCTTCATAATTTTCGTGGCAACACTGTGGGATGTGGTTCCTTCTGCTTTGATACATGTGCTCCTGGTTTCGTTGATATTTACCATGTTGATCAATTTCCTGACTGTGCCTCTGGCGATTTTCCATAAGATGAAACAGAAAAAAGAGGTTTTCCAGCCGAGCACCTATAAGCCTCGTGTCAGCATCGTTGTGCCCGCATACAATGAAGAGAAAGTGCTGGCGAGGACTCTGGAGACTTTGATTGAAGCAGATTATCCCAATAAAGAGATTATAGTGGTCGACGACGGATCCAAGGACAACACATATTCTGTGGCAAGTGAATTCAGCCGGCGTGGTGTTAAGGTGGTGAGACGCCCCAACGGCGGTAAATTCGCCGCGCTGAATACAGGTATTGCTGTTTCCTCTGGTGAAATAATAATGACGGTTGATGCCGACAGCATGGTAGCACGTGCTGCCATAACGGAGATGGTCAGGGGCTTTGAAGACCCCCAGGTTGGGGGTGTGGCGGGTAACCTGAAGGTATTTAACCGCAATAACTTGCTGACCAAGCTTCAAGCGCTGGAATACATTGTCCAGATTCAGATCGTCAGGAGGGCGTTTGAGAATTTCGGTTCTCTGACTGTCGCTTCGGGCGCTTTCAGCGCTTTCCGCAAGTCAGCTCTCGAGGAGGCGGGATTTTACGATCCTGATTACCTGCTCGAAGATTTTGACATAACCATCAAGATGCTTAAATCGCACCAGATACTGCACGGCAGCAATGAGGCCGTCTGTTACACCGAAGCTCCGGAGACTCTACGTGATGTTTACCGCCAGCGCCTCAGTTGGTTCCGTGGGGATTTCCAAAATTTTTGGAAACACAGGGATGCTTTCTTTAACCCCAGGTTTGGAATTATGAGCAAGCTCACATTTCCCTTCATGCTTTTATCCATGACACTGGTGCCGTTTGCCAGCCTGCTTGTTATGGTAACTTCGGTCATAATGGCTATCGACGGCGAATGGATGACCCTGGTGATGGCCTTTGCTCTCTTCGCTGTATTACAATTGCTCCTGTCCATACTTGCTATACTGGTAGCCGATGATGATCTCAAGCTGGCGTTATATTCGCCGCTCTTCATTATCGGATATAAGCAGTTCCTTGATTTCACCATGATCAAGGCACTGATAGACATCATCGTGGCCGGGGGCACATACCTCAAGCGTGAGAGGGTCTCCAGGATCGGGGACGTAACTCATGCCCAGGTGCCTGCTCAGGCGGCTCCTGTGCTTGAACTTCCTGCCAAATCCGCAAAAGGGGCGGGAAATTGAGCATGTTACTGTTTCAACATATCTCAGCGTAAAGCCCGGCAGCGCATGAATAACAGGCAAAGAAGTAATTAATGAGTGATATACTAAAAAAATATGCTGGGCAGCGGGTCCTGGTAACGGGTGGTGCGGGATTCATAGGGTCTCACCTTGTGGAAAAACTGGTTGACCTGGGAGCCCGTGTCTCTGTTATAGATATCATGCTGTGCGGCAACAAATTAGAAAGTCTTGAGGGTCACAAGAACCTGTCCATCCATCGATTGGACGTTACAGATATCACGGCTATAGAGCCGCTGTTCAAAGGACAGGATATGGTTTTTCATCTGGCGGCTGTGGTGGGAGTGGAAGAGACGCAGGATGAGCCCGTGAAACTTCTGAATGTAGAAGTTGGCGGCACCTCGAATGTCATTTCGCTGGCAGCCAGGAACAAAATAAGGCGCTTTATCTTCGCATCGTCATCGGAGGTGTACGGCGATTCATCTGCTCCCATGGTGGAAGAGGGGCCTTTCAACCCTAAATCCACCTATGCCATGACCAAGCTTATAGGCGAACATTACTGCCAGGCCTATTATCAGAAATTCGGTCTCGAATATGCAGCCCTGCGTTATTTTAATACTTACGGACCGCGCCAGGACGGTCGCTTTGTATTGTCCCGTTTCATCAACCGGGCACTGAAAGGTGAAGAGCTTTGCATATACGGAGATGGGAACCAGACGCGCGATTTCACATATATAGACGATAGCGTTCGCATGTCACTGCTGGCCGGCATCAAGGATGAAGGAATTAACCAGGCGTTAAACTTCGGCACAGGTAAAGCTGTCTCTATTAACAAGCTGGCCGATCTGGTGCTGACCTCACTAAATCTGAAAGGGCAGGTTGGTATATCGTATGTGAAATATGATCGCCGCCGGTCGTTGGAAATAGAGGTATTTAACCGCGTAGCTGATACAGCTAAGGCAGAGAGGCTGCTGGGATACAAACCTGCTACCGATTTGAAAGCAGGTTTGCAGAAGTTGTTGGCTGGAATCAAAGTCGGGCCTAACCGGTGATTGCTGCTATATATCGCCGATCTTGTATCGGTACCACTGTTCGAAGGTCATTATCGTAGCAAACGACTTGAACCACTTGATGATAGCATCCACCTTTTCAAGCTTGGCCATATCCGGCTTACCATCTTTATCAATAAAACAATCGGGATGAAGGCTGACGGCCGCTGCTCCCAATCCAGTCATGGCGCTGCAGATAGTTATCCCGTAGTCGTTGTATTCTATGGATTCACCCCAGGCATCAATGTAGACGCAATAGTCCTTTTGGGCCATGGGCTTGTCCAGGTTGATCACATCAGCCCATTTGCAGTTGTACCAGGTGCACAGATCCGATGCCGTGGGGATTCTGTACATACCCTTTGCCGGATCGATGCGGCAATTGTAATCAACCGGATCCAATGACGGGCATGGTTCAACCGATTGGTGTACCGAGAATACTTTATAGCCGGCATCCTGTATCGCTTTATATCCGAATTCGTCGTAATAATCCGTGGGGACGGTAAAAGATACAGGATTGATGCCGAAGTATTTTAAGTATTTGCATCGCGCCTGAATCAGCTTGAGGTTTAATTGTTCATAGGATACCTTGGCTTTTTCCGCCTCAGCTTTCGCAGCGTAAACATTTATGCACGGATTCTCTTCAATGTGCTTAAGGTAGTTTTGAGTTATATCCAGTTGATAGTAGGTCCAGTCATAGCCGTGGACACTGATGCCAACCACATTCTCATCAACGTATTTTTTTAACCAGGGCATCTCATATGATTCGGTGCCATCGACGTTGGAGACCACCCCGCAATCCAATGGCACTCCGTTTCGCTGGAAAAGCTTTATTATTTCCTGTACCACTTCTTCCCGATACCCCCTGGCAACATCATCCAGCCTGAATATGATTACGGGCCCACCGTTATATGGTGGTAACGGCCGCTTTATGCCGGCAGAGTCCGGGGGACACCCGGTAATATATTGATACCAGTTCTCCAGTGTGGCGATAGCTCCGAGCTCATTGTAGAATTTAACGAGGTTAGATAGCTGCGATAGCTTTGCAGGGTCCACCTTATTATTTACGTCCAACACCGATGTGACAGGTACTTCAACGGCGGCTACCCCGATACTGGCAATGCTTTGTTTGACAGCCTCCAGCAATTTGGCTGATGCATCGGGCGTCTGCGAAAAATCGACCTTGCCAACTATGGGCAAGCGGTAAAGGCCTCCGGCATCCAATTCGCCTGACCATGTCACCGGTTTTATTGAAGAAGTAAGGGCTCCCGGATCGTCATAGCAAATGACCTTAAATCCACTATCCTGTAGCGCACTGTAGTTGACTTCATTAACGGCCGCAGGCGGCAAGCTGGAGGCAAAAACCGGCGATCCGAAGACGTATTGGATTCGATCACGCGTTTTTTCCAGGCCGGCAGTAAAAGTTTTATATTCAGGGCTGGCCGCTGTGGTCTGAGAATTCAGCCAGGTAATCGAATGGCCATCAACGCTTGCATCGATGAGGCCGGCGTCCGAGAAATAGGTTAGTTCCCTTATATTTTCATTCTGACCGTAGTCCTGGTTGGGTGGCTTTACAACAATGCTAAGGGGGGTGTCGTTTTCCGCGAATACACGGATGATCTGGCCCGCGGCATCTATGGATACGTTATCATCGATCTGATCGAGGATGAAAATGACCGCATTGCCTCCTTCGTAAGGCAAGGTCTGCATGATTCGTGAGTGTGGCGATGGGATTGACTGCGAGGTTGCCGGTATTACATCAGGTTGGGCAGGAGGAGCGGTGCAGCCCATAGAAAAGAGGAAAACCAGGCATGTTGAAAGGTTGATTAACCGTATCGCCAGTGAGTTCATGTTGTAATCATAAGACCTGGATACCACCGGAGTCAAAGTTAAATGTGATTTTTTAAATATGGGCGCATGTATTATTATTTGATAGAGGTTATAAAAGGTATACTACTGTGAAAAATTGTGGACTCCTGGCTGTGCTGGCTGTCGTGATGCTTATCGGCGGCTGTAACACGCCGCTTTTTCCTCAAACTGAGACTGTTGCACAACCGGTTATTCAAAATGGGCCTTCACATCCGGAGATATTTGGGATGAAAGGCGTAGCAATAAACCTGCCGCAGGCGGATTTTGATGAAATGAAGCAGGCCGGCATCGGAATACTTGCTACGGAGTGGGGTATGGAACAGGACGTGGACAAAGCCAGAGCTTTCCTCGATAAAGCGCATAAAGCGGGGCTAAAAGTTGTTATGGACGGTGGTTTTAGCGCCCATGCCTGGGGGTTTACGGATGACGACTGGGAACAGTTGCCCGCAGGCAAAATGCCCGTATGGCAAAAAAAACGTGTGCAGGGGTGGATTAGCGCGCTTAAAAACCATCCTGCTATATATGCTTGGGATATCTGTAACGAGTTTGGAGAAAACCTGCCCAGCGGAGCCGGGATGCGTAACTCAGATTGGCCCGAGAGCATGATCACGACTGAGCAGATTGAGCAGGCAAAGGCCGATGTGCTGGAGGTTGATCCCGCGCGGCCCATACATGTACGCATGTATGGCTGGGATATCGGGAAGATGCCTGCATATGTAAGCGCGTTGCTGGATAGCAAGATCGCCGATATTATCTCGCTCAACCTGTATTCCAACTATCTTGATCAGGGCAAACTACAGTGGCCGACAGTGATAGCAGACGCAGGGGCATACTATGTCGAAGCGATCAAGCAGAGAGCACCGGGCGTAAAAGTGTGGGTCTCTTTAGCCGCATTTCAATATCCGCGGATGTTTGAGAGGCCGACTGTCGAGAGCCTCGAGCGTGATATCGACAATTCGGCATTAATCAAGAATCTCGATGGTATAACATTTTTCTGCTGGGGTCCGGTCAGTCAGTGGGATGATAAGGGCAACTGGTACCTTCCGACAAACGGCGCTGACCTCTGGCGGGCTATTCAGTTGAAAATCTCCGGACTAAGACAGGGAGGGTGATTACCTGTCCCGCGAAGGCGGTTAAAGTGT
>Ga0265595_1000330_pt1 | contig 44481 bp, 57 predicted proteins | sample saktaG_15_FD_190148 | JGI IMG/M metagenome (GOLD analysis project Ga0265595, IMG submission 190148) | Saline water microbial communities from Sakinaw Lake, British Columbia, Canada - sak_2013_06_06_50m | ecosystem: Environmental > Aquatic > Non-marine Saline and Alkaline > Saline ...
CATCAATCACTATTTCCGCCGCGGGGTGGAGCAGTGGTAGCTCGTCGGGCTCATAACCCGAAGGTCGCAGGTTCAAATCCTGCCCCCGCTACCATAAGTGTGCTACTCGCCGGAAGCTCTTTGACGCTAAAACTTATCGTCACAGAATTACCGGCGATTTTTATTTGTTTGACACAGGCCTGGATAAACTGTCTCTTGATTTCATAACTTCCGCTGTCAATGACCTCAACCACCTGCTCCCTGATCTGGTCAACCATGTCGGCCTTAAGCACAAAACCTGGCTGGAAATGCGCTTTTCTTTCGGCTAAATCCGTAAGCTGCAGTTCCAGCCTTTCTTTTTGCCGGTGAAAATCATCGATGGGCTTGGCCAGTTGTTCGGTTGGGATTGTTCCGTCGGTGATCGCTTTATACAACCTTTTGAGATCCTCATCGACTTTTGCTATCTGGCTTTTAATCCTATTGGCCTCTTCCTGTTGCTGTTTATCCGAATCTTTAATCGATGTAACCAGGTAGGACAAGGCTTCTTTAATCCTGGCGCGCGTAAAAACCTTATCCTTAATCACGCCCAGGATAAAATTCTCCAGCGCTTCTTTCTTTAGGGTTGGGCAATCGGACTTCTTGCGGCCACCTACCTTAAACGTCCGGCAGGCATAATATCTCCTCAGTTTATTACCGGTGCCCACAATCGGGCATTCGTGGTTTTCGCACCACAGTACACCTGATAATATAAAATCGTTTTTAACGTCCCGCACCTGGCCGGGCCCCGGCCGGCGCTTGACCAAAACCCGCTGAACTTTATCAAAGAGTTCCCTGCTGATGATGGCCTCATGGGCTTTGGGTATTCTGATAACGTCCGGATCATTAAGCGGAACCTCTACTACTCTTCCCTTGATCCTCCTGTGCACATTGAATACCCGCTCTCCTATAAAGGTCGGGTTGCGGAAATAAGTCGATACTCCCGAAGGCTCCGTAACCACGCCCGTCTTCTCGATGATGTCCCGGGAGGCGGCACCGTCGGCCAGCATCTGAAAGGCCAGTATGACCTTGTCCTTCCATTCGGGGTCGGGTTCCCACCTCGATCTAAAGAGAGGCTCGCCGCTCTTCTTTATGCCCACGGGCTCCCTTTTTATCCTGTAACCTTTAGGCGGCTGCCCGCCGGCGCTGTAGCCCAGTCGGGCCAGCGCCTTCTGACCCCTTAAGGTGTCCTCGGCTATGATGTGGCTTTGATACTCATCGATAGCGGCCAGGATGGGGAGCATCAAAACACGCGTTGAGCCCTCGAAATCGGGCTCGTTTAAGGAAACCAAGTCAATGCCATTCTTGCCAAGGAAAGTCTCCGTGGCCAGCCTGTCCTGCACGTTTCGCGCTATTCTGGAGCCCTTCCAGACTACAACCTTATTGAACTTCTTTTTCTTGGCATCTGCCATCAGCTCAGTGAAAGCCGGCCGGTCTATATTGCGCCCGGTGAAGCCCTCATCCTTATAGACCTTTGTCACTTCCCAGACCTTGTTGGCGCAGTATTTCTGGCATTCCTCCACCTGGCCCAGGATGGGGATCTCCTCATCCGCCTGCATCTCAGTGGAGACACGGCAGTAAATGGCAGCTTTGATGGCTTTGGTGCTGGTCATATCTTCCTCACGATGCACACCACGACACCGTAGATATCGCAATTCTTAAAATCTTCCTTGGCCTTATATTTGATCAGGCGAGGTTCCTCATCACCATTGTGGAACACCAGCACTGTCTTGCCAGCTTCAGGAAGGGCGTTTCGGTCGAGGATGATGGTGTCGCCGTCCAGTATCTCCGGCTCCATGCAGAAGCCTTTGGCCCGGATGCCCACATAATCGACTGGGCCAACCCTGGGCCGCTCCACGTAGACGTACTCTAAAATCTCACCCGGCATATGCAATTCTGCCACCACCGGCACCGCAACTGGCATAATCAGTTGCAGCCTGTTTATTAAATGATCGGGTAATTCAAACGGTATCTTGTAATCAGGGATCGACGACTTGATCAAGCTGTGTATATCTACGTCCAGGATATTGGACAGCTTTTCCAGAACCTTTGCGGTGGGTTTTTCTACTTCCCCCTGCTCCATGCGGAAGATCGAAACCTGGCTGATGCCCACCAACTCCGCCAGTTTTTTCTGCGATAAACCCTTTCTAACCCTTAGCTGCCTGAGTAATTGCGCAAACTCGGTGTTCATCTCGTAAACCTACCCGGTAATACGGTCACACCTCAGGTCATTAAACAATTCCATTAACCAAAGTTAACATTTTTGATTTTATTTGTCAATACCTTATTGACTTCGGCGTACCTGCCCACTCCGAGCATATAAGCAATAACTAATTAAACACTGACAAAAATGTATTGACAGGGACCTTTTCCTGTGTTAATTTTTAAGTCCGAGGGGTATCCAATGCGCGGACGGAAGAAACAGCTGCTAAAGAAATCCACCATCTGTATTGTACTGGACAAGCATCAGATTGACTACCTCAAAGGTGTCGCCAAGCTGAGGAATATCTCCGTCTCACAGTATATCAGAGAAGCATTATTCCCTGAGGCGAAGGTGGGAAATGGCCAAAGCGATCAGTGAATTCGTATTGGCTGGTGTGGAGTGGGGAAACGAGAGCGACTACTTCATTCATCGGCTTATAGATAGGGTTATGAAACAGGCCATTTCCAAAATGGAGAGTGCGCAGCATGAGCCTGAAGCCGAACACTAAATGCAGGGAATATACAGAAGGCCGCATCGGGCGTTATCGCTGGTACGTCTGCCGCAAATGCGGTGATAAGTACAGGGTATTCGCCAGGCAGCCGGTATCTGAAAAAGAACGGCTATGTAATAACTGTGAGGGAGGGCAAGCATGTCCAAGGTTTTAAGTGCGCTGGAAAACACGTCTAAAAACGGCAACAAGTATTACGAGGTTGTCTGTGAGGGCGTTGATAAGAAGATCATCGCATTTAAGTCTTACAAGCCGGGTGACGATATACCGGCTGAAAAGCTCGAGTTGAATGACCGAGGGGATTCGTACCTGGTCAAATCCGATGGCAAAGGCTTTGCAAAGGGCAGCTATCAAAGGAATGACGAGCTCATCGTCGCCCAGGTGGCTTACAAGGCCGTAGTTGACCTGGCCGTGGCCGGCAAAGTTGACCTGTTCGAGAAGAATCTGTACCGGCAGGAACCATTGACCGCCCTGGGTACGCAGATAGGTGTCACTATCCAGAGCATCGCTGCTGCCCTGAAAGGCAAGTCGGCAGCCGGTGACACCGGAAAAACTGAGGAAAGCCCAGCGGGACGCACGAAAATAACCACCGTGGGTCAGCTTTTCACCCAGGCCAATGCCAAATGGGATTTATACCGGGCTGATATCTTGAAGATCCTCGGCATAACGGATTCTAAAGAAGTAACCGACCTGGATGCTGCCTGGGCCAAAATCGTTGAAGCCATGGAGCCGAAGTAGATGGAACCGCAACAGGAGCTGCAGGAACTCAAAAAGAGAGACGAATCGCTGCTGCGCTTCATAGTTGAAGCGGTGGAGATAACCACGCAGGAGCAGCAGAAAAACTGCGAAGACTTGTTGATCATCGGACGCCGCTCATGGAAGACAGCCGATGACAAGCGCAAAGAATTGATAGTCCCAATTCGTGAGGCCGAGAAGCAGATCAACAATCTTTTCAAGCCCTATTTATCCCGACTGGAATTAGGTTTAACCAAAATCGACCTGGCCTTGAAATCCTGGAACGCCAGGCAGAAACGGGAAGCTGAAGCCTTGATGATCGAGCAGATGAAGATCAATGCAGCCCAGATCAATGAGGCGCGGGAAACTGGTGAGGTATTTCAACCGGAGGAGATAGTAATTAGGCCTGTGGCCAAGACCTCTCATGCCCATGTCGGGACCGTGACCTACAAAGAGGATTGGGAATTCACGGTCGTGGAGCCCGATCTCGTGCCCAGGAACCTGTGCAAGCCGGACGAGGTGAAGATCAGGGCCATGGTCAAGGCCGGCGCCAGGGAGATACCTGGCGTGCTGATAACGCCCAGGGTAATTACGACAGCCAGAACAGGATAAATTCAGGAGGCAGGTTATGCAGACTAAGGAATTAACCGTTTTCAAGTTCAACGACAATGTGATCCGGCGGGCCAATAGTGTTGACGGTAGGATTCTTTATTGTGTCACTGACGTGTGTGCGGCCCTGAACATTAAAAGGACAAAGGACGTTATAGCACGATTAACGAAGGGTGGGGGTAATAACCCCACCCCTTCCAGCAAGGAGGGTGTTAATAACCCCATCCTTTTAGGCAGCATATCTTGGATAGAGTGCCAAACTGCCGGGGGTATTCAACTCTTACCCTACACCGATGAAGTTGGCCTCTACGACATCATAGTCAAATCCCGCAAGCCCCTGGCCAAAGTTCTCTATCGGAAATTGATTGAGACGGTGCCGGCTATGAGGCAAGAAAGAGCAGCAGTCGAGAGCACACCCACATATAAACTTGATCTGGAATCCATCAAAGCCTTGGCCCAGGAAATCATCAACATATTCATCGATGTCAAAGATATGCGCACTGAAGTTGTCTCTCTGAAAAACGACGTATTCCATCTGAAGACTGGCCAGGAAGTCAAAGCCCTATTGCCGCCGGTGCCTCCGCTCACCAGGCGCAATGAAATCATACTGTTCATTGATAAGTACATGGCCAAGCATCCCTGTGAATTTAAAGATTTCGAGAATATATGGAATCACCTCTACGACGCCTTCCGGCTGAGGACGAGGCGTGATATCAAACGTGAAGCCCGCGCTAGCAGATATAAGAGCGTGCTGGCATACGTAGAGTATGCCGGCGAGATAGACAGGCTCTGGGTAGTGGCCAAGGATTTATTCGACAAATAATCAGCCTGGTGTCCGGGATAAAACAACCATCGGTACAAACCCGGCGTGAACAACCGAGCCAGGCCTGCCTCCTTATAACATAGTGGCGCCCGGCCCCTGAGCCTGCGGGGCCGGGCAATGAGGAATGATGGCTGACAAGATCGCTGCAATATATAAATACCGTGACCTATCCGGCGCCGTAATCCACGAGACGGTTCGCTATGAGCCCAAACGCTTTACGCAGCGCCGGCCGGATGGGAAAGGCGGGCATGTTTATAGTCTGCAGGGCATTGAACCGGTGCTTTATCGGCTTCCGGAGATCACGCGGGCCATCAATCATGAGATACCGGTTTTCTTGGTAGAGGGCGAGAAAGACGCAGACAACTTGGGCAAACTGGGCTTTGAGGCCACAACTTGTCCCATGGGAGCCGGCAAATGGCGTAAGAGTTATACCGAGGCATTAAACGGCGCCCTGGTGCTTATCTGCCCGGATAAAGACCAGGCCGGGTGGAAGCACGCTCTAACCGTAGCTTATGAAATTTATCTTACTGCCGAGTGTGTGAAGATCATCATACTGCCGGGCCCAGGCAAGGATATCAGCGATTGGATCGAGGCCGGCGGTACGGCTGAGCAGCTATCGGAGTTAGCCGATGATGCGTCGATCCATATGCCGCTGGAATATCGGCGCGAATATGACAAGAAGTTGAAAACCATGAGGCCGGAGCAGCTGATCGAGGAATTGGAATGGTTGAAGATGGCGCCGATGAGACATTGGCCGAGATTGGAGCTGATTCAATACCGACTGCGATTCTGGCAGCAGGTATTAGCTTACGAGATACCCAAAAAGGGCGGATGGGATTTAACCTATGCCACAGCCTGTACTTAGTGATAAAGGCTCAAATTACGAGTTCACCTGGGCTGAGTACCAGCTCACGGCCCATGTATCACGCATACATGAGCATAAGGACGGGCGCATAAGTTGTGAACTGAAGTTCACTACATCTAACCCGGAATATAAACCGCACTTATTACAACAGACATTTAACTTATTAGGAACGTCCCAGGGCAAAACCTTGCTTAAGAATGCTCTCAGCAAGGTATATAAAGCCAAGGTCGATTGGGATGAAGTCACCGAGCAGATATGCGGCATCACCCTCAACAAACTGCGCGAGGGCGAGCCTATCGAGGAACTCTGGACGGATGAAGCTATCACACCTGTTGAGTACAAGGTATATCCCATCTTACTTGATCGTGAGCCGACCCTCCTGTTTGCGGACGGCGGAAGCGGGAAGTCGTCTGTCGGATTGTATATTGCCAGCTGCATTACGCTGCCTTGGAATAATAATCCTTTAGGCTTTAAACCGAAGTACGGCAAGGTGCTGATTCTCGACTGGGAAACTTCCAACAATACATACAGGCGGAATATTCAATGGTTTAGACGTGGCCATGACCTGCCTGAGTACATGATCTCTTACCGGCGCTGCTGGTCTCCCCTGGCTGATGATATTAATGCCATACACGAGATGGTGAGGGCCAACGAGATAGACACCGTTATCATCGATTCCATCATCGGGGCGGTCAAAGGTGATGTCAACGACAGCACAGCGGCTCAAGATTTTTTTAGAGCGTTAAGGCGGCTTAATGTGACATCTCTTTTGATCCACCATACCGCTAAAAAGACCGACCTGAGGAGTAAATCCCCTTTTGGATCAGCCTACTTCAACAATCTGCCCAGGTCAGTCTGGGAACTTACCTCACACCAGGAGCCTGGCATCGACAAGCTCAACGTTATGATGTCCCACTATAAATGTAACGTGGATACAAAGCACCCGCCGATTGGCATAGAGGTCATTTTTAACAAGGTGGAAGGCAAGACCATATTTCGCAGGATAAACGTCGAGAACGTAGCAGAGTTTGAGATTAAGTTATCCCTGGGCAAACGCATATTGATGGCTTTGAAACGGGGACCCATGACGGTGATCGACCTGTCTGACGGGTTAAACGAACCGCAAAACAAGATAAGAGCCCGGCTTTCAAACTTACATGATTCCAAGTATGTGGCCAAGCTCAATGATGGCAGGTGGTGTTTACCGCATGTCAATTAACAGGCGCACACCTCCAGCGCACACCCGCGCACACCTGTGCGTTTTGGGCGCACACCCCACTGTGCGTTATCAACCGATAAATGAGAGTGCGTTAGCTACAACGCACACCTGTGCGCACAGTTGCACACTTACCGCACATCCCAGGGGATATATATCCCTAAAGGGATATATCCCTGGTGTACATGGCTGTGCAGGAGAGTAAATGGCTATGTTAAAAGCTCTTTACTCCGATCCCTGGGTAGATATCTTTAACGGTAACTGTCTGGATATCCTGGCAGAGTTACCGGCTGAAAGTGTGCAGGCATGCGTGACTTCGCCGCCATACTGGGGACTGCGACGTTATGAAGGCCAACAAGATTACATCTGGAACAACCACAACGATTGTGAGCATGAGTGGGCTGACAGATCATACATTCGCAATAACGATCAAACAGCTAGCGATAAGCAAAAGACCAATTCCGGCAGTGTTAATAGGGACGTTCCAATTCAGCATTGCCAGTGCCTCAAATGCCAGGCATGGAACGGCGCTTACGGCCTGGAGCCGGCGCCTGAAATGTACATCGAACATACTGTCGAGATACTTCGGGCAATAAAGCGCGTGCTGAAAAAAGACGGGATTGTCTGGTGGAACATCGGGGATAGCTATGCCGGCAGTGGTAAGGCCGGCAATAACCCTGATTACTACGGCAAGCATAAAGAGTTCGGCAAGCCATCAAGTCACATCGAGAGGTTTGGATTATCCGGCATCGTACCCAGAGGATTAAAGCCTAAAGACCTGTGCCTCATTCCATTTAGAGTGGCCATAGCGGCTCAACAAGATGGCTGGTATATGCGCTCTGTGGTTATATGGAGCAAGCCAAATCCTATGCCTGAATCGGTCAAAGACAGGCCAACAGAAGCGCACGAATATATTCTCATGCTGACCAAGAGCGCTAAATATTACTTCGATTCTGATGCTGTCAGGGAGCCAGCGCGGGATTGGGGAGACAGGGATCGCTCCAAATACAGGATGGGCACCAATGACCCACTGCTCAAACAACACGGAATGGTCAAAGGCGACTTCGCTTCAATCGGCAGGAATATACGGTCGGTCTGGGAGATCACCACGCAGAACTATTCCGGCGCCCACTTTGCCACCTTTCCTGAAGAAATCCCCATGCGTTGTATCATGGCTTCCACCAGACCAGCTGATATCGTGCTTGATCCTTTCGGCGGCAGCGGTACAACCGGCAAAGTAGCCAAACAACTTGGCCGCAAGGCCGTCTTGATTGATACGTCGGACAAATACTGTGAAATGCAGATTGAGCGAGTACAGTCGGTTTCTATGCCATTGGAGATTAATGCTTAACCGGGTGATTGCAAGGGCGAGGCTAAGGAATGATTACCAAGAAAATGCGACAAAAAGTGTTTGACAAAGCCGGCCACCTTTGCGAAGTCTGCCGAGGCCCAGGTGATTTCCGCGGCCTGGCGATACACCACAAAATCAAGAGGTCACAAGGCGGCAAGGACGAATTGAATAATCTGATCCTACTATGCGGCCGGCACCATGCCAGGGAACACGGAATAAAGGAGGTTATTGATGCCTGAATTCATAAGTTGCTGCAATGAACCCAGCCGGTTGACCTGGTTGAGTTTGGTAGCCATGTTCAAAGGGAAGGCTCGAATTAGGGCTCGAAGAAATATCACACTTAAGGTCAAGTTGGAGAGCCCGGAGAAAATTGCCCGCCTAATGACTATTAAGCCGCGATGGGATAGAAACGATGGGATACAGTAACGGACAAATCAAGTTTATCATGGAGAACTATATTGATTTGGCTTCCGGCAACATGCCGGTCGATAAAGCCACAAAATGGCTCAAATCGGTTTCCGGTCGTAAAGATTATAATGCCACGTTTAGTATTTGGAAGGCGGACATAGACCGGGCGATCAGCAGTTTGTGCCCCAAGAACGATATATGGCATAAGGTAGCAACGGAAATAACGCCATCGATGCTATTGCATATATCAAGGTCAAAGGAATTGAGCAGGATGCAGAGAGATATTGTGAACCTTTGCATCATTCGAGATTGCCCAAGCATGGATTGTGAGAGGGCTATCTATTGTGTTAATCAGGGTATTATTACCAGGATGCGAAAGTTACTGAATGGTAAGTATGAGAATAAACATAGAGAATTAATATAGATTTGAATCTGTTTATCCTCGTAATTAGCCGCACTTTGACTTTTATTACGCGTTATCTGGATTTATGGAATCTGCCACTTCTTTTACCTTTGGAGCTTCGAGGCCCACCTAACAGTGCGTTGTTCGAAAGGTTCATGTAATATTCGTTGAGCATATGTTCTTTGGACGGGTCTGGAGGCGGTGGCAAAGGTGGTAATGCCATCTCGTCAATTAACTGCTGATAGAGAATTTTAGCTGCTTTCAAACGGCGGAAGCTATCTATTATAGTGCCATCCTTAATAACGTAATATTTTCCGTCCATGGGTGTCGAACCACAATCACACTCAATTGCAATATTGGCTCTGGGATGAAATTGCCTGTACAAATTCGATAGCCTCAAAGTATATTTTAGCATGCATACAAAAATGCTTTTAGCGCAGCCGGGGTATGTCTGTAATACTTGATATCGGGCGAGTTCTTCCCTCTAAGAAAGCACTTAGGTTAGAGATCCCTTTCCCAAGCGTTTTTATCAAATGGAACGCAGTTACTGGTACATTGAGATACGGTAGACGATAGTTGGTATATATCGACGTTCTAGTGGGGGAAGTGCTGGCGGTCCCTGTGAACATTGAAGGGTTTATCTTGGATCCCAACCATAGAGAGTTGGCTTTATATTTAGGGTCACTGATCATATCGAGTGCAGGGGATCGAAAATCCCAAATAGGTTTCGTCAGTATGAAATGAAATACTTCCACTCCACGATTATGGAACCATGACATCCATTTACTAACGCCTACATTTATTCCGAATGTTCCGCTTGCAGAAGGATATTTCTGCTTGACTTCTAACACGGCGAGACTGTTACCGTTGAATATGAACCCATCTACGTCCCATACGCTCTGAAAGTAGGATGATAGAAAGCAATTTGCAAACAGCCGCTGCAATGCAGCAAATCGTAACTGACCGAATTCAACCAACAATTCAATGGCTTGATTCTGGCGCGCGGAAGTGACTCCTTGATTAGGCATCGCAGGAGCGCTGCAAGTTACGGCACCTATGTTGGAAAAGATAATTGAAACCGGCACATAAGTATCGACGCTCTGCAGAATGGCCGGTTTATCTATATTGTTGATATCCAGCTTTATGCCCCGGAACTCATTTGTCGTTCCTATGTAGACACGGATTAAATAGCATTCTATTTTAAGCTCGAGCAGTTTCTTGATCACGCGTAGGTCAATGATTGTGAGGGGACCGTCAGAAAACTTAAAGAGACAGTAGTCTTCGATGCTGCGCGGCTTACGTAATAGCCACCAACCGTCCGATATAGCTAATGTTGGGCCATCGCAAGGGAAGAGATCATTTTGAAATACATGTTCAATACAAATACCCTCCAATCGAGTGTCTTTATCACGCCTCAGAACGTCTCTAAGTGCTTCAGCGCTACTGAGGTTTAGTTGCGGGAAATTTTCGCATGGATCTTTCATTTTGATTAAGTACCTTAAATCATTATCTATAACTATGATAATAAAGTTCTAAATTGACCTTATTAACAAATTGTAAAGCGGATGATCCTTTCCAATATAGCAATAGTTTTGAGGAGGGGTAAATTGATGGGGTATTTCTGAGGCGGAATAGTCTGCCCTTATATTCTGTAATTTTATTGGTTTGTCTAGAACATGGGCGGAAGCTATTTCAACGCAATAACCCCGATCTTTCCCGCGGAAATATTGAGAGAATTCTTTTTCTGATATACCACCCGACAATTTATATCTATTCCATAAATCGTCAATATCCCCTAGGAAGATATTGGCAACTTCACAGAAACCCGAAATTGCTTTGATCGGGGATGATATATAAACAAACATGTATCTACCATGCACAACATGGGGAAATACCCTTCTAAATTCAACTGTCTTCACACCCATAAATATCTTCTCAGCATAGCGTGGTTGAATTGAAATCAAAATGAACTTCTCTCCCAACATCAAATAACCTGCTTCATAATTATACCTGCATTTCATGATTGATTGTTAAGTTTCTTGTCTATGTAAACTGGACAGAGTATTCTGTATGCCATAGATATGTGAAGCAGGAGGCCAGCTTAATGATGAAAACGCTTGAGGATGTCCATAAAGAATTAGTAAAAATCAAGGCGATGGATTTCGTAACAACGCACCGAGCTCACGATACTGGCATAGGGAAAACTCTGGAGGATTTATTAGGGTTGAAGGAAAACAATCTTAAATTACCCGATATCGGTGATATAGAGCTTAAAGCAAAAAGAATTGACAGCGGTAGCATGCTTACACTTGCGACTAAAAGCCCGAACCCTAAGGGCACCAACCGGCTACTCTTTGAGGCTTATAAATATAAAGACAATTTAGGCGAATATGGACTACACACAACTGTTGATGGGTCAAAACCAAACAATTTAGGTTTCCAATCGATATTTAAAGATAATAAATTGTATCTTTCTAATAAAGGGAATATAGAAGCATATTGGCCTATAACTGTATTTGATGATGTACTAAAGGCAAAATCGAATAAAATACTGTTGGTATTTGCTGAGACTAAGGGAGAACGCAAAACGGCAACAGAACAATTCCACTATATAGAAGCATTCCTACTATCCGAATTAAGTATAGCCAAATTTAAGACTGCCATTCTAAACGATAGATTGAAGGTGGATATACGAATCGGGGTATACAGAAGTGGCAGTTCAAAAGGCAAGTATCACGATCATGGGACAGGATTCAGGATAAATAAAACATACTTCCTTGAGCTATTTGACAACTACAAGCAGATACTTTAGCTCTGAGGTTTCCAGAAGTCCAGGATATATTCCATGGTGGTCCCCAATTTTATGTAGTTATTTGGCCACCCGAATATGCCGACGCCGTTAATTAGATTGCGCCTATCCCAGATCAGAATATTGCGCAACTCGTAACCAACGTTAGTCATTTCCTGCACAATATATATATGGGTTGGGATTCGCTTATTTTCCCACCAAAGGTCATTAACATTGATTACGCAATGGGATTTAGGCCTAAGCAAGGGAAGTATACCGCGATAAATTTCCGCTAGTGCTTTACTATATGCAATCGGCTCTAATGTGCCAAGGTCATTTGGATCCTGCGAATATTGTTGCACAGTTAAATAATGCTTATTACTCCGTAAATCGCCTCTCATGCTTTTATTTAATTTTGGTTTACCAAGGAATTGAGAATATGGAGGAGATGTCACTGCTAGCGTGACTGTATTTTCTTTCAAATAATCAGGTATGTTGCGAGCGTCATCTTTAATCATTATTTGCTTGGTTGTATTTAGTAAATTACCCTGCGACAACCGAGTATTTGCAACATCAACGAACTCCTGTTTAAGATCAAAGGCGACAGCATTTCGGTTGAGATCCTGTGCTGCTAATAAAGTTGTGCCAATACCACCAAATGGATCAAGAACCAGCTCTCCTTCATGTGTAAATAAGCTAATGCACTTCGCTGGGAGGCCAATTGGGAATACTGCAGGATGAACGCTCTTATCTCTAATGTCTCGCTTTTCATATGAGAATTCCCAGAGAGCAATCTGGCTTTTAATCCACTCTTTTGCTGTTAAGCAATTAATATGATTATCTGGACAACTACAAATTTTCTCGCAACCTATGTCTAATAATTTCTTTGACTTCATTTTGGCGACCATCTCAAAAATAATCTCCTAGATTATACATTATCAGTGAGGGTGATGCGGTCGTACTGGTGCTGGCGGTTATAATAGCCCTGCGGGGACAGTCTATCTCACGTGAGAAGCTCAAGCTAACGCATCGATCACTATTGACAAGCCAGATACGAAATCAATAAGTTGACAAATACAACCGAACGTAAATATAATTGAGGTAAGTTGGATAAGTCCGCAGAAATGCGGGCTTTTTTATTTGGCCAGGACTTTAAGACAAGGTGCTGCTGTTTAATGGGGAACGGTCAAATGGCCTTTAACTTTTATAAAAATATCGGCACAAACAAAGATAAGTATGTGCCGAGGTTCAGACAGACTTAAAGTGCCACTGCCTATTCGAGTGACAGTTTTTTCGATCAGTAACTGAGGTATATTCCACTCCATTAGCATCGTTTTAGCTTCTGTAATGATATCTTGACGTGTAACGGGCTCGTTATATTTAAAGTTCTCAAATTCCAATTCCTTATGGTTGTCTGTAATATAATCCTTTCTGCTTTTCCCATTTTGATTTGAGTAATGGTGAAGATAGATTGGTGCAGGTTGATGATGATTATCACTGAGAAACTGTTCCACAGATTTTCCGATTGCAATTAATTTTGTATTATACTTGGCCACTAAAGAAAGTTCCTTCTGTAATAATGGATACCAGTTTTGATAACGCTCTTCTCGCTCCGTATCAGCAATCTTAGTATTCATTGCCCCCTTAGACAAATCGGTAATATAGTATGTTGATCCATCATTACATAAATATCGCCGAATACAATAGTGCAAAATAAAATCCTCAAGCGAATACATAAAATTCCTATAACCTGAGGCTATCTGCTGTTCTGCGTCAAGGCGATCTTTAGCCCATTTATCATAAGAAGGCTCCATGCCGATGAATACGAAATCAACTGGGCCATTCGGTGGAACATTGGGCAGGAATACTGAATTTGGGTATCTAAGTCGATCTAATTCAACACGATGCTCAAAACATCGCTCAAGCTCTTTATACTCTTTTTCAAAGTCGCTGGTCATATGATCGTTAATTATACATTAAAGCTAAATTTAGATAGTTTATTGCGAAAGTTATGCCGTATCAACCAAAGCGCCCCTGCAGACACCCTGGCTGCCCCAATCTAACCAATAACCGTGCCGGTTACTGTGCAGTACATAGTCAAGAAGTAGACAATTACAGGGATAACGCTAATCAACGTGGATACAATAGCACCTGGCGCAGAATTCGCCATCTTTATTTAAAGGACAATCCATTATGTGGTGTATGTAACCAGACCGGGCGAATCACAGCAGCAGAAGTCGTACATCATAAGGACAGGAACCCGAAGAACAACGACAGTGGCAATCTTGTTGCCCTTTGTGTTGACTGTCATGCAAAAGAGCACGGCAAAGATCGATCGGAACAAGGCGGTATGAAATGCTGAGACAGTTCACAGCATTTACGGTGAATCTTTCTTTTCTTTGAAGTCAATTTCACCATATCTTTTTTCGAACTTAGATATCTTTTTCACCTGTGAAGGTGTTACAGGCCTTCCAGCAAATGTGAATGTGGCTGCGGGGTTCTTGCGCGACTTTGGGCCACGGTATTTTATCTGGATTTCAAAGTTGAATCGATCTTCACAAAGCATGCCGTAAGCAAGCGCCGCCAGAACATCGGACGGTTTAACATCAGCATCGGGATCTCCCTTATTTAATGTTGCCGCAATCTCTTCGGGATTTGCAATGGCACCAGTTTTACTATACAGATACAACCGCCTCACCAATCGATAAATTTCCACTAATTTATTTATGTCCATGATACTCTCCCTAACCACCTATATACGTAGGTGAAAGATTCTACCAGCATAATATATGTATTTCAATAGACCAGGGGGGGCATCAAATAGCTGACGCCTTCATCTCTTGAAACCGGTGGCCAGCACCACGCAAAAATTCCCGGAATTGACCAGGGGGGGTCTAACACTAAAATGAACGTAAAAACCGTGAAAATCACTTCACTAAAACCACATCCGCGGAACCCTCGGCAGCACCCGGAAGGCGCCTTAAACAAATTGGTTAAAAGTATTAAAGAGTTCGGCTGGACTAATCCAGTTCTCGTTTCAAAAGACGGTTACGTCCTGGCCGGCCATGCCAGGTTAAAGGCAGCTGAAAAGGCCGGGCTGACCGAGGTGCCCGTTATTTACCTTGACCTGGAAGGCGCCAAGGCTGATGCATATTTAATAGCTGACAACAAAATACAGGAATTGACTGATTGGGATCTTCCGGCTTTAAAGGACATCCTGCAGGACTTAGACGATGGCCAGTTCGATCTGACATTGACCGGCTTCGATGAGAAAGAGATCGAACAGCTGATGACACAGTTTAACCCAGGCGATGGGGAGCAGGGCGAGCAGGGCGTAGTGATCCAATACAACATCATCTTTGACGACGAACAGCAGCAGGAAAGCTGGTTCAAGTTCATTAAATGGTTAAAGGCCAAATACCCTGAGGCCGAGACCATTGCCCAGCGCCTGCAGATATTCATTGAATCACTGGACTTACATGTCAAGGTTTAAGCGTTACATCGACCAGGACGTTTTGAGTGAGGCCCGCGACCGCATCCGGCACGTCTTTGATATCTTTGACAGCGTGGTCGTGATGTTTTCCGGCGGCAAGGACAGCCTGGTAACGCTGTTATTGGTCAGGGAAATCGCTGAGGAGAGGGGCATAAGCAAGGTCAATGTCGTCTTCCGGGATGAGGAGATCATACAGCAATCGGTGATCGATTTTGTTAATGAGTACAGGGCCAAGCCCTGGGTCAACATGCTGTACTTCGCGGTGCCGTTGTTGAGCAAGAAGTACGTCCTGGGCAAAACCTTCGAATACATACAGTGGGACCCGAACCGCCGGCACATCCGGCCGGCTCCCGACTATGCCGTTACCCTGGCCAAAGATGATAAACGGGCCTTCGACCAATACTCCATGGATGCCTACGTCTCTACCTTTTTCAAGGGGAAGCAGGCCTTTGTAACGGGCATACGTTCCAGCGAGAGCCTGATCCGTTACCGGGCCAGCGTCAACAAGCTCAACGAGAACTACATCAACTCCCCGACCAAAATGAGCGGCGGGCAGTTGAACGTGCCCAACGTCAAGATGGTCAAGCCCATTTTCGACTGGCTGGAAGAGGACGTCTTCAAATACTTCTACGATAACGACGTTAAATACTGCCCAACCTACGATTCACAGCTGTGGGCCGGACAGAATTTAAGGGTATCCACGCCGCTGCACGCCGAATCAGCCAAGCGCTTCCATTTATTGAGGCATTACGAGCCGGTGCTGTATCAGCAGGTGATCGAGCTATTCCCTGAGATGCTGGCCCACGAGAGGTATTACCGGGACTTAGACCGTGAAGCGGTCAAGGCCAAATACGGCCAGAGCATAGAAGGCATAAGGACATGGATCGACGAAAACATCGAGGACGAGCATGAGCACGTCAACGCCGTGGAGGCGATGGAGACCTGCATCAACCTGCATAAATTCAACGGCGCTGCCTACCCGCTGCTGCACATCTTCAAGCACTTCCTCAGCGGGTCGTACAAGCGCGTGATCTTACCGATTAACAAAGACCAGCAAAAGCGGGAGGGACTCAAACTTGGAACCCATTGATAATATCGCCTGGGTCAAGGCCGACGAACTGACGGCCAACGACTACAATCCCAACATCGTATTCACCCCGGAGTTGAAGCTCCTGGAACGCAGCATCATCAAGACCGGCTGGGTGCAGCCGATCTTGATATCAAGGGATAACGTTATCATCGACGGCTTTCACCGCTGGATGCTGAGTAAAGAGAGCCCGGCCTTAAAGGAAAAATATAAAGGTATGGTGCCGGCAGCCGTCCTGGACGTTGACCGTGCTTCAGCCATGGTTATGACAGTGCGGATGAACCGCGCCAAGGGCTCAGCCGTCGCGGTAGACATGGCCAAGCTGGTCAAGGAACTGATCAACGACCTGGGCCTGCCGCCGGAGCAGGTCGCCCAGGAGATTGGGGCCACGCCGGACGAGGTCAACCTATTGATGCAGGAGGGCGTCTTCAAGGCCAAAGATACCAAGAACTGGAAATACTCCAAGGCCTGGTACCCGGCGGAAAGCAAGGCGAAGCATGTTGATTAGGCCTTGTTCATTCATTGAGATCAAAGGGTATGCTTCCAAAGCAGCACGTGAGCATGTTAGCCTGAAACAAAGCGACAAAACCGTGTGGAACGTGGTGGAGCAAGGCGGTAGAATTCTGGGGATGGCAGGGTTGCTTTCGCTTGCGAATAATGGTATAAGAATTAAAGGCGTCTACGTAGTTCCTACAGTTCGAGGGAAAGGGATCGGCACCCACTTGACAGAATACTTATTGAACGAGGCTATAGAAAGCGGGGCTAACCGTGTAGAGGCCTATGCCCTTAAACCGGATTTTTATTTAAAGAGAGGATTTAAAGAAGACGGCCGGCTGCCCAACGGAGCCGTGAAGGTTGTAAAAACATTTATGAACGCATACAACGGATTTAAACCAGCATTGAGGTTCAAAGCCTTGCAGTGGCTAAAAGGTGAAGTCGCCGGCGGCCGGCGCAGCAATCCGGTCAAGTGCGACTGCTGCGGGCAGACTAAAGGGATAATCGAGGCCCACAGCGAGGATTACAGCGAGCCCTTCGGCGATAACATCGGCAAGTATGGCCTTTGCTACCGCTGCCACATGATGATCCATTGCCGCTTCAAGCATAAAAGTGCCTGGAATGTCTACCGTGCCCAGGTACTGTCCGGCATGCAGTTTGAGCCCATGTATGCCCGTGACTTCCAGCGCTTTGTAAGCGATCACTTGGATAATCCCAGCTATGCGCTTAAATTCATAATGATTGAACAGCCTATCAAATCCAGCCTGATAGCCCAGTTGGATTAGCGCGGGCTCCATTACAGCCGCCATTTTAGCCACGGTTTTATTCGTTATTTCGTTTTGTTTCTGTGGCTACCATCTTGTGTCAAGCAAAAGATGTCGCTTTATCGTAAGGAAGGGCAACTTTAGGTTCAAAAGCATGTGTCAAGCAAAAGATGTCGTTTTTGTGTGAGAAAATACTCTGTTTCATATGAGATTTGGCCTAATTGCAGGTTGCCCTGTTAAACATTTAACACCTTGTATTGACAGGAGCAATTAATGAAAGGCCGCATACCTCGCCCTAATAGGGTGAAGATACTCGAGGGCGAAAAAAATAAAGACCGCATAAAGAAAGAGCCCCAGCTAGCACCCAGCCTGCCGTCCTGCCCTGATCACCTGAGCAAAGGCGCAAAAGCCGAATGGAGACGGATAGTTCCTGAGCTCGTGACCGCCGGCCTGCTGTCAAAGATCGACCGCACCGAGCTGGCCCTGTACTGCCAGGCTTACGACCGCTGGAAGCAGGCCGAGAAAGTGCTCAATGAGAAGGGCCCCCTGTTCAAAACAGCCAGCGGCAACGTGATCACCTCACCGATGCTGTGGGTGGCCAACAAGGCGGCCGAGCAGTGCCACAAGTTCCTGGTGGAGTTCGGCATGACGCCGGCCAGCCGTGGCCGCATCAACATGAACCAGGCCACTGACAATGAGGGATGGAATAAGCTATTGGACTTCTGCAGTGAGTCTACCAAGAAAAATGACTAATGAAACGAAAAACCAATTTCAGCGAATACCACGCCCAGCGCGCGGTAGACTTCATACAAAGGTTGAAGCATACCAAGGGAGAGTATGCCGGGCACAACTTCATACTCCAAGACTGGCAGCGTGAAAAGATCATCCGGCCGCTGTTCGGGACACTTAATCCGGACGGCACGCGGCAGTATCGCACCGCTTACATTGAGCTTCCCCGTAAGAATGGCAAGACCACGCTGGCTGCTTCTATAGCCCTATATCTGCTATATGCTGACAGCGAGATCGGCGCCGAGATTTACTCTGCAGCCAACGACCGGCAGCAGGCGTCTTTGGTCTTCAACGAGGCGGCTGCCATGGTGCGCCAGGAGCCCAACCTGTTCAACATCTCCAGGATCTCCAACAGCACCAAGCGCATCGTCTACTATAAATACAATTCATTTTACCTGGCCATCAGCGCCGAAGCCTTCACCAAGTGGGGCATCAACGCCCACGGCATAGTCTATGACGAGTTGCACGCCTCACCGGACAGGGAATTGTGGGACACGCTAACCACTTCCACCGGCGCCAGGCGGCAGCCGCTAACGGTTATCATCACCACCGCCGGCTACGACCGCAACTCGATCTGCTTCGAGCAGCACGATTACTCGATAAAGGTTTTGAAGGGCATAGTCGAGGACCCGACGCATTTCGCTGTTATCTACGCAGCTCCCGATGATGCGGACTGGAAGCTCGAAGAGATTTGGCGGGCGGCCAATCCTGCCCTGGGCACCTTCCGCAAGATCGATGAGTTAAGGACGCTATGCAGGAAAGCCCAGGAGACGCCGGCGCTGGAGATGACCTTCAGGAGGCTCTATTTGAATCAGTGGGTCAACTCAGCCGAACGATGGCTGCCGATGGATGCCTGGGACGCCTGCAACGGCCAGGTGGACATTAAGAGCCTGCAGGGCCGCACCTGTTATGCCGGCCTTGACCTATCCAGCACAACGGATTTGACCGCCCTGTCCCTGGTCTTCGCTGCCGATGATGGAACCTGCGACGTCCTGACCCATTTCTGGATTCCCGGCGACACGGCGGTCGAAAAGGAAAGGAAAGATCGCGTTCCTTACCGCACCTGGGCCAAGAAGGGACTCATAACGCTCACCGAGGGCAATGTCATTGATTATAAATATGTCCAGCACACGCTGGAACAGTTAAGGGAGAAATACGATATTGCCGAGGTGGCCTTCGACCGCTGGGGCGCCACCAAATTGAGCCAGGACTTGACCGACGCCGGCTTTTTAATGGTGCCCTTCGGCCAGGGCTTCGGCTCCATGAGCGCTCCGACTAAAGAGTTAATGAACCTGGTCTTGAGCAAGAAGATCAGGCATGGAGGGCATCCTATTTTAAGATGGAACTGCGATAACCTGGTGGTTAGGACTGATCCCGCCGGCAATATAAAGCCGGACAAGGAGAAATCCACGCAGAAGATCGACGGCATGGTCGCGCTCATCATGGCCATCGACCGGGCCAGCCGGCACAGCAAATTGACTTCGGTATACGAAACGCAGGGGATAACTGTCTTATGAAGATACCCTTATTAAAGAGACTATTCGGCGGCACAGCCGGCAATGTTACCAGCAGGGTAGATGATCCGCTGAATCCGTTTTGGCGCAGGAGCAATACCGGTGCCAACGTCACGGAGACGACCTCGCTCTCCGCCGTGGCTGTGTACGCTTGTGTGCGCATACTGTCCGAGACGCTGGCCTCTTTACCATTATTCTTATATACGCGACTGGGCCGAGGAAAACAGCGGGCGGTTGAGCATCCCCTCTACCGAATCCTGCACGATACGCCCAACCCGGAGATGAACAGCTTCACCTTTCGCGAGACGCTGATGGCCCACCTGGTCACCTGGGGCAACGCCTACGCCGAGATAGAGTGGGATGGCTATACCCGGATCAAGGCGCTCTGGCCTTTGCGGCCCGACAGGATGCAGGTCTGGCGCGAGAACGATCAGATCGTCTACAAGTATTATCTGCCCAACGCAGCTGGCATGGTCACTTTGCCGGCCTATCGGGTCTGGCATATACCCGGCCTGGGCTTCGATGGGCTGGTCGGCTATTCACCGATCACGCTGGCGCGGGAGGCCATCGGCCTGGCTTTATCCACCGAGGAATTCGGGGCCAGGTTCTTCAGCAACGGCGCGACACCCGGCGGAGTCCTGGAGCATCCCGGCAAGCTGTCCAAGGAAGCCCAGGACAATCTAAGGAAATCCTGGAACGAGACGCACTCTGGCCTGTCCAACCAGCACCGCTTGGCCATCCTGGAGGAGGGCATGAAGTGGAGCAAGGTCGGGATGCCTCTCAACGATGCACAGTTCCTGGATACCAGGAAGTTCCAGCGCAATGAAATTGCCTCGTTTTTTCACATACCGCCGCACATGATCGGTGACCTGGAGCGGGCCACATTCAGCAACATCGAGGAGCAGGCGCTGGAGTTCGTGGTCTATACTATGCGGCCCTGGCTGGTGCGCTGGGAGCAGTCGATCAATATGAAGTTACTCAACCCCGATGAGAGGGCAGATTATTTTGCTGAATTTTTAGTCGATGGATTACTCAGGGGCAACATACAGGCCCGCTATCAGGCCTATGCTACCGGCCGACAGTGGGGCTGGTTATCAGCCAATGATATCAGGGAGCTTGAAAACCAGAACCCGCTGCCCGGAGAAGAGGGCGATATTTATTTAAATCCGATGAACATGGTTCCGGCCCTGCAGCTGCTGCAGACGGCGCAGCAGAGGGATAACGCGCGACCTAAATAAAAGCGGAATGCCCTAGGTTAAGGTAGTGCACTGTAACTAAGGCAGGCACCTCCTATAGTTAGTGCCCATGATAACCATATCCAGCTTAAATACTTCGTCCTTTGTTTTGGTTCTAAGATGACAATTTGTACCACCGTAATAACCAGGACACCCAATAATGTAACAATAATACCTGCCTTTGCTGACATAACAACCTCCCTTAAAGATGATTGAATATTATAGCAGCGGGGAACATTAATGAGGATTAACCAATCGAATAGAAGGCGCTGATTTGGGCGCCTTTTTTATTGGAGGTGACATGGAACACAAGTCAATAAAAATACAATTCAAAGAAGCCCAGGAAGGGGCCTTTACCGCGCAGATAGCTACGCTCAACGTGGTTGATAGCGACGGCGATCTTACAAAGGCCGGTGCTTTTCCTGCAGGAAAGGAACTTCTCATCTCAGCATACCAGCACGGCTCCTGGCAGGGCGCCCTTCCGGTGGGCAAGGCCGTGATCCAAGAGATCGGCGATGCCGTGATCGCGGAAGGCCAATTTAATCTAAATTCCGCATCCGGCCGCGAGCATTATGAGGCCGTGAAGTTTACCGGCAGTCTGCAGGAGTGGAGCTACGGCTTCTGGCCGATAAAGTGGACTAAGGAAGAGGTTGACGGCAAGACCGTGAGGATACTTGAATCCGTTGACCCTGTGGAGATATCGCCAGTTTTAAAGGGCGCCGGCGTGGGCACGGCGACCCTGGCCATCAAAGAAGACGATGGTGCTACCTTCGCTCAGCATTTCGAGACGGCGCTTGCTGCTGTCAGTGGAGTTGTTGAACGCTCCAAATCGCTTGCCGATCTGAGGCGCAAGGAAGGTCGCACTTTATCCCAGGCTAACCGCAACCGGATCAAAGAGCTGCAGTCTCAGCTTACCACGCTTTCCGCCGAACTTCAGGCGCTCTTAGATGAGACTGACACTGCTAGCAAATCCGTGGTCGGTAGCCTGTACCTGGCATTTTCCAGGACATTACGCAATCTGAATTAACCGGAGGTAAACAATGAATCTGAAAGAACTTAACGAGGCTATCATAGCCAAATCCAAAGCCCTCCACGATATCTTCGAGGAGGCCGGCCCGGACATGGACATGTCCAAGGTCAAGTCCTTAAGCGGCGATACAACCGCCAAGGTTGAGGCCATCAAGGCCATGAACGCCGAACTAGACGACCTGGGCAAGAAGCGCGACCAGGCCAACCAGCTAATCGAAAGCCGCAAACGCGCTGACGAGTTGGCCAACGCCCAGCCGATACCCAAAGCCGACCCTTCGCCGGCCGCCCGCAAGTCCCTGGGCGAGATGGTTATGGAGAGCGCGGCACTCAAAAGCAAGGGGCAGACGTCCAGTCTAGACGTTGACCTTAAGACCCTGTTCGAGCGCACCGCCGGCTTCGCGCCGGAGAGCGTGCGCATCCCCAGGGTAGAGCAGTACGCAGTGCGGCCGCTGATGGTCGCCGATCTGCTGCCGGTGCTGCCCACTTCCCAGGCGGCCATCAAGTATATGGAGGAGACGACCTTCACCAATAACGCCGCTGAGACTGCTGAGACTGGAACTTACGGCGAGGCGGCGCTGGCCTTCACCGAGCGCAGCGTGCCGGTCGAGAAGATCGCCGTCTGGCTACCCGTCACTGATGAGCAGCTAGAGGATGTACCCAGCATGGCCGCCTACATCAATAACCGGCTGGCCTACATGCTGGAAGCCAGGCTCGATTCCCAGATACTCAACGGCAACGGCACGCCGCCCAACCTGATGGGCACCCTCAACGTATCCGGCATACAGACCCAGGCCAAGGGTGCCGATCCGACACCGGACGCATTCTATAAGGCCTTCACATTGATCCGCACCGTTGGCTTCGCTGAGCCCGACGTCTGTTTTATGAATCCCGCCGACTGGCAGGACATCCGCCTGCTGAGGACTTCCGACGGCATCTACATCTTCGGCAGCCCGCTCGATCCCGGCATCGAGAGGATGTGGGGCATCCGCGTCGTGCTATCCATGGCCGTGGTGGCCAACACCGGCATTGTGGGAGCCTACGGCCAGTATTCCGCCCTGTATATGAGGCGCGGGCTGGACATCAAGGTCTCAGACAGCCACGACACCTACTTCATCGCCGGCAAACAGGCCATCCGGGCCGACATGCGCTGCACAGTGGTGCACTTCCGGCCCAAGGCCTTCTGCAAAGTGACCGGCATCTAAGATCGACCAAGGGGCGGGAGATGTTCCCGCCCCGAGTAATTCAGGAGGTTTAACATGCCTATAATTCAAGGTGGCAATGTGATTGAGGGCGCCACCAAGCGTCCCTGGATGAACAATGGCGTTCCCAGCGGTGGCACGTCCGGCACGCTGGCCGGAGTGGCCGACCCTGGTGACCTGCTCATCGACTATGCCAACGGCAACCTTTATCAGAACACCAATACCAAGCTCTCGCCCACCTGGACAAAATACACCACTGAGGCCGAGCCGACCCAGCACCTCTGGACTAATGCAGGCGCTCCCACGGACGGCACCGAGGGGACGCTGGCCGGGTCCGCCGACCCAGGTGACCTGCTGATCGACACCAGCAATAAGAAGGTCTATCAGAATACTAATACCAAGGCCTCACCGACCTGGAATTCCGTCCGCGATATCGTGGAGTCAGAGATAGGCACCGGCGCCGTCACCGAAACCAAAATCGGCGCCGCCGCTGTGACCAAAGGTAAATTGGCCGGTGGATTCTTGAAAGTAGCCTGGATTGCCGGCGCTGCTGCCGGTGATCATACCGTGAACGGGATAACTGCCAGCGACGAGCTGGTATCCGTCCTGCATTTTGTGGCAGACGGGCATCTGGACGATATCGCTGATCTAACCAGCGAGTTCACGGCCGCAGCCGGCAAGATCAACAACACCGATGGAACCAACACGACCGGCGACAAGCTGCTGGTCATCTGGCTGGACATCACTGCCTAAGTTGAGGGGGCCGGGGATTACTCCTTGCCCCGGCCCCCAGAGGGAAAGCATGAGCAAAGATAAAGAAAAGGCACGGGCCCAGACCAGGGAAAGGGTGAGGCGTTACAGGCAAAAGCACAAAGATGAAACCGTTACAGATACGAATGTAACGCCTGTAACGGTAAAGATGATCTGCAAGTGTCAGTATTACAAACTCTGTAACGGACAGCTCATCTGCGCCCAGTGCAGCAAGCCGGCGCCGCCCAGGACGGTTGAGGACAAACTCAAGCGAGGTATCCATATAAAATGATCATCAAATATAAAAGTGTAATCATCGATGGAAAGGATAAATCGGGCCAGTTGGAAGACCTTCCCGATACCAAGGCGCTGCATCTGGTCAAGCTGGGATATGCTGAAATACCAGCAGGGGTTCCCCATGTCCGGCCCGCAGTCGAGGATAAAATCCTGCCAAAGAAACGAGGCAAGCCGTGGCCTTAAAACAGACTATCGCTCCGGTTGCGGAGCCGGTCAGCCTGGACGAGGTCAAGCTTCATTTAAGGCTGGACGCCGGCACTGTTGAGGATACCTTGCTGTCGTCTCTGATCAGCACGGCCAGACAGTATTGCGAGTCATTTCAGCGCCGGGCCTATCTAACACAGACATGGGAGCTATGGCTGGACGCTTTTCCGGTCATAGATCATATCGATGTCCCTTTGCCGCCGCTGCAGACGGTAACCTCGATCAAATATTACGATACGGCCAATACCGAATATGCCCTGGCGGGCTCAGTGTATTTCACCGACGCTAAATCCCAGCCCGGACGCATCTCACTCAATTACGGCGAGGGCTGGCCATCGACAGCACTGCGTCCTGTCAACGCAGTCTGTATAACCTTTGTCTGCGGATACGGAGCAGCGGCCGATGCGGTGCCGGTCAAATCACTTTATGCCATGAAGCTGCTGATCGGACATTATTACGAGAACAGGGAAGCTGTATCACAGTCCCAGCTTTACCCGGCGCCTATGAGCGTCGATGCCCTGCTCTGGCAGGATCGGTGCTTCTGATGAGAGCCGGACAATTGAAACAACGGATCACTATCCAGCAGCCGACCCAGACCAAGAACTCCATCGATGAAGTTGTTTCAACCTGGAGCACGTTTTGCACAATATGGGCGTCCATCGAACCAGCGGTCGGCAGCAGCTATTATGCGGCCAACCAGCTGGATGCCAAAGTGGACGGCAAGGTCAGGATACGCTATCGCGGCGACCTGGAGCCTACCATGAGGGTCAAGTTCGGCGACAGGATACTCAATATCGTGTCTATCGTACATCCTCAGGAAAACCATAGGGAGCTTCATTTGATGTATACGGAGAACCTGGACTAATGGATATCAGCCTGGAGATCAAAGGCAATGAGGAGTTCGCAAAAACCCTGCTGGCCCTGGCTAAAGCTTTGCCTAACGATAAGGTTGAGCCGGTGATGATGGAAGGTGCCAAGGTGATCAGGGATGCAGTCAAAGCCAAGGCACCGCTGGGCCCGACCGGCCACCTTAAGAAAGCGGTCAAAGCCAAGCAATTAAAACAGATCAGCAATTACCCGCGCTCTGCTGCAGCTGCCGTGGACAGGAAGGTCGCTCCTCACGCCTATATCATCGAATACGGCACCAAGCCGCGCCATCAGAAATCGGGACGCTATACCGGCAGCGGACCGGCCCGGCCGTTCTTCCGCCCTGCCGTTGACGCTAACAGGGAGCCGGTCTACCAGCGGATACGTGACAAGCTCCTTAATACGATCGTTGAGGCCGCAAGAAAATAATGTACGTTGAACATGCCCTCAAAACCTTCCTCGAAGACCAGCCTGGCCTGGCCGCCCTGATCGGGGAGAAGCTTTATTACGTCACGGCCCCGCAGGATGTCCAGGAGCCGTATGTCATTTTATTTAAGGTGTCCGAGACGCTGCAGCAGTCACACGACGGCAATTCGCACCTGGCCACGGCACGTATCCAGTTTTCCATCTTCGCGGACACCTATCTGGAGGTTAAACAGATCGCCGCGCAGATCAAGGCCGCCCTGATCGGGCGCACCGGATTTACCGGCGACAGTCCCGGCCTCTATATTTACGACATTTTATTCGACAACGAGACCGACATGTACGAATCGGAAGTCAGTGTATATCACCTGGTACTGGAATTCTTAGTCACATACCAAGCATAGGAGGATTAATTATGAGCAACGCTATAGCAGCCAAGGGCGCGACCCTGGCCAGGGACGGCCATACCATCGCCGAGATCACCAAGATCGGCGGCATTGAGATCAACCTGGAGACGCTGGACGTCACCACGCTGACCTCGCCCGATAGCTTCAAGGAATTCATCGGCACCTGGTTTGATACCAGCGAAGTGCCCATCGAGGGAAACTTCATTGCCGGTGACGCTGACGGGCAGGTTGCCTTGATGGCCGACCAACTGGCCATGACGGTACAGTCATTTGTACTCACCCTTCCCACGGCCATCACGGCCACCTGGTCTTTCACGGCCCTGGTGACCAAGTTCAAGGTCGGTGACTATGCCGTGGGCGGCAAGATCGACTTCTCCGCCTCGCTGAAGATCTCCGGCAAGCCTACCCTGGCCATCGGTGCCTCAGCCGGCTTGACCACTCCGTTCTTCGAGATCAGCGATGACGCGGTTATCGTGCCGCAACCTATAGACAACTATTATGATTACGTGGCCATGGTAGCCACCAGTATCAGTTCGGTAACCGTGACACCCACGGCGACCGCCGGCGTGATCACCGTCAACGGCAATACTGTGGCTAGCGGTGAGGCCTCTGGCTCAATTGCCCTGGGAGACGCCGGCAGCATCACAGCAGTTACCATCGTGGTAACGGAGACCGGCAAGGTGGCCAAGACCTACACTGTACGAGTGGTCAGGGCGGTCAGCTAAATGGATAGCATACCTATAGTTCTCGATAAAGAACGGCACCTGAAATGGACTATGGGCGGCATGGAGAAGTTCCAGGAAGTCACCGGAATAGATGTGCTATCCGGCGATGCCGATCCGGCCAGCTTCACGCAAAAGGAGATCGTCCCTTTCCTCTGGGCCTGTTTGCTCTGGGAGGACAGGACATTAAAGCTGGAAGACGTTAAATACATGGTTGATATCAGCAAGATGATGGAGTTTATCCAGCTGATACCCAAAGTGGTAAACGCAGCCGTCCCACAGGGAAACGCAGACCCAAACCCGGCGAGCCTCTCGACTGGCTGACCTTGTGGGCCATCGGGAGGTACGACCTTAATCTATCCGAGGATGATTTCTGGGCACTCACGCTTAAAGAATTGAGTGCGCTATTGAAACGCCGGGCGTTTCTAATCGAACGCCAGGATTTTCACGCCGGGCTGATCTGCGCCGTGCTGGCCAATATTCACCGCGACCCTAAGAAATCAAACGCTTTCACACCACAGGACTTTATGCCTGGCAAAACAGAGAAAAAACAGCAAACAGCGGAACAGATGATGCAGATTATTCAACTCTACCAGAAGTATTTCGAGGTAAAAGATGGCTGACGCCGAAAAGACACTCCTGTTCGTAATACGGGCCAATATCACGGACTTCAATAAGAAGCTTGGGGATGCTGAGCGCCAGTTCAAGAAGTCGTTCGGCAATATCCAGGCCGACCTGAAGGCAACGGCCCTTCAGTCTACCGCGCTGGCTGCCGCCATCATGGTGCCCGTGGTAGCTGCCTTCAAATCCTTTGCCCAGCAAGGCGAGGATATAGCCAACATGGCCGACAAAACGGGCTTGACTACTAAAGAAGTCCAGCAGTTGGGTTATGCGGCCAAGGTCACGGGTAGCGACATGTCGGGGCTGGATATCTCCGTTAAAAAGATGCAGCGGACGCTGGTCGATGCCAGGACAGGTGGGAAGGCAGCGCAAGACGCTTTCAGACAGCTGGGGCTATCCTGGGAAGACCTGAGCAAGATGAGCGTCGGTGATCAGTTCAAGGCTATCGCTGACGCATTGGGCAAGGTAAAGGATGAAGCGACCCGCACAGACTTGGCGGTCACCATATTCGGCAAAAATGGAACGACTATGCTGCCCCTGTTTATCGAGGGTGTCACCAAGCTTTCGGATGCCTTCGATAAGCTCGGCGGCGGGATGAGCGATGCCGATCTTGAAAAAGCCAAGGCGGCGCAGCGGGCCATAGAGAATTTAGAGACAGCCTGGAACCAGCTGCTCAACACTCTGACGGGAGCCGCCACCGGCAAGCAGGGGGCGGAATTTATCACCAGCCTTACGGAAGCACTCGTTGGCATGAATAAATGGGCCAAAGAAAACCCGGAGGTGGTCAATGCCATCGGCCAGATCGTTATCGCCGTTGCCGCCCTGGCAGGGGCACGGGGGATAATTGCTGGCATTGGCTGGGCGCTGATGCCCCTGGTCAAAGCATTTTCCTGGCTGGGGACCATGCTTCCCGGGATTGGCCCCATGATAGCTGGCATATTCGGTGGCACTGCCCTTGCTACCATAGGGGCTTTCCTTGCTGCCATAGGCGGAGTGGCATTTTTCGTTTATGCCCTGGTAACCGAATGGGACAGGTTGGGACAACTATTCGGCATTGTAGGAGACATTATCCGCAACAATTTGAATATAGCCATCAACCAGGCGCGCATCGCATTCATGCAGGCCAGGGACGGGATCGTGAACGCCTGGAATACGGTTGTGGCCTTTTTCACAGGCATCGCAGACGGTATCAAGAACGCTTTCATTACAGTAGGGGATTGGCTTACGCAGCCTTTCAGGGACGCCTGGGCGCAGATACAGCAGTTCTGCAATAACATCAGAAATTCCTGGAATAACCTTTTCAGCGGTGGATCGTCCGCTACGGTTACAGTAACCGCCGGCGTTCACCGGACGGCTATGGGCGGCATTGTGACCTCACCGCAAATCAGGCTCGTGGGCGAAAGCGGCCCCGAGGCCATTGTGCCGCTCAGCCAGTATGGCGGCATGGGAGGCGGCTCAACCGTAAATATCAATGTAGGCAATTACATGGGAGACGAGATGTCCAAGCGGGCACTAGTGAGGGATATACAGCGGATACTCAACGAGGAGAACCGTCGCTCAGTTACGCCGGCAACTCGTACCAATTATTACAGCGTTGGAGGCCATCTCTAATGGCGCAGCCCATATATGCCATAGCGATAGATTGGGATTGCGTGGACTGGGCAGGCGCCCATGACTTCACAACTGCCGGTGATGATATTACCGGTGACGTCAAGGCATTCCGAATATCACGTGGTAAAGACAAAGAGAGTAACAGTTACCCGGCGGCCACGCTGGAAATGACGATAGAAAATTCCAGCGGCAACTATTACCCCACCAATATTGGTAAGAATCCTGGCCCAAAAGTCCGGCTGTGGCTGCCGGTGCGTGTCCAGGCCACCTATGACGGAACGACCTACGACCTGTTCTATGGATATTTGAACAGGATCACAGCATACCCCATAAAAAACCGGCAGGAGATCTACTTCTATGCTACGGATGGGATCGACCTGCTGGCCAAGCAGATAGTGATTCAGGATATGGACGACAAAACCACAATGAACGACGGGGCCGCGGTTAACCTGGTACTCGATGCGGCATCATGGAACGAAACGAGACGCGCTATCGATGTTGATGGCGGTGACATAACAAGCTTTCCCGATACCTTTGAGTTTGAGAAACCATAATGGCATACACGGACAAGACGATAACCAACGCATTTAACAAAGACGACACGCACCCGGAAGGCTTCGATTTTGTGCCAGCCGATGAACTGCTGAGGCGTATAGCTGATACTGCTCTTGGTCGGCTATATATTAACAGTCTGGGCAATGTGGTCTATGAGAGCCGCCATCATAGGGAGGCATGATGCCCGGTCACTGGGAAAAAACAACGTGGTCTTTTAATCCGGTACAAGCGGTGGGTCATTACGAAGGCTATGATATGGATCAATGGTCTTACCCGGACTGGCATCCATATAATTGGGATGGCAATCCTTCTGATTCCTACTGGCAATACAGTAACAGCGAGGCCCAGATGTTCTATCATCAGCGATTCGCCTCGCTTCAATATGAGCATCAGAGTGCATGCACAACCTATCCCAATCACGTGCCGGGGCCGGGATACCTGAGCGGCTGGTTCGGCGATGAGGATATGTGGTCGTATCTGAAATCCTTCCACTATGACCTGTCATGGCTGATCGATTATCTTGAAGCCAATCCAGACACATTTAGACTAGACACAGAGACAAGTCCATACGTCCAGTTCAATTACGTGTATTCGAACGTGGGCTATGGAAGGAATTCCCAGCCGTGGCCCTCACCGGACATTCACGCTACCCTCAACGTGGGCGGGAATTCGATCGATCTTGGGCATGAGACGAGCAGCACAACATATAAAAGAGATCTGTCACCTGGCGTGATAGCTCCGATTGTTGAGTGTTCAGTATCAGCATCTTACACTGAGCCCGAGCTCGATGTCGGCCCTATAACTTACCATGACTTCTATTACTGTGGGGAGTGGTGGGAGAACAAATACGTCTGCATTTATTACCATCAGGAATGGGTGCTCACCGGGACAGGTGGACGCTGCACCCGTCCCATCTTATGTGTCAATATCGAGTATTGGGTAGAAGACGAGCCGGTACTGCAAAGTATCGAGACCTTGAACGCCAAATATATCCACGTGTCCTCGGCCACTATCGGAGGTAAATTTACAACTTCCGATGATACTCATGTTGAGATGGGGATGCAGTGGAGGCCCAAGGGCGCGACCTCATGGCAGACCTACTGGTGGGCCAAGTCGCCGTTTTATATAGCATGGAACTTGACCTTCTGGTACACGATGTCGGGATTAAATTCCAGACGCACATATTACTATAGAGCCTTCTTCCTGAAAGACGGCGAATATACCTACGGTTCGGAAAAAAGCTTTACGACGGCTGCGATCCCGGTAGTCTTCAAGTATCCTGGCACGGAATACCGCACAGCCAAACAGGCGCTGGACGATGTTATGAAATTGAGTGTAGGCCGGTATTATGCCGACGCCCAGGGCGACTTTGAATATGAGAGCCGGTTTCGGAGAAACGCCTGATGCCGGCCAGTGTATTCACTTTCAACAATGATAACATCACCGATCTGACTTATGAGTTAAACGACGGTGAGCTGTTCAATGACGTGATGGCCATTGTGGGGGCAGCAGGTTCGGAAAACCTGGTAAGGTGGACGGATGACGGGTCTATTGCCAGGTACGGTAGAAGGTCTTTCAGAATTGACCGCCCGATAGGGGTTGACGATGCAGTAGTAGATACACTGGTTACTGCGCAGCTAGACCGCACAGTCGAGCCTTATGCCAATCTGACTATCACCGTATTATCCACGACTGCCGCGTTGACAGTGGCCATACTTGACCTTGAAATCAGTGACAAGGTAACAGTCAGCGAAACCACTATGGGCATGGCTGCCGTTGACTTTATCATTGAGAGCATTGATATCAGCGTGGATCGTAACAATTTGATCACGGCAACATACGGGATGGTGCAGGCGAGAACAGGCGAGTAATGAGCGATACGCTGTTCGAATCGTGGGAGTCGTTCAATGAGTATTGCTATGATCGGGTGACTCTGGATCGCTGGGAGTGGCAGGTATTCTATCCGCAGATCAGTCACACCATCACCAGCGTCTTGGTGCTGCTGTGCGCACAATACTGGGATACTGCGGATTTAGGGAATATAACAGCCGAGATCCAATCTACTGTATGGGACGATGGAGTGGAGTCCGGCGACCCTCCATGCTGGAAACCCTCAGGGATCGCACTCTGTTCCGGTACCATTGACACCTCCCTGATCACGACAGAAGACCAATTCGGGGATTGGTATGAGATAACTCTTGGAGCAGGCGCATTTCTGGTGGCCGGGTCTAAGTACGCTATCGTGCTGAAGGGGGAAGTTCTCGGCGACAATGGTGAGATAGGCTGGTTCTATGATTATGAGACCGATCCTCTTTATCACGGCGGCAAGGACTGCGGGTATAAGAATGTTGATGAGGAGCAGTGGTGGAGTTGGTGGGGGCAGACGTATGCCTTCAGAGAATACGGGATACTGGGCGAATTCTCAGGCCTGTGGGATGCCAATCTGAGCGACCTCATAATCACACTGGACGATACTGAAATCCGTAATGACCTGAGAGTAATGATACCTCATTATTCTTATGATCTGTCATACGTCGGTGAAGCTGTAACAGTCAACTACCGTGACCTTGTTTACACGTCTCTGGACGGCGATTCCATCAACAAGTACGGCAGACGGTCAAAGGTCAACAAGTATCAGGTGATGGATGAAACCTTCCAGGAAGCGTGGTGCGAGAACCAGAAGCAGAAGTACGCCGAACCTTATTACTGGGCTGAAGCCACCATTCCCGGCTCGGATGCCAATATGTTGAAATGCCTGGCCACTAAAGTATCCAGTGTAGTGTCCCTGCTTAACATGGTATCGGGTATCAATAATGAATACATGGTCGATAGTTATATGCTGGAAGCCAGGCAGGGATATTTAGCGGTAAAACTGGGGCTACGGGAAATGGACACGGAACAGCAGCTGACGCTGTTCGTTATCGACGCAGATTTAATTGACGGAGATCACGTTATAGGATAAAGAAGTGAGTTGGAGCATACCGAAGACCTGGACAACCGGTGCTGTCCTAACTAAGACAGACCTGGATAAAGAAGTCCGAGATAACCTTAACTATCTGAAGCTGAATATCGACCTGGAAGGCGCCGAGGAATTAACCATCGCCGGCAATGCTCTATATCCCGGCTTCACCCAATCGCATCACACCATAGACACCGAGGGAGACGAAGCGAGCGATGATCTCGAGCAGATATTCGGCGGTACAGAGGGCCAGGTCGTCTTGATCCGGCCTGCGGACGGCGCCAGGGTGATAGTGGTCAAGCATAACGTTGGCAACATCTGGCTGCCAGGCGCCGCGGATATCAGCCTAGACAATGCCGATGCTTACATGATGCTGGTCTACAGCGGCGCCAAGTGGGTAGCCATCGCCGGCTCCGGCGCCGATCCAGCCCACAGGGTAAGAGTGGCCAACGCCGCGCCCGCCTCGCCCAGCGAAGGAGACATTTACATAGATTCGGTGGAGAACGCCTTATATATAGCTACCGATTAGGAGGTTCAATGTTCGAGAAAGAGAAGAAGCCATTACAGGTTGAGAAGGAGGGCGAGATCATCGTCAAAATCCCGCGCCAGCTGCTGCCCGACTTCGAGGAGCTGGCAAAGAGCCGCGGTTTCGCGGACTCCCGGGCCTTCCTGGCCAATTTCGTGCGGAAGCAGCTGGCCCTGCATTTTCAGATCGACACCGACAGTTCAAAACTATCAGATATTAAATAGGAGGTTTCAACATGGCTGTAACATGGAAAAAACTGGCACAGGAAGCGGACGTCGTTCTCAAGACGGCCTACACGGCAAAGGGTGACCTGCTGGTGGCCTCGGCCGCCAATACTCCGGCAGTGCTTGGCATCGGCAACGCTAATGACGTGCTCACAGTGACCGGGGGCACCGCCGTCTGGGCGGCCCTGGGATCGCCGGCCTCACATGCCACGACCCACAAGAACGGCGGCAGCGACGAACTGCTCTTGCACGAGCTGGGCGAACCCACGGGAGACGTTGAGTGTAATGACCAAGAGTTCAACGGATTAGTCCTGGAAAACTCGGCATCCGACCCTGCCACCGCGCACCTGGGCAAAGTCTATTTCAAGACCGGCGACACCGGAGTTTACGTCTGCACGATAGCTGCATGATGAAGACCGTGCATATCGACAAGTTCGAGGAGGCCCGCCTTAACAAGATGGCGGGCCTCCACAACGCTATTCTCAAAGAGATAATCAAGCGAAGGCTGACCTATGCCGAGATATACATCACCCTGGAAGAGGTTAAGAAACAGGTACTTGAGCAGTTCGAAAAGCGCATCGTGATAGGAGAATGAAATGGCCGTAACCTGGAAACGCTTAGCACCTATTGACGACGTGATCACCAAGAACCTTTTGACCCAGCAAGGTGACATAATCTATGCCTCCGGTGTATCTACGCCTGCTGCATTGCATCCAGGCACGGACGGGCAGGTGTTGACCACTAGGGGCAATGGCGCCAATCCGGTATGGGCCGACGGCGGCGCCGGCGCCGACATGGCAGCTCAAACTTTATCGTGGTTAGGTTTATGAGATGGGAAGCTTCGCGATTAAGAACCTGGGCAACGGGCAGCTGCCCAATTCCATTGGAGACCTCTACACGGTGCCTGCTTCAACGACCGCGGTGATCAGATCAATCGTATTGATCAACACCAACACTACAGCCGAGACAGTCAACCTTTATTATCTTAAATCGGGCGGAACGGCCAGGCGGATCATACCCAAGTCTTTATCCCTGGCGGCCAACAACTCACTGGTTTTCGACAGCCCGCTGACCATGGGTGCGGCCGACAAGATACAGGGAGATACTACGACCGCCTCCAAGGTGGACTACGTGATCAGCGGCGCGGAGTATGCGTAATGCGGATTTACAGTGCCACCGGGGCCGTGATCTCCTCGGACATACTGGGGGAGTTTACGGCCAATGCCATATTCCCACTTATTGGCTGGGTCTACCGCAAGGCAATCACCCTCAGCCGCGCCTCCGGCGCCGTGACCAATTACCAGATGAAATTGCTGGTCGGCAAGGACTCCGGCGCCACCGGTGAGGACGTGGACTGTGCCGGGCACTGTGAGAACGACTTCAAGGATATCAGGTTTACCAAGGCTGACGGCGTAACTCTGCTCGACTATTGGATCGAATCATACGGGGCCTCGGGGACATCCTATCTGGCCACTATCTGGATCGAGTTCGATTCCATAGACACCGGCAGTACCACATTCTATATGTACTACGGCAACAGCGGGGCCACCTCGGCCAGCAACATCCAGAACACCTTCATATTCGCGGATGATTTCAGCGGTTCTTCCCTTGATACAACGAATCGGTGGGACGAAGGCGGCAGTGGTGGGTCCGTAGCTATATCGAGCGGCGAGGCTGTTTTAACCGGAGCACGCCGCTATATCACGAGCAAGTCAACCTATGCTAATAACAACGCACTGCATGCGAGGGTGAAATTCAGCTCCTCTGTAGCAAGCTTCAAGATGCTCGGTTATATAGGTACGGTTGGAAGTATCAACGAGAAACTCATGACTATAGGGCTCCGCTTCTATCACGGAGACACTAATTTCACGGCGGAGTCCGGCAACGGGACGTCAATTCATAAACCAAGCCTGGGAGTGGCCTTTGACACAGCTTCATATCACATCATGGAACTGCGCCGCTATGCCATAAGTGGAACCAACTACGACCGCTTCATACTTGATGGGCGTTCTCCCGTGACCGGCAACTACCCGACTGCAGCAGCCAGGTATATTGATATCGATATGGACGATTCAGGCCAAACACTGACTGTTGACTGGATATTCCTTCGCCAGTTCCTATCAACGGAACCGGCTTGGGGCAGTTGGGGAAGCGAGGAAGGCGCCGTGCCTATAACCCCTATCAGAATAAGGTAAGGGCGACTTAACAAGATTACGCCTGGATAAATAAGGAGTACGCCAATGCCAGATAACGGCATAGACTGGGAGAACAGGTTCGGCAAAACACCGACCGAAATGACCGAGGGTGAATGGAGGGTCGCTGTCGCGAGCCTCCTTTGTGAAGCGGTCAAATCCTGCCGGGCCATTCCTAAAATAGAAGCGTTCTATAAAATCGCTGTGTGGGTAGTGCCGTTGATTATAACTGCCGTGGTAGCCTTCATAATTGCTTTCGTTAATCACGTGCAGATAAGATAGCCGTTTTAATCGTTGTTCTTACCGCCGGGTAAATATTCTACCGGGCGGTTTTCTATTTCATGGAGGTAAAACTATGGATACGACCCCTATTGATGGTTATAAAAAAATCATCGTTACCCTCTTGACCCTGGCATCAGGCATCGTAGGCATCTTTATGACCGACCCGGCTAAGGCCCAGACCATCGGCCAGTTTCTGGTGGATATCCTGGGCCCGGTGCTCATCACTTTGGTCGGCATTGTCTATACCATCGTCCAGGGCAACATCGACAAGGAAAAGGCCAAGACGGCTGCTGTCGAGGCCAAGGCACAGGCCATCATGGCCCAGGAAGCATCCCCAAAAGCTGATAGCGTTGCAGCTGCGCAGCCGGCAGCAGCGCCGTTCGTGACGGCTGCTGAAGTCGAGAACTACAAACCGGTAGACCTGGCCAAGTACGTCACCTCCGCGGAAAGCGCTATCAAGGCGGATGGCCAGATGATCACTCCACTGTCCCGGGCTTTCTATTTCTGGCCCTATATCGCCCATTTTGACCTGCGAGATGTTCCTCGACAGCTCCGCATTGGCGAAGCCAAGCGCTTTGTCGATAAAGGCATCGAGCTTTTCGATGAGGCCTTCAAGTTCCATACCAAGCTTGCTGCTGTTCCCACTCCGGCCCAGGCCGGCAACCAGCACAGCTACATGTTGCAGCTCAAGAAGGATTACGAGAAGGCCAATAACCTGCTTTGCTCGGACAAAACCTTTGAGGATCTGCGCAACCTGGTCGCCTACTTCAACGATCTCTACACTGCCCAGGACGGTCTTAACCAGTTGACGGACAAAACCGTGGATTGGTCGATCTATGGCGGCGGCGCTTTTACTCCCACACAGGTCGGCTGGGACTATGCCAAGCTGCTCTGAGGAATGAGGCCATGAAAAGAATATGGGGGCTGCTGTTACTGGCAGCCCTTCTTTTTTCCAGTTGCACCCCGCTGGCCATCACCAACGTCAAGATAGTTGACGATTGCGGTTGTGCCTGCCTGTCCTGGGAGACCAACATGGATGCCCAATGCAAAGTTACGTACTGCGAGGGTACCATGTGTTACACGAGTCCAATGGAACCGGAGTACGGTACGCTACACTCTATCGGGATACCACAAGGCATGAAGGACGTTACCATCACTGCCATTGGCAGGGATAGCCAGACGGTGTCATACGAAGTTAAATAATCAAGCGGGGACGAAAGGCCCCGCCTTTTTTATTTTCCAAACCCAGGGTAACAGAAAAATCCAAGTACAGATCATAGCGGGAATTGCTTGCTCATTTTGATAGTATGTTTCACATATACGACTTAACTTATTACTATAAATCACCTTGACATGGGGGGGGGGGTGGGGAGTAAATTTAAGTTGTAGACATAATATTAAATCCAGGTCTTAACCTGAAGCATAATTGAACTTGTAGGGGAGGCAAACGGCAAAATGAGTGCATTAAATGCAGTGGCAAGGGGATAGAAAATGGTCCGGAAAAAACCCGTTAAAGAACCGGCAGTAATTGAACAATCCGCAGATGACGCCCTCATATACGCCGAGAATATCATCGACACTGTGCGTGAACCCTTAATCGCACTTGACCAGGATTTAAGAGTAGTCAAAGTCAGCCGCTCCTTTTATGAATTTTTCAAGGTAAAACCCGAGGAGACAGTGGGACAGCTTATCTATGACCTTGGGAATCGTCAGTGGGATATACCCAAACTGAGGGAACTGATGGAAACCATCCTTCCCCAAAAGACAACCTTTGATAACTATGAGGTTGAGCACGATTTTGCCAGCATTGGCAGGCGCATAATGCTTCTGAATGCCCGTCAGATTCAAAGAGTGCGGGGCAAAGAGAAGATCATCCTCCTGGCCATTGAGGACATTACCGAGCGCCGACAGGCTGAGCAGGTGTTGGCGGAAAAGGCGGATGCGTTGCTGGGTGCATCAGAGGAAAAATACCGGTTACTCATAGAGAATATCAACGATGTCTTCTATATACTGGATAAACAGGGAAATATAACCTATATCAGCCCGGCAGTTGAGCGATTAACCAAGTACAAGGTCGGTGACTTATTAGGGAAACCTTTTATCCCGATTGTTTACCCGGATGACCTGCCCGGCCTTTTGGATAGTTTCAACCGGCTGGCGTCCGGGCATTTGGAACCATGGGAATTCCGCGTGCAGGATAAAGACGGCAATATACTATTTGTGCGCTCGTCCAGTCAGCCGATATATAAAGATGGCCAAATCACGGGCTTCACGTCCCTGATGACCGACATCACCGAGCGCAAGCGGGCGGAGGAAGCTTTGCGGGAGAGCGAGGAGTTGTTTCGGGTTGCGCAGGAAATGTCTCCCGATGGATTCACTATTCTTCATCCTTTGCGAAATGAAAAAGGTGAGATTATTGACTTTACATGGGTTTACGAAAATAAGACAATCGCACGTATTAACGGAACAGATCCGGAAGAAGTAAAAGGCAAGCGGATGCTTGACTTATTTCCAACTCATAAAGGCACATCAATATTTGAAGCATATATCAATGTGGCCAATTCTGGAAAGCCACAGATAATAGAAGATGTATATGTTGGAGAGATCGTTTCAAGGCCGACATGGTTACGTCTGGTGGTTGTATCGATAGGTGAAGATATTGCAATTCTTGCACAAGACATCACCGAGCGCAAGATAGCGGAAGAGAAAATTGAAAAAAGCTATGAATCCCTGCAGAAGACCCTGAATGATGCCATCAGTACCATGGTCAAGATCGTGGAGTTGAGAGACCCCTACACTGCGGGTCACCAACAGAAAGTGGCCGACCTGGCGACAGCCATAGCCAGGGAAATGAAGTTCGATGATGTACAGATTGACCAGCTAAGAACTGCGGCAGTAATCCACGATATAGGGAAAATTTATATTCCTTCCGACATACTCAGCAGGCCGGGGAAGCTGACTGATATGGAATTTAACTTGATAAAAACCCATGCCCAGGGGGGCTACAACATTGTCAAAGGCATGGAGTTCCCCGGTGCTGTTGCAGAGACCGTCCTGCAGCACCATGAAAGGCTGGATGGCTCAGGTTATCCCAATGGTCTGAAGGCTGAGGATACCTTGATGAAAGCCAAAATTCTGGCCGTAGCCGACGTGGTTGAAGCCATGGCTTCACACCGCCCGTACCGGCCGGCACTGGGCATTGACAAGGCACTGGAGGAGATATCAAAGAACAGGGGTAGGCTATATGATCCTGATGTAGTGGATTCCTGCCTGGAGCTTTTCAGCAGCGGTAAGTTCGAATTTAAATAGCAAACCTGTCGCCACCGTTTTGCTTTGCGGTGTACATCATTTTGTCTGAGCACTTGAACAGTTCTTCCATGTTTTCGCCGTTTTCCGGATAGATGGCTATACCTATACTGACGGTAATTTTGAGGCTGTGCCCATCGCTTGTAAAGGGCTGGCGGAAATCCTCCAGTATTTTCTCTGCGACAATTACAGCAGCATCTTTATTCTCAACTTCCCATAAAAGCAGCACAAACTCATCCCCGCCCATGCGGGCGATCGTGTCACTCTTGCGCAGGGCACCGGTCAACCGTCCGGCAACGGCTATCAACACCTTGTCCCCCATATCGTGGCCCAGCGTGTCATTTACATCCTTGAATAAATCAAGGTCAAGGGTCATGATTGCTATTTTTTTCTTATTACGCTGTGCGTTGGCCATTGCTATGCCAAAACGGTCATAGAATAATGTCCGGTTGGGCAGGCCGGTCAGGGCATCGTGCGTTGCCATCTCCTCGAGCTTGTGCTCCATCTGCTTGCGCTCAGTATGATCGCGCCCCACACTGCGAAATCCAATGGGCCTGCCCTGCTCGTTCTTGATAACGGAAATCGAGACCTCAGCATATCCGACAAAACCATCTTTGCGAATGACTTTAAAAGTAAAACCCATGTATGGTTCTCCGGTTTTAAATACCTTGTTATATGCCTCGAAAATGGCCTTTACCTCATCTTCTCCTGGTGCGATAATAATAAAGTTCTGTCCTATCAATTCCTCCATGGTATATCCAAGGTTGCGGCAGGTTGCATCGTTAACTAATGTGAAATTGCCGGCCAGGTCAACCTCGAAATATGAATCGTGCATCTGCTCCAGTATGGTGCGGTATTTCTCCTCCGACTGGACAAGTGCTTCCTCAGCCTGCTTGCGTTCGGTGATGTCCTGGCTGACAGTCCTGAAACCAATGATCTCACCCTGCTTGTTCCTGCTAAGACCGATGAAAGACTCCGCAAACATTATGCTGCCATCCTTGTGCAGGATACTGTGGAAATAACACTTATTTGGCTCCCCGCTCTTGAATACAGCCTTAGAGGCAGCAAATAGCCCCTCAATATCATCTTCAGGTACTGTAAGGCGATAACTCTTCCCGATCAGTTCTGCCTGCGAATAGCCTAATTTGCGGCAGGTAGCTTCGTTGAGGAAGGTGAAGTTTCCTGCCAGGTCTACTTCATAATAGACGTCGTACATCTGATCCAGTATGGTCCGGTACCTTTCCTCAGATTCTATAACCGCCTCTTCAAGCTGCTTGCGCTCGGTAATGTCATTATACATAGCGACTATCTCGCCAGTGGGCAATTTAAAAACCCAACTTTCCCGCCAGCTTCCGGGATCTCTCTCATCTTTGTAAATGTTCGTAGGGAAATACTCCGGTTTTCCGGTTTGCCACACTCTCTGGAACACTTCAAAGACTCCAAACGTTTTCACCCCGGTAAATGCCTCGCTAACACGCTTCCCAACGATGTCTTTCCTGCTGATTTTCTCTATCCTCTCTGCCGCGGGATTGAAATCCCTGATTATGAAATCTCCACCGTTGTCGACGGCTTCATATACGGCTACTCCGCTGCTCATAAAATTGAAGAGCCCCCGGAACCGTATTTCGCTCTCTCGCAGCGCTGTCTCCTGGGCTTTAACGTCAGCCAGCAAACGCCTGTTCACCATCAGGACCAGGCTGATGGTAAGACAGATATTGAGCAAGGTATACCCGGTCATGGCCAATGCGTTCACTGCTCCCGATTTAAAGAAATCGTTGCTCTGCTCCGGGAAAATAAATGTCATGATGATCCTGACAAAGCTGAATGCCGCGTAAACTGCGAAGACTATTCCTGTTAGACGTGTTATCTGGCGCATGCCGGGGTCTGCCCGGCGCAACAGTAGCCAGCCACACTGGAAGGTAAAGATCATTATTACCGCTGTTACAGCAATATCCCGCGCCATCAGGCTTGGTTGAACCACCACGAAATAAGCGCTTACAACAATAAAAACGGCCAGTAGAACATAATTTTGGATATGCCGGCCCCTTTTCCCTATAAAGCGCTCCAGCCCCATTAAAATAATTGTTATCCCTGCCAGGACGATGGTATTGGAACCTGTCATTGATATGACATCAGGTATGAGCCCACGCAGGACCAATAATAATGGCCCGGCTGCCTGCAGTGCCAGTCCGACCAGCCAGAAAGATACTCCCGCGTAGCGTCCGCGGTTCTGTCTCCATATGACCGCCACCGCGCCAGCGCTTATAACGTTGGTGATGACGTAAATGAGCATCACTGTCTTGATATCAGGCATCATCAGTTCCCTCCATCAGCTTAGGCAAAAATAACCGGTATATCACCATCCATGATCCTGTGCCCTAGTGCCCGATATTTTAATATTTTCCGGGAAAAATTAATAGCATCTGGCTGAAATACTCTTGAATTACAATCGACCGTGGCTATAAGCCGTAGTTATTATCAATATTCCATTCCTATAAACTGGATCGTGCATAAGTATGTGTTCAGCAAAACGGGCATCTGGTCGGCGCGGTAGCCACGATGGCCCTGATGTAAATCTTGCCGTGCACTTCACACTTGGTTGCATAGCCAACACAGCTGACCGTGATGCCGTTGCCATTGTGCTTAATTGGCACCTTGGTTATGACGTCATCGTACTTGTGACTGCAGTTCGGGCACCTAGTTGCGTCGGGCGGTATAGTGCAGCTGCATTCCGGGCATTTTAAATCTACCATTTCACACTCCTACAAGCGCATATTTAGCATAAACAGAATTAGGCATCTCAAAGGTCATAGGCTGAGTAGCACAGTACCGTAATACCACCCCCGCTACCAATCCTATAATAAGCCATTCATGGCGTTGTGGCGGAACAGTAGACGCGACAACGTCGCAAGTTGTTGAGGGAAACCTCGTAGGGGTGCAAATCCCCTCAGCGAAATTAAGAGCCTCTTCGAAAGGAGAGGCTTTTTTATTACCCAAAAACAGCCTGAAATCGTTACTGTCCAGAATAGCTAAGCTATCACAGTCTGACAGGCAGCTATTAGGCTCTCTGATCCAGCCTAAGCCTGCATCAATCCTGAATAATCCTGCAGACGGCATGACTGACTGGCAGAATGAACTTCAAATCAGAGGACTATCTCCACGCACTGTCAGGCTCTATACAACCGCAGTGAGGCAGGTTTTCAAGCAATATCCCGATCCCACCAGCCAGACGATCAGGGCGTATTTAGCAGATCGGCTTGTAGCTGTATCGCCAACAAAGGTTAGAAATGACCAGAAAGGGATAAAGTCATTCTTCAATTTCCTTGAGGAACAGGGCTTGTGGCTGGACAATCCGGTCAAAGGCATGAAGCTGCTTAGGATAGCCAAGGTCATAAGGGAAGCTCCCGACAAAGAGGATGTTGATAAGCTGCTTAAAGCTTGGAGCAAGTCAAAGAGACGGTTAAAGGAAAGGCTGTTTATCGCCCTGTTTGCTGACACAGGGGTCAGGCTGACTGAAGCTTGCTCTATCCTGAGGCAGAACGTTTTTATTGACCGTCAGGAGATCAAGGTATTAGGGAAAGGCAAGAAGGAACGCATTGTCCCAATCTCTCCTGCTGTGGTTGACCTTCTGAAGCAGTACCTGGACACACTGTATAGTGACAGTCCATATCTTTTCCCAGCCAGGAACAAGAATGGCTTTCAGGATCAAAGGATAATTGATAGGGTATTTGTCCGGCTGTGTAAGAGGCTGCATATCAAGAACCCTATCACTCCACATTGTTTGAGACACTACTTTGCTACCTACGCCTTACGTAATGGCGCAAAGCTTGAGGTTATCTCAAGGATACTGGGTCATGCTTCGGTGGGTATCACAGGGGATGTGTATCGTACTGTTAAGCAGGACGAAATCAGGGACGAGCACACCAGGTTCAGTCCGCTCGCACACAGTGACAAGCAGTGATTAGATTGTGTCCAAATTCTCTATTCCTTCTGTCGGACCAGCTGTTGTCTGATCTAGAAAACTCTGTGCAACTTTGTCAATTGAATCCTTAAACTGGTTCGGATCAATGCCTGATTTATATAAAATTGACGTTATATATTCTGCAGCACTCTTTATTTGTTCCTCATCGCTAGCTCCGAAAACATCTCTGGGCACCTTAGTTCCTAAAGGCCAAATATTATTTTGAATAAGGTGTGATATTTCTGCTTCTGAAACCTTCTCTTTACGCAGTTGGTGCTCCTCTACATCTCCAAAAACTGTGAGTGGTTGGCGATTATACGATTGTATATCATCGTCCAAGCCTAATAGCACTCTACAAAATGTTAAATGACCGTGGAATATATTTTCTATACGATCATAGTATGAAAGAGCATAAGCTAAGTCTATGCCGGCAATAACAACTGCATTACTGGTTTTATACTGATATGCTGAAATGGCCGATACTATCCTAGTACCCCAGTCTTCTGGAGCATTTGAACCATCAAGAGAACGAAGTGATTGAATATCTTTCAGAATCTGTTTAAGCGCAATGTGTAACTTGGATTCTTGCAGATTGGATGACATGTGGTTAAAAGTTAGAAATACTCCGTGATTTAGCGCATCTTCAATAATCTTCGTACTTAATTCCGTACCTTTTATTCTTCCAATAAGTGCCATACCGAATCGTACTACTAGATCATCATCAACTGTAATGTTCTTATAGATGTCTCGGGTTGAAATATTCAGTCGTGTTCTAACTTTATCCATAAGATGATGGTGAAAAAACACACTGGTACCACTACGATCCGCGAGATGTGTAAAATTCACTAGCAATTCTGACAACAAAGAATATCTAATTTGTTTCTCCGATAGATTTCTACCTAAGTTCATGCTATTGATTAAAGATTGACCTCACCCCAGTAAATTAGTCCATTGTATAATTAGGGTCTTCCGGTTAATAAGAAGGAGGACTCGAAATGACCCATCGCAAGAGGTACACGGAAGAACAGATCATCAGTATTTTGAA
>Ga0265595_1000332_pt1 | contig 44215 bp, 30 predicted proteins | sample saktaG_15_FD_190148 | JGI IMG/M metagenome (GOLD analysis project Ga0265595, IMG submission 190148) | Saline water microbial communities from Sakinaw Lake, British Columbia, Canada - sak_2013_06_06_50m | ecosystem: Environmental > Aquatic > Non-marine Saline and Alkaline > Saline ...
TTCCCCGATATCAGTTCGTTGATCTTCGCCGTTTCCGCCTCCCACGAGTAGTTCTTCACAACAAACTGATAACCCCGTTCTGCGATGGTGGAGGCTAGTTTTTCATTGTTCAGCAGATTGATGATATGGTTGGCATACTCTTTCGGAGTTTCACCCACGAGGATCTCCTCTCCTGGTTTCGCATTGAGAGCCTGGTTGGCCAGAGGAGAGGTGATACAGGCAACTTTCATAGCCATCGCTTCCAGTAGTTTGTTCTGCAATCCGGTACCAAGTTGCATTGGGGCGATGAAGATTTTCGCTTGTGCATATGCTTCCCGCATGTCGGGCACCCAGCCGCTGACCTCTACCTGTGCTGAACGCAGCACCTGTACCCTCATCGTGGGGTTGGCTCCGGCGATAAGTACTTTCAGCGCGGGTTTCTTTTCCAGGACCAGCGGTAAAATCTTGTTCACAAGGAATTCGCAACTATGTACATTCGGCGGATAGCTCATGTTACCTGTGAATACCAGATCATACTCCTTGCTGCGCTCCATCGGGTGAAAAAATGTGGTGTCGACGCCATTGGCAACTACCACGATCTTCTCTCTGTCGGGATGAGGGATAAGTTCACGATCGGGGTAAGAGATGATAATCTTGTTGTCGAAACGGTCGAACGCCATTCGTTCTGAGTCGAGCATTCGCTGGTATTCCAGTTTCAGAAAGGGACGCAGGAAGAAGGACGAACTAGCCAATCGGCGTTCCACACCTTTTGAAAAAACATCCTGATAATCGAGTGTTTTCGTTATCGGAAGATCTGTAACATAATCGGCCATACGAATGAGCTGGCAAAAAATATGATCGGGTTTGTATTTGTCGATCAAGCCATGAATTATATTTCGTGTACTTATATTATAATAGTATCCTACCTGAAGAGGCTTCCCGGTAAAGAGAGCCCGAACGATGTTACTGAAAATAGTCGCTTTGGAGATAGGGATGATGTGCACAGCACTTGCGTACTTGCTCAGCACAGGCACGGCATCTTCGTGCAAAACACCTTCGTTGAGGGCACAGATGATGATCTCGTGATGTTTCGCAAGATGGGTGATCTGGTGAAATGCCCTTAGCTTATCGCCTTTCTCGGTAGGGTATGGAACTCGTGGTAAAAGAAAAAATAACTTCATTCAGCTAAATTCTACAGGACAAAAATAAAAAAAAGTGGGTTACCCGGGCAGTTGTTTATAAAATGAGATCAGTTTACGGATGATCAGCCGGCGGTCGTAGGTTGTTTCGATCAGGTTTCTTGCCTCTTCACTCAGTTTCCTGCAACGCTCCATGTCGTTGATACAAAGAGAGATCATGTCGATAAATTCACAGGGAGCATTGGCGATCAGAATATTTTTCCCGTTTGAACAGTCGATCCCTTCTGCTCCAATCATGGTAGAGAGAACCGGTTTCCCGGCAGCCATCCCTTCGATGATCTTGATACGGATCCCACTGCCCGAGAGTAAAGGTACGATCATAATCCCATGGGCATCGATGAATTCCCGTGCATCGGGGACCTCCCCGAGAACCTCTACATTGGGAAAGGAGATTCGTAACATCCAGTTGGGCATCTCTCTGCCGGCCAGGTAATATTTCAATGAAGGGAACTCCTTGTGAACTTCGGGCCACACATGGTGCAGGAACCACCTGACCCCTTCCGCGTTGGGGATCCAGTTCATGGCCCCGATGGAGAACAACGATATAGGGTCAGGCGAGGGAACCGGGGGAGGGAAGCTGTTGAGGTCGATGCCGAAGGGAATCGCAATGATTCGGGTTTGGCTCCGCAGAGCTCGGCTTCGCTCCGGTTCAGGTTTCAGGTTTCGCTTTTCGCTTTTCGCTTTTCGCTTTTCGCTTCTCGCTTCTCGCTTTCTGCCCACTGCCCACTGCCCATTGCCCACTGCCCACTGCCCATTGCCCACCGCCAACTGCCCACTGAAGTATTCAGCATCTTGCTCGGTAATGGCGGCGATGCCGTCGAACTGTGGGATCATTTTGTGTTCGTAGCGTTTCAGGGTTTCGGCAAGGTGGCGGATGTATCTCCGCTTTAGCGGGTTTTGTGTGCCTTCCGCCACACGCGACCAGATCAGGTATTCGATGTTATGAGCTCGCAGCACCACTTTGGCGTCAGAAAAAGCGTTTACTATACTTAGGTAAGGCGCTACGAAGATGGTCTCCATCTGGACAATATCGTACCGGTCGGCTTGCAGGACTTCTGTCAGCCGTTTCCGGAAACTGGATGAGATGAAGCGTTCCACATGATAGGAGCGTCCTGTAAAGAGATTGAGAAAGGCTGCCAGGGGTTTGATCCGGAGGTCGACATCGATCAGTTCAATCCCTGTTTTCTCCCGGTACGTTTCGGGGATGTCATCCGGGCTTATATTATACTTAAAGGAGTTGACTGCAAGTACTTTCACCTTATGGCCTTCGCTGATGAGACCCTCCACGATCATGTTCATCGCTATGGGGCCTCCTTCTCGTGGTGGGAAGGGGGATTTGTTACAAATCATCAGGATGTTCATGAGACCTCTTTGGTTGGGATTCTCAGCATCTTACGAATAAACTTTAACCAGGCATCCAGATCAAACAGTGAGGCGTCGATGGTTGCTTTGTAGGTAAGGAAGACGCCAATAGGAACAAGCATCAGAGGGGCGATCCACATTCCCTGCCATGCGGGAAGAATTCCTTCTGCGGTATATTTTTCACCGATGAATGAGACGACCCAGAAGAGTACAAAGAAGATGGTAGCAACAACAGCCGGCATCCCCAGACCTCCTTTGCGGATGATGGCTCCCAATGGCGCTCCGATGAAGAAGAGAAGGAAACAGGCAATGGAGAAAGTGAATTTCTTCTGCATCACGATCTCATGCTTATGGAGGAGTTTGGATTTACCATACATGTTCTTATCATGCATCTCGATATTCTCTTTCATGGAGAGGGAGTTGGCTTTTGCCGACTGGCAGATGGAGTACCAGTCGGTGCGATCGAAATTAAGCAGGATGGCATTGTTGAATTCCTTCAGGGTGTCAACTGGCATAGGAAGCACAGAATCCATCCTGGAGTAGAAAGCATAGTTAGACTGCAGGGATTTGTTATAGGCCTCCTGCTGGCGCGCTACTTCACTGGTCATGGAATCGATGGAAACCCTGAGATCATGCACATTCTGCATCTCATAGTTCTTCTTGAAAAGAGCCTCATCGGTACGCGTAAGCTGGAATGCCGAGAGGTCGAAGAGCAGGTGCTGTTCCTTGAATTTCGTTCGTTGGAATGGACGGGTAACTTCATGTCGACGCAAATCTGTCCGTTCTTCGTAGTTCATCCCATCGTAAAGAAGGAAGATCAGGTATCTCTTGTCGGGCGACAGCTCCATTTTACCCCATTTGGCTGTTGTCACTGCGACATTTCCCTGGTGTTTGGTATGATCATAGATCATCACATCATGGATGGTATTGCCATCTTTTTCCTTTTTCCCGACCCGGATAACATAGCCTTCGATGCCATCATAGAAGACTCCGTTCTTGAGGTTGAATGCCAGTTTTTTCGACCTTACATCATAGAGTAGTGAAAGGAACTTCAGGTTGGCTTCCGGCAGGATCGTGTTGGCAAAATAGAAGGCCAGCCCGCTGATAAAAATCGAAACAATTACCAATGGCAGCATGATACGGCGAAGGGAGATCCCAGCTGCTTTCATTGAGACCAGCTCATAATGTTCTCCCATGTTTCCGAACATCATCAGGGATGAGAGCAGGATGGCCAGTGGAAGAGCCAGGGGAACGAAAGTAGAGGAGGCGTAGAAAAGCAATTTAAAGATGATATACCATTCCAGCCCTTTCCCAACCAGGTCGTCGACATATTTCCACAAAAATTGCATCAGCAGGATGAATAGCGCGATGAAAAATGTAAGGACCAGCGGGCCCAGGTAGGTTTTTAGGATGAAGAGGTCCAGTTTTTTCATCAACAAAAGAGAATTCTATACAAAGATAGAGTTTGTTTTATTAGCGATACTACAAAAAATGGAAACGCAGGAAGAAGGCGTTTATTAGGACACGCCTGTTAAATAATCCTAAAATGGATTGATCAATACTATGCAGCTCTTGTTCATCAGGCCGGGACTTTGTCGCCGGCTTCCTTCAGATTCCTCCTCACAAAGGACACCCTAGCCTTAAGCTAACACTTCCTACTGCCAAGTGTGTTTGGGTCTTGCACTCTATAGTTATCGCCCATGCCGGACGCATTAAAAAAAGTCCCGCTGTCAGGCGGGACTTTAAATATATAAATATCAAGTGATTATCTTATGATCATTTTTTTTGAAACGCGTTCGTTTGCAATAGTAACCGTATACAGATATACACCTGCTTCAAGATTGCTTACGTCAATGTTAACGCTCATGTTTCCGTGAATGATACCGGCATCTAATGTGTGAATGGTTTGTCCGATAATATTTGAAATCTTAACGGTAACCGGAGCAACAGTTTCACTGCTAATCTCGATGGTAGTATTAGCTGTTGCAGGATTCGGCAGGTTTTGAGAAACGCTGATGTTTGATTGTCCTGAAAATTCATCTACACCAACAGGAATTGGTACAATTGCATCGAATGTTATACCATCTACATATTGAACATGAACAGGATCCGCAGAGGCAACCATGTTATTATAAAAATCATCCATATTAACAGCGTTCACCATAGGGACAGTAAAAGTTTCGTCAACAGAATTATAATAGGCAAATTCAGATGCTTGGATATACCAATAATATTCACCAGGAAATGTTGTACCGCAAGTGAAGCAAACAGCATCTGTATGTCCGCCAGTAGTTGAATTATAAGACCAACCCTTTACCTGAGGCTCAAAATTTTCCACAGCACGATCTCCTTCCGGCGAATCAGTCCATGTTACAAAGAATTCTTCTGAGCGTTCATCTTTAGTAAGCTGCAGTCTGCGCAGCCAGCCATTTATGCCACAATATAATGAGTCATTTGTTGATCCACCTACAAGGTCTAAAGCAGGATTTGACATCAATGAATCAACCAACGTAATATCAATTAATTCATCTCCAATGGTGAATTTAAACAGATTACCAGAGCGAACATATCTAAAACCAATATTTTCGTAATAATCCCAGTCATTAAAAATGTCATAATAGTGGCTGGTCACATCAGCAAATAATTGCAAATTCCCATCAGAATCAACTGCACCTGCAGTAGCATTGAACCATGGAATAGTAAAATCTGTGAAATCTTCATTAATATCTCTACAGGGGAAAAGTAACCAGTCTAAGGGGTCGGTCGCACCGTCTCTAAAGAAATCCTGCCAATCACTATTCTGGAAGTCAAGTTCAATGTAATCCCAACTGTCTCCGCCATCAGTGGTTCTATAGAGAAGTGGTTGGTAACCAGACTCTAAATTTTCTAAAGTTGCACCAGTCATCCATGCATATCCAATCATGCCATCATCTGACCAAACCATATCTGCTCCTACATCAGAAAAGGTAAATTTACCAACCCACATGGCTTCACCATCAGCAGGATCTGCATTAAAAGGCATATCTACGACAGAATGCTCCAGATCCCAGTCAAATCCGGTACCATTGTAAGTTCCTTGAATGTCTTCCATTTTAAGTTGTGTAAAAGCAGCCCAATCTCCTTCTGTCCAAATATTAAAGCACTTCATGAAATCTTCTTTTTGGGTTAGTCCAAGCTGATTGAAGTATCCATCATAAAGAAACGCTCCCGGGTTTGTAAAGTATTCCGTAAAGTAATTAGCACCTCCAAGGGTACTTGTTCCAAATGCCTGGTTGTTCCAGTCATTAGCAATAGGAACATTAGGAGCAACACCTTGGTATACCCCATAAGCGTTTTCTATAACATCATTGCCGGTTGGGTTATAAAGAACGCCTGATAAGTAATAATTTTGCATATTCACAGAGCTAAGATCAGAGAGAAGCACAGGTCCTGACCATGTTAGGCCATGATCAGCGGAATAGAAGATTCCAACAGATCCATCACTCAAAGCAATTGAAGGATAAGTTTCTGCATCAAGAATAAAAGAGATGCTTATCAAATCCAAATCTTTGTTATAAGATATAACTCTACAGTCTTCACGACGAAAAGATCTTTGGCTATGCGCTATTCCGACATCTACTTTGACGATATCTATACTTTTAACGCTAGCTGCCTCATCATTAGAGTAATTAATTGCGGGTGGAGCGGCTTTTCTTTGATATTCACTATCAAGAAGCAACTTTTTGTGATTCATTTTAACAGCATCTGTAGCTTTTTGTGCATTTGCACCAATGACAAAGCATACTGCCACTAATAATAGTAATAGTTTTTTCATAGTAAGTGAATTTTAGGTGGGTTTTAAAAATTTATTTTTCCTATATTGATTCAAAAAATCGTAGAACCCATTTACCAATTTTTTAAAATCACAGCAATATTACAATATTTTTGTGAACTATCGCATAAGAAATGTGAACTATCGCATAAGAAAGTTATTTTCCTCTTACTATACCGATGCTGAATGATAATGCGACATTGTCGTTGACAGTTGATGCAACCCACACATTGGGGTTGTTGTAGGAGTGTCTGCTGATGGCTATTCTATTGCAACTAGCGATAGCGCGTTTGCCGTATTTGATGTTTTCTCCAACGATGGTGATACCACCTGGTGTGCTGTCTTGATGGGATATCCTACAACCTTCCGTAGTACTTTCGGTGACCTTGATGAAGATAACCGTGTAAATGCATCCATCAATCCTGCAGGTGACACAGCAAGCATACTTTTTCTGTGCTTCCTATTATACCTTCAGTAGTGGTGATGGAGATATCATTCCTATCGTAACCGAGCTGTGGTCAGATCCAAACGACGAACTGGCACCAGTTACGTTCAAATATATCTCTGATTTCACTTACATGCCTGCCGACTATACCATCGATGCAGGTCCGTGTGTCTTCCCTGTAGGAATTGACAACAGGTCAGCAGAGGCTTCCATCTCGGTATTCCCGAATCCGGTAACCGACATTGGTGTGATGATGGTGAACATGACCCGTGGCGGAAATGTCATAATCTCGATGAGCAACATGCTCGGACAGACAGTCATGAACCTCGACCCGGGTTATGTAGTAGCCGGAAATCAGCAGTTTACCCTGGATGCCAGCAACGTTCATTCAGGTATCTATTTTGCAACAATCCAGATCAACGGAGAGAAATATAGCAGGAAAGTTGTTATTGAATAGTATTAATTTTTTCAAGAAAAAGGGTCCGGACTTGTCCGGACTTTTTTTTGTATATTTGTACTGGATTCAATAATGTTTCATTTAAAACCAAAACCCTATGAAAAAGATTTTACTTTTTGTTATCACTGTGGGATTTGCTCTTTCATCAATGGCTCAATCGGGGCTATCCCCACGGGATAAAAGACATTTAAGCGAACCGAGAACACTTATCAAGATTGCCGGAGATGAATCTGTGAATATAAAAGGTTTACAGTATCCGAATTCATCTGTACAATCAAAATCTGCACTTGAGGGTGCAAACATTATGTGGACTTATTATGATCTACAGACCAATAGCTCGGTTATGCCACGTGTCTACAGGTATGATGATGAAACGGCTGCCGGTGTGGCAACCTGGTCACATGAAACCACGACTTCTTTTCCTGACCGGGGAGCAGGTTACAATTATTATGATGGTTCGAACTGGGGCCCTTCGCCAAGCGCAAGAGTTGAATCCCAACGGACGGGTTGGCCTTCCTATGCTCCGCTGGGACCCAATGGCGAGATTGTAGTTTCCCATGATGGATCGGGAAATCTACCATTGTATGTGAACAAAAGAGATACCAAGGGAACAGGTGCCTGGACTCAGACAGTAATCCCAAATCCTGCCGGTGCGGTGGGGATGCTCTGGTGTAGCATAGTAACCAGCGGCCCCGACAGGATGAATGTTCATGTTATTGCCCTTACAACGCCTACTGGTTATGGTAGTGGTGGCCCATGGAACGGAATGGAAGGAGCCCTCCTTTACAATCGCTCGACCGATGGTGCTGTCACCTGGGATGGCTGGATTCAACTCGATGGAATGACTTCCAATGAATATCTTGGATTTGGTGGAGATGACTATAACTTCGCAGAACCGTTTGGAGAGACCCTTTGTTTTTCGGTTGGGGGATTTAACGACTCTTTCATAATGAAATCAACAGACAATGGCGATACCTGGACCAAGACTATTATATGGGAAAATCCTTATAATCTCTGGACAGATACAGATCCTAGTACAGATACCATCATTTGTAGTGACGGATCAATTGCAGTTCAGCTGGATCAATCCGGGAAAGCCCATGTTTTGTTTGGTTTATTATGGATGGCTGGGATTAATGGAACAGGTGTAGTTTATTGGGCTAATACGGACGGATTGGTCTATTGGAACGAAGATAAACCCCAACTGCCTGATCCATTGGATTGGGATTGGTTATATGATAATGGATATATGATAGGCTGGGTTCTCGATTCGAATGTCTGGACTTCTATAGAAAATACGGCAGGGGATTCTATTGCAGGCTATTCGGTTTCATTGACCAGTCATCCATCTATGGTTATTGACGAATCAAACCAGATTTTCGCCTTCTGGTCGGGGGTAACGAATCTCAGGGATAATGATCATTATTATTTACGTCATATTTTTGCCAGGGCTTCTGTTGACGGGGGCAATACATGGCGGGATACCATTGTTGATTTGACAAACGGTTATTTACAAAAATGGACTGAATTTGTTTTCCCGTGTGTTGCACAATCAAGCACTGATATGATATATTATATCCGCCAGGAAGATGATTATGCTGGTGACTGGGTACAGAGCCTATCGAGTTCAACTTATCAGGGCCAAAATTCAGCCAGCCAAAACGACATTGTCTATAACGCTGTTGCCAAAGCGGATATCATTCTGTGGCCGACAGCCATCAATGAAAAAACCGAAGCAACATTTACCATTACACAGAACTATCCAAATCCGGTAACCGCCCGTTCGGTCATCACTATCAACCTCACTCAACCGGGAAACCTATCTATGGCTATTTCTAACGTTGTTGGCCAACAGGTAATGAAACTCGAAAAAGGCAATGTAAACACCGGCAACCAGCAATTCATCATCGATGGATCAGCGCTTCCTGCAGGGATCTATTTCTACACAGTGACAGTAAACAAACAATCTATCACCAAAAGGATGATTGTGGAATGATAATCAGGAAATACTATTTCCTGATTATTTGAACTCATTTAATAAAGGGGATGACTCAAAAGTAAAATCATCTTCTGGAGAATTGAATATTTGAAAGTGCTCTCGTAAGGGGTACGAGTAAAATGAAAGAAAAAGAGGCTGCCTCGGACTTTTGAGACGGTCTCTTTTTGGTCATATCTCTTTTATAGATTGATTTTGAATACGATTCTTTTTTTATGTTTATCGTGTTATTGTTGTTAGTTGACGGAAATTTGGAGAAGTTGAGCGATTTTTTCCATTCGGATTAAAAAAAAGATTAATTTTGAACTGCGTTTCCTTTTCTTGCAACCTGTTTCGGAAGAAGAGGTCTTAATTGTTAACTCAACTTAATCAATTAATTAAATAATGAAATTATGAAAAAAATCCTTTTACTCATTACTGCAATGGTACTCATTTCCTATGGTTTTAGTCAGCGTCAGATGTATGCCATTCCATCAAATCTTCATGATGTCATAGCTCCAACCTATACGACAGATGGTTTTGAAACAACGCCCTTTCAATTAATCAACACCACCGTTAACTCTCTAAAAGCGATTCTGGAGGATCCTTTGGGTTCTACAAAGTATGACCGACAATCCAATAAATCAACTCCTCAACGGATTTATCTTTACCCTGATGGTACAGTTGGAGCTACCTGGATGCGTGGCATGGAAGAAGGTGCATGGGGCGACAGGGGATCAGGATACAATTATTATAATGGTTCAGGCTGGGGCCCTTTCCCAACCTTAAGAATTGAGTCCCAAAGAGCCGGTTGGACCGGGTATGCTCCATACGGCCCTCAAGGTGAATTAGTTGTGAGTCATCGTTCAGCATTATATCCTTTATTTCTGCTTATGCGTGACACCAAGGGAACGGGCTCCTGGAATGAAACGCTGATAAATGCTCCTTCGGGGGCATCCGGAGTTGAATTTCCAAGAATTGTTACAGGTGGTCCTAACAACTCATATATTCATCTGCTTTGTTTGTCAGGGCCTACTCAATTCAGTGGAACTCCTTACAATGGGATGGATCCGGCATTGCTTTATTCCCGTTCACTCGACGGAGGAGCCACATGGGATATTGATATGGTTCAAATTCCTGGGACCACATCATCCGAATACCTTGAAATTACATTAGACGGTTTTGCATGGGCCACACCTCATGGCGACACTCTTGCTTTTGTTGTTGGTGGGAACTGGAACGATACATTCATCATGATGTCGACCGATAATGGAGATACCTGGACTAAAACAATAATCCTCAGTAACAGTCAATGTTTTGTTCCTTCAGGAACAACCACTGATAGGTTTGCCTGTTGCGATGGCTGTTTAGCTGTTGAACTTGATCATCAGGGTACAGCTCATGTTGTCTTTGGCCGTATGTTTGCAAAAGGAGAATCCGATGGACAAAAATATTATCCTTATACTGACGGATTGGTCTATTGGAACTCAACAATGCCACCTTTGCATGATAGCCTGTTTATCGATACCCTTTTCGCTCACGGACAATTAATAGGGTACATTCCTGATAATCCAACAGATACGATCCATCTTCTTCCAAAATACGGATGTGGCCTTTCCAGTATGCCTATGATTACGATTGATGAAGATGACAATATTTTTGTTCTTTGGTCTGGAGTCACTCTTGGAGCCGTATCCCCTGATAATTTTAACTACAGACATATTTGGGGCACCGGATCGATCGATCATGGAACTACCTGGAGTGATATGGTCGATTTAAATTCGTCTATTATTTATATCAACATGGAGTTTGTCTATCCTTCTGTATCGAAGCGAACATCAATAGACAATTTACAGTACATCCAACAAACTTCAGATCAACCCGGATCTGGAATTGGTGATCCAACACAGATTCCGATCCATGAAAGCATCATGGAATATCGTGTATTGCCAAAAACCGATATTATCCCATATTTAGCGATTGAAAAGAGAAAGGCAATAGAGTTTAACCTTTCCCAAAACTATCCTAACCCAACCAAAGATTTAACATCAATGAAACTCACACTTTCATCCACGGCTAGTGTTTCTGTCAATGTCTATTCCATTCTTGGACAAGCTCTTCAGAAGACCAGTAACAGCATCATAGCTGCTGGTACCCATGAACTGATTGTCGATGCTTCGGGATTGAACAAGGGAGTCTACTTCATTTCGGTGAAGGTAGGCGACCAGGTTCAGACCCGGAAAATGATTGTTGAATAGAGAGTTTTATATTATTTTCAAGAAAAAATCCCGGTTTTATCCGGGATTTTTTCTTTGATACCATTCCAATTACAAGTAAATTTGTCTAATAGAAATAAAAATTATGAAAAAATTTACTCTACTATCTGTTGCATTAAGCCTTCTGGTTCTGACAAGCGGCCTTCAGGCCCAACTCTCTTCAGGGGCGCGGGAACAAGCGAAACGCCATATGGTGGCAAAACCCACCCTGAACCAGAAGGGGGAGGTTGGAATCGGCCAGATGCGGGTGAATCCGATGATTAGTCCTAAAGCTGTCCTTGATGATCCTGTATTGATGATCACCCGGTATGATGAACAAAGCAATGCTTCCACTGAAAACAGAATTCATCTCTTTCCTGATGGAACTGTAGGAGCAGTGTCTATGCTATCTCATAACGATTCTTATAGCGATCGTGGGACGGGGACCAACTTTTTCGACGGAACAGCCTGGGGCCCTCAGCCATCTGCCCGGATTGAATCTACCAAATCGGGCTGGCCTTCGTATGCCCCATGGGGTCCAGACGGTGAGATTGTCGTGAACCATCATATGACCGCTGGCTTATACGTCATGACCCGGGCTACCAAGGGCACCGGAGCATGGAACGAATCGATCCTTCCCGGACCGGCTGGCGCTGTAGATATCTCCTGGCCACGCGTGGTGACCAATGGACCGGATCACACTTATATCCATATTATCTGCCTCACATATTCTGTCTACCAGGGGTTGGATCTGGCCTTACTCTATTACCGGTCTTTAGATGGGGGTATCACCTGGGATATCCAACACAGGGTGATTGAAGGACTGACTTCGTCTGATTACCTCGGATTTGGCGCTGATACATATGCCTGGGCAGAACCAAAAGGTGACACTCTGGCGTTTGCTTTCTGTGATGCCTGGATGGATCTGGCGATCATGAAATCCTATAATAATGGAGATGACTGGGAAAAAATTGTTGTCTGGCCGAGTCTTTACAATACCACGCCAATTACGGGTGACGTCGAGCTCTTCTATGCTCCGGACGGAACGATTGCACTGGCGCTCGATCAATACGGGAAAGCACATGTTGTGACCGGACTGATGTACTCCTCTGCAGCGGGCGGCTCAAAACAATGGGCTCCGCAATCGGATGGCGTTTTATACTGGAATGAGGATATGCCGCAGCTTCCAGAAAACCTGGATATGGATGAACTTTTGGCCAGCGGAAATCTGATCGGCCGGGTAGCAGATACCAATGCATTATATGTGGATCCAATACGGGTCGCTTTTTATTATAACTCCATGACCAGCCAGCCTACCATAACGGTTGATGAGGATGACTTTGTGTTTGTGACGTGGGCGGGTGTAACCATGTTGACAGATACCGATAATTACCTGTTGCGTCACATTTATGCCCGTGGCTCTTCCGATTACGGCAATAGCTGGACAACGACTCCTATTGATCTCACCAGCGATTATATTCAGTACAACTGGAGTGAGTGTGTCTTCCCGAGTACCTCCTGGGCCAGTGATGATTACCTTTACATCACTTTTCAGGAAGATGATTACGCCGGATCCTATGTACAGGGATCCAGCCAAACCGGTTACCAGGGTCAGTCGGGGCCTACAGATAACCGGATCCGATTCATCAAGCCTTCTAAGGCCGATATTCTGTTCCCGGTAGGTACTGCCACAGAGCAGGGAGATGCTTTCAGTGTCTCGCAGAATTTCCCGAACCCAGTTACCGACGTCACAACGGTGAGTGTTAACTTAACAAAACCTGGAACCCTTGCACTTGAGGTGACCAACCTGATGGGCCAGCGTGTGGAGACCATTACCAAAGGAAACTGCATGGCCGGAAATTATTATTTTTCAATCAGCACCAAAGGGCTCACTCCAGGCGTCTACTTTTACACAGTAACCTTAAACAACACGAAGGTAACGAAGAAGATGATCGTTCAGTAAAAGTTCTTGCTATCTTTGCGACAGCAAACAATATTATGCTTTTTCGCGAAGTCAAAGCCCTTATTGGCAAGGATATCAAACTGGAGTTAAAGCAGAAGTACGTTCTCAACGGAATTCTGCTTTATCTCCTTTCTACCATATTTGTGGCTTACCTCGCCTTTGAAGAGGTGATCACACCCGAGACGTGGAACTCGTTGTTCTGGATCATCCTCCTGTTTGTCGGAGTGAATGGTATCAGCAAAAGTTTTGTTCAGGAGAGTCCTGCGCGCTATATCTACTATTATACGATTGCCAGTCCGCAAGCGGTGGTACTCTCCAAGATCCTTTACAATCTCCTCCTGATGGCCATTCTCTCGTTGCTTTCATTTGGGATGTTCCTCCTGTTGATGGGCAACCAGGTGATCAATATTGAGCTGTTTATCCTGGCTCTGATCCTTGGCAGTTTTGGCCTTTCATCCATCCTTACCATGGTGGCAGCCATCGCCTCCAGGGCTAGCAACAATTTCTCCCTGATGGCGGTTCTCAGCTTTCCTATCATCCTGCCTTTGCTACTCACCCTGATGAAGATCGCCAGCATGGCCCTTTCAGGCCCTGAGTGGCCCGAAGCCGCTGGCCCGCTTGTCATTCTGCTCACCATCAACCTGGCCGTAATCATCCTTGCCTATTTATTATTTCCGTATCTTTGGCGGGACTAAAAGAAAGTCAGAAGTTAGAGGTAGTTTATTTTCATTTTCGCTACCTCGCTACCTCGCTTCTTGTTTCTACCAACTGATAACTTTGACTTCATGACCCTATGACCTCATGACTTCATGATAAAAAATGTAAAAATAACTGGACTCTGGTGGAAAACTCTGGCCTTTTTCCTGCTTCTCTATGCAGTAATCTACGGGTTTTTCGTTCCGGTACCGGATACGATGATCGGAGGATCGTTGAGAAACGTCTTCTACCATGTGGGGATGTGGTTCGGAATGTTAGCCATGTTAACCACCTCATTCATTTTCAGCATCCGGTACTTACAAGGATTTCATGAAAAGGAGGATCTGGTAGCTGTGGAAGCTGCCAACGTGGGAGTCATGTTCGGTGTTTTGGGCTTAATCACCGGTATGATCTGGGCAAAAAATACATGGGGAGCATTCTGGGTCAGAGACCCAAAGCTCGATGGCGCTGCTGTAGGCATGTTTATCTACCTGGCATACATGGTGCTTCGGAGTTCGATCGACGATACTCACAAACGGGCAAAAGTGTCAGCTGTATTCAATATTTTCGCCTTCATCCTCTGGATCGTATTTGTGATGGTGCTGCCCCGGATGTCGGGTTCTACCATTCATCCCGGCCAGGATGGGGCCCCTGTCATGGCGCTGAACCTTTCGACTACGACCCGGATTGTATTCTACCCGGCAATGGCTGGATGGATGCTTCTGGGCTTCTGGATCATGAATCTGAGAATACGAATCCGAAAATTGGGGATGAGGAATGAGGAATAAGGAATGAGGAATGAGAAGGGAACAGCGAATAGCAATACGATTTCAATTATCAATTAGATTATTATGGAGCCAGACAGCAAAATATACATCGTTGTTGCCGTGTTAGCGGTGATCCTGGTGGGAATCTTCGTATATCTTTTTTTCATGGACAGGAAGGTGAGTAAAATCGAAAAAGAGATGATAGAGGATAATCTGAAAAGGAACAAGAGAGATCAGGAGATATGAAAACAATCCATATTGTGATCATCATCCTGGTGGTTGTGGTGGTAGGCGTGGTGATCTCCACGATTTCGGATTCCAGTACCTATGTGACTTTTTCCCAGGCAGCTGAAAAGCCGAACAAGGAGTTTCACGTAATTGGGACACTCAGCCCTGACAAAGAGCTGATCTATGATGCGGAGAACAATCCCAATGAGTTCATCTTCTATATGCTTGATCAGAATGGCGCCGAACGAAAAATAGTCTACCACAACTCGAAACCACAGGATTTTGAACGGTCAGAACAGGTGGTGATCATCGGCTCGATGATGAACGACTCGGTGTTCGAAGCAAAGAGCCTGCTCCTCAAATGTCCTTCGAAATACAATGACGAAGAGCAGCCCGAAAAGTTCAGGGAAAAGAACTTCGAGTCAACTGAATAACAATTCACAAGAATTTGATTCCTGGAGCTTCATCAAGTTATGGCCTGTAAAAATCTTACCCATTTCATTACTGCACTGGAGCAAGCCGGTGAGTTGATTCGGGTTAAAGAGGCTGTTTCCCCCAACCTGGAGATCACAGAGATCACGGATCGGATTTCAAAGCAGAACGGACCGGCGCTGCTTTTCGAAAACAATGGGACCGATTTCCCATTGTTGATCAATGCCATGGGATCGGAGAAACGGATCTGTATGGCATTGGGTGTGGGTCAGCTTGACGATATTGGTCGCGATATTGATAAGATATTAAAGGCATTTCTCTCTCCAAAACAGAGTTTTCTGGATAAAATGCGTACACTCCCCCTGTTGCAGGAGCTGGCATCCTGGATGCCAAAGAGAAAGAAAGGGAGAGGCGCATGTCAGGAGATCGTGATGGAGCGTCCGGATCTTTCAAAACTTCCTGTTCTCACTTGCTGGCCGGCGGATGGTGGGCCATTTATAACGTTGCCGTGTGTGCACACTATCAGCCCGCAGTTGGCAGTTGGCAGTTGGCAGTCACCTTGGAACCACGACATCCGGCATCCGGCATCATGGTCACTGCGAGAAGCGAAGCGACGAAGCAGCGGCATCCGAAACCTCGGCATGTACCGCATGCAGGTATTTGGTCCCGATTTGACCGGGATGCACTGGCATCTGCACAAAGGCTCAGCAAATCATTACCTGAAATATAAAAAACTGGGAATGCGGATGCCCGTTTCGGTAACGCTGGGCGGCGATCCGGTTTATACGTATGTTGCCACCGCCCCGTTGCCTGAGAACCTTGATGAATACTTGCTGGCGGGTTTTCTGCGGAAGCGGAAAGTTGAACTGGTCAAATGCCTTACCAATGATCTGGAGGTACCGGCTGACGCCGATTTTGTGATCGAAGGGTTTGTTGATCCGGCCGAAGAGCTGATTCTGGAAGGCCCTTTTGGCGATCATACTGGGTTTTATTCCCTGGCCGACTTCTTCCCTAAGTTTCATGTTACCTGTATCACGCACCGGAAGGGAGCCATATACCCGACCACCATCGTGGGAACCCCTCCCCAGGAGGATGGCTGGATCGGAAAAGCCACTGAGCGGATATTTATCAAGCCGTTGAAGATGAGTGTGGTACCTGAGCTAACAGATATGCACATGCCTGTGGAGGGTGTGTTCCACAACATCGTACTTGCCAGCATTGATAAGAGTTACCCAAGACAAGCGGAGAAGGTGATGAATGCGCTATGGGGAGCCGGACAGATGATGTTTAACAAGATCCTGATTGTGACCGATCCCGATGTGGATCTGACCAACTACAGGGATGTTGCCAGGGCAATTTCAGATCATGTAGACCCCCGCAATAATATTCTTTTCAGCCGTGGACCTTTGGATATTCTGGATCATTCAAGCACGAAATACGCATCGGGAAGTAAAATAGGGATCGATGCCACCTGGAAAAACGGTGAAACCGAACCCAGTGATCACACGTCCATGGATGCCCGATCGCCGGATTACCAGATGCCGGATGCCGGATTAGATTTGGATGGATGGGTTTCCATGTTTCCCGAGATTGTTGCGATAAACGGTTCGTTAATCGATGAGGGAATCAGTATCGTAATCATCGCATTCAGGAAAAGCCTCCCCAAGCATGCCAGGCTAATAGCCAGTGGCCTTGTTGAGAAGGGGCTCCCGGAAGAGGCCAGGTTTGTCGTTTTCGTTGATGAGCAGGTAGATCCCTTTGATCTCACGACAGTGGTCTGGCTTGGAGCGAACAACATTGACCCGATACGGGACTGTTTCTTCACGGAGAAGGATGGGGAGAGGTTTAATCCGCTTTTTATTGATGCCACCCGTAAGAGTCTCGAGCTGGATAATTTCCAAAGGGAGTGGCCCAATGTAATTGTGATGGATGATAAAACGATCGGGAAAGTAGATGCAACGTGGCCGTCGTTAGGACTGGGCCCTAACATTCCCTCCCCCTCAATCCGGTTCAAACCATTGGCTCCCAGGGAAGGCCCCCTCTATTAACTTTCATTGACATGCTGTTTAAAAGAAATTCATAATTTTGTTGACTAAATTATCTTTATGAGAAAACTATTACCCTATTTCTTACTCGTTCTTACAGGGTATTTTGTTCACATAAATCTTTCCGCCCAGAATTACATTGTTAAAGGGAAGGTCACGGATGAGAATACCTCAGAGTTGATGCCTTTTGTTAACATTGGCATCAAAGGCTCCTCCACCGGTACATATAGCGATAGCAGCGGCCACTACAGAATCTGGATCCCAAGAGGAGATCATGTCTTGGTGGTTACCTGCATTGGCTATGAGCGGCAGGAGAGACAGGTGGTGGTGAACGGACAAAAGGAGATCGTGGTGAATTTTGTCCTCTCCCCTGGGACCCAGGAGCTGCAAACCGTTGTGATCTCCGGCTCCAAGTATGAACAGAAAATAGAAGAGTCGATAGCCTCAATTGAAGTGCTGAAAGCCCATGCCATTCATGCATCCAACCCTTCGAGTATTGATAAGGCCATCGATAAAATGCCGGGTGTCACCATCGTGGATAACGAACCTCAGATCCGGGCCGGAAGCGGTTTTAGCTCAGGGTTGGGTAGCCGGGTGATGGTAATGGTTGATGAGATGCCTATCCTCCGTGGCGATGCAGGCCGCCCAAGTTGGGGTTTTCTTCCGGTTGACGATGTGGAGCAGATAGAAGTGGTTAAAGGTGCTGCATCGGTGGTTTATGGCTCCTCAGCCATCACAGGTGCGATCAACATCAGAACTGCCTATCCCAAAGACAAACCGATTACGAAACTCAATACATTCCTCGGGATTTACAGCACTCCATCGAGGAGTTATGCTACGCCATGGTCGGGGCTGAACCCACTGGTCTATGGCATCTCAATCTCCCATCTTCAGAAGTTTGACAATTTTGATCTGGGAGTTGGGGCTAATTACTACTCCGACCAGGGATATATTAGTGGTACCCCTGAGGTTCTGCCGGATTCGGTATTTAATAAAGGAGAGTTTGAACGACGGATAAAAGTATACTTCAATACCCGGGTGAGAAATAAGAAAGTGGAAGGGTTGACCTACGGCCTGAATGGAAACTTCATGTACAACGATAACGCGCAAACTTTTTTCTGGTATAACGCCGATACCGGAATCTATCGTGCCTATCCGGGAGCCTTATCCCATTTTAAGGAGTTCAGCTTCTATCTCGATCCTTACATCAAATATTTCAATGAAAAGGGCAACAGTCATAGCTTTAAAAACAGGATCTATTATGGCAACACAGAGGCTAATAATAACCAGTCGAACCGCTACCTGACCGTTTACAGTGAATACCAGTATACCAAAACCTTCAAGAAGATCGGGGGAATGGTCCTTGTTACTGGCGTGATGAATAGTTATTCGCAATCCTACGGCCAGGTTTTCTCCGGTATTCTTGCTGCTGATGGGACAACAACAGCCAATGAGTTCGGGTCGTATGAATCGGAAAACCTGGCAGTTTACATGCAGTTTGAAAAAAGGTTTTACGATCGGATCACCATTCTCGTAGGCGGTCGCTGGGAGTATTACCAGATTGCCGACTTCTATGAGAACAAACCTATTTTCAGGGCAGGTTTTAATCTACAGGCAACTAAAGGGACCTTCGTCAGAGGATCGGTTGGACAGGGGTATCGCGCTCCCAGTATAGGAGAACGTTACATCACCACCAATTCAGGTGGATTTGGCTTCTATCCAAACCCAAATCTTGCCTCCGAGACCAGTATCTCATATGAACTGGGAGTCAAACAGTTGTTCAAAATCGGAAAGTTTGTCGGGATGGCCGACGTGGCAGGCTTCCTTGAGAACTACAATAATTATGTCGAGTTTAATTTTGGCGCCTGGGGAAACTCCACGATAGATAAAAGTAACGGGTTCAAGTTCCTGAACACAGGTCCTGCACGGATCTATGGAATTGACTGTGCCCTTGCAGGTGATGGAAAACTGATCCGGAACCTGGATCTCTCTTTAATGCTTGGATATACCTACTCAGTTCCTATTGCCCTGGATCCAAATCTGGTCTATTACGAGCATCTGGAAAACGTTACACAAAAAACCCGTGCATACACGTACAATAATACATCGTCAGATACCAATGGGTATGTCCTGAAATACAGGATTCAGCATCTTGGGAAAGCAGATCTGCAGTTGACGTTTAAAAAGAGATATTCGGCGGGCCTCACCGGAAAATATTACGGCTACATGAAGAATATCGACATCTTCCTTTACCAGCTGGATCAACCCAAAGCAATGCACTCGGGAATTGTGAAGTACCGGGAAGAGCACAACAAGGGGAACTTTATTGTCGATTTTCGTGTCAGTGTGCTAATCCGTGATTTTAAATTCTCATTCCTGGTGAACAATGTACTGAATACTGAATATTCACTTCGTCCGATCACCATTGAAGGACCCCGGACAACCTCATTGCAGGTTGTCATGACAATTTAACCATGAGTATATTAACTAAAACAACAACAATATGAAAACACTATTAACATTTATTGCAGTCATCTTCCTGGGCTTTGCCGGAATGAGTCAATCAACCCTGCCTAACGGAAATTTTGAGTCATGGACTCTTAGCCCTTTGGGTCCCTGGTATGAGCCAGGCGGAGGTTTTTTCAGTACACTGAACATCCTTGATACTATTGGACTTCCTCCCGGAATTGCTGTTTATCAAGTTACTGACCTCGATTCTGTTCACAGTGGGAACAAAGCGGCCCGCCTGGTAACCCGAAAGATCGAAGCGATGGATATTCTTATACCCGGGGTTGTCGGAACCATTTCGATCAACTGGGTGACGTTTAGTGCCACCCTTGGGACTCCTTATATCTGGACAACTAAAGCGGATCGGTTTCAGGGTTATTATATGGCTTACCCCCTTAACGGTGACTCAACAGGAGCCACTGTGCTCCTTTCCAAGTGGAACAACACCAAACATATGCGAGACACCATCGCTTATGCCAGTCTGATATTTCATGGCACCAAGTATGTCTACACCGAATTCGATGCCCCCATTACCTATTGGGATAACTCCACAATGCCCGACTCCATTACCTTATTGTTACTCTCAAGCGGTGGATACAATGCTGTGAATTTGTTTGGATCGGTTGGACAAGTAGGCAGTCAGGCCTATTTTGATGATGTGACATTGACAAACATTGCCGGGATTGACATGCTGCTGATGCCCGACGTAGATGTACTTCTCGCCCCCAATCCGGCTTCTGAAAAAATGACAATTACACTGAGCGAACAAATCAAAAACGGATTGTTTGAAGTTTATAATTCCCAGGGAAAGAAAACCACACAGTTCAATCTGAATTCCACTTCTGAGACCCTTGATGTAACTTCACTGAAGAGTGGCATCTACTATTACAGGGTGACAAATGGCTCGAAAAGTCTGAACACCGGCTCTTTTATCATTACTAAATAACCACTTTAACTCTATTAACCCATGACTGAAATAACAAGTTCACAGATGGCCATGGAGCTCGAAAACAAATACGGGGCTCACAATTACCATCCGCTTCCCGTTGTGTTGGCAAAAGGCAAGGGCGTCTATATGTGGGACGTGGAGGGAAAACAATATTTTGATTTTCTTTCTGCCTATTCTGCCGTTAACCAGGGACATTGTCATCCCCGGATTGTCAATGCCCTGATTGAGCAAGCCCAAACACTGGAGCTTACCTCACGGGCATTCTATAATGACGTTTTGGGTGTTTACGAGAAGTTTGTCACCGAATATTTTGGTTATGACCGTGTGTTGCCGATGAATACCGGTGCTGAAGGAGATGAGACTGCCCTGAAACTGACCCGGAAATGGGCTTATAAGGTGAAGGGTGTTCCCGAAAACCAGGCGAAGATCATCTGCTGCGAGAACAATTTTCACGGTCGTACCATTACCGTGGTTTCTATGTCGACAGATCCGGATGCGCGAAAAGATTTCGGGCCGTTTACCCCTGGGTTTATCACCATCCCTTACAATGACCTTGGAGCCCTGGAAAAGGCTCTGGAAGATCCCCATGTGGCTGGCTTCCTGGTGGAACCCATCCAGGGAGAAGCTGGCGTGTTTGTCCCGGATGAGGGATACCTGAAGAAAGCGTATGAGCTTTGCAAGTCGAAGAATGTTCTCTTCATTGCCGATGAAGTGCAGACAGGGATCGCTCGTACCGGAAAATTGCTGGCATGCGACTGGGAAGGTTTTAAGCCGGATGTGTTGATCCTGGGCAAAGCTATGTCGGGGGGCGTTTATCCGGTTTCAGCCGTATTGGCTGATGATGAGATCATGCTGACGATCCATCCGGGTGAGCACGGATCCACTTTCGGGGGAAATCCTGTAGCCTGTAAAGTAGCAATTACCGCTCTGCAAGTGGTCAAAGAGGAAAAACTGGCCGAAAATGCCGAAGCCATGGGCAAGATCTTCCGCGAAGCCTGCAGAAAGATCGATTCTCCGTTTATCGAACTGGTTCGTGGCAAAGGGTTATTGAACGCTATCGTCATCAAGCCACACAACGCAAAAACAGCCTGGGATGTTTGTTTGCAGATGAAGGAAAATGGCCTGCTGGCAAAGCCAACCCATGATCATATCATCCGGTTCGCACCTCCATTGGTCATCAACGAAAAGCAGATCCATGAAGCGGTTGAGATCATCCGGAAGTCGTTGCAGGAATTAGAATAGACGAGATTGGATACCCTAACACATGTGGTAACCATCATTGCTTTTGTTTTGGCCATCTTTCTTGGTTGGTTCGCCATTGCTTCATGTTATGAAAAAGAGAGAAGAGCAGCTATCCTGGCTGCTCTTTTTGCACTCTGCTTTCTCGGTTTTGCAGCTGCCTGGTATCATTATTCGTTTCAGGCAAAGGAGACACTCTCCTTTATCCTGTCATCCTTATTCGGCCTGACTTTTATTCTTCTCGGATTTCCTTATCGATCTGTTCAGCACCTTCCACGCTACCGAAGTGCACGGATTGATGAGCGGGATATCCCGTTTTCCAGGTATTTCATTTCTCCAGACCGGGAAGAAGAGTATTATCGTACCAACCCGCAGAGAAAGGAGATTGACGAACAGCATAAAAAACTTCCTGGGATCTTATCCAACCAGTCTCGGTTTTTTCATCTGCTGGCATTTGCCTCTGCTGATGCAACCGGGCAGATGATTGAGAAGCTCAGGTTTGAAAATGACGGTGACATTTCACCGGACCGAAAAGAGATTGATCCCCTTATCCTTCAGAAGTATATCCAGCAATGGGCGGCCAGGATGAATGCAATTGATATCGGATTTTGCCTCTTGAAGCCCGAACATCTTTATTCGGTGCGTGGAAGACACCACTACTATGGGAATCCTGTTGAGACTTCTCATAGCCATGCTATTGCATTTGCAGTGGAGATGGATCGCGAGTTCACAGCTACCGCACCTCAAGCCCCGGTGATTATGGAGTCTTACAGGCAATACTTGGAAGCGGGTTTGGTTGCCATACAGGTAGCATCATTTCTGCGATCCCTGGGATGGGAGGCAAAGGCTCATATCGATTCGAATTATGAAGTGATTTGTCCCCTTGTTGCCCGGGATGCTGGGTTGGGGGAGCTTGGCCGCATGGGGTTGTTGATGTCGGGTAAAACTGGCCCCCGGTGCAGGATCAGTGTAGTAACGACTTCATTCCCTTTTCCGGAGATGTCTGTAAAATCAGATCCCAATACAGTCTTTTTCTGTGAGATCTGTAATAAGTGTGCACAGAATTGTCCGGCCCATGCAATTCCGGAAACCCCATACAGTTCTGAGCCGGCCACAGCAGGATGGCAGATTGATGGCGACACCTGTTTTGCATACTGGTGCAAAGCGGGCACCGATTGTGCCCGCTGTATGGCTGTTTGCCCCTTTTCTCATGATGATACGATTATGCATAGACTGGTACGAAAAGGGATCTCCAACTCAGCACTGTTTGCCCGGTTTGCCTTTCATCTGGATAATCTGTTTTATGGCCATAAGCCGAAGAGAAAGCCAATCCCGGAGTGGATGAAACAAACGGGACACACCTATAAATGAACGATATTAAACAAACGACGATTTAATCTTGATATTGATGATGAAAAAAACATTTTTCGCAATTCTATTCCTGATTTTAGGGCTTTTGGACTCTAAATTTGCATACCCCTGCACCAACCTCATCATCACCAAAGGTGCCAGCAAAGATGGCTCGGTGATGATCACCTATGCAGCCGACTCTCATGTGCGATATGGCGCCCTGGCCTTTTATCCGGCAGCCGATCACCCAAAAGGTGCGATGCTCGACATTGTTCATTATGAAAACGGAAAGGTCACCGGACAGATCCCAGAAGTGCTGCACACCTATACGGTAATTGGCTTAATGAATGAGCACCAGGTTGCCCTCGGAGAGACCACCTGGGGCGGATTAAAAGAGCTTGGTTCGCAGCCGGATGCCTTTCTCGACTACGGCTCATTGATGAAGATTGCACTGCAGCGGGGAAAGACAGCCCGTGAGGCAATTCGCGTGATTGCTGAACTGGTGGCCGAATATGGCTATTCCACACATGGAGAGTCTCTCTCTATCTCTGACGCCAACGAAGCATGGATCATGGAGATTATCGGGAAAGGCAAATTTGAAAAGGGAGCCGTTTGGGTGGCTCTCCAGATCCCTGATGGTTATATCTGCGGGCATGCCAACCAGGCCAGAATTTCAACATTTCCCTTTGTGAAAGAGAACAGATGGACCGATAAAAACCAAACTTGCTTTCATTCGCCCGATGTGATCAGTTTTGCAAAAGAACATGGTTTCTATACTGGGGCTGATGCCAGCTTCAGCTTCTCTGATGTCTATAACCCAGTTGAATTTGGCGGAGCCCGCTTCTGCGATGCCCGGGTGTGGACATTTTTCCGCAGGGTAAACGGCGATATTAGGAATAATGCAGGAATCACGGAGTACGCTTGTGGGAAGGTAGAACATCTGGATTATTTTGCCGACGGAAGTTCCAACCCCAACGGATTTGCGTCCAACCGGATGCCGCTTTGGGTGAAACCTGATGAGAAGGTATCGCTGGAGGATGTGATGTATGCTATGCGGGATCATTTTGAAGGGACATCCCTGGAGTTCAACGACGGCATTGGCGCCGGGCCGTTTCACCTCCCATACCGCTGGCGCCCGATGGTCTATTCCATCGACAGTACAACCTATTGTAATGAGCGTTCGATTGCCACCCAGCAAACCGGCTACAGCTTTGTGGCTCAGTCGCGAAGCTGGCTTCCTGATCCCATTGGCGGGATCTTTTGGTTTGGTGTCGACGACACCGACGGATGCGTTTATGCCCCCATGTACTGCGGAATGACCGCCATCCCTCAGAGCTATGCCTGGGGTAACGGTTCGATGATCAGCTGGAACGATCACTCCGCTTTCTGGACCTTTAACCTGGTAAATAATTGGACCTACACCCGGTATGACCTGATCCACCCAGAAGTGGAAGCCTATCAGCAGGAGTTAGAGTTGAAGTTCATCGCTGAAGTCGCCGGTGCAGATGCAAAAGCAGAGGCTCTGTATAAGCAATCCCCCGCTGAAGCAAAGGCCTATATCACCCAGTTTTCTGTCAATACCGGCGAACAGCTTGTCTCCGACTGGATGGAGCTCTTCCACTATCTCTTCATGCGGTATATGGACGGCAACGTGAAAAAAACTGAAGGCCGGAAGCTGTTGGATAACGGAAATGGGAAAGGAATCCCTCCAGGCCCATCACAGCCCGGCTACGGCAAAGAGTGGGAGCGGTTGATGATGCAGAATACCGGGGACAGGTTTAAAATGATGCAAACAACTTCAGATTAAACGTCCGCGGTGTCATGTAGTTGGGGATGGCGTACTGGCGGTTGGTGATGTCGGTTATCCAGAGGTAGGATATGGTATTGCTGAGCTGAAGGAGGTTGAAGATCTCGAGTGATACCCACATCGATTTAAAGACACGCAGTATGTTTTTAGGATTCTTGTAACGGGTCCGATCTCCAATGATCTGTTTGGAGATGCCGATATCAACCCGCTTGTAGGCAGGGATGCGGAGAGTATGAGAAGCACGAGGGGAGTCGGGAGGACCAACAGGTAATCCGGTCCCGTAGAACAAAGTGATAGCTACTTTCCAGGTGGGGAATTTCGGAATGTAATCCTGGAAAAAGATACTCAGATTTACTCGCTGGTCTGTAGGACGCGGAATCCAGGCTCCTTCAAAAAATTCTTCAGTTTTCATGATGGAGAGACTGGCCCACGACTCAGCTCCTTTTACAAACTCCCCGTTGATGCGGAAGTCAATCCCTGTGGCATAGCCATGAGCGTCGTTGGTTCCATAGTATCGGATGTTGAGGTTGTCGATCTCGTAGGGGATGAGGTTCTCGACATATTTGTAGTAGGCTTCAGCCACAAACTTGAAGGGACGTCCCCAGGCCCGGAAATAGAGATCACTGCCGGCAAGCACCTGGATAGAGGTCTGCGCTTTCAGGTTGGTGACAATATTTCCCTGAAGGTCGGTCATCTCCCTGAAGGTCGGAGGTTGTGAGTAGTATCCGGATGAGATCCGGAAGGTGGTCTCGGTTTTCCAGTGTGGCTTGAAGGCGAGGTTGATCCGGGGGTTGATATTCACCTGGTTGTTGTAGCTGTACCAGATTCCCCTTACACCGGCTGTCAGGGCAATATCTGTTTGCATCAGCTTGAATGTCCATGTGTCCTGAGCAAAGGCAGAGATAAGGCTGGTGCTGAGGTTCTGGGTCGTCTTGATCACATCTTTCAGGATAAATGGATCATGATCCGGATTAGGGAATCCGATAGAGTCGATCGGACGGGGGAGGGTATAGCCAGCGGAGTCCTGCAGCTCCCACTCGTTCATCCTGTTTTCGAAATAGGAGTACTGGTACCGGATACCCCAGTCTATCTGATTGATGTTTTTCTCAAGCGAACCCCTGTGTTCAAAATTAAATACCGTTCCGTCAAGGTAGTTCCGGGCATGGTTCATGTAAGCGCCTACACCCAGGATCTCAGTCACTTCGCCGTATTCTGAACTCCCCTGGAATGTCTCCAGCTTTCCGATCCAGTACTCTCCTGAAATGTCGTAAGTCTCACTTTCGTTGGTCTGATAAACACTAGAGATAAATCGTAACTTCATTTTTTCTGTAGGACGATAGGTCAGGGTGAGGCCTGTCAGCCAGTTCCGGTATCTGTCCACTTCATGGCCATCAAAATAAATTTTGATCTTATAGGCTTCATCAAAAGTGCCGAAGCTGGTCTCCCTGGTTTCGGGGATCAACTTGAAATTGTTGTTGGAATAATAACCCAGAAATGAGATTTCTACTTTATCCGAAACATCGTAATATAGCATTCCCTGGATGTCGAAGTAACGAGGTTTGTAGTTTCCTTTGGTATCAAGACCCTTCAGGAAGTAGGTGTTGGTTTTATACCTGGCTCCAATTAGGTAAGAGAACCTATGTTTTGCAAACGTTCCCTCCAGGTGTGCGTTGGCTCCCATCAGGCTGACGTCGAAAGACCCGGCAAAAGCCTGTGGTTTCTTATAGCGGATATCGAGTACCGAAGAGAGTTTGTCACCGTATTTCGCATCAAAACCTCCTGCCGAGAAGAGGATGCCTGACACCAGATCGGGATTCAGAAAGCTCATCCCTTCCTGCTGTCCCGACCGGATCAGGAATGGACGGTACACTTCGATGTCATTGACAAACACCAGGTTTTCATCATAATTTCCTCCTCTTACCGAATATTGAGAGCTTAACTCATCGCGGGAAGAGACACCGGGAAGAGTCTTGATGATATCTTCCACACTGGCATTGATCGTAGGAATAAAAGAGATGGTTTTTGGGTCTATCCGGTTGAACGTGCTGGTTCTCAGCTGCTCATCTTTCACCTCTATGGTGCTGAGTTCGGTAGAGGTCTCCCTGAGAGTGATCTCGGCAATATGTTTCCCGCCAGAAGGAAGGTTAACTACGATCGAATCCCGCTCATATCCAATGAATGAGAAGAGGATCACTGCCTCTTGATTGGCCGGAACTTCCAGTGAAAAATAGCCCTTTTTGTTTGTTGTAGTGCCACTGGTGGTCCCTTTAATGGCTAAGTTAACATATTCTATCGGATCTCCATCTTCATTGGTCATGTAACCAGCCACTGTCGCCACCTGGGCTACGGAGCTCCAGATGAAGAAGAACATGAAAATAGGGATGATAGTGATCTGTTTGTACATTGTTGAATCTAATCCTCGTAGGTTTTGCGTTTGAATTTACCATCTTTCCAGGCTTTGATGAACTGGGCCCATGCAAATGGATTGAAGATGGAGAAAGGCTGTTGCTGACCAAAGTAGTAAAGCTTACTGGTTTGGTTTTCGATATAGTTGTTGTAGTTCATCCGGGCATCCATCGGAAGCTGGTCAGCCATCATCATGATCTTTGATGCCGACAGGTTTTTCCGGGCCCTTTCCAGGTCATCATCAGGGATGTTGAGGTTAATGAAGGCCTGTTTAAAATCTTCATAGGTTGGCCAGGGAAAGATGATCGCAGCAGGTAAGGTAAGGGTGTCGGCGGTCATGAGCTGGATCAGTGAGTAGCGTTGATGCCGAATGGTATCGGGGATGATAAATGATGTTGGTTTATATCCAAGCGCATTGAAGAGGATTGTATCCCCGATATGGGCAACAAAAGAAAAGTATCCCATCACATCGGTCGTGGTGCCTTCCCGGCTTGTCTTCACAGCGATTTTTGCATATGGAACGGAAGAAAGGCTATCGGCCGTAATCGTAATGCCGGTAAATTGAACCAATTCCTGGTCATTTTCCCAGGTGTGCTTATCAAGTAGAGCCTGTTGATGGATCTGGCCGTTTGTATCTCCTTTTTCCTGGGCACCGCTTCTGAATCCGATGAAAACAAATACTACGGTAACGATCAGAAAACGAAGGCGATGATTCATTCAGGCAAAATTAAGAGAATGTACTGGTTTATCAACGAATTTAGTCTGGTTTTATTTCCGCTCTGTAAGGCAAAAAAAAACTGTTACGAAGGGTAACAGTGCCTGGGTATTTGGGTCGGCAAATTGTAAGGGCGTAAGGGCCCGGACGCCCTTACCGGATATTGTCAGACGCCCGCACAGGGTTGGCTCATTATAGGGGCATCTATTTCGCCAGCAGTCCTTTTTCGCGTGCCTCTTTGAGGCAAACTGAGATTCCTTTTTTGTTGATGTTTCGTATGCCTTCGGTCGACACCTTCAAGGTAATATACGTATCCTCTTCGGGAATGTAGAACTTTTTAGTTTGCAGGTTGGGATGGAACACCCGCTTGGTCTTATGGTTGGAGTGAGAGACCTTGTTCCCCTTCATGTATGTCTTGCCTGTTATTTCACAAATCCTTGCCATGGCAGTCGTCTTAAAGAATTGGTTACCAAAAATGGAGTGCAAAGATATACCTATTAATTCAAAATTACAAATATTGCCTTTAAATTAGTTGGCAGTGGGCAGTGGGCAGTGTGCAGTGAGCAGTGGGCAGTGGGCAGTAGACAGCAGGTAACAGGTAACTTGATTCTACCATTTTACAATTTTGCTATCTTACATTTAAATTTCGCTACCTCGCTGCTTAATTAAGCAACACAATCATCATTACCATCGTAATACACGACGAGATAAAGGTGGCAAAGATGAGGATGGAAGTGAGTTCGGCGTCGCAGCCATATTTCTTAGCGAAAATGGCGGTCATGGCAGCTGTAGGCATGGCTGCTTCGAGTACGGCGATCTGGTTCCATAGAGGAGGGAAATGAAAAAGTGTTGCTTGCCCGTAGGAGAGGAGGGGCTGAATGATCAGCTTGATAAGGATCGCCAGGGCAACGATGAGCCATACTTTGGTGAGGTCTTTGAAATGTAGCATCACCCCGATGGCCAGCGCTACCAGAAAGGTATTGGCATTGGCGATAATCTGAAGCGCGTGATAGATTCCTCCGATTACCAGGTGATCATTAGGAAGGGGAATAAATGAGCAAGCGATCCCCAGCACTAGTGCAATGAAGATAGGGGAGTAAAAGAAGGAAGCCATCTCCCGGATTCTTATCCTGGAACTGGTTTCTTTCATTCCGAAATGCATGGCAATAAAGATTCCGAAGGTGAAGAGTAGCGTGGCAACGCCCAGTTCGCTCACCACGGCGGCATCGGCCAGGGCATCGGGGTTATTTTGAAAGACCTCCTTTACTACGGCATACCCAAGGAAAGCTGAACTGGTGAACGTAGAGGCAAGGATCAAAGCGCCCCGCCGGGGACGTGAAAGTTTTAGAAGGGCACTTACGCCCCATGCAATCAGCGCACACCCCAGCTGGGAGAGGATCATCACAAGGGCCAGCAAGAGCTTGTCGGCTTCAAATTGAACAGTGGAGAGGGCGGAGAAGATCAGGGCTGGGATCGTGACAGTCACGATAATTCTCGCCAGCAATCCTCCATGCTCCTCTTTGAGGACTCCCCATTTCCGGAGACCCATCCCCAGAAAGATCAATCCGATCAGGATGGCGATGGACTGGATAGCGTTTTGTTCGAACATCCGGGCTGGTTTTGAAGGGTAAAGATATTAAAAAGTGATGAGGTCGTGAAAGTCATGGAGGTGATGATCGTCCTTCGTCCCTCGTCCCTCTCCATAAATCGACAATTTCCCCCCTGTTATCGAATTTCCTTTCCCATTTCAGAGAATCCTTGTAATTTGAGCCCCAAATCAATAAACACCTATTTCATCATGAAGAATTTTGCCCGATCCCTGAAATGGTCAGCCTCGACTGTTTCTCTGTTTGTTTGTGTACTTTTGTCGGCTCTTATCCTCTCCGGATGTAAACAGCACGATATGCACGGATTTAAACTTGTAGAAAAACGCTTTGTCAAGGAACTGAATGCCGACTGCTACCTCTATGTACATGAAAAAAGTGGAGCACATCTGCTGAAGATCGCCTCTGACGATCCAAACAAGACATTCGGAATCGCTTTCAAGACCTTCCCCGATTCAGATGCCGGCACGCCCCACATCATGGAGCATTCGGTGCTGAATGGTTCCAGGAACTTTCCTGTGAAGAGTCCGTTCGACGTGTTGTCAAAAGGATCGCTCAATACCTTTATCAATGCCTTTACAGGTAAGGATATGACGATGTATCCGGTAGCCAGCATGAATGATAAGGACTATTTTAACTTGATGCATATCTACCTCGATGCCGTGTTCAACCCGCTGATTTATGATGATCCCCGGATCATGAAACAGGAGGGTTGGCATTATGAACTTACCGATGAGGGCGAACCGGTTGTATACAAAGGTGTGGTATACAATGAGATGAAAGGATCATTTTCAAGCCCCACCAGGGTCCTCAATTACGAGATCTATAAAAACCTCTTTCCTGATAATGCCTATGGATTGGAATCCGGTGGATATCCACCCACCATCCCATCCTTGACCTATGAGGCTTTCCTGAATTACCACAAACGGTATTACCATCCCGAGAACAGCTACATCCTGGTATATGGCAATGCCGATATGGACAAGGAGCTGGCTTTCATCGATTCGGCATATCTCTCCAACTACGAAAAAGGGACGGATCCGGTGACCATCGCCGACCAGGCTCCTTTCGCCTCCATGAAACAGGTGACAGCCTTTTATCCTGTTCTAGACGGCGCGAACACAGCCGACCAAACTTACCTTACCTATAGTTTTGTTGCCGGACACAATACTGATCAGGAGCTGACCTGGGGTCTCGATATCTTGTGTGATGTACTGGTCAACCAGGAGTCGGCACCCATTCGTTTGGCATTACAGGAGGCTGGGATTGGTCAGGATGTATCTGCTTCAATCGATAGTTACAACCAAAATGTAGTACAGATCATCGTGACGAACGCCAATGCGACTGATAGCGATAAGTTTATGGAAGTTGTGCAAAAGACACTCCAAAAGGTGGCAGAAGAGGGGGTTGACCGCGAAGAGGTTGAAGGTGTCCTGAACAGAATGGAATTTCAATTGCGCGAAGGAGATAACGCCCAAAAAGGGTTGACTTATGGTTTCCAGGCGCTGTCGGGTTGGTTTTTTGCCAACGACCCGTTCCTAACGCTTGAGTGGGAGAAGCCCCTGGCTGCTTTGAAGAAAGGCATCCGGGAGAACTACCTGGAGAAGGTAATTACCTCCTATTTTCTTAACAATCCGCACTCCCTTGAATTGACTCTTGAGCCGAAGCCGGGAATGGAAAAAGAGAACATGGCTGAGGTGGCAAAAGAACTTGAAGCCTATAAAGAGACGCTAACAAAGGATCAGAAAGAGCAGCTTATTACTGAAACAAATGAGTTGATCGCTTACCAGGAGCGGGAAGATACGCCCGAAGAACTGGCTACCATTCCGTTACTCGATATCTCGGATATCAACCCCAAAGCAGAGTGGTTTGGGGTTGAGGAGACAGAAGTTGCCGGTGTTCCGGTCTTGCAATGCGATCAGTTCACCAACAATGTGGTTTACATGAACCTGATGTTTGACATCCGGGTTCTGCCACAGGATATGATCCCTTATGCTTCCCTGCTTTCCAATGTGCTGAGTTTGCTAAATACGGAAAACTATAGCTATGGCGACCTGAACAAGTCACTGAATATCAACACAGGTATGTTTGATGTTTCGTTGCCAACCTATCTGGAGAATGAGGATGACAACAACCTGATCCCAAAATTTGAAGTTACCTCCAAAGCGATGGGTGATAAGGTGGATAAAATGTTTGAGTTGACCGCTGAGGTCCTGAATAAAACGCTTTTTTGCGATACGGAAAGACTCAAGACAGTCATTGACAAACACCAGGCCCAGTTGGATGCCAATGTGAAACGGAATGGCTATACGTTTGCATCTCGCCGCCAGGCATCGTATGTAACCAACCGCGGCATGTTCAGGGAATTGACGGGCGGACTCGATTACTACTGGTTTGTTACTGCCCTGACTAAGAAGTATGACGAGAATCCTCAACTTGTTTGTGAAACGTTGGCAAAAGTAGCCACGATACTCTTCAACAAACAAAACCTTCTTGTTGCTACTACCTGCGACAAAGAACAGATGCCGATTTTCACTGATGGGCTGAAAGGGTTTATTGCCACTCTTCCTGATGAATCGGTTTCCATGACGGAGTGGAAATTGGATCCGGTGAAAAAGAATGAAGGGTTACTTACCCCATCAAAAGTGCAATATGTTGTTGAAGGCGCCGATTTCAAAGACCTTGGCTATTCCTGGGATGGCAAGATGCGCGTTCTCAATCAGGTTCTCTCAACGGATTATCTGCAAACAAAGATCCGTGTGATGGGAGGAGCTTACGGAGGCTGGTGTATCATTACTCCCTATGGGATGACAACATTCAATTCATACCGAGACCCCAACCTGAAAGAGACGCTGGAAAACTATGCCGGAGTTCCGGATTATGTTGCCAGCTTTGAAGCCGACGACAACGCCATGACCCGTTATATCATCGGTACGATCGCCGGATTGGACAATCCGCTAACCCCTTCCCAAAAAGGAGAGCGTGCTGTCAACTACTACCTTTCCAAAATTTCGCAGGAGGAACTCCAGCAGGATCGTGATGCCATTCTAGCAACAACTGCTGCCGACATCAGGGGCTTTGCAAAGATGATACAAGACATTGTAGATCAGCAGGCCTACTGTGTTTATGGAAATGCCGATAAGATTGAAAAAGAGAAGAAACTCTTTGAGAATCTGGTGAAGTTGGAGAAATAACACTCCTGCTTATCGATGGATTGTGTTAAATCATCGATATCTTTTGTTCCAATTGCAGAAAGAGCTTATTTTTACAGCTGTTTGATCCAAATATGGCAGAGACTGTATATAAAAGCAAGGAACAAACAACCCGGAAGCGGACAAACCCCTGGACCCTCCGGGTTGCTGTTATCCTCTTTATCTGGGTTCTGATCTATTTCTTTTTTGCAGGACCCGGACGACTGTTGTTCCCCTCCTTATTGATCTCATACACGAGTGTATCAGATAATAAAAACACCGTTTACTTCTATGGAGACCGGATTGAGCAGGCACTGGATGTTCTCTGGCTTGCCTCCATTGCTCAAGATTCAATCGAGTATTTCTGGGGGGATACGGAAGGTGATAAGTTCAGGAAGGGTGTCACAATTTTCATGTGTGAATCTCCCCAACAGTATTTTCACCTCACATGGAACAAGGCGATGGGCTCTGCAATCATGGGACGGATGGTGTTGAATACCTCCCGGATTGCCGGTAGTATGTCGCCATACTCTGCAATGGTACATGAGATGTATCACCTCTATGTTACACGAAAATACGGATACCTGTCATCCATATTCTTTTATCCGAAATGGTTCGAGGAGGGTTGCGCCACTATGTTGCAGGACTATTCTGTTTCGGCCGACAAGTTGGGAGAGAACCTCTGGAGTTGGCCCACCCTGGTTTCAGCTTCTTCACTGGAACACCCCTGGAACTGGCAGACAATGGTTCGCATGGAAGACGGAAAGATGGTATCGAAAGGATATGGCCAGGTTTGCCTCTTTACACGCTACCTGGCAGATCGTTTCGGGAAAGAAAAGGTGCAGGAATATGAATCCAGGATGCACTGGACCACGTCACCCAAAAAGAATTTCAAGCGTGTTTTTGAAACTTCGCTGGATTTTGCTGAATCACAATGGCTTCAGGAAATGGTGGAATCGCAGGAGGCTCCATCAGAGACATCCTTTATCCCGCTGCCCTTTGATTTCCTGATATTCCTGCGGTGGCTTTTCATCGGAATCATCATCCTGTTTCCGTTTGCTCTTGTAACTCGCTGGATATACAGATTTATTTCCAGGAAAGGAAGACGAAATATTTCGTAGATTTTTAAAAATAACTCCGATTGATTGCCTCGCATACCTTTTTGACACGGATGGGGGCGAAGGTGATTCTCCCCCTCTTCCTCCTCTTTTTTTTTAGTGCTACATCTGTCGCGCAGAGACAGAACAGGTATTTCTATGGCAAGGTGATCGACAGGGAGACACGCTCTCCAGTCTCTTCAGCAAATATCACTTTTACTGGGACTGATCTGGGAAGTTCAACAAACAGCAAAGGGGAATTCTCATTTTTCATCGATACCATCCCGGTATATATGACAGTTAGCCACCTGGGCTATGAGCCCCAGCGAATCTGGCTTGACAACACCTCTGCATCTATCATGGTGATGCTGAAATTACAGGCGCAGATGTTGAAAGAAGTTGAAATTAAAGCGGAGAACGAACCGGAACTCTTTTTTAAGGACACCCAGTACTCGGTACTCGACTATACAGTGGATAGCAACAAGGTATACATGCTGATTTACAGGTTCAGACGGGCTGAATCGGAATTGCTTTGTTTGTCTGTCTCAGGAGATACCGCCTCCTCATCTGGCTCACTGCCATTCCGTCCCGATGAGCTGTTCCATGACTGCCTGGGCCATATTCACGTACTAAGTCACAGTACAGCATATCAGGTATTTCGAGACAGTTCGATCCTGCGACTGATCTATCCTACTGAAATCGAACGATTTAGAAAAACACTTTCCGATTGTGTCGCCTCTACCGCAGACTTGCTTTTCTTTCGTAAGAAAAGCAGGAATAAGTTGGGGGTGGAGTTTTATACGATCAATCGTCTGACCAGTCAACGGCAGCATCTGACGAATGCCAATGATGAAGAGAAAATGAAGATGCTGAGGAGAAATCCTTATGACAATACCCTGGTGATGATGGGTAGCATCCCTGATGGCCGTGAAGCTTTTCAGGAGTATTCGTGGGTGAAGAAGATTCTCTACAAACCCAACACTTCTACGCTGCACAAGATAGATGATATCCTTTGTGTTTTTAATACTGCCGATTATACACTCGAACTTTATACCCTTGGCGGCGAATTTACTTCCAAGCTCAAGATGCAGATGCAGGATACCCATGATGGTCGCTGGACCACCGAGATCTATATTGATGATATCGGGAAGAAGGCCTATACCTCATTTCTGAAAAACGGCAGGATGACACTCTACCGTATCGACCTGAACAACGGCGACCTGAAGCGCATTGCCAGTACCTCCCATTTGTATCCTCAAAAGGTGAAAGTGCACAACAACTTCCTCTTCTATCTTTACGACATCCCCGGAGAGGGAGACAACAAGCACATGTTTCGGCAAAAGCTTTAAAAGGTAGTGAAATGATGAGGTTTGTCGCGAGGAGCCGAAGCTGCAAGTGAAACGAAGCAGGAGCGATGTGGCAATGATGAGATGGTGAAAGATAGCGAGACCACGAGATCAATTACTTTATTTTAAGCAGTGAAGATATAACCTCCATTTCTTTCGTTTTTATTCTGCAAAAGTATTTGCCGGGTTTTATTTTAGACCCATCACTTGTTTTCCCGTTCCAGGTATTTTTCTGATCCCCTTTATTCAGCAGTGTATCTATTAATGTAATCACAAGTTTCCCATGCATATCTAAAATGGATAATTCTACATGACATGTTGATGGAAGTGAGAAGCAAATGGTTGTTTCCGTACTAAATGGATTCGGATAACACGTTAAACCAACTTGATCTTTGTCAGAAGCTTTCGATCCGGTACCTGAAGTAGTAATTAAGGAATTTTCCCACCATCTTAAATCATTCGTTGAATAATCTGCTCCTAAAATATCAAGATCTCCATCAGAATCAAGATCAATCGGGAAAATGGTAATCATGTCATAGGCTGTCTCACAAAAAATATCTTCCGTGAAGTTCTGTTGACCATCATTCTCGAAAACTGCAATGTACCCCCCAATCCATGCAATTGCCATTATGTCCAGGTCATCGTCATGATCAATATCCGCAATTCTTACCGAGATAGCTCCAACATAATTTGATTGTATGACATGTTCTGTAAAATTATTGTCGCCATCATTTTCGAACCAAACAACCTGATTTGCGCTAACTGAAGTTGCTGCAAGATCAATGTCTCCGTCCTGATCAATATCAGCGGCTTGTACTGAACTTGGTTCACCCCAATCTGAAATAAGAATAGTTTCTGAAAAATTCTCGTCTCCATCATTTTCGAACCAAATTACCTCTCCTGCTTTTGCTGTACCGATAATATCCATGTCCCCATCCTGATCAATATCAATGGAAGTTTGATAGCGTGGCCAATACCAGCTATTTTTAATATTATGTTCGATAAAATTTTGATTTCCATCATTTTCGAACCATGATACCATGTTTCCCGGCGACACTGTTGCTGCGAGGATATCTGTATCTCCGTCCCCATCAATATCCAAATCGGTACTGTCAAAATGATTACGCGCCATCACAAAAGTCGCACTTGTCCAGCCTTCCACAACAGTATGCTGCGTGAAATTCCCGATACCATCGTTTTCAAACCAGTAAATGGCATTGACCGAGTTGGAAGCAACCACAATATCGAAATCTTCATCGCTATCAATATGAGCCACATCGACCACATTTGCATGGGGGAAATTTGAAATAAGTTGATGTTGAATGAAATTTTGACTTCCATCATTTTCAAACCAGCAAACATATCCTCCATCAAAGCTGGAAGCAACAAAATCCTTATCGCTGTCTCCATCTAAATCTACGCCGGCAATTCCACATGCGTTATTATAATCACTTAATATGATATGCTCACTAAACAGATCACCGGACTGAGAAAATGCCGAACTTGTAAAGATGGTTATCTGGGCAATAAGTATAATTGTCATTAATAGACAATGAACCTTGTGTTGATAAGTTATTGTTTTCATGGTCAAGATTGTTGTTAATTACTAGAGCATTATGTGCAACAGTATAAATTCTTACGAATGTAAGTCACAAACCGGTCGGATTGCTTAATTGATATACAAAAAGCATAAATAAATAGATGAACCAATTATGTCGATTTGTCCTGCCTTTTTAACCTGTTAATATAGAATTACAGACAAATTTTCACGAAGTAGGACACGGGCTTGCCTGTGTTTATAACCAAATTCCATCCCCTGTGCTTAATGGTTATGAATGGATTGCAATAGGTGCCAGTCTCATCATGGCTGAAGTTAGAGATTGCCAACTCCTTGTATGTCTCGTATCCTGTATACAACCACAACTATCTTTTTGCGGAGGTCATCCAGTGGCAAATCCACAGCAAACTGGAGAAACGATTGGGACCCGACTACCTGTTTAATCCCGGGACAGCTGCTCTGATGAAAGAGTATTTCTACAAAGATGGCGAATATTACCACTGGCAGGAAAAACCCGAACGGTTTACTGGGAAAGGGCTAAATATTGAGGAGTACTTCGAGTGGTGCAGTGGTGCAGTGGTGCCATAGTGCAGTGGTAAAATGGTGAAATCAGGGTCTCGGTAACAGGGTCGAGGGTCGAAGCAGGTAATGGCTAATCTACAAGCTTCACTTCTTTCCTCATCTCCCTTGTAGCCGGGATGATCATCTCGCGGACGCCGGATGTTTTGGTCTGGGATTTTGCCACTCCTTCCGAGGCTATTTTCACCAGAACTCCCTCTTTGTAGTCGAAGTAGACCTTGTCGGTTCCTGTGAATTCACCTGCTGTCTCCGTAATTACCCCTTGCGTGTTTCCTTTCCCGGAGATGGTTCCGGTGATAGAAATGATGATCCTGGCGCACTCACGGTTCCCAATTGTTTCATAACCTTCCAGCGTGGCTATATTACTGGCATAGATGCCCAACCAGTTGCTTCCCGACTCCTCCATGATCGTATCCTGGAAACTCCATGAAGCACCCGGTTGAATGGGACCATCAGACAGGTTTGGGAAGAGTCCCTGGAATTCCGTCCCCAGGTTCCGGGTTTCAGGCCCGATCGCATATGTAATCTCTTTTACTCCGATGTAATCTGACTCTTCCCCCCGGGCCGACAGTTTCATCTCCAGGCTTTTCCCAATGACATTCTGCATGTCTGGCGTTATCTCATTCACGGGAGATTTGATATTAAGTGACATGGTGTCGATTGTGACCTTTAACGAGAGCGGATCAGGATCAGGCGAAACATTGGTAAACGTATACTCCTGGTAGCTCTTCAGGGTTACTTCAAGCTTTTGCTGATTGATCTCCATTGCCTGGGTAACGTCGGCTGTCACCTTATAGGTGTATGCTTTCCCTTCCGGCATCCGGTAGCTCAGGATCAATCCTTTTTTGGTATCGCCCCAGATGTTCTTTTTCGATACACATCCGGCGAGGATAAAGATGGCTGTCATTAAAATCCCAACCGGGATTAAGATTTTTTTTGTCTTCATGGTTTTTACTTTTAAAAATGGCATGATGATTCCGCGTTCTATTTGATTAGGTTTCATTTTGTACTTCTATTACTCCGAATTCGATCAGGACATCAACGATATCCAGCACCTCTGACAGGTTTGATGGATCGACCTCAGCTTTTTCCATGATCTCCCGGATGGATAAGAAATCCGCACTGGGGAAGGGGAGGTGAAAGAGGAACTGTCCCTGTGGGATTGTCATGTTGATCCGTCGTTCTGTCCGTTCCCGCCCCTGTCCGATCCAGATCACCACATTGCTGATGTACTGGTTGTTTCGTGAAGTCGTAAATCGCACTCCGGCATTTTTGCGTTCCCGGATCCGGAATGCTGTCCGGTCGTCAGAGCTGGCTTTTGGGAAGAGAGGCGCCAGGTCGATATCCATGGAGATATTCTTTGTCTTCAGTTTATACCTGTAATACGGACGTTTTTTTTCATAGACTTCCTCTTTCTCCAGGAAGCCCAATTCGCTCATAGCCTCCAGGAAGTCCTGCGCTGTTTTGATGTGCAATTCGAGGCGTGAGGCGGCTTCCGAAGCAGAGATACTGTTATAGGTAGCCAGCAGCCGGAACAGATCTTCGGCGTAGTCTTTCGAGATAAAGGAACCCAGTATGGCGGCTTGATTGAAATCCATATTGATCAATTTCTCAATGCAGTAATGCAACAATGCACCAATGAAGGGATATGGTTTGTTACATCCACTGACTTAATTTCAATTCATTCAGCTGATAGACAATCCGTTCTGGCTCATCTTTCTTATAGTATTCCATGAAGCTGATGAATAGTTGGCCAAGATTACTACAAAGCTGGTCGAACGATAGCTCCTCCTTATATGCCAGGTAGTCTCTTTTCGACATGCTTACCGTGATGTTCCCGTGAAAGTCGAATCCTATCCAGGTGCGACCCTTCCTGAAGCTATCCGGACTGAATGTAAAGAGGTATTCATCTCCCATCCTTATGGGAACAAACACAACGCGATCATCCTCCAGGTAGGGGAGGGCAATGAGATTTCGGCGGATAAATTCTGCAAATCCCAGCAATTCATCTTTGGTATAGGTTGTCTTCCCTGCCGGTCGTGGTCTATCTGTGAAGCCGTCAGATACCAGCTCGGTGGATCGTGCAGCCAATTCAAAAATCTCCCGCCCTTTGAATTTATTTTTTCGTTTACCAACTACCAGTATGATCATCCAGACACCAATAACAATACCACAGAAGTAAAGAAACCAGGCCATTTTTGGATCCGGGAAGGGGATGAATCCTTTTGGCACCGTGGCAAAATAGAATGCAAACAGGAGTTGCATGAGGCTCCCGGCCAGAAAGCTGTTGTTGTGTGTACGCAGAAAAAGCATGAAAGAGAAGATGGAAAATAGTCCAAAACCAAGGAACATGACCAGTAATCCTGCGCTGATATCGATAAAGATGGTAGCAAAGGCGAAAAATGTGATCATAATGAGTGCCGGAATGATTGGAACAAACTTCGTATTGGATCTTAATTTGTTAGGATAATACATGGCGCTTTATTTTTATTCAGATGATTCCTTCTTCTGATTTCCGGTTTCATACTCCAGGATTTCAACCGCCTGTGGATGAAACGAGGTTGACTCTCCCAGACGGATATGGCCGGAATCGATGTTTCTTCATGATACCACTGCTTTCATTATGATTGCTATTCTCCTGATTGAAGTTGTTCCAGCATCTTTGCAGCATTCTCGTTTTCGGGATTCAACTCCAACGATTTGCGGTAGTTTTCGATCGCAAGTTCGTCGTCGCCGTTTTTCATGTAAGCCTCACCCAGACTGTCATAAGCATTGAAGGAGTCGGGATGCTCGCTGGCATTCAGCTTAAAGACCTCAATGGCTTCCGTGAATTTATCATTACCCAGAAACCGGTATCCCACACTATTCATCAAGCCCTCTTTAAAAATGTACTCTCCCCGGTTCTCAGCTTTCAGCTCTTCATATTTCTGCAATCCTGCTTCGATCCCCTTCTCTTCAATAACCTTCTCCATGATAGAAGCTGCAGGTTCACCACTATTGAAAATAAAGGTGATAGATACGACCATTCGGGTCACAATCCCTTCCTCATTCTTTTCAAACACTATGGCGTATTTCCCATCATCGGATTTCCAGTCATCGCCATCTTCCTTCAGCAGGATAAGTTTATCAGTTCTCCCAATCAGATCGGGGATTGCCAGATTCCCATCTTTGTAGGAGACATTGAGGGTTATCTGCGCCTGGGGAAGATCGTAGATGCCGATTAATGGAAGAAGCGACTCCGGCACGCCGGAAGGAATTGTATCGAAATCACCTTTTCTGGGAATGGGGACCATCTGGGTGACAAGCAGTTTCTCTACCTTGCCGACAGTGTTTTTCGGAAACCGGAAATAGAGCTGGCGGGTAATTTGCGGATACCAGAATCCATTTTCGTCCGGATCGTTGAGCGCCAGCGTCATCTGTCCGGGTATTTCAACTGCGACGTTGTTGTCCTGATAAACTACAGTAAAGATTCTGTTCCTGGTCAGGTCGGTATATTTTCCGGTATAGGGCTGATACTCTGTCGGGATATTGTTAACTGTTGAATCTAATGTCCCCCCGGCCATTTTGTACTCAACGATTTCCATCTCTTTGGGATTAAAGGTAGATCCAATACCCAGGCGAATATGACCTGCATCGATGAAGTCGATCTCAAATGCGGTAGCGTCAACGGGTATCCATCCTGCATCTCCCATCCACACTTCTGTCCAGGCGTGCTGTCCGAAGCTTCCACCGTACAGAGAGGAGTACATGCATCCGACGGCTAATCTTGCAGGAATTCCTACTGCACGGCAAAAAGCTGCCAATAACCTGGAGTGTGAGCCGCACTCTCCCTCCCGGGTGTTGTAGGTGTTGATTGCAGAAGTGCCTCCGGGCACAGCTCCTTCAATCTCTTCGGCTACCCATTTGCTGAGACGTTTGGCTGCTTCCCAGGAATCTGACGACCCTTCAGTAATTTCAGTTGCTTTCTTTACCAGCACCGGATCATCTGACTCAATCATGTTCTCCGGTACCAGAAACTCCTTAAGGTCAGGATCGCCTGAAAAGTCAGGAGGAAAGGGAGGTGCGTTGGTCCCGTCATACTTTGTGGCTGTCATTTCAAAAACCCCTTCAATCAGGTTGTCGGTGACTGTCCCTGTAAATGTCTGTCCCAGGTGACTCAGGCTCTCCGCTGTGATTTCTTCCCCCTGTGATTCAATTTTTCCTTTCACTTTCATGTACTCGATGCCGTGGATATTTGAGATTTTGGTATTTACTTTGGCAAAGAGGATGTCATCCATGTTCACTGTTGTAATGCGTTTAACAACGGATGGATCGCTAATAAAGATCTTCCGGTTTGTGAACATGGTCTGTACATTGAGACCGGTTGCGATATCGTACCATTGTTTTGCTTTAACACCCAAACCAGGAGTTATCTCCTCAAGAAGCAGGCATTGGTAGGTAGTGCCGGCAAGTACCAGCTGATCTTCACCAATCCGGGTATAGGTTTTCTCCTGGATCTCTCCCCGGGCCGGATCGTAGAAACTGTAGGTTTTCTCTGTGGCGTTCCCCTTAATAAAATCCTTAACAATATGGATTGTAGTAAGCGGATTTTCCATGATGAGATCTTTTGCGCCGGGGATTTTTTTCGTCTCTTTTGCTGATACTGACTCAAAGTAGATGGTGTCGTGGAGAACTTCAGAAGTAAAGTCCATTTTTGTACCACCGGTCTCCACCGTTGTGGTGTTATAAAAGAACTGTTCAGATGCCGGATCCGAAAGATAGAAATATGTAATTTTCAGGTCCATACCTCCACCCAGTACAGAGAGTTTAAGGGAAACAATACCTTCTAGCTTGTCGATCGTTTTTCCATCTTGTTCTTCCGGAACTGATGTCACCTTTGCATATCCGCAGAGGACATCATTAATCTCCACACCATAATAGATTGTTTTCTCCCCCGATTTAACGGTTTGTTCCTGTTGTCCACTTGCACATTTAGGAAGGATGAAAGCAAGCAGTACAAAGCAGATAAATACGTGTAAAGTTTTCATTGGTCTCTTTTTTAGCGTTCTATTTTATGTTTCCTCATCTTAGATCTTCTCTACAACCAGTAAAAAATCAATTTTCCTGGTTACGCCATAGATCTGGGCTAAGGTTGTTTTGGCCACGTTTGGAATGATGGAGATTACCTCTCCTTTCAGGCTGTTCAGAAACCGTTCCAACATTTGTTGGTCCTGATACATATTGATGTCTAACCGGTGTACTTTGTAATTCATGTGTTTGTTATTTGGTTGTTGATTTCTTAAGTATTGATATTTAGTTGAAATTTGGTGCTTGGACATTGTGATTTTCCAGTTATCTGGCTGTTTTCAGTTCGGTGGTGATCCGTCCTTCCAGTCCTTCTTTATAATATTCCATAAACCGTTTGATTACTTCGCCGAGAGAATGGCAAAGCTGGTTGAAGTTGTATGTTTTGCGATATTGACGGTAATCAACTTTCGAGATAAAAATGGTCATGGTTCCTGTGTCATGGATGGCAATATGACTCACATCACGTGGATTAACAACGGTAAGGAGACTTCGGTTCAGAGAAAAAGTCAGGAAAACTGTGTTATCCTCGTGAAATACCCTGGTTACATACTTCCCTTCCAGGAATCTGGAGAATCCCAGTAACTCTTCCTTTGATGCGTTGATCCCTCCGGCAGAGAATGGACGGTCGGTAAAGCCATCAACCGTTTCAACAATCTGCTCTGCAGCCAGTTTGAGCAGTCTCCGTGAATTAATTTCGTAACGCTCCTGGCCGTAGAGTGTTGACCAGTTGAGGATAACGAAGAGTGCAAGGACAAAAAGGGTGATAAAATAGCTGGCTTTGGTGAAGAAATAGTCGGAGGTGATCATTACCGGACCCTGTACGCACAAAAAACCTACCAGGATGCCAATTACCAGGTAAATCCAGAGGCGGTATTTGGACCACTGGAAGATACCTATGCCGAAGAAGAAGGCACCGCATATATAATAGGTAAGAAAGGGCATCTGGTTGATATCCATTCCATCCTGGATCAGCCACGAGCGGATACCCCATTCGGCGATGGCAATGATGTAGCAGCAGATCATGGCTATGGGGTAGAAGAGTCCGACTGACATTCTTAACTTTGATCGATTACTCATGATATTCAACTTTTTATATACTTCATAAAAAATGAAGTTTACAAATATATAACTATTGAATCACCAAAGTCAAGCGATTTCGATAAAAAGGTTAAAAGAATCGACGAA
>Ga0265595_1000333_pt1 | contig 44205 bp, 53 predicted proteins | sample saktaG_15_FD_190148 | JGI IMG/M metagenome (GOLD analysis project Ga0265595, IMG submission 190148) | Saline water microbial communities from Sakinaw Lake, British Columbia, Canada - sak_2013_06_06_50m | ecosystem: Environmental > Aquatic > Non-marine Saline and Alkaline > Saline ...
GCCCTAGATGTGGGTTGGTCATGGATAGAGATCTGAATGCTTCAAAGAATATCCTTCGACTGGGATTACAGTCCTTGGTTGGGATACAACCTAGATGCCCCCGAATTCATTCGGGGGAGTAGTCACGCATACGTTCTGCTCGAAAGGGAGATCGAATGCCGCCTGAGGGAGGCGGACTGGGGATATGGATGAAGATCGGAGGACAAACTTAAATAGCCTAAGGCTTGAATTGACCCTGAAGTACTTATATAATGGCCCATCCAAGCTAGGGCCGTCACCATTATAGGAGATCTCGAATTGCCGAAGCCGGAAGTTAATATTGGCATGGTGGGCCATGTCGATCATGGAAAGACGACGCTTGTCAGGGCGTTATCGGGGGTCTGGACAGATCAGCATAGCGAGGAGCTCAAGCGAGGGATATCGATCAGGCTAGGCTACGCCGATGCCACCTTCAGGAAGTGTCCCAACTGTCAGGAGCCTGACTGCTATACGGTCGACCAGTTGTGTTCGCAATGTGGCGCGGAGACCGATGTTTTGCGGACTGTATCATTCGTGGACTCTCCGGGCCACGAGACGCTGATGGCAACGATGCTATGCGGAGCTGCCATCATGGACGGGGCGGTGCTTGTGATCTCAGCAAACGAGCCATGTCCCCAGCCTCAGACCAAGGAGCACCTGATGGCCCTGAACATCGTAGGGATTAAGAAGATTGTGATCGTCCAGAACAAGATCGACCTCATATCCCGAGAGCAGGTTGTCGAGCACTACAATCAGATAAAGAGCTTCGTCAAGGGGACGGTAGCCGAGAACGCTCCAATCATCCCCATCTCCGCCCAGCAGAACATCAACATCGATATGGTGATCAAGGCCATCGAGGAGGTAATCCCAACGCCGGAGAGGGATGTGGAGAAGCCCGCACTGCTCCAGATCGCCAGGTCCTTCGATGTCAATCGTCCAGGGGCAACGCCGGAGAAGCTCATGGGCGGCGTCGTTGGCGGATCGCTCATCCAAGGCCTCCTGAAACCGGGGGAGCTAGTCGAGATCTGCCCCGGGCGGCTGGTGGAGGCCGAGGGCCGCAAGCAGTGGATATCGATACAGACCAAGACAACCCGCCTCCAGGCCGGAGGGGAGGCCCAAGAGGAGGTCGTCCCAGGAGGTCTGATCGGGGTCGGAACCCAGCTCGACCCCACCATGACCAAGAGCGATACGCTTGTCGGACAGGTGCTTGGAGAGCCCGGAAAGCTCCCCCCCGTCTGGGATGCATTCCTCATGAAGATGCAGCTTCTCGAGCGGGTGGTTGGCGTGAGCGACGAATCCCTCGTCGAGCCCATCCATACGAGCGAGCCATTGATGCTCAATGTCGGAACGGCGACGACCGTCGGAGTCGTCTCAAGCGCAAGGGATGGTGGCCTGGTCCAGGTCCAGCTCAAGAGGCCTGTCTGCGCCGATGTGGGTGACAGGGTTGCAGTAAGCCGGCGGATCGGCGCCAGGTGGAGGCTCATCGGCGTTGGGACTATACAAGAATGAAGAGGCGGGACCGATCTCGAATGGATATCCCTCGGAGAAAAGGCGGTGGCTGAAGTTTGAAGGTGCTCCTCGACACAAACGCCCTCATGGTCCCGGAGCAGTTCGGGGTGGATATATTCTCCGAGCTAGAGCGGCATGGTTATCTGGAGTTCCTGGTGCCTCGGGCGGTTGCAGAGGAGTTGGAGGCGGTCTCAAGGAATGCCAAGAGGGGCAGGGATAAGGTCGCAGCGAAAGTTGCCCTTGGCCTGATCAAAGGTTGTCAGATGGTGGAGGGGAGGGGGGACGCCGATTCCGTCCTTCTGGAGCTCGCCTTGGATCAAGGGGCGGCGGTCTTTACGAACGATAAGCTGCTTAAGAAAAGGTTATTAAGTAGAGGCATCACCGTGGTATACTTGCGCCAGTGCCGGTATCTTGATATCGCTATGCGGAAGGAGTTCTGAATGTACAAGAGGATGAAGCTGGGGGCAGTTGTCAGGATCCCCCCGGATCAGATGGGTGCACCCTTGCCGGAGGCGGTGGAGCTGGCCCTTCGTAATAAGTATGAGGCCAGGGTTGACAAGACCCTCGGGGCAATGGTTGCCATATTGGGGGTGGAGCATGTCGGCGAAGGCAGGATCCTGGCCGGCGACGGCGCCATATATTACGATGTGATCTTTCATGCGATCGTCTACAAGCCGGAGATGCAAGAGATCATCGAGGGAGAGGTTGTGGAGATCGTGAAGTTCGGGGCTTTTCTGAGCGTTGGGCCCTTCGACGGCCTCCTTCACGTCAGCCAGATAACCAACGAGTACATATCCTACGATGAGAAGAACGCGCGGCTGGTGAGCAAGGAGTCCAATAAGTCGCTCGTGGAAGGGGACAAGGTTCGGGCAAGGATCATAGCCGTCAGCCTGAACGAGAAGGATCCCCGCGACAGCAAGATAGGCCTTACCATGAGACAGACTGGTCTAGGAAAGCTCGAGTGGCTGGAAGGAGCTCGGAAGATTGAGCATGGGGAGGTCAAATGACGGAGAACGCCTGCCGGGAATGCCACAGGATCGTGGAAGGCCTGATATGCCCCATATGCGGCTCATCTGCCCTGAGCAAGGACTGGTCGGGATATGTGGTGGTGCTCGATCCCAAGGGCTCCACCGTCGCGAACAAGCTAGGCATAACCCTTCCCGGCAGGTACGCCTTGAAGGTGCGATAGCTTGAGATCCCTGAAGCTGCCCGACGATCTCAGGGAGGAGCTGAAGCGCCCCCTCGGAGAGCTCTATCGGGGAGACGGCCTGGAATGCATCGAGGCGATGGCCCAAAAATTGAGAAGGGCAACGAAGGTGCTCGCGGTAGGGGATATAACCGCCTACTACCTGCTAGAGGGCGGAATTGAGCCGGACCTTATCATCGTGGATCACAGGACGAAGAGGAAGCCCGCTCCCGATCACGTGAGGGATGGCATTAGCCAGCCATCCTATCGAACGCTGGAGGTCGATAACCCTCCGGCAACCCTCAGCAATGAGCTGATCGAGATGATACGGGTGGCTTTGTTGGGGGACGAGAGGCTTAAGATTGTTGTGAACGGGGAGGAGGATCTAGCGACTCTCCCTGTGATACTTCACGCTCCGCTGGGATCGGCCGTGGTTTATGGTCAGCCAGGGGAGGGGAGCGTTCTCGTCTCCGTGACGATTGAGAAGAAGGATTACATCAAAGAGCTTATGGATAGGATGATTGCGGAGGAATGATCATGGAGATTAGTATCATCGAGGAGAAGGTGAACCCCATGCTGAAGCGTCGAGAGATCCGCTTCAGGATCGATCACGATACGGCCACACCTTCCCGAAAGAGCGTAGTCGAGAGGATCGCTGCCACCATGAACTCCAATATGGGGCTTGTGGTTGTCGATAGCTTGAAGACCGAGTTTGGCAAACGCGAGACCATCGGCTATGCCAAGATCTACGAGACCGAGGAGAGGAAGAAGGAAGTGGAGAATCCACACATAGTGGCCAGGAACGATTTCACGGTCAAGGCTGAAGTGGAGGGCTAAGGATGGCCATTCACACTTACTATCAGATCAGCGGCGATGCCATCAAGGGCAGAAAGCCGGTCTGTCCTCGCTGCGGAAACGGCATCTTCCTGGCAGAGCACGCCAATCGGCTCAGCTGCGGCAGATGCGGTTATACTGAGTTCAAGAAGTAGATCCCTCGCCCCCCCCCCTCGCAGGGTAGTTATTTAAGATGTGAGGTCCCACGATCCCTCGGTGTAGTTAGTGGCAGAAATATCCAGTGGGTTAATTGCCCTGGTTGTGGTGCTCGTCATCCTCAGCCAGGCTGTCAAGATCGTGCGGGAGTACGAGAGGGTAGTGATCCTCCGCCTGGGCCGCTTCAGCGGAGTGAAGGGGCCGGGCCTGTTTTTAATCGTGCCAATAGTGGATCAGGTTATCCTCCTCGATATGAGGGTGGTCACAATCGACGTTCAGAAGCAAGTGGTGATCACCAAGGACAACGTGACCGTAGACGTGGACGCGGTCATGTACTACAGGGTAGTCGACCCAGCGAGGGCCATCATACAGGTGGAGAACTTCAGAATGGCTACAAGCCTCCTTGCCCAGACGACCCTCAGGGATGTGCTGGGGCAGATAGAACTCGACGATCTCCTCGCCAATAGGGAAGAGCTGAACATCAAACTACAGGATATACTCGACAAGCATACCGATCCCTGGGGGATCAAGGTCACAGCGGTCACGCTTAGGGACGTGAACCTCCCCGAGTCGATGCTTCGAGCAATCGCCAAGCAGGCCGAGGCCGAGAGGGAGAAGCGGTCCCGCGTGATACTGGCGGACGGCGAGCTCCAGGCATCGATAAAAATGGTGGAGGCAGCGAAGCTCTACGGCGAGGCACCTGTCGCGATCAAGCTGAGGGAGCTGCAGACGCTCGCCGAGATCGCCCGTGAGAAGAACTTGATCGTTGTCACGCCTATTGGCTCGGATGTCGGAAACATTGCTGGGCTCACTCAGGCTTTCGAGAAGAAGGGAGGTATCTCATAATCGTAAGGACTCTCATCTGGATAGCACTGCTATCTCTGCTGCTCTCGGCCTCGGGGGCGGGAGAGGAGACGGTGCTAGCAATCGACCTGGACGATGCCATAACTCCATCGAGCGACGACCTATTGCGGCAGGCGATAGAGGAGGCCGATGATCGGGGCTGCCAAGCCCTCCTCGTCATACTGGACACCCCCGGCGGCGGCCTCCAAGAGACGATGGAGATCCTCCGATTGATCGAGGAGACGGAGCTTCCGGTTATCGCTTACGTCTATCCTCAGGGCTCGACCGCATGGTCTGCGGGGACGATGATCCTCATCAGCTCCGACCTTGCGGCAATGGCACCCCATACCATCATCGGATCGGCACAGCCGGTCCGCCTCTCGCCAACAGGGGGGACGGAGCCGATCAATGACACGAAGACCACAAACGCGATAGTGGCCTTGATCGAGGAGAAGGCGAGAAGGCATGGGAGAAACGCAACTGCTGCGAGGGAGTTCGTCCTATCCAACCTCAACCTGAACGCCGAAGAGGCCCTCTCCTTTGGCGTGATAGAACAAGTCAGCCCCGATCCCGAGGCCTTGCTCGCCGCAATAGACGGCCTCACGGTGAAGAACCGCACCCTCGATACCGCGGGAGCAAAGATCGTCTACTTCGAGCCTCCCATCAGGCTCTGGCTTCTCCAGCTCCTCTCAGACCCAATGATCTCAGGCCTCTTGATGCTGATCGGCCTGTATGCTCTGATATTTGGGATCTCGAATCCGGGGATAGGCGCCGAGGTATTCGGCCTTCTCTGCCTGGCGCTCGGCCTGATCGGGACCGGGTTTGACGTGAACATAGGCGCCGTATTCCTGATCCTTCTCGGGATGGGGCTGATCGTGGCAGAGCTTCACAGCCATAGCTTCGGCCTCCTGGGGCTTGCTGGCCTGATCTGCATTGTTGCGGGAAGCATCCTATTTGCGCCTGTGGGCTACCCCCAGTGGTATTATCCAGGGTCCTACCAGAGGTCGATGGCGGTGACGTTCGTCGTGCCATCGCTGATCATGGGGATATTCTTTGCTCTCGCCATATACAAGGTTGCCCAGGCGAGGCTCAGGAAGCCATTTGACGCGGGACCTGCAGGGGAGGAGGCAGAGGCCCTCGACCGGATCGATCCGAGAGGGCACGTCCTCTACAACGGCGAGTACTGGGCAGCGGAGGCGGTGGAGATCGTGGAGGCTGGGGAGAGGGTGGTGATCGTTGCAAAGGAGGGCTCGCTCTTGAAGGTGAGAAAGAGGTAGGACGATCCATTCGAGACGGTCGCATCAGGGGGGCTGTTAAGCCCTGTTCTTTTCTTGAATCGCCGTTTTGATTCCGCCTTCAATCGTCGAAGAAATCGAGGATCGAAGGCATCAGCTCCCCTTTCTCCACGAGCCTACTTGCCACGCAGCGAAACTTGTTGTAGTTCTCGACATCCCTCTTCGTTACGTAGTCGGGCCTCATCCCCATCTGGAGCAGGAATGTTACGTCGCGAAGCGCCTTTCCGTACTGATTGATCCGCTCGATCTCCTCATCTATCGCTCCGTCCCTCTTCCTGTGGGCGAGGTGGTCGAGAGAGGCATATCCCTCCTTCAATATGCTCGTCAGGACCTCGTGATAGGGCAAATCCTCTATCGCCTCTATGAACTCATCGAGATCGCACTTCTCTGATATCATCCGCCTGCAATCAGCCCTCATGGATTTAGGCCCTTCGCCCTCAAGGGAAGGAGAGGACGGGCAAGGGGAGGCAAGGCAGCTAGGCGCTACACAAATCCCCTCGTCCAACCCGAAAGTGAGTTAACCCCCAAGGCAGAAAGCGCGAGCTTGAATGCCCTCAGATCCCGCCTCCGACTGGGAGGAGTTCATAAGATCGCGCTACTGGGACGACCTCCTCGAGCTTGCAGGGTCCTACCCCGGAGAGCGAAGCCTCAAGATCCGCTTTCCCGACCTCGACCGTTACGACCCCGAGTTCGCAGACTCCCTCCTGGAGGAGCCCGATAAACTCCTCGAAGCCGCAAGGGAGGCCCTTCTCGAGATCGACCTCCCATTCGACGTGAGGCTCGACCATGCCCATGTGCGAATAGTGCAGCTTCCGGTCCATTACAAGACGCGAGAGCTCAGAAGCGATCACATCGGCCGATTGATCGCAATCGAGGGGCTCGTCAGAACTGCAACCGAGGTTAGGCCCAAGATCACCCACGCGGCCTTCGAGTGCCTTCGATGCGGCTACACCTTCTACAAGGAGCAGACGGGGACCAAGTTCGAGGAGGGAAACATACGCTGCCAGAACGAGGCCTGCGACCGCGGGGGCCCCTTCAAGCTCGATATCGCAAAGTCAAGGTTCGTCGACGCTCAGAAGGTGCGAGTCCAGGAGTCTCCCGAGGAGCTTCGAGGAGGCGAGCAGCCACAGACCCTCGATGTCGAGCTCGAGGACGACCTCTCGGGCAAGATCTTTCCCGGGGACAGGGTGATCATCAACGGAATCCTCAAGTCCTATCAGCGCTCCTCACCCCAGGCGGGAAAGAGCAACTACTTCGACCTCTTCTTAAAGGGCGTCTCAATAGAGATGATGGAACAGGAGTTCGAGGAGATCGAGATCTCCCCAGAGGACGAGCAGATGATATTGGAGATGTCGCGCGATCCAAGCATATACGAGCGGATCCGCCGGTCGATCGCCCCATCCATCTACGGCTACGAGGACGTGAAGGAAGCCCTTGCCATGCAGCTAGTATCCGGCTTCTCGAAGAGCCTCCCGGACGGTGCAAGGATCAGGGGCGACATCCACATACTGCTCGTGGGCGATCCGGGAATCGCAAAGAGCCAGCTCTTGCGCTACATGACCAAGATCTCCCCGCGGGGAATATACACATCCGGAAAGAGCTCGACGTCTGCAGGCCTCACCGCAACAGCTGTCAAGGACGAGCTCGGCGACGGCAGATGGACGATCGAAGCAGGCGCTCTCGTGCTCGCAGATAAGGGCATAGCTGCGATCGACGAGATGGACAAGATGGATAATCAGGACAAGAGCTCTCTGCACGAGGCGATGGAGCAGCAGACGATCAGCGTAGCCAAAGCAGGCGTGATGGCAACCCTCAAGTCCCGCTGCTCCCTGCTTGCCGCGGCCAATCCCAAGCAGGGCCGATTCGATAAGTACGAGCCGATCGCCCCTCAGATCAACCTCACTCCAGCCCTCATGTCCCGTTTCGATCTGATCTTCGTCCTAACCGACGATCCGGACACCGTCCAAGACTCAAAGATCGCAGAACATATACTGCGTGCGAACTTCGCAGGCGAGCTTGCAACTCAGATCTCCCGCAATCCTGCGATCACCATCGAGGACGTCAATAGGGCGATGGAAGTGATAAGGCCCGATATTGAGCCCGAGCTCTTGAGGAAGTACGTGGCCTATGCCAAAAAGAACGTCTTTCCCATCCTATCCCCCGAGGTCAGGGAGCGGCTCAAGATCTATTACGTGGATCTCAGATCGCAGGGCCAGGACACTAACAAGCCGGTTCCCGTCACTGCAAGGCAGCTTGAGGCCTTGGTTAGGCTGAGTGAGGCGAGCGCCCGGCTTCGAATGTGCAACGATGTCGAGATGGCCGACGCCGAGAGGGCGATCAACATTTTCTACTCCTGTCTGAAGAAGGTCGGGGTGGACCCTGAGACCGGCTTTTTGGATGCGGATATCATAGCGACTGGCGTTAGCAAGAGCACAAGGGATAAGACCAAGGTAATTCTGGATATCATCAAGGAGATTGGCCGAGAACAGCAGGGATCTGCCCCGATGGACCTGGTGCTGGATCAGGCCGAGGCCTCGGGGATAGATCGAAAGAGGGCAGAGGATATCATAGCCAACTTCAAGAGGGACGGGAGCATCATAGAGCCCAAGTACGGCATGCTGAGAGTAGTGGAGTTCTGAGGAGATGGATATTGAGCCAAGAGAGATCGAGCCTGGATAGCACGAACCTGGATAGAACGAGCCGGGGTGACCCCGTAATGTGCCTGAAGACCTACCGCACCGGAAGGGATCTGATGGTCGCCGTCTGCGATAGCGATCTTCTTGGAAGGTCGTTCCAGGAGGGCCCCTTCCAGATAGAGGTCTATCCCGAGTTCTATGGGCGAGAGCCCGCCACCCATGACGAGGTCGAAAAGGCCCTCGATCGCGCAACCATCGCCAACCTCGTAGGCGAGAATTCGGTAGGCTGCGCCATAAGAATGCAGTGCGTGGCTGAGGAGAACGTGCTATTCATTGGAGGAGTTCCTTGCGCCCAGATGATTCGAGTGTGAGGACCTCCATCTGTCCACGATGCGGTCTGCCGTCTGCCGAGGGCCTCTGCCCGAAATGCCTTCTCGCCTCGACCACGCTCCTGAGCTGCCCTCGAAAGGTGGAGATGGTCATCTGCGCGACATGCGGCTGCCAACTCGTCCAGGGGCGCTGGCAGATCGTCGAGATCCCCTTGGAGGAGCTGATATTCAGGGCCGTGAGAGGTTCCGTTGGGGTACACGTGGATCTTATGGATGCCCAAATCGACGTTTCGATAAGCCAACGCGGCTCCACGAGATATCTTGCCAGGGTCTCCGTTGAGGGACGCATCCTCGGGCTCGAGGCAAGTGGGGAATGCGAGATCGAGGTCAGGCTAAGAAGGGAGGCATGCGACCGCTGCAGCAAGATGGCTGGAAAGTACTTCGAGGCAGTCGTCCAGCTCAGGGGTAGCGACCGAAGCCCCACTCAGGAAGAGATCTCGACTGCGGAGAACGCGGCCCATCAGCTAGCCCAGTCCGAGTATCGCAGGGGGGATCGCCTCGCATTCATCCAGGAGATCAAGCCGACGAGGGGCGGCGTGGATATGGTCGTGGGCTCAAGCCAGCTTGGGCGGCAGATCGCATCCCTCCTCCATGAAACACTGGGGGGCAACCTTCGCGAGTCAAGCAAGCTCGTCGGGATGAAGGACGGCCGTGATATCTACCGCATAACGATTCTCGTGAGGCTGCCGAGGCTTAGGCAGGGGGACATCATCTCCATTAGAGGGAGGCTTATGGAGATGAAGCGTTACGATCGGCATAGAGCGATATTGGAGGATCTCCTCGATGGCGGGAGGCATTATATCCCAGCGGAGGAGGCAGACGTTGCGAGGGTCCTTGCGGTGCGCCAATCGGCCAAGAGGAGCGTAATCGTCGCCGCAGACGAGAGCGCTGTCGAGATCTTGGATCCCGAGAGCTTCCAGGCGGTCATCGCGCCGCGGCCAAAACATATCCATCTCAAGCCAGGCGACGAGGTGGATGTGATCCGGATTGGGGATGGGTTTGTACTATTGGGTTAATATTATAAACTACACTAGCTACGCATATCACCATCGTCTCCACCAAAAGATTATTAAACTAGTTTAGGCGAATTTCTAATGATAGAGCACCGTGTTTGAGCCCATCATGATCATCACGCCTGCATCCAGCAGGTAAAGAGCTGCGGCTGAAAGTCTCAGTAGAATATGCTCAAATGTGGTCAGTTCTATCAATGATCCATAAAGCTGATGCCTGGACACTGAAATAGTTGGATAAATGTGCACTTTCACGATCATATACGCCTCCCCGAGATGCCCTCAGATCTGGATGATCAAGGGGCGCGATAGTAGCTGAGCTTTTGGCGAGGCGATCCTGTCGACTGACTCGAAGAGGCTGCGTGCGAGTTTAGCTTGTCTTACTATTTTAATATAAGGGGTGTCATATATGCAAAATGTTGATACAACTAAATATGTGATTTATGCCGATATCGCCGCGGACGGGATAGTGGAGAGGCCCGACGTGGTGGGAGCGATCTTCGGCCAGACCGAAGGCCTTCTCGGAAGCGACCTGGATCTGAGGGATCTCCAGAAGACCGGCCGGCTTGGGAGGATAGACGTCCAAATTTCATCGAGCGGCGGAAAGTCGGCGGGAACGATCTCCATTCCATCGAGCTTCGACAAGGTGGAGACGGCCATTCTTGCCGCGGCGCTCGAGACGATCGACCGGGTAGGGCCTTGCATCGCCCGAATCGGCATATCCAAGATCGAGGATGTGAGGGCCTCGAAGAGGAAGTACGTCATCGAGCGAGCGAAGCGAATACTCGTGGAGATGTTCGACGAGAATATTCTCGAGACGGAGGAGATCACCGAGGAGATAAAGCAGTCGGTAAGGATCGAGGAGATAACCCACCTTGGCAAAGACAGCCTGCCCGCAGGCCCAAACGTCATGGAGTCGGACGCAATCCTCGTGGTGGAGGGACGAGCAGACGTCCTCAACCTGCTCAAGTATGGAATCAAGAATGCCGTTGCCGTCGGCGGAACCAACGTTCCCCCCACGATCGCCGATCTCTGCTCGAAGAAGGTCGTAACCGCCTTCACCGACGGAGATCGAGGCGGTGAGCTGATCATAAAGGAGCTCCTCCAGGTAGCGGACATCGACTACGTCGCCCGCGCTCCCGAGGGCAAGTGCGTGGAAGAGCTCACCCAGAAGGAGATCGTAAGGGCTCTCCGGCAGAAGATCCCAGTCGAGCAGGTGCTCGACCTCTACAAGATCAAGAGCCAGCCCAGGCGCCGCCGAGAGGTGGCAACGAAGAGGAAGAGCCTCATCAGGGAGAAGCCGATCGCCATAAGGCAGGTCTCACCAAGGGTCGAGGGCCAGGTCCCCAGGATGGCCACGAGGGAGCTGCCCCCCCGCGAGCTGGTATCGCGAGAGGTCATGTCCCGGGACCGAGATGAAGAGCCCGAGCAGGAGCCCGAACCCATCATGGAGGAGCAGGCCAAGGAGGAGTGGTACAAGCAGCACGTCCAGGAGCTGAGCGGCACGCTTACGGCCCGGCTCTTCGACCGCAACCAGAACCCCATGAAGGACATCGCCGTAAGGGACCTTGCAATGGAGCTCAAAGAGGCCAACGGCGAGATCTCCGGAGTGATCTTCGATGGCGTAGTCACACAGAGGATACTCGACATCGCAGCCGAGAAGGGGCTCGAGTACCTGATCGGCGCGAAGATGGGAAACATCGCAAAGAGCCCTGTAAGCGTGAGGGTCCTGACCAAGGAGGACTAGGGTCTTCCTCTCATTTTTCCGCGAATTCCGGAGTTATCCATGAAGGATATGGAGTTCAAGCAGTGCATAGTTGTACGGGACGACCTCAAGCTAAGCCCTGGAAAGCTCGCAGTCCAGGTTGCACATGCCGCAGTGATGGCCTTCGAGCAGGCGGGCCGGGAGGCCTCGACCGCCTGGAAGAAGGAGGGGCAGAAAAAGGTGGTGCTTCGAGGAGGGACGGTGGAAGACCTCTACCGTCTGAGGGTTGAGGCCGAGCGCATGGGAATTCCTGCGGCAATCGTCGTCGATGCGGGCCTCACCGAGATTCCCGCAGGCACAGTTACTGCTCTAGGCCTAGGGCCCGCTCACAAGAAGGAGATGGACAAGCTGACGGGGAAGCTTAGCCTTGTCTGAGATCAAGATGGTATCGAGATGATCGAGTCGCCTGATCCGTCTCTCGGAATGGAGTTCTACGCGACGGACTCCCCCGGGATAGGCGGCTCGATCCGGCGCCGGCCGGAGGACTTCGAGGTCAGGGAGATCTACGCAGACCAGGATTACGAGGGGGGAAGGTACCTCGTCCTGGAGGTCGAGAAGTCCGGATGGGATACACACCATCTGATCAGGGAGCTCTCACGGATGCTCCGGATAAGCCAAAAGCGGTTCTCCTGGGCTGGAACCAAGGACAAGCACGCCTTGACCACACAGAGAATCGCGATTGCAAACCTCGCCCCCGAGGCGCTCGCGAGGATTAACCTTCCCCGCATCGAGATCAAAGTCCTCGGAAGGACCAACCGGGCGGTCAACCTCGGAGACCTTCAGGGAAACCGATTCAGGATTAAAATCGCCGATCTCGCGCCAGATGCCGAGGAGAGGATCTCTCGAATAACGTCAGAGATCACTTCATTGGGGGGGCTTCCAAACTACTTCGGAATCCAACGCTTCGGCGATATCCGCCCCATAACCCACGAGGTGGGACGAGCCCTCGTCAACGGCGATCCGGAGCTTGCGGCGTTCATCTACCTCTCGAAGCCCTATTCCAGGGAGGTTGCGGGAACGAGGGAGGCGAGGGAGAGGCTCTGGGAGGGGCGCGATATCTCGCATGCCTTGAAGACCTATCCAACCCACCTTCACTATGAGCTTGCCATGCTCAACTATCTCGAGCAGCATCCAGGGGACTACGCGGGGTCTTTCAATGTTCTCGCACCAAACCTGAGAAGGCTCTTCGTGCATGCCTACCAGTCCTATATATTCAACCGGATCCTGAGCCTGAGAATGCGCCGGGGCCTGCCGCTCGATTCCGCCGTCTCCGGGGATGTCGTCTGCTTCGTAAAAGGCGGGACTCCGGATCCGGGGAGGCCCCAGAGGGTGACGGAGGAGACCATCGAGGCCGTAAACCGGCACACCCAGAGGGGGAGGGCCTTTGTGGCGCTTCCGCTATTCGGACATAGCACGGAGCTTGCCGAGGGCGCGCCCGGCGAGGTCGAGCGGGCGGTGATTGCGGCCGAAGGCGTCTCTCGCGAGGACTTCATTGTACCTGCGAACCCGGATCTCGGGTCTCCTGGGATACGGAGGGCTGCGATCATGCCGGTCAATGTCGCGCACCGGATGGAGGGCTCTGCCGCATGGCTGGAGTTCGCGCTTTCGCCCGGGAGCTATGCGACGATCGTCCTTCGCGAGTATATGAAGGAGGGGATGCGATGATCTCATGCGAGGGTGAAGGGGATCTGAGGCGGCGCAGCTCGATATAGCTGGCAGATTAAAGCAATTTTGGCACGCTATCCGCTTGGTACTTGTGATAAAACTATGGGTGGTCGCGTTTTAATAATATTTGATATTTTCATATTTCACCATTAGAATGCCACAACAAGAATTTAATTAAGTTTAAATGTTAAAAATTCAATCATTTAATAGAATGGAGGTTTCGCAATGAGGTTAGGGAAGACTTTGGCAGGGATGCTTATGCTATTTGCATGCACTGTATCCGTAGCCTGCGCCGGAAGTCCGCTTTCATCGGGCCTTGACATAATAGGGAGCAAGGCCGATATCATCGAGGTTGTATCGCCGGGCGGGGGGATGGGGGAGATCGATATCATAGGAAGCGATCTTGACGATATACGGATCATAACTCCAATGTTTGAGGGAATGGAGCTTGTCGGAAGCAGCGCCGGGAATATCACCATCTCACCATCAGCCCCAGAGGTTGTATGCCAGCCGCCCGATATCACCGTCATCTGCCAGGGATGCCCCCCTGCTGCTGGCTGGAGCGCACCATCGCCGCACTTGGGAGTCGACGCCTGGTATGGGCAGTACTGGTACGCTTCAAATCCTTATACGCCGAGGTGGCCGCAGATATAGGATTGGATCCCTAGCCCTGCCATCCGGGAACGAGGGGTGGCGGGGCCGAGGTCGGAAGACGAGCCCTATCCAAAGGACTGGATCGAGCAAGAGGCATGAATAACGGAGGAGTGATCAACAACGAAGAATTGTCCATCTCATAGATCAGGCTATAGCCATCAGTTGGCAATCCCGCCTCCGCCTTCATCTCCGCCATCTGCGCCCCTCTCTTTCTGCACGAATGCTCGCGCGCCCGGGCTCGCGCCGCCTCCCGCTATTCTGCTGTAGTCCGGAGCTTTCGGGCGAGGCTGCTGCAGGAGGGCAGGCGCGCGGGGGTGGGGCCGAGGGCGTCTCCTCCGAAGGCTTCGTCGTCCCTGCAAACCCTGATCATCTGGAATCCGCAGGGCTGCGCTTCACCTGTCGATGTTGCGCACTGGATGACAGGCTCCTCCACATTCCCATGCCCCTCTGATGGCTATTTTAAGTCAATCACCTTGAGCCAGTTATCCATAAGCTGCGCTCTCTTCTTTGAGGTGATCCCTTAGCTTATTCAAGATCCTCATCAAGCGCTCTGAAGAGATCTCCCCAATCACTCCTTCTAAAACGCTTTCTTCAACCGTTGCAAGCTTGCCAATCCTGATTATCGACGGCGCTTTCAATCCCGAACTGATAAAATCGTCATCTGAGATATCGATCCTCTCATCCCAACCCTTGACCTCGTGCCTGAGCTGGGAAGTGATGGCGCAGATCAGCAGATCATCGAAAGCGCCGGGTATCTTCGATATCAGAAGAACCGGCCTATACTTCCCTCTCCGAAGATCCGCTCCGGGGAAGCGAACGAGCGAGATCTCACCCGGTCTGAAGGTCATGCTCTCCTCTTAAGATCATCTTGTGAGTATTCAACCTCCTCCGGGTCGTCCCAGAAATCGAAGGCGCCTGTGCTCAGTGAGAAATCGCCCCATAAGCCTTCTCTCTTGTCGCGTGCCTCCCTTCGCGTCTGTATGAAGGCGACAAAATCATATGCCTCCTCCATGAGATCCTCGGGGAGTCCCTCTATCTCCCTGATCATCTTCTCCTTGATCTCCATGTAGCACATCCTCGATTCTTAACTAATAAGAGGTTGTCCGTCTCATAGATCAGACCTATGACCGCTACCTTTAGCAATCGCGCCTCGGCCTCATCTCCGCCATCGGCGCCCCTCTCTTCCCGCACGAATGCTCGCGCGCCAGCAGCGTGCCGTCGCTCTGGATGAGGCTCTTCGTCGCGTGCATTCGGTGAGCGCCGTCGTCTACAGCTCCGGGGCATCCATCTCGCCCGCAAGGGCAGGACCTTTGGCCCATACCGAAGAAGGAAGCTCTGCCATCGTTCCGCCGCCGGGACATTGCGGCATCATATCGCCCCCCAGCGATGAGATCCTCCATCGCCATCCCGGACTTCCCGCGTCATCGGCGCATGCCGCAACCACTAGCGCCAGAGGCGGGATGGGCTGGCAGATGCCATCCCGCGAGAGATCGCGCCCTTGGTTACTGGGATGAAGGGTTCCGGCCCAGCTCACAAGCCCAGGCGATCAAGCTTTAAATAGCAGGAACTGAAGGATAATATCTATGTGTGTGGTTTTAGAGCGTAAAGACAGAAGGCCAGGCGTTCCCTACGACTCTGACGCAGATAAGACCGATGAGGAGATTATAGAGGGCCTAATGGAGATAACCGCCCTTTCAATCACAGATATAATAGCAGATGAGCCCACCTATGAATGAAGACCTGAGAAAAGGCGACATAGTTTTAGCTCCTCTTTCGTATTCAGACCTGGTCAATAATAAGCTAAGGCCTTCGCTTGTGTTATATCATGATGCAGATGTTATGCAGCTCACCGTTGCATATATATCGAGCAAGGTCCCTGCGGGGCCTGGGGCATATGACATATTGGTCCCCCTTGGCACGCCTATGAGCGACAAAGCAGGCTTGGTCTATCCTTCCGTCGTTAAGGTCTGCTGGATCACGATGGTTAAGCGAATCCTGGTGAACAGGAAGCTAGGCGAAGCGAACGAATATCTTAGAGCGAAAGTAAATCGTGTTTTGCCCCAAGCCCTGGCCATCTAAGCGGGCTTCGTCAGGATCAGGTGATCTCCCTTCTGCCGCTTCACAGTAAACCCATCCAGCTCAAAGACCCTCACTAACAGGCAATAAGGGATCGGTGTGATCCGTTGCATCGAAAGCCCTAGCTCACACTGAGCAGCTCCGCAGCGATAGGCTTACGGGCAATCCAGAGATTACCCTCCTGATGGAAACCAGCCTCATGAAGGACCCCTTCCAGCGTCCCCATCGCCCCGCACTCCTTCAAGAAAGGCCTCCATCGCCTCTCTAAGAGAGGCTTTTGCCTCCTCCAGGCTATCCCCAAAGCTGGAGACTTCAAGGTCTGGGGCAAGGCCAACATAAAGATCATTCTCCCGGAAGAACTCCGCACGAAACAGAACGCGCTCTGCCATAATATCTCATCCTTTACGCTCTAAGATCGATCTTGCATTCGGATTTCTATGTATTTTATCCTTTTCATTTTATTACTACAAATATAAGCTCCTCTCCCGCCTCCCCTTGCCCACAAATCCCATGCTCCACTGCATAGAATGCGAGGCTATTTTACCGCAGCAACTATTCGGCCACAGCCCGGAGCTTGAGGGGATAGGGGCAGAGGCGGGCGCGCGGTGGTGGTGGTGGGCCGCCCAGCCCGCTGGGGATGCGGTCGAGATCGCCGGGGACCCGCTCGCGAGGAGTATGCGGATGCGCTGAAGCTTTGCGGCGAGGAGAGGCAAATGTCCGGATCTGTTGCGCATTCTGCCAAGCGTACTCATGCAGCGAGGCCTCAGCTTCTTTGTTATCCATATCTCTTCTGGATCCCCCGCCCATCTCCTGCCGCGCGGGCTGGCTCGATGCGAATCGATACGCGTCCGGCGCCGCCGCCTTGAACCCGCGCGCCTCTGCGAGATCCATGAGAGCGAAACTCCGGGGTAGGGAGGTAGACAGTTTTATCCAGTCTTTGAAAACCAAATGGTCTGCGGCAACAGGTTTTTAGAGGCAAATCATGTTTGGGATGATTTTGATGGCAACTGACGGATCTGAGCATGTGGCGAGAGCTGCCAATATGGACCTCCGCTACGCTGGCGGCCTTTGTCAGAGGCGGAGCCCCACGTCACAAAATTTCAGGGACTCAACATGACCACGCCCTCTTCTGCCTGCAGACAGAAATATCTGGGAGAAAAGGGGCTGATAGCCCTTATAACATTTCTCAGCGCCTTCGTTCCGCTCTCAACAGACCTCTATCTTCCCGCGCTTCCCGGAATGGCTCGATATTTCAACGTCTCCGCCGACCTGGCAAATCTCACATTGATTTTATTCTTTGTATTCTTTAGCGCAGGCATGCTTCTCTGGGGACCGCTCAGCGATAAATACGGCCGCAGACCCGTGCTGCTGATCGGGCTGTCGATATATTTTGTAGCAAGCCTTGCCTGTGCAAGCTCCTGGGATATTTATCAATTGATAGCATTTCGCATCCTGCAGGCCATCGGAGGCAGCGGCGCTTTTGCCGTGGCCACGGCCATGATCAAGGATGTCTATGACAGCAAGAGAAGAGAGCCGATCTTGGCCATGGTCCAATCCATGGTCTTGATATCTCCAGCAGCAGCCCCTGTCCTTGGCGCGTTCCTGCTCAAGATCATGTCCTGGAGGGGAGTGTTCTTGGCATTGGCCTTAATCGGACTCTTGGCTCTGGCTGGAGGTATAGCATTTCAGGAGACGATAGAGAAACGCAATACGGGCTCGATCTTGCAGGCCCTGGGAAGGCTGTCGACAGTCGCCAAGAATCCGGGCTTCTCGTCTCTGCTCGCCCTATTTTCTTTGCCGAGCGTCTCATCGATGGCATTCATAGCCTCGTCATCCTACATTTACATAAACGGCTTTGGGCTCAGCGCGCAAGTCTACAGCTATTATTTTGCCATAAATGCCATTGGATTGATCTATGGACCAATGCTCTACATGAAAGCGTCCAGGAAATACCATCGAAGATCCATTATCGTCGCCTGCTTTGCCGCGGTCTCTGCAAGCGGCCTTCTCATATCATGTTTTGGCGGCTTTCAGCCATGGATATTGGCCATGGTGCTCTTGCCAGCGACCATCTCCTCGAGCTGTGTGCGAACTCCCGGCACAAATTTGATGCTCGAGCAGCAAAGGGAGGATACAGGATCTGCTGCGGCCCTGATGAGCTGCTTTGGCATCTTCATGGGAAGCATTGGCATGACCATAATATCCCTGAACTGGAGCAATACGATCTTGGTACTGGGCATGATGAACATCCTAATAGGACTGGTCTGCGTGGCGCTATGGCTGCGCATCTCCCAAAAGCCGTATGTAATGCAAGTTCCCGAGAGATATGTCGCTTCGGCAAGCAGGTAGATAATCCTGAGAAGAGTTTCCACGATCCTGAAGGGTGCGTCGCAGGAGTGAGAAGGATTGCACCTGGCTTCTTGTATCCTGGTGGAGCATGGGCAAGCATGAGAGCGGCACTCCGGGATTGGCAGGTGGACAGAATTATGCCGCCGCTTTTGGGCATATTTAGACTGCCATTGGAACAGATGCCGCCTGCTGGGGCTAAAGACCCCGACTTCCAAGGCTTGGGGGAAGGAATCCCCTTTGCCCCCATCGAGTTACCACGAGATCGATGACCGCCCGGTAGATCATGCTACCAGCTGCAGGAGGCCTATCTTCCATCCCCAAAGAAATGGAGACACTCTCCCGGCCCCCAGGAGGGCGCCTCAGATCGCCGGAGGGATAGCGCAGGCCTCCGCCTAGCCCGATCACCAGCCCCAGTATGACGCGGTTGCAGGCCAGGGATAGAAGGATTGGAAAAATAGATCGATTGATGCTGGTTTTGATAAATAGATGTATATTGGCTAAGGACTTGTCCCAATAATGAAAACGATATTCGTAGCCGAAGTTAGCTCTCTGGAGCCGGCCACATGAGATGGCCAGAAATGTGTTTATTGATGGCCCTTGCAGCCATCAAAAAACATACCTTTGCGGATCGCTGAATGAGGGGTTAGGACCTACTCGAAATCCTCTCCGCCCATTCCACCCATGCCGCCGGGCATTCCACCCGCGCCTCCAGATCCTGACTTGGAGGCTATGACATCATCGATGCGGAGAATCATGACCGCGGTCTCGGTTGCAGAGTTGATGGCCTGAGTCTTGACCCTGATCGGCTCAACCACGCCCAGCTTCAGCATATCGACGGGCTTTCCGGTGTCAATGCCCAGGCCTGAGCTTTTTTGGCCCTTCTCATGGGCGCTTCTCAGCGCCACAAGAGAATCAATCTGGTCCAAGCCGGCGTTCTCGGCGAGCGTCTTGGGTATGATCTCCATGGCATCGGCAAAGGCCTCAATGGCCAGCTGCTCGCGACCTCCCACGGTGGATGCAAACGCCCTGAGCCTCAGTGCCAGCTCCACCTCTGGAGCACCGCCACCGGGAACGAGCATCTTGTCCTCCAGAGCGACGCCGACAACGCGCAGTGCGTCCTCCATGGCCCGGGCCAGCTCATCGACCACATGCTCGGATCCTCCGCGCAAGATGATGGACACGGACTTGGGATTATCGCACTGCTCTACGAAGGTCATCTTCTCATCGCCGACCTTCCTCTCCTCAACCAGGCCAGCCTTTCCGAGGTCGTCTTTGGAGATCTCATGGATGCTGGTGATGACCCTTCCGCCTGTCGCGCGTGCGAGCTTCTCCATGTCGCTCTTCTTAATCCTGCGCACGGTGTAGATCCCGGCCTTGGCAAGGAAGTGCTGGGCCAGATCGTCTATGCCCTTCTGCTCGAATAATACGTTGGCTCCAGAGGCAGCGATCCTGTCGACCATATCCTTGAGCATGGTCTCCTCCTGGTCCAGAAAAGCCTGGAGCTGATCTGGGGAGGTGATCTGAATCTTGGCATCGACCTCCGTCTTCTCGATCTCCACGGCTGCGTTGAGCAAAGCGATCCTGGCATCGGTGACCGACTTTGGCATGCTGGGGTGGAGACGATCCTTATCCATGACCACTCCGCTCACAAGCAAGGAGTCGGCTGTGCCGCCGCCGACCTTCTTCACAACGGTGATATTATCGGTATCGACGGTCCCGTCTTCGTCTACAACAGATCTGACTGCCCCAACAGCCATCACTGCCAACTCATCTCGGGCTGATTGAGAGCCCTTGCCTGACATGGCAGTGATCGCGATCTTCATCAGAAGATCCTCATCTTTTGCGGAGATGCTTACAGCTGAAGCCTTGAGAATCTCCATGGCCTTATCAGACGCAGCTCTGTAGCCTGCCGCAATTACCGTTGGATGGATATCCTGCTCCAGCAATCCCTCGGCTTGCTTGAGCAGCTCTCCTGCCAGCACAACAGCGGTTGTTGTGCCGTCTCCAACCTCCTGGTCCTGGGTTTTAGCGATCTCCACCATCATCTTGGCCGCAGGATGCTCTATATCCATCTCTTTGAGTATAGTGACACCATCGTTGGTGATTACAACGTCTCCAACGGTATCTACCAGCATCTTGTCCATGCCGAGAGGGCCTAGAGTGGTCCTTACCGCGGCAGCAACTGCCTTGGCAGCCATGATATTCGATCTCTGTGCATCTTTTCCGGCAGTCCGCTGGCTGCCTTCTCTGAGAATGTATATGGGTGTGCCACTGAATTGTCCAGCCATTAAGTACCTCAATAATATCTATTAAACAGCGAATCATTGTTTGAACTTCTATATCAAACACACGCTTGAAATGAATGAAGAGGAGTTCGAATAGCTAAATCGCGGCACCCAAAGAAACAGAGTTTGTATATAATTGCGATCCAAACACTCGAAATTCTGGATTCGTCACACCCTAAACTGCCATTGTCTTCATATTCATCACCGATATTTCCTACTTTTTTGTTTATTATCCATAGCTTTCGCTACTCTGCACTCTTGCGCGCTATTGCCATGCAGATTATAACCGAAAAAGAGAGCAACAAGACATGCTGGCCGCATGGCAGCAAGTCAAGCCTATCTGACCCCCTAACGGGTAGGTCCTCCTCGCGGCCACTCGCAGGTCAGCCTGGAGCTAGGGGGCGAGATCCCTCATCCTCTCGATGGTCTCCACGACGGAGGCGGCTTCCTTCCGCGTCTTTTCCCCCAGGTGCTCGATGATATCCAGTATGGGGACTCCTAAGGAATAGATGGTCATCGGCCGGCCTTGCCTTTCTTGCTTGACTTCGCTCTCCTGTAGCCATCCTTTCTCCCGCAGTGCCTTGGCTGCTATGCTCACCTCAGGCTGCCTGAGGCCAGTTGCGATCTCGATCTCCCTAGCGCTGGCTTCGCTCACGTTCTTGAGATACGCAAGCATAGTGGCCGCATTCCGAGGCATACCCAAGTCTCGCAGAATCTCTACGAACTCTGCATCTTTGTCCCCAAGCACCTTGATCGCAGATTCCCTCATGAGATGGGATGTGGATCATAATCATATAATAATGATCTGGTGATATCGAAGGACAGCGATTATAATCTCGGTGGCGGAAAGCCCGCCAGGCATGCCGCCTTCAGTTCCTCCGGCTCGATCTTGTCGTAGATATCCGCCCCCTCCCCGTCGTCTTCTCAGGGCCGCTGGATGAACTCGCGCTTCCATCCCGGCGCGGCGATCCCGGGGGCGAATAGCTGAGGTGGATTTCGTTGAGCATCAGCTGGAGGATCCTTTGGGCTGTGGCCTATTGGCAGATCCATGCCCTTTGCCGAGGCCGAGGGGCTTCTGGAGCCGGTCAAACAGTTATGGAGGATCGGCCTGGGCGGCGTAGCCGTCGGCGCCACGCTCTCGCGCGCCCCGGGCCGCGGACGCGCGAAGGTGCTCCTAGACCGGCTCGCTCGATGGGGGCTATGCGGCGCTTCCGCTTCTAGGCCATAGCACGGCACGGAGCTTGCGGGCTGCAGGGCGTGGTCGAGCGGGCGGTGATTGAGGCCGGGGGGCGTCTCCTCGCGGGACTTCATAGTCCCGGTTAATCCGGATCTACAGGAATACGGAGGGCTGCGCTTCTGCCTGTTGACTGAAAGGTACAAAGGGCATATATCATGCAAATGGATTAAAGCGCAATCTGCTTTGCATGCTTATGCGGCGGCGCCTCATATGCCTCACAGCTTGCTATTGGGATGCGGCGCCGCAATTTTGCTCTTAATTAAATTCGGTCGCCGGTTTTTTAGCTCAGGTTTCCCCCTTCATCACGCCATACGTCTCACCCATAAGAATGTGGTCACCTGACGTCGCAGTCATTTCAAACCCGGCGCTTTCCTGGAAGAGCATGACGAAATCAGACCCCCCAAACAGGAAATTCCCGAGCATGTCGCCTTTCTCATGAGTGGATCCCACCTCAACATAATCCTCAAAATTGACAGAAGACACCTGGGCCATACCCATGGGAATAAGTGCCACAAGTCCATATGTTCCCGTATCCATTATTACATAACCACGGGTCTGAGAAAACTGCCAACCTGTCGAATCGATTGGATCATAATTGCCTTGCTCTGGGTCCCACGCCACCTCTAAGGCAACATTTTGCGTTATGCTTTTCTTTTCTTTAATTGTTCCGCCAACAGCAAAATGATATCGGTGGTAGTCATTTACATTCAGGAAAGAGTGGGTGAGTACGCCATTAGCAAAGGCATCCTTGTACTGACTGTCCTCACCAAGCAGATCCGTGATATTGTAATAGCGCACAAGTTTGACTCCCAATCCGTTTTCTACCTGGATGCTTGAATTGCTATCAATTGCCCACGTTCCCTGAGGGACGGAATCCGCCGGTGATACAACGACTGCCGGATCGCTAGGCGAAGCGATAGGCCGCACATCAGGCGATTTTAGGTATCTGGAGAAGAACTGGTTAAACGTAGTCCAGTTGGATGGGGACTCATACCAATCGTTCTGCAAACCGTAGCGCGGGTCGTTATAAAACTCCTGATAAGTCATTTGGTTCCATGAATCTTCGGTATCAAGGAACGCACCCCATGTACTAGAAAAATTGAGCAACCATGGGGAAAAAGGTTCGTAGTACTGAATCGCATTCTTGTATAGGCTTTTATTTTCTAATTCGGGAAGGGGTTGGTCAACCAGAAAATAAAAGTAACAGATGCTTTGCAATATTTCGTCACGTGTGAGATTGGACGGATTCTCAATTACATCGCGTGGGATGAGTTCTGATGCACTGTCTATGAAATCGTAGTAGTCCGACAAGCTCTGAACGGGATTCGTCATCGGGTCCGGATTTATTGCCTTAGCTTCTGCGATGGATTCTTCTAACATGTTCTGGATTTCCGGATTCGTCTCCACTAAATCTATGAGATCTCTAGTTATCGGCTTATGACCGTCGTCCGCTAGTGAAACGATGCTTAAGGAAAGGATCGATGCTGCAAATATTATTAATGCAAAAAAGAAGTTCATCTTAGAAATAGTTCTTTTCATATATTTCATCTCCTGATTCGTTAACTCTTATGTCTGGCACAAAATATTGGGCACTGGGGATATATGTTAACTTCCCAACCTTATTTAGTTTTCCCTTGGGATGATGTTGCCGATATTCTGGATTAATGTCTAATCAATAATTAATATATTCAAATTATAAGTTCTATCACAATATGTTATTATTTCATGCAAGAATGTGCAATTGAAGATTCCCGAATGTTTGGAATTTATATATGCCATGCCCCCATTTTTAAATTTGGCATATTGCATTTAATTCAGTCCCCATTCGATCCAGGAACATTTTCAGCTTGCATCCCTCGAGCAGCTGGGCCCAGAATGCAGTATCTGGCGTCTGCAGATACAATTTCGCATGAACTATGTTTCACCAAATATCGTTTCTCATCTATTGTTCAAGATCCCGCCAGGATAATCAATCCCCAGAGGTGGGATGTGCGCCTATGCGATCTTCCGGCTCGACATAGTCATAGAAATCTACCACTCCCCTTCGGATGTCATTTTGGCTCTTATGGAAAAACTCGCGAGGCATCCCGGCGCGGCGCAGCGATCCAATGCCGGCAACAGTGGGGGTGAAGCGATCCTCCAGCTTGTCTGAGTCAGTACCATCCAAGCCCGCGAGCGGTCGCTGCCCTCTTGGCAACTTGCGCAGCTGCCCATTCTATCATACGCCTCCGCCCTGTCATTCTCAGCCCCCAATCACCGAATCGCTATCTCCTCGTCCAAAACCCCCCAGATCCCCGAAGCGCCGCATTAATAACCGATCCAGCGGACGAGAGCCTTGAGGTGGATTTTGTGGAGCATCAGCTGGAGGATCCTTACGTCGTGGCCTATAGGCAGATCCATGCCCTGGTCGGGGAGGATCGGGTGGAGCTTCTGGAGCGTTCGACCTGTTATGGAGGGTCGGCCTGGGCTAGGTATCATTACTCCAAGGGACCGTTGATCATAAGCTCCAGAAACCTGGGAGAATGGTTCCGCTACATGCTGCGGCCGGGAAAGTCCGATCTCGGGCTCGTCTCTTCGCAGAGGTCGGCAGGGATCGAGGCCGTCGGGGTCGATGGCGATGAGGTTAGTATCACCTACGTGGGCCTCGGGGGCGGGGGCGTCGGGGCCACGCTCTCCCGCGCCCGGGCAGGCGACGTTCTGAGATACGACCTAAGCGAGTCTGGAGGAGGGCGCGTAGCCCGCGGGACGATAGTCGTCCCCCGAAGGGAGCGTCTCATCATCGGCGTCGACGATACCGACTCCAAGACCGAGGGCGCGACATGGTCGCTCGTCCATAACATTGCAGCAGCGCTCGACAGGAAAGAGGCGCGATACGTCTCTCACTCCCTCGTACAGCTCTTTCCTGTGCCGCACAAGACACAGAACTGCGTCTCAACCGTCGTTGAGTTCGCAGCCCTTCCTGGCGGATCTTGCGGCCTTATGAGGGACTTCCAGGCCCTCCTCGAGAGGTACACGATCTCCGAGGAGACAGGCCTCGTCGCCTGGAAGGCGTTTGACCCATCTCCCCTCATCGCTTACGCGAAGCGCTGTCGGACGGAGAGGATAACGGTCGAGGACGCAATCCAGGCGGCAGGCGATGTGGGAGCAGAGGTTCTGATGGACGGACGCGGGATGATCGGAGCGCTTGCAGCGCTTCCGTTCTGCGCGAAGCCCGATGAGTCGATCGTCCCCGGTGGTTGATGTACTCCAGCACCAGGGCCGCGGCCGAGGCTGTCGAGGATGCAGGAGTGGACCTGATAACATATGTTCCAGGCCATCCAATAACCGACCTTGCCGAGGCTGTTGCCGGGGCGAAGATCGCGATCAACGAGAAGGTCGCGCTCGAGGTTGCGCTTGGCCGGTCCGCAAGCGGCGGGCGGTCGCTTGTCATAGTCAAGAACGTCGGGATGAACCTCCTCGCCGATCCCCTCGTGATATCGGCGACGATGACCATAGGCGCGGGGCTCGTCGTCCTCGTCGGAGACGATATCGGGCCGGAGGGGTCGCAAGCCGAGATGGACAGCAGACACTACGGCCCCCTCTCGATGCTGCCGCTGCTCGATGCGAGCGATGCATCCTCCCTTTACAGCTCCCTGATCGAAGCATTCACCCTCTCCGAGAGGATGAGGGCTCCGGCAATCGTAAGATTGACCTCCGGCGTGATCAAAAGCTCGGAGGAAAAGCCCCCGGCAAGGAGGGAACTTCCGCCCCCCGAGGGCGGATTCAGGCGAGAGATCTGGGACCTCACAGCCCGCGGCAGGCATCAACGCTTCTACAAGAGGGCCTTTCCAATAGCATGCGAGGCATCAGAGAGCTCCTCGCTAAACAGGATCGTTTGCGATAGCAACTCCAGCATTGGGATAATCGCAGCCGGCCGGCCTGCAGCTCTTGCGGCGGGGCTAGGCTATCCGGTGCTTGCATTAGGCTATGCCCATCCCCTGCCGGCGAACCTCATTAGATCATTTCTAGATAGGCATGAATTGGTGCTCGTCGCAGAGGAGCCAGGCCCCTTCATAGAATCAAGGGTTCAGTTGAGGGGCGGGGTCTATGGCAGGCTCACAGGCGACCTTTCGCAAGGGGAGGTTACCCTCGAGGGGTTGAGGAAGGCCCTCGACCGTATGGAGACGGCCTGCGGCTCGCCGCCCGTCGCGCCGTCCGCTTCGGCGTCTTCCACGCTGCCTGTTGCTCCACCATCTACGCCGGGCCTTGCGTTGCCTGCCTATGCGCCAGCGGCATCTCACGGACCGCCTGCTTCGAAGCGGCCCGCCGCCCTGCCTTCGGCAGAGGACGAGGAGAGGGCTCTTCCCGGCCGGAGGGGGATCTGCCCCGACTGCCCATATCTTCCGCTCTACAAGGCGATTACAGGAATTGAGAGAATGGTTGCGGGGGATGCGGGATGCAGCATAATGGCTGTTAGGGACCCTCCAGCAGTCGATATGGTCTACGGACTTGGATCATCCATTGGTGTAGCCTCAGGCTTCGCAGAGAAGGGAATCGCGCTGATCGGAGACTATGCATTTTCCCACTCCGGGCTCCAGGGGCTGATCAACGCCCTCTGGCAGGAGAGGCCCGTGCTCGTAGTCCTCCTGGAAAACGAGAGGGCTGCCATGACCGGCGGGCAGATGGTCCCCTCGCTCATGCCGGTCCTTAAGGCCCTGCTTCCCGTAAGGTCGATCGAGATGCCGGCCGAGGAGAAGGCGGCCCGCGAGATCCTCCTCGACGAGATCTCCCGGCCGGGCATTGGCCTTCTCGCGGCAAGGGCGAGATGCCCGCGCTTTCAGCCCTAGGCAGAGGGGCCTGCGCTTCTCCGCCGGGCATCGGGCGGCCTTCTGCCACCCCTCTTCCCTGGCCGGGCTCTTAGGTCCTCACCGGCTCGGAGGAGAGCGCGGCCTGGGTGAGCGATTCGTCGGCGTCGCTCCTCTTCTCACCGCGATTGAAGTAGGTGTACCCCTGAAGCGCTACGCGGAGCTCCTCTGCTATTCGCCCCGGATCCTTGATATCCCGCGCCGCAATGCTCCTTATGAACTCGTCCGTATCGTAGTTGAAGAACCGGAGCAGCTTATCGCATGTATCGCCGGGGATCGTGTTGCAGATGCGCCAATTCCCCTCACCAACAACGATATGGACCTCGTTTACGCAGCCAAGCAGGTTGTGGAAATCGCCCAATGTGTCCTGGTATGCCCCAAGGAGGAATATGCCCATGTAGTAGTCGCCGTCGAGGTTGTGCATCTCAAGGCACTCCCTCGGCCCCCGCAAGCCTCCAAAGCGCTTGATCTCCCCGTCCGAGTCGCACGTAATATCGGCGATGGTGCCGGCAACGCTCGGCATCTCCCTGTGGCGGTGAAGCGGCATTATCGGGAATATCTGCTCGACCCCCCACATATCGGGTACAGACTGGAAGAGGGAGAAGTTTCCTATGTACTTCTGGCTAACTATGCGCTTGAGCTCCGCGAACTCGGGAGCGGGATCGCCCGCCTGCCTTGCAAGCGCTGCCGCCTTCTGGCAGACCATCCAGAAGAGCGTCTCCCCCTTGGCCCGCTCCTCGAGACCGATGTTTCCCAGGTTGAAGGCGCTGAAGAGCTCGCTCCTGAGCTGGACGGCATCGTGATAGTGCTCCTTGTAGTTATCGATGTTGATAGTCTTGAAGGCAAAGTGAAGGTCCTCAATTTGGAGGGAATCTCCCTTATGGGGATAGGGCAGGTAAAGGGTCCTGGAGTTCTTCTTTCCTATCACCTTGAAGACAAGGAAGGAGTGGTATGCAGAGATCGCCCTCCCGCTCTCGGAGACGATCGTGGGGCAGCTGACCCCCTCCTCCTGGCAGATCTTCTGGAGGGTGTAGACGACGTCGTTCGAGTACTCGCGCAGATTGTAGTTCGCGCTAGAAGGCTCTGACGTGCGCGATCCGTCGTAATCCACGCTCAGTCCGCCTCCGATGTTGAAGTACTCAACATCTGCCACCATCTTGATCTTCGCATAGACCCGGGCGGCCTCGTTCATTGCCTCCTTGATCCTGCGGATGTCGGTTATCTGAGAGCCAATGTGGAAATGGAGCATCTTCAGGCGGTCGAGAAGGCCCTTTTCCGAGAGAATCCTTATGACCTCCAGAGTCTCGCCGGTGGACAAACCGAACTTCGACGACTCGCCGCCTGACTCAGCCCATCTCCCGCTCCCCTTCGAGAATAGCTTGACCCGGATTCCGAGCTGTGGCACCTTCCCCTTGGAGTGCTCGATGATGTCGAGGAGCTCCTCGAATAGGTCGACTACGACTATTATGTTGTTCATCCCCTGGAAGCTCGTCGCAAGCTTCAGGTATCCCTCGTCCTTGTAGCCGTTGCAGATGATCAGAGACTCGGGCGGGAGTTCCATCGAGAGGGCGCCGATCAGCTCCGCCTTTGTGCCGACCTCGATTCCCAGGTTGTACTTTCGGCCATAGCGCAAGATGTACTCGATCACCTCTTTTCGCTGGTTGACCTTCATGGGAAAGACCGGCTGATATCTCCCGATGTATCTGAACTCCGAGATCGACTCCTGAAATGCCCCGTTGATCTCATCGAGACGGTCGTCTATTATCTGGGGGAACCTTAGAAGCAATGGGAATTGGACGTGGGCCGCCTCCAGATCGCGGATTATACCCATGACATCCACCTCACTATTGGGATCCTTCCGGGGCTTTACAGTCACATTTCCCAACTGGTTGATCGAGAAGTAGCCATTTCCCCACCGGTCCACGCGGTAGAGTTCGATTGAGTCGTCAACCTTCCACATGAGATCTCCTCCCGTCGCGACGTATCCGACAGTAGTAGCCATTGCCCCTATTTCCCTCTCCATACTCTCCAGTTGAATTATTAGTTTGGATCATAACGATCAAACACCTCCTTAGTTACCCTGGACCGCTGCCCAGGCCTGCCATAGGGTGCTCTTTTGGTATATAAAGCCTACATTACAGGCCAATTTTATAAAAATTCCAACCCCCTTGGACAATCTTTAAACGTCACCAACGCCACTGACGAGACAATGACCGGGGTTGATATGGAGAAGGATCTGCCTCAACGCGAGAGGCAACACACAACGATTTCCATGGAGGATCGAGATATCGCCGGCCTTGCCAGGGATATGAGCAGGCTGGGGTTCCAGGCAGGTCAGCTTGGGCGGTCTGTGGACGTATGGCAGAACATGCTCGATGATGAGGAGGTGACGATCTTCCTTGGACTCGCGGGGGCGATGGTTCCCGCAGGCCTCAAGGAGGTTGTAGCCTACCTCATAAGAGAGCGGATGGTCGACTGCGTCGTGAGCACTGGTGCGAACCTATTCCACGACCTCTGCGAGGGGCTTGGAGTTATTCACTACCGGGGCGATCCCGGTGCGGACGATGCCCATCTAAAGGATTGCGGCATAGACCGGATATTCGACGTATATATTTCAGAGGAGGACGTTCAGAAGGGCGATAGATACATCGTGAACCTCGTGCGGAAGATGAGCCAGGATAGATCCTACTCCTCCAGGGAGCTGATGGAGCTCATGGGGAGCGACATGCCGAAGACCACCATCCTCGGAAGTGCCCAGAGGGCAGGGGTTCCCATCTTCGTGCCAGCCCTATGCGATAGCTCGATTGGCATAGGCATGGTAATGGCTTGGCGAGATGGGCATAAGGTGATGATCGATCAGATCAGGGATGTCCATGAGATAACCCAGATCACCGAGCAGTCGACGAGGACTGGTGTCGTCTTCGTCGGCGGGGGGGTTCCGAAGAACTTCATTCAGCAGACTAAGGTCGTGGCCGCGTTGCACGGAAACGATAAGGGCGGGCATAACTACGCAATTCAGTACACCATCGATCCTCCATACTTCGGAGGGCTCTCGGGCTGCACCTTCTCCGAGGCGGTCTCGTGGGGCAAGGTCGATTCTAAGGCTAGGATGGCCCAGGCCTTCGTCGACGCAACGATCGCGCTTCCCTTCGTCGCCCACGCTCTCAAGGGGTCGGGGACGAAAAGGAGGATCGCGCCCAGGTTCGATTGGCAGGGCTCGGATCTCGCGCTCCGCTACGAGGCTCGATCCAAGTAGCGACAGTTCCTCCAGTGGGAAGCGAGAAGAGACGCCTGAAAGCATCAGGACGGCTCTTGTGCGCGGCAGATGAAACTTCCATGTGAGGCGTTCGAGGTCCGGGCGAGCTCATGCTCAATGGAAGAAAAAGGACATCCAACGAGGGCATTTACTGGGAAAGGATCGGGGCCATCTGCGCAGATGGCCCGCCTTTGATCCTTCGAGCTTAGAGAGCGATGGCGCTTGCAAGCTCCAGGCTCTGCGACCTATTGCCGTTTCCCTCAACCAGGAAGGCAGTCTCACCAGTATTCCAGAGATAACTGTAGCGCAAGATCTGGTCTCTTCCAGCCGTATCCCTTATCTCAAGGACGTCTTGGCCACCTACCTGCGCCGTTCCGAAGCGGTCCACTCCAAATAAGGGAGGCTTCTCGTACTTCGGCTGGAGGCGGAAGTTCTCGACTGCGGCCTGCGCATGTGCCTCGTCCTTTGCCTCGATGATGGTGATCTTTGCGTCGTAGTCCACGCCAGGCTGTCCCCAGATGTAGTAGGCAATCGATGCATTGACAGTTCCGATATCGTTTGCGCCGTAGAACTCCTTCAGCTCATCGGTCATGTTGATCCAGGGGGTGGAAGCATTTATCTCCCCTCTGAATGCGAAGCCCATTGGGAGGTTCTCCCTCGGCAGATCCGGAGCAGATCTCCCATCCTGGCCGACGCACCCGCATAAAGGGATTACGCCCAGCAAGAGAATGATCGTTATCAGCTTATGTCTCATGTACCGATAGATCCGCCTTCAATAAGATAAAGCCTGCCGTCGATCGATAATGCTTGCAGTCTTAAGTAGATCTTTCCATCGATAAAGAAAGCCCGCCATCGATAAATAGCAACTGCTCAATTACTTGAGGGCTACCAATCTTACACTTGGACTTATTGTCAACTTCGGCACGCCTAAACTCGGATTGAAGCGCAATATAAAAGCTCAGAGGGACAGCAAATACACGCGAATTAAAGCAAAATATTAGCGTTCATTCGCGGTTGAAATAAGGAGAGATAGTACTTGCTCAATATCGTGAGGATACTGATCAAAAGAGATCACTATCAAGGGGCATTGCGGTTCCGCTGAAGATTAGCCAAAAGGGCAATTTGCCTCAACGTATTGAGCATGTTCGATAAATAGGGCTGGCCGTCGATAAGGAGATCCTACCGCCTATAGAGAACGCCTGCCGCCGATGAGGCCTCGGCCGACGTCAAGCCGGTTTAAGCATCGCTCGTGTTCGGGTGATATCCACTTCCACAAGGCGCCCTTTGGCCTTCTTGCTCTCCCCGAAGATGCCTTCCATGATGATCTCATCGCCTGAGACAAAGATGTGTACCACCTCATCCATGAGGAGCTCCTCTTGCTCCCCATCGACCATGTAAACCGAAAGCTCGCACATTTTTCATTCCCCAATTATCAGTTAGGCGGACCCGGCGGGATTCGAACCCGCGACCCCCGGGTTAGAAGCCCGGTGCTATATCCTGGCTAAGCCACGGGTCCGCGAAAGATGGAGGTTATCCCCCCCTCGGGGGGGCCTCGCCCAAGGCCTGCTTCAGCTGGTCCTGGAGCTGAATGAACCTGCTCTGTATCCTCTCCTCCTGCTTTGCCATCGTCTTAAGGCGAAGGTCCATGATGTCCTTCTTCTCCGTCAGGTCCTCTTGGATCTTGGCCTTTTCCGACTTTATGAGGATATCTCCCACGCTCTTGTAAATGATCTGATCGTCGGCTGCCGTCTCAAGCTCCTTGAGGGCGGCCTCGATCTCCTTGATCATGATCTCGATCTGGCTCTTCTGGCTGACCAGAGCCTGCCCCTGCTGCTGGAGCTGCTGCAGCTGAGCAAGCTGGTTCTGTATCTGTGGAGGCAATTCCGTGCTCATATATTCATCATCTCCCATCCTATCTTGAGCAGCCGAATCCAGGTATTCAGGGCAGCCCTGGCCGAGGCCAGATCCCGACCCTCTATCCTGATCTCCACCTGCCCATCTCCTCGCTGGAGATCGACCACACCTCGATGGAGTTCATCATCCATCTCGCAGGCAAGAGCCCAAAAGACCTCATCGGCGGCCGTCGTCTCCAGGACGATCGAAGCATCACACCTCATCTGTCTCCTGCCTGGGGAATTACGCTTTCAGACGGCCTTCATCTTCTTGACCGTCGTCGGGCGTTCCTTCATGAGAATTCTATGGCCACAGTAGGGGCACCTTATGCCGCTGTACTCATAGTCGACCTCGACGGTCCTCTTGCATCTGGTGCACCTATAGGCCATATCACTCGATCTCCATCGTCCTCTTCATGGACTTGGTCACGGACTTGCCGGCGGATGTGACCGGTATGTAGGCGCCCCCAGCGAAAGCGAAGGAGCACTTGGAGCATCTCCAGATGGCAGTGCTGGTCCTTTTTACCTTCATCCTGCCGCACTGGGGGCACTCATAGCTGGCCTTGCTCTTCTCCTCCATGTCGGCAACGATCTTTCTCGACTTCCTTCCGTACCTGGCACCGAACCTGGCAGCCGACCTGCTCTTCCTACCTTTCCTGAACTGCTTGACCATGATTATACTTCCAGAAACTTCTCCCGGATCTCTCTAGCCCTCTCGCATGCTATATCAACGATGCGGTAGACCTGTTCCGTCTCGAGCATTCCTGTCCCGCTCTTCTGCATCCCGCATATCCTCCCATCGGCGGTGGTGATCACCGTCATCTTGGTTGAGGCTATCGGTTCCTCGTCGCTATCGGCGTCGAAGAGGATGACGCCGCCAAACTCCATGGCTGTTGTCGCGATAGGCACGTCCTTGACCTCCAATGGATAATCCTCCCCAAGGCCGAACTTCTTCGCGGGGACGATCGTGTTCAGGAGTGCGGCTATCGCTCCAAGGCTCGATGCATCCATAATATTCCCGCAGTCGTCGAGTATATGCACATCTATGAAGATGATCCAGACCTTCTCCCCCGGAACTATGCAGAGGGACTTAAGGTCCAGGGATTTCGACTCGCGCACCCCTCTATCAACCAATCGGGCAAGCTCGATTCCCATCTCATTGGGGGGTCCGGGCTCGAAGAAGGGCGAGGCCAGGGGCACAAGCTCAGCGTTAGTTATGATCACCCCTCGATCCGGAGAGTCCGCGAAGGGCTCTCCAGGCTGCATCTTCACCCCCACGAGCACCTGGGTCTTTCCAAGCTTAACAAGGGCACTTCCCTCTGCCTTCTCTATGAATCCCCTCTGGATGGAGATATCCCTATAGCCGTCGAAGGATCTGCCATCAGCCCTCTCTCCGCGGAGCATGAGGTTGTAGAGGTAATCCTTCCTGATCTCGGATATGACGTTAGTCACAGGTGGCCACCTCCGTTCGTTCTCCTCTCTCACCCTCGAGTTGGCCATACTTTTCGATGAGCACCCTTCTCTGGACCTCGTAGATCTGGCGGCAACCGGATCTAGCAAGCTCCAAAGCCTCATGGAACTCATCGATCGTAAGACCTCCGTCCATCTGCAGGAGCGTTATCTCGCCAGCAGGGGTCATTGCGATCGGCATATCGGCGTCGCCGAAGTTGTCCTCTTCCTTCATGGGATCGAGGACGATCTCTCCTCCGACCTTTCCTGCGGCACAGGAGCTGATCAGACTTCGCATGGGGATTCCTGCATCGGCGAGGGCGACCGAGGCCGCATTGATCCCAGCAGTCCTCGTTCCTGCATCTGCCTGAAGGATCTCAACGAACACGTCGATCACCGATCGGGGAAAGTAAGATGTAAGAATGACCGGCTCCAGGGCCTCGCGACCCACCTTGGATAGCTCGTGGCTTCGCCTATCCGGCCCGGGACGCCTCCTCTCCTCTACCGAGAAGGAGGCCATGTTATACCTGTAGCGGACTATGGCCCTCGTCACCTCTTGGAGGTGTCTGGGGTGAACTTCCCTCGGCCCGTAGACGGCCGCGATCACCCTGTTCTTTCCCATCTCCACGTAACACGAGCCGTCGGCCCTGGCCAGAACGCCAACCTCTATCTTGATGGGACGCAGCTCTTCTGCCCTCCTCCCGTCGAGTCGAAGGCCGTCCTTGATGAATGATATCTTCTCTTCCATAAAGATCAACTTCTGCTCCCCTTCTCCACCCTGAGGAACTCCACGATCCGGTCGGTAAGGCCGTTGGTATGGGCCTCCTTCTCGATTAGTAATATGGTCTTTATAGCCAGATCCATGTCGTCCTCGTTCCCGCTGACCCAGATGCGACCGTTCTGGCCCACGAATATGTTGCAGTTGAGCTCTTTTTTTAGCATTCCGATCATGGAACCGCCTTTTCCGATGAGCCGGGGCACCCTGGTGTGGCTTATTTCCATCAACCTGCCGTTCTTGATGGGGCCAAGTCTCCGGTCATTCACGGTCAGCTCAACTTTCATCGTGCAGTCTACCTCCTTCACACGGGCCATGAGGGAGCTTCCTATGCGCAGGTGTAGGGACATCTCCTCCGAATCTATTCTTTTGGGGAACTCGGATATATGGAGCAGTCCATCGTAGGGGGAGCTGATGTCCACGATCCAGTTGGAGAATGTGATGTCCTTGACTATGCCTATAATGTGGTCGCCAGAGGCAGGGACGTACTTGCCGGCCAGGGGTATTACGTTGATCCTGTTGTCCCTGTAGTTGGCAAACCCATAGAGGAGTGAGTGAACCCTCCCGTCCTTGACATATGTCCCCTCCCCGGACCTCTTCTCGTCCTCGGAGAGGATATCGCCTGGCACCACAATAGTTCGATCGATCCTATCCATCTTTGTACCCTCATCGCTTCAACAGCTTGGTCTCCGCATCCCCCTTGGTCAGCCTATTGATGAGGGCATAGAAGTCCTCCTGCATCCCTGCGGGGATCCTGATGACTCCTATCCAGGAGCCGTCGTTCTGCCAGGCCTCTCTCACGACCTGGCCGAACTCGGCGATCTCCCCGTAGGCCTTTGCAGCAAAGCTGGCCTGGACCTTGACCGCGATGTCTACCTCCTCGAATCTTATGGGTATCAGAGGGCGGATGGCCTTCATTGCTATGTTGACCAGCTCATCGGTGGACTTGGATGGATCGATGTTCACCCTTGCCTCCTTAATCGCCTGCTCTATTCGGCCGGGAGGGTGTGGGGTCTTGGTCTGGGGATTGATCGCGTTTCGAGCGATGATCGCTATTACCTGGAGCCGCTTGGCCTCGATGAACTTCTTCCTCTGTTCAGCTGTCAGGCTGATCTCGCCCTTCTTGACTATCTTATCTGCAATTGTTAGGACGTCTGTTGTGCCGAAGGCCTTCATCAAGTCTTCGACGGGGCTCCTATCTCCCCGGCTCGCGTTCTGGAAGACGTCCTCGACGGCCAGTATATCCTCCAGCAATACATCCTCGCCGCGACGGTAGGCCAGGGCTCCATCTGCGTCCACCAAGACCTCGAACTCGGTCCCGTGACCCTTCAGCCTGGCTGCTACCGCTTCATCTACGTTAACCATCCTTAAGCCTCTTCCTCGGCTTGAGTGGCTTTCATTCTCTCTACGTAGGAAGCCACCTCCGCCTCTTCCAGCTTGTGAAATGTCTTGTCGGCCAGCTTGATCAGCCCAATCTCGGTCGTTGCCGCCTCGAACTTGCCCTCGGAGGCCTTGTAGAGCGCCTCGAGCCCGAGTAGAATGGCCTCTTCCATGGACATATCCACTCGATACTTCTCCTCGAAGACCTCCATGACAGCTGCCCGCCCGGCTCCTATCCCTGTTGCCTTGTACTCGAGGAGCGCGCCGCTAGGATCCGTCTCGAATAGCCTCGTTCGTTCATCATCCGCACCTATGATGAGCAGCGCAGTGCCAAAAGGCCTCACCCCACCATATTGTGTGTAGGTCTGCTTGAAGTCACATACCTTCTTCGCCAGCGTCTCGACGCCTATCCTCTCGTCGTAGATCAGCCTGTTGATCTGGCACTCGACCCTTGCTCGGTCGATCAAGACCCTGGCATCGGCCACTAGGCCTGAAGTTGCCGCCCCTATATGCGAATCTATCTGGAATATCTTCTCGATGGACTCCGGCTCCATCAGCCGACTGGTTATTCTTTTGTCCACCAGCACGGCCACACCGTCCACCGCCTTTATACCCACAGCTGTGGTCCCTCGCCGCACCGCTTCCCTGGCGTACTCCACCTGGAAGAGCCGTCCATCAGGGCTGAAGACGGTAATAGCCCTGTCATAACCCATCTGAGGTGCCATCTGCATAGTCACATTCTCCATCTAAGTCAAAAGAGGTAAGCCCCAAATATCTGGTATCCGATCCCTTGGTCATATCCTGGTTGTCCGGAATGAGGTCGATCTCCTCGCCCCTTATTCGGGCGATCGATCCTGTGACCTCTTCGATCTCGATCCTTCTATGGTCCGATTCGGCTCGTAGTCTGCCCAGTTCCGGTATATACTTTTCTGTTAGAGCTCTGATCGTCCCCGAAATGCCGAGCACGATGAGCGACACCCGGAACCCGCCGACCGCATAAACACATGCCAAGGCCGAGCGGCATTCTCGGATTCGGATATGATTGCAGCGAAGAATGCCGTAGCGTCCATCGAACCGGATGAGCTTAAGGCGATTTTTAGAGGATCCGATGTCGCCTAAAAGGCTCGCTTGGGCCGAGTAGATCTCCCAGAGGAGGTCCCTCTCGCCCACGCTGCCCTCGCACTCCACGAGGAAGGCCATATACCTGCGCCTGGGGCGCATGGTGGGAAGCCTTGTTCTCAAAGGACCTCCACCCCAGAGGCTGCCCATCTCCGGCGATTGAGGCTGACGACCTCCCCCGGATAGCGCAAGGCCGCTAAGGCCTCCTTGTCCTCCATCCCGGCAAGCTCGGCGAGAGCCATCAGGTCTCTTGGAGATCTCAGGTCGAGATGGGATCTGACATCGGCGCTTATTACCATGGGCAGTCGAAACTTTCTGGCCATTGCCAGGTTCCTTGCCACGAGCTCCAGCCACCTGGTCCTAGGGCCACCTCGAAGGCGGATCATAGGGCTGAGGTCGAAGCCGATTGCAACCTGATTGAGCTTCGCCGATCTGGCCATGGCGATTGTGAGGGATGACCTTCCGGCCTCAGGATGGAGAAGAATGTCCACGTTTGGATTCTCACAAGCAGCCCTGTTGATCGCCTCGAAACCGCCGTGGACCGCCACTACCTCATAGCTCCGCCGAAGAGCGGAAGTCTTGCCGATCAGGGCCCGTTGATCCTTAGAAACGACCTCAGTTCCCCAGGCGACATCGATCCCCTTGACCCGTTGTACTGCCTCGGGCAAAAAGAGCAACTCATAGCCGCTGTGATTTGAGATCACTATACCTGAGTAGCCAAGCCTTCTCGCGGCAAGCGCGAGCCTGCTCGGCGAGTCCGATCCCTCGGGAAAGGCATGGATGTCGCATCCATAGAACCTCAAAGCAGCTCCCCCAATATCCTCACCGCCTCATCCCTCTTGGAGGGATAGGTGGCGATATGGGCGCATGCGTCTATGGCGTCCTTCGAGTCGGTCAATGCTATGCGCCCCTTAAAGGCGGCCTGCTTGTCCAGGCGCATATGGAAACAGCAATCCTCGTCGGTCCGTTCAGGGATCTCCCTCTGCAGGCGGGATAGATCTTGAGGGGTAAGCTGCTCTCTGAGGATCTCGAATAGGTGGCTTCCATCTCGCCTTCCCAGCATCGCCTCCAGTATCACGATCTCGTTGCCGTGATGGCCGGCGACCTTGGTCGCAGTTATGCTGTCGAGGGGGACGAAGATGGCCAGGGCCTCTCGAACCCGGGCCTCGTCCTCGGTCGCGGCCACGAAGGCGCGAAAGTTTATCCTGTGAATCACTTGCCCTTACCGGCGTTGGCCCTGATGCTCGGGCGGGTCTTCTCGGTGCCCTTTCCTTTCTTGGACATGCCCCTTCCAACAACGCCTGCGCGGGTCAGGCCGCGCTCGGCTCTACCCCTATGGCCTTTGAGGGCGATCCAATTCAGGTCTTTGTCGGCCAATATCACCGGGTGGTGAGGGTCGATCAGGATGACCTCGAACCACTTCTGCTTTCCGTCCTCGCCCACCCAGTAGGAGTTCAGCGCCTCCATGTTGGGGTGCCTGCGGGAGGCTCGCTCCTCGGCAATGCGCTGGAGGCTCTTTCCTGGGGCCTGGCGGCGCATGCCCTGGTGCTTAGTCCTCCTGTTCCTGATGTACCTGGACTTGCGTAAGGACCCCCTCCTCACCTTCACGCGGACGATCGTTATGCCCTGCTTGGCCTTGTACCCCAATGATCGGGCCCGATCAAGCCTTGTGGGCCGCTCGATCCTCTCCACCGTGCCTTGGCCCCTCCAGGCCTTGAGCCTCTGCTGACGCAACTCTCCTACATAGCCGCTCCCTGGGGAATTCCAGGCATCGCGAATGTAACCATAAAACGACTTCAACTTTTTCACCTCGGCCCGGTTCAATCGATGCGATCACATCCCGGACCTGTCTCCCTCAAGCTTCTAGCAGATAAACCTTTTCCAGAGGAAGGCCGCGAGAACTCGATTCGATCCGATCCGTTCCAGGATCAGAGCCTCTCGGAGAGGAGCCATCGTCGAGGCTGGAATATCTCCTTCCGGATGAAGCGAGGCCGGCCCCGGGGAACATAGTGGAGATCTCCTTCACCCTCCCGAAGGAGGGACTCAAGCGCAGCGCTCTCCCTCTCCGAGATCTCCACGTCGATCTCTCGGCCAGATCGAAAGCTCGATAGATGGGCGATGATCATTCTTCCCGCATCCAACAGGTAGCCCTTCTCCAGGTCCTCCTCGGGGCGGGGGATGCCTGCCGCATAGGCGACGGGGCCGGGAAACATGGCACAGAGATCGTCTGGCCGGCAGAGGTCGAGCCCTGCAAGGCCGAGGTGTGGGTATCCCCTGGCCTTGGCTTTAAGCGTTCGACAGCTCGGGCAGTGCATCCTTCCAAACCACTTGAGAAATATCCTCTCCTCTCCGGCGACATCGTCTCCCCCCACGACCACGGCCCAGAGAGGTCTCGCCTCCTCCTCTGACCATCCGGCCTGGGCGAGGAAGGCTGCAAGGAGCGCTGAGGACCTGGTCTTTCCCTTCCCAGGGCCCCTCCTCGATATGATCTCCCTGATGCAAGGGGGAAAGCGCTCCATCGGGATCCTCTCCCTCGATATCCAGACCTTCTTCTCCACCCTATCGATGCCTAGGAAGGATACGGGAATCTCCTCGACCATGCCATCTCTTGCCCTAGTTGTGTCCTCCTTCGATATGGCCATCGAGATCCCTATTCTATCGGCGAATGGACGAAGCTCCGGCGGTGGAGTTCTTCTGGAGGTCGTGCTCCATCCTCTCCTTGAGTATGCACCTGCCGCCCCTCAATCCGCCCATCGGGTTCTTCGGCGTGCCCATGGAGTTCATGCATCTCGCCATCACTGCCGCTCCGCGGGCAAGGCCGTCGTCGACGAAGACCGTATTTTTTTCAGGCATCTCGAAGAGGTCGAGCCTTTCGAGCTCATCGAGTATCAAGGCCGGCTTGTTGCCGCTTATCCCGGCCCGGCCGGTGACGCCTATCGCCGTCTTCGAGCTTATCAATCCTTCATCGATCGCGACCTTTACCATCCTTCCCGCCATGCGGGCGCAGACGAGGTCGAGCGTTCCCGAGAGGACCTTCTCCCCGTCTTGCTTGTAGATATCCGCCCCGATCTCCATCAGCTTATGCAGGTCGCTTCCGTCCTCTCCGACGTCGCAGCCGATGAGCACAACACCGATCTTACGAGCTGCGGAGGCGTCCACAGGCACATAGCCATAGCGCTTCCTTGAGACGGGGACCTTCTCGATTTTAACATACTCGTCTATCATTTCGGCGTATTCCCTCGCCTTCTTGTTGGTCGAGCCCCTCTTCCCGTCGAAGATATCGAGGGCGGTTCCAGTATCTGCGTCGACTAGGCCGGTGCCTCGGACTACGGCATCTGGAACAGCGCCTGCAACGCCGCAGAAGTTGCCTATGGTCCGGGCGTAGGGAGACTCGTCGCTCGTGATCCTGCCGTCGAGGGTCGTCCCGAAGTCCATGGAGAGGCAAGGATTTCGAAAGTCCACGTCGGTCCATTTGGCCCCCTGCTTGATCCCGGCGGTTGCAAGCTCCCCTTCCATCTCGTTTGCCACGATCTCGACTCCGGTCGATCCCATGGGCGGCCAGACAGAGGCGACCGGCCCGTTGAATACGATCTTTTCGATGAGGGTATAGCGCTTGAACCGGTCCATGATGTTCTGGATGGACATCGCCGGCGTCATGAGCCTGGGTGGAACGCCGGCGTTGAGACAGCCTTGGGCGAGGGCCTGTATGAATATCCCTACATCTTCCGGGGAGTCGAACTCGGCAACGACCCCTGTCGAGCGGACGACGAAGTGGAGGTCCTTCTCTATGCTCAAGGCGGCCTGCCGATGGCTCTCCAAGAGCGTATCTCGCACGAGCTCTGCGATGGACTCCTGGGTCAGAGGCGTCCCGCAGATGGTCCTTCCGAAGATCTCCTCGCCCGGGGCCGGGAGACGGACGTCTCTCGTCATTCGAACCGTCTTGTTGACGATCTGGGTCTTGCCCGTCTCCATATTTGTGGCAGTGAGGATGGATTTGGTGGTGGTATTTCCAACCTCCACCGAGGCCACGATATAATATGGCTTGGTCTTGAGCTCCAGGAAGTTCTTGATCGGGGTGCTCTCGGCGATCCTGGGCTTGGGTTTGAAGAGGCGGCGACCTAGGCTCATGAGTTGGCGTATGAACCCTTGGAGACGTTAAAACCTTCGCCCAGGGAATAACGGCCTATAGATCAGCTCAGCTGGGATGTGCAGCTCGGGCACCTCGTGGCCTTTAATGGCACAATCGACAGGCAGAACGGGCACTCCTTCGTCGCCGGCGCGGGCGCTGCAGGAGCGGGCTTCCTCATCTTATTTACCTCACGTATCAGGAGGAAGATCGCAAAGGCGACGATGACGAAGTCGACGATGGTGTTGATGAAGATCCCGTAGTTGATCGTAACGGCGCCTGCTGCCTGGGCGTCGGAAAGCGTGCTGTACTCTCCACCAGAGAGGCTGATGAAGAGGTTGTTGAAGTCCACATCCCCAAGGACCATGCCGAGCGGTGGCATGACGATGTCGTTTACAAGGGAGGTCACGATCTTTCCGAAGGCCGCCCCGATGATGATGCCTATTGCCATGTCTAGGACGTTTCCCCGCATGGCAAACTCCTTGAACTCGCCTATGAAGGACATAATAGATCTCCCCCTGGATGAAGCCTCTATCCAGGATATCTGACTTGTAGGATTAGCGCGGCCTTGATATATGAAGATCTGCGTCCGTCCGGCAACATCGGGGGTGGGCGAGGATATAAACAGCCGATGAGTACATTTTTATCTTAAGACAGAATAGCTTATGATGAGGTCCGATGGATGTGCGATGCCGATAGCGGGTGCGATGACTATTATGAGGCGGCCTTTATCGACTATATCATCTTCGCCGACGACCTGAGTCCTCCAGACGGCGGGAAGCTGATCGTAAAGGTCATCGCCGGAGGCCTGATGGGAGCGCTTCTTCGGAAAAGCGAGTTCTACGCTGATGAGAAGATTAGGCTGAAGAGAACCGCCGATAACTATCTGTTGGAGATGTGTAAGACATTTGGCCCCTTCACGGACGTCATTGGAAAGCAGGCCGTCAAGAGCTTTCTCAACACCTTGCTTGATTACTGCGATTTCAGTGCCACGGAGAGGGAGATCTGGAAAGCCGAGCTGGATATCCTCTCGCTCCGCCGGAAGCTGGAGAAGGCCGAGCCAGACATCTCCCGCGCCCTTGCGCTTCACAGGGACGCTTATGGAGATCACTCCATCACGACAATCGATCTCCGCAACTTGGGGCTCCTGCATCTCTGGCTAGGCAACCTCACGGCCTCGCGTCGTGAGATCGGCCTGGCGCTGAAGGTCGTCGAGAGGATCTACGGGCCGTCTCATCTGGCGATAGCCGTAATCCGGAACGACCTGGGCTGCGTCTATCAGGCGATGGGAAGTCCAATCGAGGCGAAGGTAAATTTCCGCCGGGCAATCGAGATCTGCAAAGGGGAAGACGCCCGTCGCCACCATCTCGCAGTGATATCGAACAACCTCGGAAACGCTCAGATGGAGATGGGGAGCTTCGACGATGCCATGGAGAGCTTCAAGGGGGCCATCCGGATCTTCGAGAGCTGCCAGGAGATGGATTATTACCATATGATCAAGGTGATTGAAAAGATCAGAGCCCTTGAGCAGCTGGCGAAAATATGACCAGGCGCTGTACTCTCGGCTGAGCCAGCGAGGGCCAAACGGCTGGTTGCTCGATCGATGGACCTGGAAGGAGGGGCAAAGCCCTCCCCTATGAGGTTTGCGATGCCCATTCCGGCGGGAAGGCAACGCACTGAACGCCTCGGTCCTCGCATTCCTCGTTGAAGATTATCGCAGCCTCTCTCGCCGGCAGTCCCTCTGCTTCAAGATCATTTGCCCACAACCTCGTAATCTCCTGGAATCTGGAGTACCAGCGCTCGGCCTCCACCGGAGGCAACCTGTAGAACTCGACGCCATCGTCCTCGAGTTCTTGCAGCATCTCGATATATGTGGCACTCGTAAGGCCGCCCGTTAGGCGGTACGGATTGTTGCAGACTTCCACGATTATCGACTTGAGGTCATCAGGCGTCTCGTTCCAGCTCTCAGAGTTCATGAAGAGGCCTTCTGCGACGCAGCCGAAGGTTGCAAGCGTGGCATATGGTGCAACCCTATAGATCTCGAAGTCGAGGGCGATTGGCAGGCAGGTGACTATCCCATCGATGCTCCCGTTCTCCATCGCTGCATAGACTTGGTCCATCGGCATGAAGACGGGCTCAGCTCCTAGAGACTTGATGCAGTTCGTCTGCTGGCCGCCGGGGCTCCTAATTCTCAGGCCCTGCACGTCCTCCATGGTTTGAACGGGCTTTGCAGTCCAGAGGCATGAGTCGATGCATCCATTGACCTCGAGGACCAAAACATCGGGAAACTCCCTGTAGAGTATCCTTTCGTAGACGGCGTTTCCAATATCTGCTGCCACGTCCTTTCCGCTGATGTTCACCGGCAATGAGAGCACATCCGAGAGGGGAAAGCGCCCAGGAGTCCATGTAAGCGTTGCATATCCCATATCGGATACGCCTGACTCCACGAGATCGTAGTGCTCGGGACCGCTTCCAAGCATCTCGCCGTCGAAGAGAACGTAATCGATGCGTCCAGCGCTTCTCCTCTTCAGCTCTTCTAGCATGGGAATCCAGACGAGCTCTACCTCCTCGCTATCGTGAGGGTGCCAGGTGCTGAAGTTCAGCACGATCGAGTCGTTTGACTTTTCAAGGGCATTGCATGGAGATGATACGAATAGGCCCAACATCGTGAGCAATAGGCATAAGCGGACGATAACCTTCAAGAGGATCACCTATCTAAATATTGTGCTCTCGCTATTAATCGCTTTTGCAGGGCTCCCCTTCGACGGATGCTGAGACGTTGCATATTCGACCATGTTAGAGAGCAAGTTACATATATAATTAATTTATAAACATGGTCGGCAATGGTTCGAGAGAGGTATGGTAATGATAGAGAGGATAGATCAGGGTGCCGACAACGTCGTCAGCATGAGGCTAAGTGGCAAGCTAACCGATGCCGACTACAAGGAGATCGTCCCCCAGTTCGAGAAGGCCATAGAGAAGTGGGGCAAGATCTCCATCTTCTGGCTGATGGAGGACTTCCACGGCTGGGACGCCCACGCCGCCTGGGACGACTTCCAGGCCTGGAGGCGGTTCCACGGCCAGATGGAGCGCATAGCGATGGTCGGCGAGAATCGCTGGGAGAAGTGGATGATCAAGCTCTCCGGCGCCTTTCACCTGGCCGATATAAGGTATTTCGACCACGAGAGCCAGGAGGCAGCCCTGGAATGGCTGAGGAGCGGATGAGAAAGGGGGTGAGAGAGGTCAGGGAAGGTCTCCTCTGGATGATCTCGACCTCCCAGTCATTTTTATGCAGGATTCTCAATATCCGGATCTGTGGGAATGAATGCTCCTTGAGGAGAAAGAGCAGGCCGCATCCCTGCCTTTTCAAAGGCAGGTTAGACCGTGCCTACAGACCGCAAACTATTTGATATAGCACATGTATATTATACTATTATGCCTCACGTGTTTCGGTATA
>Ga0265595_1000334_pt1 | contig 44201 bp, 28 predicted proteins | sample saktaG_15_FD_190148 | JGI IMG/M metagenome (GOLD analysis project Ga0265595, IMG submission 190148) | Saline water microbial communities from Sakinaw Lake, British Columbia, Canada - sak_2013_06_06_50m | ecosystem: Environmental > Aquatic > Non-marine Saline and Alkaline > Saline ...
GGCCCACGGTCAATGTGCCGTGCCGCTGGATGACCAGGGCATCGTGGTTGGCGATGAGGTCCCTGATCGCCCCAGGCCCTTCGGCGCTGGAGGGAGTGGCGTATTCGGCGGTGGGGATCAGGCCCAGAGTGACGACCACCTCTGGCAGGAGGCACCTGGCCAGGGAGATGCCAGCGATGCTCAGGGCGACACAGATGGGGGGATGGGCGTGGACGACAGCGCCGATGTCGGGCCGCTGCCGATAGGCCTCCAGGTGCATCGGTAATTCAGAGGTCGGCTTCAGAGCACGACTGGCGGGCTCGTAAGAGGGGACCCGCTTGCCCGCCAGGTCGGTTACGATCAACTGCTCAGGGGCGAGGAAGCCTTTGCTGAAGCCGCTGGGAGTGGACAGGATACGGTTCTTGCCCAGACGCACCGAGACGTTGCCGTCGGTGGCGGCTACATACCCCTTCTCGTGGAGGAGGCGACAGACGCGGACGATCTCCTTTCGCCATGCTTGCTCTGTTTGGTTATCCAGGTAGCTGCTCAATCGTTTCCTTCCTCATCAATTGGGTATCCATACCAGGTGGGGCAAAAAGATAGGCGGTGAATTCTTCGTATGATGGTTTCCTGACCAGGTAGATCAGGTGTGAAGGGCAGCAGCAGTCGGAGGAACCAAAGCCGGGAACGAGTGTCTCGCTGCCGGGGAGCTGCCGGGCGGCCTGAGCCCAGAGGCACTCCAATCTGGCCGTCGAGACCGCGCTCCAGACCTCCACCAGTTGGGCGTGCTCCAGCAGGTAGTCTATGTGCCAGTGGAGCTTCTTGTCGCAGCGGCGCTGTCCTGATGGTTCGACAGGCTCACCACGACGGCTTGTCGAAGGGCGGTGGCGGGCCAGGCGAGCATCCAGGCCGCCGGCCCCCAGCGCGCTGCCTACGTAGAGATAGCAGCCAGCGGGAAAACCGAACGTGCCCAGCTTGCCAATGGTGATCTCTTCCCCGCCCTCCAGGTGCAAAACCAGGGCGTAGGTGCCTTTGGTGGATTTGTTCGTCATTAGTACTGCTCCCAACTGCCATCGGTGTAGAGGATGTAGGCTGTGCTGCGCTGTCCTGAGCCTGTCGAAGGGAGGTCGCTCTCAAGAATGATGCCGCCGTCAAATGCTTGCACCATCCCTGTAAAGCCCCGTTCCTCCTCCCTGGCCCAACCGAGCTGGCTGGTCGGGCCGCCCAGCTCTTCCCGCCACACCTTGCCAAAGCCCCTCTTCGGCTGGAAGAGGCCCGGCGGCGCGGTCAGATGGGGATCGTCCTGGGGCTGGCCTTCCTGCCAGGTGTCGGCGAAAGCCTGCCAGGTGCGATCGTCGTGGAGGACGTAGACCCCCCTGTTGTCCTCCCGCCAGAACATCCTGCCCCGTTCGAAAGCCTCTTCAGCCCAAAAGACCTCTCGTTCCGCTTCCCCCGGGCAACCGAGACGATCTCGCCGGTCGGCCCATATCGCGGAGAAGCGGATAGGTACCACGGCGCAGGGTGTGGGCGTGACCGCTGGCCTGGTTGGCGCAGGGAGCGGCGTCCCCCAAGTGACTGGGTACCAATTGGCTCCGCCGTCAATGGACTTGTATACGCCATGCTCGACCAGGGTGGCGAAAAGGGTCTGGTCGGCGGGGTAGTCCGGCGAGAGGGCCAGCGCCAGCACCCCCGCCAGCTCGCCGTCGGACCGATGGGGAAGGCCGACATTGACCGCCTGCCAGGAGTATCCCCCATCGGTGGACTTGTAGATTCCCCGGTCGAGGCCGGCGAAAAGTGTGCCGTCCCGTGGGAATTGCGGCGATATGGCCAAGGCCTTGACCCAGACAGTGCCCGGCGGGAGTCCTCCTCCCAACGCCTGCCAGGTGAAGCCGCCGTCGTCGGAGCGATGCAGGTTGCCGTACATCGCGCCGACGAAGAGGGAGCCATCGGTGAGACGATGGACGTCGGCGGCAAAGTCCGGCGAGAGGGCCATGGACTGGACGTACCAATCTTCTTCCTCTTTGACTTGCTCCCAGCTTTGCCCCCCGTTCGTAGTGCGATACAGCCCTTTGTACTGGAACCAGGCATAGGCTGTGCCATCCTCAGCGTAGTTTGGCGAAACGACCAGGCTCACTATCTCAGCTTCGGGTAGCCCCTGGCTCGCCGCTGTCCAGCTTTCTCCTCGGTCAGTGGAGATGAAGACCTGAGGGCGGCGGTAGTCTCCCCCGACGAAAAGGGTGCTGTCGCCCCCCCTCTTTCCCCCCCAACTTTGGGGGGGAGGAAGGGGGGGCGAGATGGCCAGAGCGGAAGCGGGGAAGAGATTGCCCAGCCCCTGCTGCAGCTCCTGCCAATGGCCGTCGCGCCATCGGTATACGCCACTGTTCGAGGCAGCGAAGAGGGTCTGATCCCCAGCGTAGTCAGGCGAGACGGCCAGGTGAAGGGGGGCGAAGCCCGTCCGGCCGGGGAAGCCCGTCTCCTGCCAACTTCGGCTCCCGTCGTGGGAGACGAACACCCCGGCCGTGGACGTGGCGGCGTAGATGGTTTGATCCTGGCCATAGCTCGGCGAGATGGCCAGGTCGTAGACGTTCAGGCCGCCCAACTCCACCTTCAAGTCCTCCCAGACCAGCCCCTCGGCGCTCAGGCCATCTATACTCCCATAAACAGTGCCCAGCAGCAGGCCCCCGTCCGGGACGAGGGCAAAGGCGCTGATTGGTATGTCCTCTCCAAAAACTTTCCAGTTGTCGCCCCTATCCGTCGAACGATAGAGGCGGGAGATCACTTCGCTGTGAGATGCTGTGAACAGGGCGTAGAGCGTCTTGTCCTCGGCGAAAGAGGGCGAGAGGACGAGATCGCTGAGGACAGCACCCTCGTAAACCAGCCCCGAGTTGGCGGCCTGCCACGTTTCCCCTCCATCGGTGGAGCGCATCAGGCCCGCCCCGCTCAGGACAGCGTAGACCGTGCGGTCGCCCCCCCTCTTTTCCCCCCAACTTTGGGGGGGAGGAAGGGGGGGAGAGACGGCCAGCAATTGGGCCGTTTGGTTCAGCACCTCTTCCCAGGACTGGCCGCCGTCGGTGGACTTGAGGACGACGTATCGGTCCATCTCGACCAGGCTCCAGAACAGCGTGCTGTCGGTGGCGTAGTCGGGAGAGATAGCCAGGGCCGTCGCTCGGCGATTGGTGGGCCTGTCAGCCCGCAGCTCTTCCAGGGCAGTCCAATGTTTTCCCCCGTCGGTTGATCCTTCGACAGGCTCAGGACATCGCCTGAAGAGGCCATGGCGCATGGTGCGGGCGAAGGCCGTTCCATCGGCGGCGAAGGCGACTCCTTGGACCTGGAGATCGCTCAGGCCGCGAGAGGACAAGCGCCAGCTCCGGCCGCCGTCGGTGGATTTGTACACACCGCTCCCGATGTTCCACGTGGAAAGCCCGGCTAATAGAGTTTGGTCGGAGGCGTAGTGGGGGGAGAAAGCCACCGAAACCATGTCCTGACCGGAGGGCAACCCGCCACTTATCAGCATCCAGGACTCGCCAGCGTCTTCGGATTTGTACAACTCGTTCTCTACCAGAGCGAGAAGCGTCTGGTCCCTATCGTAGTCAGGGGAGACCACAATGCGCTGGATGGGACTGGCTGGCAACTCTATTGGCCGTAGCTCGACCGGAGCTGGCGGCGCGCCGCCGCTCTCGGCCATCACCAGGACGGAACCGCCCTGGCCGATCAGATACAGCCGCTCGGCCAGGGGGTCTAAGGCCCGCAAAGCATACTCTCCATCCAAAGGCACATCGGCCAGGGGATCGGCTGTCTGGCCGTCAACGACCAGAAGCCGGTGGCCTTTATCCCAGCCGCTGGTCAGGTAGACCAGACCTTTGTTGGGATCCACCCGCAGGTTTCCAACGATGCCTTCCAGTCGGGCCACCCAACGCTGTCCATCGGCCAATACCTTCAAGGACACATAACCACCGAAGCCAGAACGGGTCACGTAGGCCCGGCCTGCTGTGGGGTCCACGTCTATCGAGACCACGCTCAATTCCGTGTCCGTGAACACTGAGGTGTGAGTGACCCCATCGTAGACCTGGAGGTAGCTACCGCCGTTGGAGCCGGGTACGCCGTTGCTGATGACCCCATAGAGAAGATTCGACTGGGGGTCAATGGCCAGATCCACAGCGGCGGGATTGGGAGAGAAACCATGCGGCTGGGGGAAAGTGGAATCAATTTTGCCCACTACGCCTTGAACGTCGGGGTCAGCGATGTAGATTCCGCTCTCCACGATGTAAAGCTCATTCGTCCTGGGATTAACCACCGGCTTGCCTGTTTGGGGAATGAGGCCCACCGCGTGATTGGTCTGGCCGTCAATGATTTGGATGCCCTGACCGTCGGAGTCGCCGACGTAGATCCGATGGCCGACATCATCAACGGCCAAGGGGCCGCGACCGGGGACGAGGGCCAGCTCTTCGTAGTTGCTACTGTCGAAGACGTGGAGCTGGTTGATGCTGTCGGTGACGTAGAGGCGCTGGGCGTGGGGATCAACGGCCACATCCACCACTTCAATAGCCGTCGGCACCAGCGCGACGGTGGCCTTTCGCTCCGTGTCTACGACGGCCACCTGGTTATCATACAGGGAAAGATAGAGCCTCCTCGTGTGAGGGTCAAGAGCGATGCCCCTCACACTGTTGACCGGGCCTATTTGGTCCACGATCTGCCCCGTAGCTCCGTTGACCACGATCACGCCTGGCTCCTGCCACATCGTTCGCCCGACGTAAAGGCGATTCGCCGTCTCATCCACTGCCAGGACGCTTTTCTGGTTCTGATCGCCTACCATCAGGCTGGCTATAAGGTCGCCGCTCGTGCCATCCAGAGTCAGGATTTCGTTACCCTCTTCGCCACTGAGGCTGTCGAGGGCTGCGTAGAGACGATTGGTGACCGTGTTGACCGCCAGGTCTTGGATACGGCCTTTCAGAGGGATGCTGGTCACCATCTCCAGCGTGCTGGCGGTAAAGATATCCAGGACTTCGGGAGAGTATGAGCGGGCCAGGTAGAGACGGTCGGCGGGCAGGTTGAGGGTCAGGGCGATTGCGGATGAACTGGGCAACAGGCTGGCACTGCGCAGCTCGCGGTAGTCGCTCGCATCAAGCAGGCGGATTGTTTCACCATCAGTCACGTACAGGCGGCCTACTACTTCGCCCACGGCCACAGCCTCCACGTTCTCGACAGTGGCAAGCACCTGGTGGGTGTCCCCGGCGATGACGGTCAGCGTCTTATCCTCCCGGTTGACCACGTAGACGCGGTTGGCTGTCTCGTCTACGGCCACTTCGCCATAGTCCCAGCCGCCCTGGCCCACGGGGATAGTGGCGATGATCTCGTTAGTCGCCCCATCAATTACCGAGACATTACCTTGCTCTCCCGAATCGCCTCTGTCGTTGCGCGCGTAGATGCGCCCCGTGGTTGCGTTGACGGCTATCGCCCGCGGGTAGTAGCCGTTGCCCGTCGGCACTCCCAGCTCCAGCCTGGCGACGACTTTGGGCCAGATCCCCTCGGAAGTAGGGCCAGGTTGAGGAGTCGGCGGCGCCTCAGTGGTCGCCGTCGGGGTGGCAGGGGGAGGGGTTGGCGTCGCTTCCTCCGTTGCCGTCGGGATGACGGGGGAAGGCGTGGGCCTGATCTCGGTCGCGGCCGGTGTAGGAGTCGGCGACGCCGTCGGCGGCATCGGCGTCGCTCCCTCAGGACGGTGACAGGCTGAGAGCAATGCCAATAGCAGCAAACCCCATAATACAACTTTAGCCTTCATCGCTGTTTTCCTCTTGCAGATAGAGTTATTTTACATTAGTCTGGCTTACTTGGCAAGCGGGGGCTTCGGGTTCGTTTCACGTTTCGCGGCTTGAAGTTGCCAAGTTGATTGATTTGTGGTAAGATAGGTATGACATAATTTGGGAGGGTAACGATGAAAACCAAACTGCGAGCGTTGATGATCTTGATTTGTGTGGTATCCCAACTGGTGATTGGCGTGGGCCTGGCAGAGGGGGCGAATCCCGTGCACGTCGTCTGCAGGGGCGATACTCTTTACTCCGTGGCCCGTCGCTACGGTACCACCGTGAACGCCATCGTGCAGGCCAATGGCCTGCGAAATCCCAATTGGATTTACGTTGGCCAGAGGTTGGTCATACCGGGGACGACCGCTGCGCCCAACAACTCTTCGTCTGGTTCCACTCACGTGGTGCAGCGGGGTGAGAACCTGTATCGCATTGCTCTGCACTACGGCACGACGGTTCAGGCCCTTGCCCTGGCCAATAACCTTTCCAGCACCTCGCTGATCTACGCAGGTCAGAGCCTGGTCATCCCCGGAGGAGGTTCGGCTTCCCCCGCGCCGGCGCCATCTCCTGTCTCAGCCCCTACTTCTGGAAAATGGATTGATGTCAACCTGGCCACCCAGGGTCTGGTGGCCTATGAGGGCCAGCGTCCCGTCTACTGGGCCACCGTCTCCACGGGCCTGGCCCGGACGCCTACGGTGAAGGGGCATTTTCACATCTACAGTAAGTATCGTTCGACAACGATGGCGGGGCCTGGTTACCGTTATACCAACGTCCCCTACGTGATGTTTTTCTACAGGGGCTACAGCATACACGGCACCTACTGGCACAACAACTTCGGCCAGCCCATGAGCCACGGCTGCGTCAACATGAGGACCAGCGATGCCCAGTGGATCTATAACTGGGCCCCCGTGGGCACGCTGGTGGTCGTAAGGTGAACAAGTAGATTCCCAAACTCCTCGGTAAACTCATAGCTGACCACTACGCCGTGCCTGTTCCATTGACACGATCCTTCGCCCCTGACTAAGATGCTTCCTCGCTTGAAGATGATCGAAAGAAGTCGGGCGAGTGCTAATGGTTTTTCCTCAAACATACTCCCTAGCACGGCTTCTACGTCACCCTCAATGGCGGAGATTGCTTCCCTGAATTCATCTTCAATTAAGGAGGATAACAATGGCGAATGTAAAAGATATTAAGATGAATCCCCCTCAGAACAGACTGATCGGTGATATGCCCAAAATCGGCATTCGCCCTACCATTGATGGCCGGCGGAAAGGGGTGAGAGAGTCCCTGGAAGACCAAACGATGGCCCTGGCCAAAGCGGTGGCGGAGTTCCTGACGGAAAACCTGCGCCACTCCAACGGCCTGCCGGTCGAGTGCGTCATCGCCGACACCTGCATCGGTGGCGTGGCCGAAGCCGCCCAGGCCGCTGCCAAGTTCGCCAGAGAGGGGGTAGGGGTTTCCTTAACGGCGACGCCCTGCTGGTGCTATGGGTCCGAAACGATGGACATGGATTCCTACATGCCCAAAGCGGTGTGGGGCTTCAACGGCACCGAGCGCCCCGGCGCGGTCTACCTGGCGGCGGTCTTGGCCGGGCACAATCAGAAGGGACTGCCAGCTTTCGGCATTTACGGACGCGACGTCCAGGATGTGGGGGATACCTCGATTCCGGCCGACGTGCAGGAGAAGATCCTGCAGTTCGCCAAGGCGGGACTGGCCGTGGCTACCATGCGCGGCAAATCCTACCTCTCGATGGGCGGCGTCTCGATGGGCATTGCTGGCTCGATTGTGAATCAGTCCTTCTTTGAGAGCTACATAGGGATGCGGGTGGAAACGGTGGATATGACCGAATTTGTCCGCAGGATTGATGAGGAGATCTACGATAAGGAAGAGTTTGCCCGGGCCTTGCCGTGGGTGAAGGAGAACTGCAAAGAGGGACGAGAATACAATCCCCCGGCAAGCCAGCGCAGCCGGGCGCAGAAGGACCAGGATTGGGAGTTCGTGGTCAAGACGGCGATGATCGCCCGCGACTTGATGGTGGGTAACCCCAGGCTGGCGGAACTGGACTACGGCGAGGAGGCGTTGGGGCACAATGCCATCGCCTCTGGTTTCCAGGGACAGCGGCAATGGACCGACCACTTCCCCAACGGCGACTTCCTGGAGGCGATCCTCAACTCCTCCTTCGACTGGGATGGCATTCGGGAGCCCCTCGTCATGGCCACCGAAAACGACTGTCTCAACGGGGTGGCGATGCTCTTTGGGCATCTCTTGACCAACACCGCCCAGATCTTCGCCGACGTGCGAACCTACTGGAGCGCAGAGGCGGTCAAGCGAGTGACAGGGTACGAACTGACCGGCTTGGCGGAGGATGGGATCATCCACCTGATCAACTCCGGCTCCGCCACCCTGGACGCCACTGGCCTGCAGACGATTGACGGTCAGCCGGCCATGAAGCCCTTCTGGGACATCACCCCCGAAGAGGTCGGAAAGTGCCTTGACTCCACGACCTGGTACCCGGCGATCACAGAATATTTCCGAGGGGGCGGTTTCTCCTCCAGTTTCCTGACCCGTGGGAGCATGCCGGTCACCATGTCCAGAATCAATCTGATCAAGGGCCTTGGCCCGGTCCTGCAGATTGCAGAAGGGTACACCATAGACCTGCCGGAGGAGGTATACCACACTTTGAATGAGCGCACCAACCCCACCTGGCCCACCCATTGGTTCGTCCCCAACTTGACGGGCCGCGGACCCTTTAAAGACGTCTACTCGGTCATGTACAACTGGGGTGCCAACCACGGTGCCATCAGCTACAGTCACATCGGCGCGGATCTGATCACCCTGGCCTCGATGCTGCGTATCCCGGTTTACATGCACAACGTGCAGGAGGAGAAGATCTTCCGACCCAGCGCCTGGACGGCTTTCGGTGCGATGGATCCACTGGGCGCCGACTTCAGAGCCTGCGCCAATTTTGGGTCGCTATATTAGCTGGTAGACTGGTTGGTCTCCCGACTTCCCAGTCTACCATTCCCCAGTCTACTGCTTGAGATACGAGTATGCCTCATCAGCCCAGCTTCCTGGCCTTCGACCTGGGTGCAGAAAGTGGCCGCGCTATGGTCGGTCAGTTCGACGGGGAACGGATCCGACTTTCAGAAGTGCATCGTTTTCCCAATGGGCCGGTGCGCTTGCCCGATGGCGGCGGTACGGGGTACCGCTTGCACTGGGACGTATTGCGTCTCTGGACCGAGATAAAACGCGGCCTGGCCCTGGCTGTCCAGGAGCACGGAGCCGACCTGGCCGGCATTGGCCTGGACACCTGGGGCGTGGATTTCGGCCTGCTTGACCGGGACGGCGCGCTGGTCTCGCATCCCTATCACTACCGCGACAGCCGGACCGATGGCATGCTCGACGAAGCCTTCCGCCGCGTGCCCCGCGCGGAGATATTCGAGCAGACCGGCATTCAGTTCATGCAACTGAACAGCCTCTATCAGTTGCTGGCGATGGTCGTCGGCCGCTCGCCAGCCCTCGACGTCGCCGAGACCTTCCTGACCATGCCCGACCTGTTCAATTACTGGCTCACCGGGCGCAAGGTGTGCGAGTTCAGCATTGCCACCACTACCCAGTGTTACAACCCGCGCCTTCCCCCCCCCGATGAGGGGGGGGCCAGGGGGGGGTGGGCCATCCCGCTCCTCGAACGGCTGGGCATCCCCACTCACATCTTCCCTGAGATCGTGCCGCCAGGGACTGTCCTGGGCGAGTTGTTGCCGTCAGTAGCCGAGGAGGTTGGCCTGAGTGGCCTGCCGGTCATCGCCCCAGCCTGCCACGACACCGGATGCGCAGTAGCGGCGGTCCCCGCCGAAGGTCCGGACTTTGTGTACATCAGTTCCGGTACGTGGTCGTTGATGGGCGCCGAGTTGCCGGAGCCCGTGATCAACGAGCAGAGCCTGGCCTTCGATTTCACCAATGAGGGGGGCGTAGGCGGGACCTTCCGCTTCTTGAAGAACATTACCGGGTTGTGGCTGGTACAGGAGTGCCGGCGCACGTGGGCGCGCCAGGACGAAGAATTCTCGTACGACGATTTGACGCAGATGGCGGCTCAGGCCACCCCTCTGCAATCTATCGTTGACCCCGACTACCCCGAATTTCTCAAGCCCGGCGATATGCCAGCTCGCATCCGTGCCTTTTGCGAGATGACGGATCAGCCTGTACCACAGAGCAAGGGAGCGGTCATTCGCTGCGCGCTGGAGAGCCTGGCCCTCAAATATCGCTGGGTGCTGGAGCGACTTGAGGAGATCCTTGGTTGTCGGTTGGAACCGATCCACATCGTCGGCGGCGGGACCCAGAACTGGCTGCTAAACCAGTTCGCCGCTGGCGCCACCGGTCGCCGGGTGGTGATCGGACCCATTGAGGCCACGGCCGCCGGCAACGTCATCACACAGATGATGGCCCTGGGACACATCGCCTCACTAGAGGAGGGGCGCCAGGTTGTGCGCAATTCCTTCGAAGTTGCCACTTACGAGCCGGCCGGTGGGGCTGAGTGGGAAGAGGCTTATGGCCGCTTCCTCACAATGATGGAGCAGATTAGATAGGAGTGGAAAATGGACGAGCGATTACGGATCATCTTTGCCCGGCGCAGCATCCGCCAGTACACCGATCAGCCGGTCAGCGAAGCGGACATCACCAGCCTGTTGGAGGCGGGCATGGCTGCGCCATCGGCGGGAAACAGGAAGCCCTGGCACTTTGTCGTTGTCACCGACAGGCAGACTCTGCGAGCCATAGCGGACACGCCGCCATATAGCAGGCTCGGCGACGCCGCCCTGGCGATTGTCGTGTGTGGCGATCCGTCCATCTCAGACTGGTGGCTGCAGGACTGCACCTTAGCGACGGAGAATATTCTCATCGCTGCCGCCGGGCTTGGGCTGGGGGCGGTTTTTCTGGGCTGCTACGAGCGGGCGGAGCGTGAGCAGCCGATCCGCCAGGTGCTGGCCATCCCGCAAGAGATCGGGATGGCGAGCGTGCTGTCCATCGGCTATCCTGCCGAGGAAAAAGAATCACGTACCCAGTACGATCCGGCCCGGGTCCACCGCAACAAGTGGTAGATGCTCCATTCCCGTAAACTTAAGGCTCGAAGGCCCGTCCTCGGGCCGCCCCGGGGACGGGGCTCAGAGCTTAAGTTTACGCTGATGGTAGATACTCTGCTGTCATTGCGAGCTAAGCGAAGCAATCCCCCTGTTGCAAGGAGGAGATTGCTTCGTCGCAAAAAGCCTCCTCGCAATGACACAGGCTGGTAGTTAGCTCTGAGGATAAGCAAGGAGGCATACTCATGGATCAAACGGCATTTAAGAACCCGCCCAAAACATTTCGCGCCGCACCCTTCTGGTCCTGGAATGACGATTTAGACCCGGAGGAGCTGGTCCGGCAGGTGGGCCTCATGGACGAAGCCGGTTGGGGTGGCTTTTTCATGCACTCCCGGGTGGGATTAGTCACCCCCTACCTGTCGGAGCGCTGGATGGAGTGCGTGCGGGCCACGGTGGCCGAGGCCAAGCGCCGGGGCATGGCGGCCTACCTCTACGACGAAGACAAGTGGCCCTCCGGCTTCGCCGGCGGCCTGGTCCCGGCCCAGAAGCGGGAGTACCGCAACCGGGCTCTGGTGTGCAAGGTGGACAACCGCCCGGCGGTGATCGAGGAAAGCGTGTCCCTCTTCAAAGCCCGATTTGAGGCCGGCCAGCTCTCCGACTTCCAGCCCATCCGCGCCGAGGAAGCGAGAGCCCTCGATTGGAGGCGCGAGCGGCTGGTGCAGTTCTATCCCCTCACCGCGCCGCTGGGCCAACCCTGGTTCAACGACACTTGCTACGTTGACCTCCTGAACCCCCAGGCAGTGCGGGCTTTCATCGAATCCACCTATGAGCCCTACTATCAACAGGTGGGCCAGGACTTCGGCGAGCTCAGTCGAGCCGACTTCGGCGGGGCTGTGCCTGGTATCTTCACCGACGAGCCCACCTACAGCCGCCGCATCCTGGCCCAGATGCGCCCGTCCTTCGTGCCCTGGACCATTGGCCTGGAGGGCTACTTCCAGGGCAAGAAGGGCTACGACCTCCTGCCCAGGCTGCCTGACCTCTTCTTCGACACCCCCACTGCCTCCCAGACGCGCTACGATTTCTGGCACACCGTCACCCAGCGGTTCCTGGAGGCTTTTTCCCAGCAGATGTACGAGTGGTGCCAGGAGCATGGCCTGGCCTTCACTGGCCACTACCTGGCTGAGGACTCGCTACGGAGCCAGACCCAGCACATAGGCGCTGCCATGCCGCACTATCCCTATATGCACATCCCCGGCATTGATAAGTTAGGGAGGCAGATCAACACTGGCCCGGGCACGGTGCTGACAGTCAAGCAACTGGATAGCGTCGTGGGCCAGCTCGGCAAGTCCCGGTCGCTGTGCGAGAACTACGGCTGTGGCGGGCAGGACTTTGCCCACACCGGGCGGAAGTGGATCGGCGACTGGGCCTACGTCCTGGGCATCAATCTGAACAACCCGCACCTGTCTCTCTACAGCATGCGCGGCGAGCGCAAGCGCGACCACCCACAAAACATCTTCTATCAGCAGCCCTGGTGGCCTGAGAATCGCCTGATCGCCGACTACTTCGCCCGACTGAGCTACGTCCTCAGCCAGGGCCGACGCGCGGTGAATATCCTGGTGATTCACCCCATCGGCAGCGCCTGGGCGCTCTACCGGCCCGGCGCCACCTACGCGGTAGACCAACTCGACCAGGCTCTTGACAAACTGCTGATGGCGCTGATGCAGGCCCAAAGGGACTTTCACCTGGGTGACGAGATGCTGATGGAGCCGGGCGCGCCGTGCGAGGCCACAGTGACCACAGACGATACAGGGCCACGGCTAGACGTGGGGCAGATGTCGTACCGGGTGGTGATTATTCCACCAGGGGTGACACTGGCGGAGAACACCGTCCAATTGCTGCGCGAGTTTGCAGTGGCGGGTGGGCCAGTGCTGGCCATAGAGCCAGTGCCCACGCTGGTCAATGGCCGACCTACGGACACCCCCATGCTGCCGGAGACGACCCGTCCGGTCAGGACTGACACCTTGCCCACCGTGCTCGACCAACTATTGCCCTTCGGCGTTCGCGTGCCCGGCCGTCCCGCGATCTGGGCTCATCATCGGCGTATTGACGATGCGGATTGCTACTTTCTGGCCAACACCGACCTCGACAACGGCGGCGTCGCCACGGTGCAACTGCGGGGCACGGGGCGACTGGAATCGTGGGACCCGGCCACCGGGGAAGTGCGCCCACTGCCCAGCCGCCAGAGCGATGACCTCACTGAGGTCGTGCTCGACTTTCCGCCGGTGGCCTCTCACCTGCTTGTGCTGCACAGCGGTGAGACTTCCGAAGTCTGCGAGACTTCGGAAGTCTCCGTTGAGCGCGTCGTGGCCGAGATTCCCCTGGGCGACGCCTGGGGACTGACCCTGAGTGGTCCCAATGCGCTGACGCTGGACACCCCGCAAGTGCGGATCGGCGATGAGGACGATTGGAGCAAGCCGATGCATATCCTGGATGCGCACAGTGCCGTCGCTGAGGCCGGCGTTGGCACTATCTTTGCGCTGCGTTTCACCTTCGACGTGTCCGTCTGTCCCGCCAATCCTATCTATCTGGTCGTGGAGTCACCCGCGCGTTTCGAGATCACCGTCAACGGGCAGCCGGTCTCCAGCGATGATGCCGGTTGGTGGACGGACATCTCGTTCCGCAAGGTGGACGTCAGTGCGGCGGTACAGGCTGGACGGAATGAGATCGTGCTCAGCGATGTGTTCGCCGGGGACACGGAACTGGAAAGCTTATGTGTGATCGGCGACTTCGGCGTGACCGGACGCAGGGTGGGGGAGGAGAATCGGTACAACGGCCAGGTCTTCGACCGCTACGCGCCGGACTTTCGCGTGGCGGATTTGCCCGACCGCGTCCAGGGGAGCGACAAGTCCGATAGGCTGTCCGTTGATCTGACAGCACAGGGATTGGCCTTCTTTGCCGGTCGAGCCACGCTTCGCCAGACTGTCACGCTGCCAGCGCTCGACGGGCGCACCGTGCTGGAGATACACAACCTGCGCGCCGCCGTCGCTCACGTGCGCGTGAACGGGCAGCAGATGGGCACCGTCGCCTGGCCGCCGCACCGCGTGGACGTCACCGAGGGCTTGCGCGCCGGTGAAAACGTGGTCGAGATCGAGTTGGTAGGGACGCTGCGCAACCTCCTGGGTCCGCACCATCGTGCTGGCGGCGACCTGGCGTGGACAGGGCCAGGCGACTTCCGCGACAAGAGCTGTTGGACGGACGACTACATTCTAGTGCCCTTTGGCTTCCACGAGGTGACGTTGATGGCCTTCGAGTCGTAGAAGGGTTCTGAACCGGCGCTCTCCAGATCAATTACACGTTAAGTTGACGCAATGGGGGGTGTCCCCCGTTTCTTCGTGGTGGCGATGCACCTGTAAACAGGAAGGAGGGAGCAAGGGAGATGAGCAAAGGGGAAGGCGCGAAGATCTGGCTGATACCGGACGGGTATCTCGCCACCCCGCCTGGGGATGGCAAGCCTTATCAGAGCCATGAGGCAATCTGTGTGCTTAACACGGGCACGGAGGAGGCTCACATAAAACTGGACTTCTACTTCGAGGACCGTGAGCCGATCAAAGACGTGTCCATCACGGTAGGAGCGGAGCGCACCTTCCACATACGGTTGGATAAACCCGAACACCTGAACGGAGTGCAGTTACCCCTGGATGTGCCCTACGCCATACGTGTCCGTTCCGACGCGCCCATCATCGTCCAGCACTCGCGGCTGGATACCACCCAGACCAACCTGGCGCTGATGACGACGATAGCGTATCCCATCGCCAAGGGTGCGGGACTTGCCAAGCCGTCATCCTTCGACAAGCTCAGGATGACTATCGCAGGCCTGAAAGCGGCTTCGCCAAGCATCCTGCCCTCGAAATCTCGTTGTAGTACTAAGCTTCGCCTTCGATGACTTGACCGCTGGCTAACTCTGGTGTACAATCGGGCCAGACTCCCGATAGTCCTCCCCATTTGTTGAGCGAAGGAGGCAATGATGGGCGACCACCCTACAGACAAGCAAATTCGAGACGCCTGCGCAATGGCGAAAGAACGGTACGCCATGCTCGGCGTGGACACCGATCAGGCACTGGATACCCTGGCACAGATCCCCATCAGCCTGCCCTGCTGGCAGGGTGACGACGTGCGCGGCTTCGAGATGCCCGATGTCGAGCTGGGAGGTGGTCTGGCTGCGACGGGCAACTATCCCGGCAAGGCCCGCAACGCCGACGAATTGCGCCGCGATCTGAACAAAGCCTATAGCCTGATCCCTGGCAAGCATCGGCTCAACCTGCATTCAATCTACGCCGAGACGGGTGGCCAGAAGGTCGAGCGCAACGAACTGCGGCCTGAGCACTTTTCCGCCTGGATCGCCTGGGCTAAGGACACAGGACATGGGATAGACTTCAACCCCACTTGTTTCTCGCACCCGCTGGCCGAAAGTGGCTTCACCCTGGCTAATTATTGTGATGAAGGCATCCGCCAGTTCTGGATCGAGCACTGCATTGCCTGCCGCAAGATCGGCGAGCACATCGGGCGTGAGCTCGGCACGCCTTGCGTGACCAACATCTGGGTCCCGGATGGATTCAAGGACGTCCCTGTTGACCGCAAGGCGCCCCGTATGCTGCTCAAAGATTCTCTGGACAGGATCCTGGCCGAAAAGATTGACCCCAGATACAATCTCGATTCAGTGGAGTCCAAGCTCTACGGCCTTGGCTGCGAGAGCTACGTGGTCGGCTCGCACGAGTTCTACCTGGGCTACGCCATCGCCAGCCACATCCTCTTGTGCCTGGATAGCGGGCACTTCCATCCCACCGAGGTGATCTCCGACAAGCTCTCAGCAGTCCTGACGTTCCTGGACGAGGTGCTGTTACACATCAGCCGGGGTGTGCATTGGGATAGCGACCACGTGGTCATCCTCTCGGACGAACTACAGGCCATCGCCCAGGAGATCGTACGTGGTAATTTTCTAGATCGTGTGCACATTGGGCTGGACTTTTTCGACGCCAGCATCAACCGCGTGGCGGCGTGGGTCATCGGTGCCCGCAATACCATGCGAGCTTTGCTGATGGCTCTGCTAGAGCCAATCGCCCAACTGCGGGGACTGGAGGTGTCGGGAGATTACACCGGGCGGCTGGCGTTGCTCGAAGAACTCAAAGGTCTACCCTTTGGCGCAGTGTGGGACTACTTCTGCCTGCAGCAAGGTGTTCCCGTGGGAGTCAGTTTCATGGATGAAATTCGAGACTATGAAGAGGGAGTACTCTCGAAGCGGACCTAGAGCAAATGTGGGCTACATTTCCAAAAAAGGGGAGACCCTATGTCGAACGATATCCTAGCGCAACTGGTTACTATGTCGAACAACCTGGGCGATCCGGCCCTCGACTACGTGATCCTGGGGGAGGGCAACACTTCTGCCCGCGCCGATGCCGACACTTTTTGGGTGAAGGCCAGCGGCACGGAATTGCGCACCATCGAGGCCAGCGGCTTTGTGTGGGTGCGCTTCGACCGGGTGCTGGCTTTGCTGGACGCAGGTGACCTCAGTGACGACGCCGTCAAGGAAGGCTTGGAGGCGGCCAAGGTAGATCCGGCCATGACCGCCCGCCCATCGGTGGAGACCGTGCTGCACGCCCTGACCTTACAACTGGAGGGTGTTAAATTCGTCGGACATACCCATCCCACCGCCGTCAACGCGCTTCTCTGCTCACAGAAAGTTGAAGAGGTGGCCTCTGGCCGGCTCTTCCCCGATCACATCGTCTATTGTGGCCCGGCTTCGGTCTACGTTCCCTACACCGATCCTGGTGTGCCCCTGGCCCGCGCGGTTCGCGATTCGATTGGCCGATATATTGACGAGCATCTCGAGATCCCCAAAGTCATTCTGATGCAGAATCACGGTCTCATGGCCCTGGGACGGACTGCGCAAGAGGTGGAAGACATTACCGCGATGGTCGTCAAAGCGGCGCGTGTGCTGCTCGGCACCTACGCCCTGGGTGGCCCACATTTCATGACTGCTGAGAGCGTGGCTCGCATTCATACGCGTCCTGATGAGGCGTATCGCCGTAAGCTGTTTCGCGAATAGTCGCAGTTCCCAGTCTGATTCCATCTCAGGGAGGGTGGCATGAAAGCTGTACAAGGCGAAGAGTCCCGTACGATGCGTGCGGCGCGACTGCACGGCATCCGCGACCTGAGGCTGGAGAACCTGCCTCGGCCTACACCTGGCTCTGGCGAGGTACTCCTGAAAGTAGCCTCTGTGGGTATTTGTGGCTCCGACGTACACTATTACCTGGAAGGTCGTATCGGCGACCAGGTGGTGACGGCCCCCATCATCATGGGGCACGAGTTCTCGGCCTGGGTCGCTGACTCAGGCACGGGGGTCGAGGGGCTGGACGTCGGGCAGTTGGTCGCCATCGAGCCGGCGATCTCCTGCGGGGAGTGCGAACCCTGCCGACATGGGCATCCCAACCTGTGCCCGGATGTTCGTTTTTGTGGCACGCCGCCGGTGGATGGCGTTTTTGCTGAGTACACCGTCATGCCCGCCGAGAACTGCTTCCCCTTGCCGCAGGGATTCAGCCTCGCGGAGAGCGCGATGCTGGAACCGTTGGGCGTCGCCATCCACGCCGTTGACCTGGCTCACCTGAGGCCGGGGTATACTGTCGCCGTGCTGGGAGCCGGTCCCATTGGGCTGTTGATAGCGGCGGTGGCCAAGGCGGCTGGTGCCAGTGAGATCTACGTGACCGAACCGCTGACCTACCGGCGGCAATTCGCCCTGGACTACGTTGCCGACGCGGCGCTGAACCCTGATGAAGATGAAAATGGGATGGACGTCGTGGCCGAGATCGTGCGCCTGACCGGCGGTCGTGGGGTGGACGTGGCTTTCGAGGCCGCCGGTGCGCCGGAAACCCCGCAGCAAGCCGCTGCTTTGGCACGTCCTGGCGGCAAGGTGATCGTTGCCGGCATCCCGGCCGACGACACCATGACCATGAACGCATCCACCGTCCGCCGTAAGGGTCTGACCATCAAGATGGTGCGGCGCATGAAGCACGCCTACCCCCGGGCCATCCGCATGGTACAGGCAGGCATGGTGGATGTCAAACCTCTGGCTACCCATACATTCCCCCTGGAACGCATCGCCGAGACATTTGAGATGGTGGTCGCTTACGACGATGGTGTGCTGCGGGCCATCATCCAAGTGGCAGATGAAGCGTGAAGGATGTTTATCCTGAGGTCGCTTCGCTTACAGTCGAAGGGAAGGCAGAAGGATGAATGTGGACAACCTGGAAGCGAAACTGAATGACTTCGCTCCCGATGTCCGCGCCCAAGCCCTGGCAGAACTGGTCGCTTTGGCTCGACAGGGTGCTGTTAGCCCCCCGTTCATCCCCCCCCAATGTTGGGGGGGAAAGAGGGGGGGCGACGTGGTCAACATGCATTGCCACACCTTCTTCTCCTTCAACGCCTACGGCCACTCGCCCACGTCGTTGGCCTGGCTGGCCAGGCGGCGCGGCTTCAGGCTGATGGGCATCGTTGATTTCGACGTACTGGGTGGCGTGGACGAATTCCTTGACGCCTGCGAACTGGTCGAGGTGCGTGGCAGCGCAGGGATAGAAACCCGTGTGTTTCTCCCCGAGTTTGCTGCGCGCGAGATCAACTCGCCGGGCGAACCGGGCGTCTGCTACCACATGGGCATTGGCTTCACCTCGAGCCAGGTGCCTGAGACAACAGCCAGCATCTTGGACGATTTGCGCCAGCGGGCCGCCAAGCGCAACCGGCGTATGGCAGAGCGTGTCAACGCCTACCTGGCCCCGGTCACGATTGACTACGAGCGAGATGTGTTGCCCCTCACCCCGGCGGGCAACCCCACCGAACGCCATATAGTCGTGGCCTATGTGCGGGCCGCGAAGCGCATCGTTCGCAACTCGATTGAATTCTGGGCCGACAAACTGAACGTCGAGCCTGGTCGGGTGGCGACGCTCATGGACGACGCTCCCAAGTTCCAGAGTCTGATTCGCGCTAGATTGATGAAGCGTGGTGGGGTAGGATATGTTCAGCCCAGCCCGTACACTTTCCCAACCGTGGAGGAGTTTCACACCCTGATTGTGCAATGCGGCGCGCTACCTTGTGCCGCCTGGTTGGACGGCATCTCCGAGGGCGAGCAGGCCATCGAGGAATTGCTGGATCTCCTGATCGGCAAGGGTGTGGTCGCCTTGAACATCATACCTGACCGCAACTGGAACATCGCCGACCCGGAGATCCGCCAGCTCAAGGTGCAGAACCTGCACCGTATTGTCGAGGTCGCCCAGGCGCTGTACCTGCCACTAAACATCGGCACCGAGATGAACAGCTTTGGGCAAAAGTTGGTGGACGATTTCGACGCCCCTGAACTGGCCCCGGTCCGCCAGGCGTTCCTGGATGGTGCTCATTTCATCTACGGTCACACTGTCATGCAGCGCGCCCTGGGCCTGGGCTACCAGAGCGAGTGGGCGCAAACTCACCTGCCTTCCCGCCGAGAGCGCAACAAGTTCTATACCAACGCTGGGCGCGTGGTCCCACCGGGCAAAGGGGGCATACGCCAACTCAAGCGGCTGCCCCCAGACACGACACCAGGCGAGATATTGGCCAGCTTGAACGGAGAGAACCCGAATGTCTGATAAGCTGATGGAATTCCGACGTGCCGATGCACCTCTGCCCGCGCACAACCGCCTCTGGCCCTTGTACGGCGCAGGCTTTGAGAACCTGGGGCGAGGCGGGCGACCCATCGAGGCGCCGATGCCTCAATACGGTCCCGATGAGCTGCTGGTACGCCACGATGCCTGTGGCCTTTGCTTTTCCGACGTCAAAGTCATCCGGGCAGGCGAGGAGCACCCTCGCATCTACCGCGACATGCAAGCCAACCCGGTGGTGCTGGGCCACGAGGTGAGCATGACCGTCGTTGGCGTGGGCAACGATCTGCGCGACCAGTACCACATTGGCGACCGTATTACCCTCCAGACCGATATCTATGTAGGGGGCGTGGGCTACGCTTACGGTTACGAGATCCAGGGCGGACTTTCCCAGTACAACGTGATTGACCAGCGGGTGCTCAACGGGGATCACGGTAACTACCTCATCCCCCTCAAACCCGACATCGGCTACGCCGAGAGCGCCCTCATCGAGCCATGGGCCTGCGTCATCGCTGCCTACCGGTTGAAGTACCGCACCGGGCTGAAACAGGGTGGCACGACCTGGATCATCGGAGCACACCCCTCCCCTGCTGGCGGGGGAGAGGGCTACACCATCAGCGCGGGCTTCGACGACTCCTCGCACCCCGACCGTCTGCTGTTGACGGATGTCCCCGCCGAATTCGCCGACTGGCTGAGGACGCGGGCCGAGGCGCTGGGCGTGGAGGTGACCGAAGTGGACGACGTCACTGCCCCACCCGTGGAGCAGGTGGACGACATCGTCCTGCTGGGTGCTGACCCTGACCTTATCGAGACGGTCGGCCCGCGTCTGGGCAGCTTTGGCATAATGGCTCTCGTCGCCGACGCGCCGCTCCCGCGTAAAGTTGAGGTTGACGTCGGGCGCGTGCACTACAACCGCTGGGTCTACGTGGGCGGCCCTGGCCCCGACATTGCCCGCGCCTACAGCGACGTGCCGGTTCGCTCTGCGCTCAAGCCGGGCGGGCGGGCCTGGTTCGTAGGCGCTGGCGGGCCGATGGGGCGCATGCACGTCCAGCGTGCCATCCAGGTCACCGATGGGCTTTCCACCATCGTCTGCACCGACGTCAGCGACCTGCGTCTGGACGACCTGTACGCCACCTTCGCCGCCGAGGCGGAGGCCAAAGGTATAGAATTTATCTGCCTCAATCCAATGAACGAAGAAGAATATGCGGCAGGCATGGCCCCTTTCAAAAAGCGGGGCTTTGACGACATCGTCGTGCTGGCGCCTGTCCCTGCCGTCATTTCCGATGCCGCGACCTATCTGGTCCCCCAGGGTGTGATGAACGTGTTTGCTGGCGTGGCCCGTGGCACGATGGCCTGGCTCGATTTAGGCGACGTCTACCTGAAAGACACACGAGTTATCGGCCACTCGGCCTCGACCATCGAAGACCTACGCCTGATGGTGCACCAGGTGGAATCCGGTGCACTATCGCCCAACCGGTCGGTGGCGGCAATTGGCTCGCTCAGCACTGCTAGAGACGGCTTGCAGGCGGTGAAGGACGCGGCGTTCCCTGGCAAAATCGTCATCTACCCGCACATCAAAGAGATGCCCCTCACTCCGCTGCCCGAATTGAAAGACAAATTGCCCGGCGTCTACGCCAGGCTCAAAGAGGGTCACGAGTGGACGGTAGAGGCCGAGGAAGAATTTCTGCGATTGATGCTAGCATAGGGTGATAGCATGGATAGGATATTGCAAGGTCAAATTGCCATCGTCACGGGCGGCGCGCAGGGGCTTGGCGAAGCCATCTGTCGCCGGCTGGCCCGCGAAGGAGCCCACCTCGTCGTCGCTGATTTGAACCTGAAGGGTGCACAGCGCGTTGCGGCCGACATCGTGGCGCAGACCGATCGTCGTGCCATCCCCGTCCAGGTGGACGTGACTGACGAGCCACAGGTAGTAGCGATGGTGGATCGCGCCGTGGCTGAATTCGGGCGCCTGGACGTCCTGGTTTCCAACGCCGGCATCCTCATCGCCGAACCGATAGAAGAATTCCCGGCCGACAAGTGGCAGGCTGTGATCAACGTCAATCTGTTCGGCTACTTCCTGTGCGCCAAACACGCCGCCCGCGTGATGAAGGCGCAGCGCAGCGGCGTCATCATCCAGATCAACTCCAAGTCGGGCAAGAAGGGGAGCTACAGGAACTCAGCCTACGCAGCCTCCAAGTTCGGCGGCATAGGCCTGACCCAGAGCATCGCCCTGGAACTGGCGGAGTATGGTGTGCGCGTCAACGCCGTCTGTCCTGGCAACTTACTCGATTCGCCGTTGTGGGTTGACTCGCTCTACCAGCAGTATGCCAAAAAGTGGGGCATCACCGAAGAGGAGGTACGCCAGAGATATATTGACCAGGTGCCGATGAAGCGAAGCTGCACCTACGACGACGTGGGCAACGTGGTCGTCTTTCTGGCCTCAGACCAGGCCAGCTACATGACCGGCCAGGCCATCAACGTGACCGGCGGCCAAGAGATGCGCTAACGTCAGGCCACCCAACCGTACCTGATTTGGGAACGAGTCATTGAAGTATGAGAGGAGGGTAAGACGTTGAAACGTTCGGAGATCAACGCCATCATGCGCGAAGCGGATGCTTTTATCCGGGAAATGGGCTTCTATCTCCCTCCCTTTGCCCACTGGACTCCAAAGGATTGGGCAACCAAAGGGGAGGAAGTCCGCGAAATCGTGGATAACCAGTTGGGGTGGGACATCACTGATTTCGGACGCGGCGATTACGAGAAGTTTGGGCTGCTGCTGTTCACCCTGCGCAATGGCGACCCGAAAAACTGGGGAACCATGCAGGGCAAGCTGTATGCCGAGAAGATCATGGTGGTGGGCGTTGACCAGGTCACGCCAACGCACTTTCACTGGAACAAATCTGAGGACATCATCAATCGTGGCGGTGGGAAATTGGTCATCCAGTTGTACAACTCCACGGAGGATGAAGACCTGGCCGATGCCGATGTGACGGTGAGCACAGATGGGGTGAAGCGTGTTGTGAAGGCCGGGGGTATCGTGGTACTGAGCCCCGGAGAAAGCATCACGCTGCCGACACGGCTCTACCACAAGTTCTGGGGTGCCGAAAGCCGCGTGATGGTCGGAGAAGTGTCAATGGTGAACGACGACACAACGGACAACCGCTTCTATGAGCCTGTTGGGCGTTTCCCGGAGATCGAAGAGGATGAACCACCTCTTTATTTTTTGTGCAACGATTATGCCCGGTACTATCGCCCCGGCAAGTGAGGGGACGGGACTAGAACAACACGATCACTTCACATCATCTCATGAGGAAAGAATGGGTCAGAAAATGAATAATCTTCTAAAGAAATTCGGCCTCAATGAAGAACAGGCCCTCGAGCTCCTGCGGCAGATGTGGGAGATCCGCACGTTCGAGGACAAGGTTTACGACCTGCTGGGGCGCGACCTGATCAAGGGGGCGTCGCACCTCTATGCGGGCGAGGAAGCGGTGGCTGTGGGGGCCATTTCCACCTTGCGGGACGACGATCTCATCACCAGCACCCATCGCGGCCATGGCCATTGTCACGCCATGGGTGCGTCACTGGCAAGAACGGAGGAAGCCAGGCAGGAGCATTACAACAAGATGATGGCCGAGTTGTGCGGTCGCGCCACCGGCTACTGCCTGGGCCGTGGTGGCTCCATGCACATCGCCGACGTGGAGAAGGGGAACCTGGGGGCCACCGGCATCGTGGGAGGCAACATTCCGGTGGCCACAGGCGCGGGGCTGGCCCAACAGATACAAGACACGGATCGAGTGGTCCTCTGCTTCTTTGGCGACGGCGCGTCCAACACGGGCAACTTCCACGAATCGCTCAACCTGGCGGCTCTCTGGAATCTGCCTGTCGTCTACATCGTGGAGAACAACTTGTACGGCATGTCTGTGCCCATCCAGAAAGCCACAGCGAAACTGGACATCGCTGACCGCGCCTGTGCCTACGGCATCCCAGGAGAGGTGGTGGATGGCATGGATGTGCTGGCAGTCCGCCAGGCGGTGAGCAGGGCCGTCGAGCGTGCCCGCCGTGGCGAGGGCCCCTCGCTCATCGAGTGCCAGGCTTACCGCTGGTACGGCCACTCCCGTTCCGACCCGCGCAAATACCGCACGAGGGGGGAGGAGGCTGCCTGGAAGGAGCGCGATCCCATCCCCACCTTTGCCGCCCGGCTAGTGAAGGCAGGTATCGCTACTGAGGAAGAGATTGACGCTCTGGAGGAAAAGGTGGAGCAGGAGATCGAAGAGGCGACAGAGTTTGCCCTGAATTCGCCTACGCCGCCGGTGGAGGAGCTGGAACGGTACGTCTATGCGCCCTTCAAGTGGACGGAAGCGGATTACGCCCGCGAGCGGAAACTGCGGGAGCTGTGCAGGACTTGCACTGAGCCTGGTCGAAGTGATGGCGGGGCAGGCACGCACAAGATCCAGTTTCGAGAGGCTATACAGGAGGCGTTGTGCGAGGAAATGCGCCGCGATCCCAACGTGTTTATGATGGGGGAGGACGTGGGGCTGTACGGCGGGGCCTATGGCGCTACGCGCGGGCTTTTCGAGGAGTTCGGGCCGGATCGGGTGCGCGATACGCCCATCTCCGAGGCCACCATCGGCGGGGCGGCGGTGGGCGCGGCTATGTGCGGCCTGCGGCCCGTGGCCGAGATCATGTACGTGGACTTCACGCCGCTGGCCATGGACCAAATCGCCAACCAGGGAGCTAAGAACCGCTACATGTTCGGCGGCAAAACGATCGTGCCCATGGTCATCCGCACGGAGGGAGGGACCGGGCGGTCCATCGCTGCGCACCATTCGCAATCGCTGGAGGCGCTGTGGGTGCACTTCCCCGGCATCTACGTGGTCATGCCCAGCACTCCCTACGACGCCAAGGGGTTGCTCAAGGCGGCCATCCGCGACGATAACCCGGTGATGTTCATCGAGCACAAGATGCTCTACGGCGTCGAGGGCTACGTGCCCGACGAGGACTACATCATTCCCTTTGGGGTGGCCGACGTCAAGCGCGAGGGATCCGACGTGACGGTGATCACCTACTCGCGCATGGTGCAGCGGGCGTTGGAGGCCGCCGAGCAGTTGGCGGAGGGAGGTATCAGCGTGGAGGTGATTGACCTGCGCACGCTCAAGCCGCTGGACATGGACACGGTGGCTGCGTCGGTGAAGAAGACGGGGCGCGCGGTGGGCGTCACCGAGGCCTGCAAGACGGGGTCGTTCGTCAGCGAACTGGCCGCGCGCATCCAGGAGGAGTTGTTCGACTGGCTGGATGCGCCGGTGGTGCGGGTCTGTGCCGCGGACGTGCCTATCCCCATGAGCGAGCCGCTGGAAGACGCGGCCATTCCCAATGTGGAGACCATCATCGCCGGCATCCGCCAGGTGTTGCGGTAGGAGGAGCCATGGTTACCGAAGTGATCCTGCCCAAGTTGGGGCAGACAATGGAAGAGGGCACTATCGTCGAGTGGCTGAAGCAGGAGGGAGAGCCAGTCCAACGCGGCGAGGTGCTGTTCATGGTGGAGACGGACAAGGCCACGCTGGAGGTGGAGGCGTCGGCGAGGGGCTTCCTGCGCAAGATCCTGGTGCCCGTGGGCCAGACGGTATCGGTGCTCACCGTGGTGGCGCTGATCACCCGCACGGCCGACGAGGACATCGCGGCCTATGAGCCACAGCTCCGGGTTCCGGGTTCCGAGTTTCAGGCTGACGAAGCTGCGCAACCTGAAGCCTTCAAACCTGAAACCCTGAAACCTGAAACCCGCATCTTTGCTTCGCCGCGAGCCCGGAGGCTGGCGCGGGAGAAGGGGGTAGATCTGGCGCTAGTGACCGGCTCCGGCCCCAGCGGACGCATCGTCGAGCGGGACGTGCTGGCCTATTTGGAGCAGCGGCCACGTCCTGAGCCTGTCGAAGGGCCTAAGGCGACGCCCACGGCGGTCAAAGCAGCGGCGACGCTGGGGGTGGACCTGGCGGCGATCAGCGGCACCGGTGTCAGCGGTCGGATCATGAAAGCAGACGTGACAGCAGCGGCCCAACCTGTCCTGCCGGCTGAGGAATTGGCTGTTGAGAGTGTGCCCCTCACCGGGCTGCGGCGCATCATTGCCGAGCGCATGGCGGCCGGCGCGCGTGAGACAGCCCGCGTGACGCTGGTCACCGAGGCCGATGCCACCGCTTTCGTCGAAGCGCGGGAGCAGATCAAGGCAGACGTGGCCGACGAGTGGGGCTTTGCGCCGGGCTACAACGACCTGCTGGGCCTCATCGTCGCCCGCACGCTGCGCGAGTTCCCCCACATGAACGCCCGCCTCAGCGCCGACGGGCAAGCCATCGAGCGGCTGTCGGCGGTCAACCTGGGCATGGCGGTGGATACCGAGCGAGGATTGCTGGTGCCGGTGATCCGGAACGCTGACCAGAAGGGCCTGCGCGCCTTCGGAGCCGAGCTCCGCGCGCTGGTGGAACGGGCACGGGCCGGCAAATCGCTGCCCGACGACCTGACTGGCGGAACGTTCACCATCACCAACCTGGGCATGCACGAAGTGGACGCCTTCACGCCGATCATCAACCTGCCGGAAGCGGCCATACTGGGCGTGGGGCGCATCCGACCTAAGCCGGTCGTCCGGGATGGCGAAATAGTGGTGCGGCAGATGTGGACGATGAGCCTGGCCTTCGACCACCGGGTGGTGGACGGTGCGCCAGCGGCCCGCTTCCTACAACGGATCAAGCAGTTAGTCGAGAACCCTTATCTACTATTGGGATAGGTGAACATGACGATTCAGACCGACATCGCTATCCTGGGCAGCGGGCCGGGCGGCTACGTAGCCGCGCTGCGGGCGGCTCAGCTTGGTGCGCAGGTGGCACTCATTGAAGAGAAGGCAATCGGCGGCGTCTGCCTCAACGTGGGCTGCATTCCCAGCAAGGCATTGCTGCGCAGCGCCGAGGTCTACCGCACGTTCCGCCAGGCAGAGACGTTCGGTCTGCGCCTGGAAGGGAATGTGATGCCGGACTGGCCGGCGATACAGGCGCGCAAGGAGACCATCGTCCAGCAACTTGTGCAGGGTGTGGAGAAGCTCCTGCACAAGGCTGGCGTGCAGGTGCTTCGGGGGAGGGGGCGATTTGTTGCGCCCTGGACGCTGGAGGTGACGACCGCTGATGGCGTGCAGCGGGTGGACGCCAAGAATATCGTGATTGCCACCGGCTCGCGGCCGGTGCGGTTGCCCCTGCCAGGTATGGACTTACCTGGTGTTATAGATTCCACCGGCGCGCTCGCACTAGAGGCATTGCCCAAGCGGTTTTTGATCATCGGCGGCGGCGTGGTCGGCGTCGAATTCGCTGACATTTTCAACGCCTTTGACGTAAAAGTCACCGTCGTCGAAATGCTGGACCGGCTGCTGCCGCAGATGGACGCCGACCTGGGGCCGGCACTGGCCTGGACGCTGGGTCAACGCGGCGTGCAGTTTTATCTGAACAGCGGCGTGACCCGCGTGGACGCCGCCCCCCCTTCATCCCCCCCAACTTTGGGGGGGAAAGAGGGGGGGGGCGGCCTACGGGCCACGGTCATCACCCCCGGCGGCGAAGTGGAGATTGAGGCCGACCGGGTTCTGATCGCCGTCGGGCGGCGACCCAACGTCGAGGATCTGAGCCTGAAGGCAGCCGGCGTGCGTTTTGACAAGGCCGGCATTTCGGTGGACGCGCAGATGCAGACGAACGCGCCGGGTATCGCTGCCATTGGGGACGTGACAGGCGGCCCGCTGCTGGCCCACATCGCCATGCGAGGCGGCGAGGTGGCTGTGGAGAACGCTCTGGGACACACGGCCACGTTGGATCTCAAGACCGTCCCCTGGTGCGTCTACACCGATCCAGAGGTTGCCAGCGTGGGGTTGACCGAGGCACTGGCGCGTGAGGAGGGCTACGACGTGCGGGTGGGGCGCTTCCCGCTGAACGCCAGCGGTAAGGCGCTGACCTACGGCGAAACCGATGGCTTCGTCAAGGTCGTCAGCGAGGCTCGCTTCGGTGAGGTGCTGGGCCTGCACGTTGTCGCGCCTCACGCCAGCGACCTGATTCACGAGGGCGGGCTAGCCCTGGCACTGGAAGCCACCCTAGACGAACTGATCACGACGATTCATGGACACCCCACGCTGGGCGAGGCCGTTCGCGAAGCAGTACTGGAAGTACGGGATGGAGCGTTTCATTCAGACTGTTGATTAGTGAGCCAAGGTCTTCTTGCGCTTTGGAGTCAAGAAGGGCAATTTGGGGCGTTGGTCAGACGGGACGGCTGTCGCAGCCTGGCTCAGGGCTTATGCGCGCTAACCGAATTCCTCTCTGGGTGATAGATGTAGGGGGGCTCCTACACCTGCCGCCGCGGTCGGTTATGCTACCTCTTGTCAGGCTGTTCGAACTTGTCCTTCCCTCGGAATTGGAGTACAATTTAAGCTGTGGCTTGCAGCATCTCAAACAAGTCTGAGACACTACTAGTGAGTTTCAGGACTATCGGGACGCTGGTGGTGGTGCATTAGAGGCAACGGATGCGAATCGAACAGGTGCAGGCTTGCCTGGCTTTCGCGGAGACTGTGAAATGATACAGCGTGTAGTCGAAGAATTCGAGCGCCGAAGCGTCCACCTGGCTTCCATGGAAGAGGGCGAGATTCTGCACCTGTTGAGCAAGTACGAACCTGTGCTGCGCTTCCACGAGGGTGAGCGCTTCTTCCCGATGAGCGCCATCCTGTACCTGCTCTTCAGCACTTTATGGTACATCCCCCTCAAGAGCCGGGAGGGAGAGGACATCGTGGACTCCCCCTACGAAAAGCGCGTCACGCCGGGCCTCTTTGAGCTTCTGCGCAGTCGCCCCCACATCCAACTCAACACCGAGGTGGATCAGGATGATTTTGGGGGAGCGCCGGCTGAGGACAGATACGTGCGGATGCAACACGTCCAGCGCCGGCTTGCGCAGGCCAAACCTGCGGCGGATTATCCCATCAAGCAGTCCCGCCGCTTCCTCGAATCCAGAATCCGCCGCTTCCGCTCAGCCTGGCTCAACCCCGGCATGCTGTTCCTCCATTTCGCGGAGACCATCGCGCCCTGGGACCGGCGTCTGATCCGCCACTGGTTCCTGCCGCGCGGTACCGACGACGAGGCCAGTCGCAAATACGACGAGCTGACCACGGCCGACAACCTGGCTTCGGATGCAGAACGGGAAGTATGCTACTACGGGCGGGTGGTGGATCAGTGCGGCTACCGCGTCGTCCAGTACTGGTTCTTCTACGCCTTCAACGACTTTCGCACCGCCGTGCGAGGCGTCAACAACCACGAGGGGGATTGGGAGCGCATTTCCATCTACCTGGCGCAGGAGGATGGCCAGTGGCGGCCCAGGTACGCCGCGTACTCGGCTCATCACGGCCAACAGACCCGCGCCTGGGAGGACATCGTCTGCGCCGACGAAGCGCGCCGGCATCCGGTGGTTTACGTGGCGCGCGGCTCCCACGCCTGCTACTTCGAGCCTGCCATACACCGGCTTGGTATAGGTCCCTTCAATGATTACGCGCTGGGCGATGGCCAGGAGATCGGCCCTGGCGGCTGGGGCTCGCCGCGCATCTTCACCGAGACCGAGCCCGACTGGCTGTTCTTCGACGGCTTCTGGGGGGCCTACATCCGCGACCTGCTGATGCGCGAGAACGCCCCGCGTGGCCCGCTCTACACCATTGAGCCCGGCCTCCACCGTCCGAAGCCCCGCCAGAGCTGGTACGACCCCAGGCGCTGGGCCGGCCTGGAGTGCATGGGTGGTCCGGATTGCGATCACGAGCCGCGCGGCTACTACAGCTATGCCACTACGGACTCGGCCTGGCAGGAGGATTGGGGCACGGACGAGGAATGGGACGAGTGGGCGAAGGCGGCGGGGTTGGAGCAATATTGAGCCTACTGAAAGAAGCTCCCGCAGCCGTCCCCGGGTGCGGAGATTGGCCCGCAGAGCAGGCTTTTTTCAGGGAAGGGCAATATTGAAAGCGGATGCAGAGCCCTGCATCAGCGAGGACGAGACAACCTGGCAGTCAGTTCGCTGATTAGGCTCCAGACCTCCTCGAAAGACGGATACGTACTGATCAGCCCGCTCAGCGTGCTATCCCACACTCCACGAATGGCAACCTCTTGCCGATCCAAGACATCGGGCAAGAGACCCTCGATGGGTATCCCGCGACTGGCACACTTCTGGGGAAACACGCTCACGACTTGCTCCCAGTCAACGGCCCCGTTGGTCCACAAATACCACAAATCGTACGCATCCCTCGGTGATGGATTGACCCGTTGGAACAACAGCCCCCGCAGCTTCTCGGCAGCAATCTCCTCCAGGCTGTAGGCTCGCACTATCACCGTTCCGAAGTCGGCTGCATCAGAGTAATCGTAGACGAGTGGACGCTCCTCAATGGGCAACACGATGACTTCGTTGTAAGTCGCGTCAACCACTACACTCAGGGGGGCGCCCGTCGGGTGAACCAGGCGGCGAAAGTAGAGTCTGGCTTCGAAGGTCTCGGCTTCGCATTCGTTTTGGACCTTCTCGAAGCGAAACCGGGGAGCCAGGAACTCCAGACCACACCCCAACTCCACCCGTGTACCCACGTCGAGCAAGTCAGCTCGTAGTCGCGCTTCGGCTATCCTCTTCACCAGCGTGAAATCCAGGTCAACAGAGAAGCGGGTCTGAGGAAAATAGAGCTTGCGCAAAGCTGTCCCGCCTTTGAACACGAAACTCTCCCTCAAAGCGGCGCTCTCGTAGAGCGATTTCAGTACCCACGAGAGCAGATAATCCCGCTCCACCACGGCCTCGCCGCCGGCCATACCTGCGGCTCGCCTACGGATCTCGGCCACACTGATCATAGGCTATACCCCTGCTGGCTGAAACGCCGCCGGGTCCAGATTGACCAACAGCCGCCAGCGGCTATCGTAGCGGCCCTCTCTGGGCAACTGCGGATCCAATGGACTGTATCCGCTGCTCAACCAAGCTCGCCAAGACTCTATCTCTTGGGACGAGGCCAGCCCTAGAGCCTCAATGATGAACCCAAAGCGCTTGATCACGGCCCGATTGCCCATTTGCAGGGCATAGGAAACTAGCTTCTCACAGTCCAGCCGCCCCTCCTGCCAGCCGATGCGTATCCCTTTGGCCGCTTCCATAACCCCTCCGCATAGATCCGTTCGGTCAAGGCAATCGGCCAGGGTCTTCTCCACATCGGTAATCTGCACCTTCCGCCCCTCGAACCACTGGGAGCGTAAGCCGAAGAAGCGGTGAGCCGAGAGGGTAGCGAAAACGAAACGGATGCCCAACACTGTCTTCTCCCGTTCGTGCTTGCGATTGGTGGTCTGCACGAACACGGCGTGGGGCAGTTGCTCGGTCAGGTTCCAGTGGCTCAGAGCGCTCCAGTAGCCAATGGCACAAGGATCGGTCAGATAAGAGGCTATCAGAAAGCGGTCGGCGCTCCATTCCCGATTCGGTCCCGCCTCCAGAGGGACGATGAGATACGTCCCCCGCTCCAATCGTTCCAGCCATTGTTTTTGCACCAGGCGGTACAGCAGGGTGTTCACGTGATCGGGGGGGAGGTTCGTGAGCGCCTGAGCCTCCTCTACGGTGAAGATGGTCTTGCCGGCCCCGCTGAGCTTCAACAGAAGTTTGAGGGCTTCCCCTCGCAGGCTGTTCATAGTCTGTTCCCCGTCAATGTGTGTTATTGTTCATTTTCGTTACAAAGAGTATAATACTCTATCTGTGAGTTTTTCCGGACGCCAGGTTCAATGACCTGGGACTCGTGATACAGGCGCGCGAATCTCTCCAAAATTGGATTCTGGCTTAACAACTGAATAATCTGACCGCACGACCTGTGGGCGGAGCGCGACTACAACGGGCTAACGCTTGACTCAGGCCGTGAACAGTTGCGCCAGGAAGAAGCTAATCGTGTAGGCCAACATCTTGGTCGCCGTGCGTGCCACGAACCCCGTGAAGGAACGGCCGTGTGGAAGGCGCAAGTTGAAGGCCGTCGTCATCACGCTAAAGGCCGTCTCGATGCGATGGCGCAGTTGGCCCAAGATCTTCTGTATGCCAGCGGGCCACTGTTCCTGCTGGTTATCTCGGCGCAACGGCAACAACAAGTGCTCGCCGCGTTCCCACACGAAGTCTTCTTTCTCCTCGCTCACGTACCCTTTATCACCGATGTAGATGAGACCCACGTGTCCATCACACAGGGCGGGGAAGACCTTGAGATCGGGATACGAGCCAGGAGCCAGTACCCACTCATCAAGCATTTGGTCCAGGTCTACCGTCGCATGGAGACGCCCGCCAAAAAACTTGAAATCCTGGCTCGTACAAACGCCGAACCATTCGGCGCGCTGTTCCGGCTCGATCGTCGGGGTACGCCCACCGCGTCCGCGGCTGGTCAGAATGACCGGGGCGCTGTCCACGAGCCGGATGCGCTCTTCCAAATCTGGGTCACGAACCTCAGAAGACTCTGGCGGCATTGCGCGACGTTGCTGACGCCACTCGTCACGAAACTGGCAGCGCAGTGCCTCGATGACCCATAGCAACTCGCGGCGACGCACATTGAACCGCGAGGTGTCGGGAATGCCACTCGACCACAAGGTCGGATGATACTGGCGCAAGAAATGGAGGGTCTTCTCTTCGTCGCCATCGAACCAACAGTCGGCAGCCAGGGCGATAGTGATGATCTGGGCATCATCATAGTCCGGCTCAGGGCCGCGGCGGCGAACGAACTTGGCCGTTCGGGCTGCTCGGTCAAGCCGGTCGGCCACCAAGACATAGATAGCAATCAACGTATCTTCCCAGCTTTGTTCCGTGATATAGTCGGTCAGTCCCAACATGGTGAATCCTCCCTCGTTTAGTTAGGAGAGTATTATCACCGAACAACGAGACTATGTCAAAATGCAAGCGGGTGGCGAAAAACTCACAGATAGGGTGTACAACGAGCCCCAGGTGGCGCTGTTCAGCGGCGGGGCGGTGTACGACCATCCCATTGAGGTCCCAGCGGGGCGCGGTGGCTTGCAGCCGGCGCTGAACCTCTCCTACAACAGCCGGCGGGTGGACGGGATCACAGGCTGGGTTGAGAGCGACTGGGCTGGCATGGGCTGGTCCATGGACCTGATGGACATCGTGCGGGAAGGGCTCGAGTGCGTCGTGCACGATCAGACCGTGTTTATCCACTACGCGAATCGCTTCTCGCTGTTGATGAACGGGACGAGTTACGAACTGGAGCCGGACCCGGGGGTGGGGGCAGGGCAGCCAGGCCGTTACCACGTCAAAGACGCGCCATCTTTATATGTGATACTGGAAGATGATGCTCCCTATCCGGGGGAGGGGGGCAATGTGACAGGGCTGTACTGGATCGTGAAGACACCTGATGGCACTCGCTACCGGTTGGGTTACAGCACCAACTCCGAACAGGTGCTTTGGCCCACGCCCAACGGAGAAGGTTGGTACAACGGAGGGGTAAAGGACTCCGGGCGCGAGAAGAACTATACCACCTTTCGCTGGCGGCTGGATGAGGCGACAGACGTGTATAGCAATACCATGCAGGTGACCTATCGAGAAGCCCAGGGAGGGCATCAAGAAAAGCGGGACACAGCCAGCGTCTTGCACGAGGTCGAGTACAATTCGATGGGCGGGGGGCAGTGGGCCGCGAAGGTGGTTTTCAATCCAAATGGACCCAACTTCGGCCCGCAGCCTGACTACGACGACAGGCGTATCCTTGGCTCCCAGGGCCAGTTGGACCGCATTGAAGTCTGGCACGGCGGGCAACTGGTACGGGTGCGCTACTATGATCTGGAATATGACAACACCACCACGCCCGCGAATACGACGATCCGTCGCTTGATCTCGATCCAGCAATTCAGTGGAGATGGCCAGCAGAGCCTGCCGGCCACCACCCTCGACTACGAGGATAAATGGAACAAGGATAAGTGCAACCCAGCCGACCCGGAATGCGACACCGACTGGGAACTTGAATCATTCCCTTATCCTCGCTTGGTGGAGGTGGAAAACGGCTACGGTGGCAAAACGGGGTTTAACTATGTAGATGATGGGCGGGGTGGTTGGTGGGGGGCATTCTACAACTACAGGGTGTCAGGTCGGCACATCTACGATGGCCTGGACACGGATCCGGCTCGCGTTATTACGTACACCTATGGCACGATGTGCTATGACCAGACCAGCAACAACTCGAACGATTATCCCCCAGGAATGATGGCGAAATGCACGGGGCGATCAGCGCCCTACGTTGGCCCGCTGGTAGGCCACGCCTGGGTCACGGAGACGCTGTATTCCGATGACACACCACTGGTGGAAACGGCCCATCACTTCTACACTGACACCAATCATTCCTGGCGGCTGGGGCGGGAGTACGAAACCCAGGTCTATCCTGGACAGGGGGAACTGCTGCAGCAGGCCGACATCACCTGGGATAGCATGACCATTAGCAACACCACCTTCGCCCACGTGGACCAGGTAGTGACGACGGACTACAGTGGGGGCGCGACCGTCAGCACCCGCGTTGACTACGACTACGATAGCTACGGCAACCTGACCTTGCAGCGCGAGTACGCCGACGCCAATCCATACCGCACCTCTCGCTGGTGGTACTACCCCAACGAGACGGATCACATCGTGGACCGGGTGGCCTCGGCCGGCGTGTACGTGGGCGAGGGTTGGGACATGGCGGACGCCACCTGGTATTTCTACGACGACAACGCTTCGCCGACGCAGAGCCCAGGAAGCAAGGGGGAATTGACGCGGGTGGCGCGTCTGGAGATCATTGACCCTGGGGAGGTGCCAGGGGATCCGTGGCAGGGCTGCGTCCACGCCTATCGCACCAGCGAAGTGGAGTATGACTACGACGACTATGGCAACACCACTGAGACCATCGCTTACGCCGGCTACGGCTACATGTGCCAGGACAGTAACTGGAACGTGCTGGACCGGGATTGGGACACGGCCAAAAAGCCCAGCCAGTCGCAGACCACACAGACCTTCTACGATAACACCTTGCGCACCTTGCCGATCGAGCAGACGAACGCCATCAGTCACACCACGTACTGGTACTACTACGGGGTGAACGGCACCACCCCGGCGCCGGCTGGGGGCCTCTTCGGGAAGCTGGAGCGGGTGAGAGATCCCAATGACGAGGACACCGGGTATCGCTACGACGTCTTTGGGCGGCTGACCAAGGTCATCCAGCCCGGTGACAGCGACGACAAGCCCACCATGCTGTACGTCTACTACGACGACAACCTGGAGCCCCGCACCCCGGCCAATCGGGTCACCTGGCAGAAGCGCGATCCGAACGCCAGTCCCTGGACTGCCGGCGGCACGTGGAGCCGGGAGTTCTTCGACGGATTGGGGCGGCTGATCCAGGTCCAGACCCCTTACCAGGACTGGAACGGTGGTGCAGCGGGGCAGCACGACGTGGTGCGCTTCATCACCTATGATCATCAGGGCTTGAAGGCCAGCGAATCGGTAGCGTATCTCAAAGATGCCTACGTGTACGACGGCAACTGCGAAGGCACGGGGAGGGCCTGCAACCCCTACGTGGACCCAAACCTGAACCAACCTCAGACCCACTACAGCTACGACGCCCTGGGGCGGACCACGACCATCACCTATACGGACGGCACGGCCCTAACCACCTGGTACAACGGCTGGCAGCAGGCAGTGATAGACCCCAACGGCCACATGAAAGTGGATCGGGATGACGCCTTCGGCCGGCTGACGGCAGTAAAGGAATTCAGCGGCACCCATAGCAGTCCCATCTGGGCCGACCAGCACGCGTTGCTCTACGCCACCACAGCCTACACCTACAGCGTGCTGGACAACCTGACGACAGTGACCGACACGGTGGACAACGTCACCACGATGGGCTACGACATGCTGGGCCGCAAGACGAGCATGGCCGACCCGGACATGGGGGCGTGGTCCTACGACTACGACGCGGTGGGGAACCTGACCAGCCAGACCGATGCCAAAAACCAGACCATTGCCTTCACCTACGATACCCTGAACCGGCTGACCTTGAAGGACCTGCCGACCGGCACCGACGTTCAATACTATTACGACGAGGCCGGCTACGGCAAGAGTAAAGGAAAGCGCACCCAGATGACCGACGGCAGCGGTTCGACGAAGTATTACTACAACAACGACGACCGCGGCCGGCTGACGAAAGAGGAAAAGGCCATCAGCGGCGGGGGGACGTTTGTCACCCAGTGGAGCTACTACGCCGACGACCAGGTTTGGACCATGACCTATCCTGGGGGCAACGACGAGCAGACGGGGGAGACCGTGACCAACGCTTACAACCCCATGGGGCTGGTGAAGAGCGTGACGGGGACCAATGTCTACGTGGGGGATACGACCTACAACGCGTTGGGGCAGGTGACAGAGCGGCGGCTGGGCAGCACGAGCGGCGTGCTGCGCCAGCTCTACACCTACACGGTGACGGCGAACTTCCGCCTGACGGCGCTGAGCAGTGGCCCCAGCCCCAACTACAACGACCGGCAGAACATCATCTACACCTACGACGATGTGGGTAATATCCTGGCCATCACAGATACAGCGGCAGTGAGTGGGACCCAGACGCAGGAGTTCACCTACGATTTCTTGGATCGGTTGCTGAGCGCGGAGGTTACCGACGGTAGCAATGGGCAGTACAGCGAGAGTTATGAGTATAGCGGTAACGGCGGCAAGATCGGCAACCTGACCTTCAAGACAGGGGTTGGGGGGTCTGGGAGCTATCTATACGATGCGCCGGTGAGCGGCTGTAGTGCAGGCACTCCATCCACGAAGCCCCACGCGGTAAGGCAGGCTGGGAGCTACACTTTCACCTACGATTGCAACGGTAACCTGGTGCAGCGGAACGTGGGTAGCAGCTACACCCTGACCTACGACACCGAGAACCACCTCACCGGTGTGAGCGGCGGGGCTAGCGCCAGCTTCGTCTACGACGGGGACGGCAATCGTGTGAAGGCCACCTTGGGCGTCAGCACCACAGTCTACGTGGGGGATTACTTCGAGTGGAAGGGCAGCACCAGCAACATGGTGAAGTACTACTACGCCAACGGCCAGCGCGTCGCCATGCGGGAGGGAAGCGATACCCTGCACTACCTGCTCACGGACCACCTGGGGAGCACCGCCATCACTGCCGACAGCAACGGGGCGCGGGTGGCGGAGCTGCGCTACAAGGCGTGGGGCGAGAACCGCTACACCGATGGCACCACGCCGACGACGTACCGCTTCACGGGCCAGCGACTTGACGAAAGCACGGGATTGATGTATTATGGGGCCAGGTACTACGACGCCGCGCTGGGGCGGTTCGTGCAGGCGGATACGATTGTGCCGGAGCCGGGGAATCCGCAGGCGTTGAATCGGTACAGCTATGTGCTGAACAACCCGCTGCGGTACACGGACCCGAGCGGGCACACTGTCAGGAGTGCGCTTGATCTGATTCGCAGATACCGTGAAGATATCAAATCAATAGCGCAAAATCACAATATCGATCCACTTCTGCTAGCCGGGGTTGTCTTTGCGGAAAATCGAAATGATTATAACTGGATACGTGGCCAAGACTGGTCTAGTATCTTCGGTGGGGGCCGTTTTGGTGGCCCTGAGGCAAAGAATCTTGTTTCCCCGTTCTTGAACAATAATCCTGCAATCGGTATCACAGAGGTGTCCCTCGCCGTCGCCGCCATGATGGATAACCCTGAGTTAGTCCCTGCTAACTACGGTGAGATGTCCTATGAAGAACGCACAGAATTCAAGAACCAGTTAGCCATGGATTTGCCATCAGGTGAACGACTGCGCATCCTTCTCAATCTTGGTGATGCAAAGAAATCCTTGGAGTATTCTGCCAAGTACCTTAACTTCCTAGCAGAATATCGTGACTATGGTGACAACTATGCACTCTGGCTGTCGGACTACAACCGTGGACTCAGCGAGTGGGATACTACATCTGAATACGGTAGACGGATTGAGGTTTATCGAGAGAACATTGAGCATGTACTCAATTGGCAAGAGTCAAACTGGTTGTCGATTTGCATGGGGATCACTGGATGCGCCATATACTTTGACCACTTGATCTACGGGCCACTGCCATGACCAGAACGCACCAGCATCGGAGAGCGTTGAGACGTTTGGTGCTATCCTCTGTTTTGCTGATATGTACTTTGGTTAGCTATCTCGCTCTTTCGATCGGCTTTGCCGACGCTATCTTTATAGCCCGAAGCCGTCCAGGTATGCTAAATCGCATCGAAGCGGCAAGCAGTAGCGATCCCCCAGATATTGAGTTTCTCACCAGTGCAATGGGTGGATCAGATTGGCTCGTCGCCGCAGTAGCAGCAGAACGTATAGGTCAGCTTTGGCAATCTGATGAGCTGGAACCTGGCCAAGCAGACATTGCCATGCAATGCCTTTTCAAGGGCCTTGCATCTGGCGGACATTGGTGGCGATTCGGTTGGGACAGAGACGAGCCCGAGTTTGAACAGTTTCGCGGTGCTGCAATCGAAGCAGTTGCGAAGTTTGGCCCTGGAGCCCTCCCAATGCTTTTGACCGCTGCAAACAGCGGTAGCCCTTTTGAGCGAGAAGCTACATGCTGGATAGTGCTCAGTATGCTCAAGAGCAAGTCAGTTGCTCAAGAGACTTTGGTCGAGCAGGGTATTTCTGAACGCATTGAGGACCTTGCACAGGATGATTCAAGCGAGAATGTGAAAGCAGCGTGCATATCCGTCCGAGACGCGATGATCACAAAGCCATAGTGAAAAGCATTCCAAAGCCGTGGATTGAGAGCAATGACACCTCGCTTCGGAAATCAATGTCTTTTCAACGGTACATATGGGTTATGTTAGTTGTGGTAGGCCTAAGTGCCGTTCTGCGAGGATGCTTCCTCCGACCAGCTACGACTTTTCCTGGCGCACACTTCAATCAGAACACTAATGCAGTGTGGTTGGGCGTTGACTGGGTCAAAGAGCCTCAAGAAAGCAACGGGATCGCAGCGTTAGCAAATGACCTGAATCGGCGGGGGATACGCTACGTCTTTGTCTTCGCTAGCTATCTCAGACCCGATGGCGAGTTCAACCCAACCTACTCCCATGCTGCTAAGTTCACCCGGGCACTCAAGGCCATACAGCCGGGGCTGAATGTTCAGGCGTGGATCGGATTGCCGCTGAACCGACCACGGCTCTTGGGGGGAGGATACGGATATGTTGACTTAGATGATGCCACCACTCGGCGGAAAGTTGTCGCGTTTTGTGCCGATCTCATCCATCAGGGCGGATTTGACGGCGTACATCTGGACCCGGAGCCTGTGCCCACTGGTGACGTCGATGTACTGACACTGCTCGATGAAGTCCGTCGCACGATTGGGCCGAATTCGACCCTTTCGATAGCAACCCGCCGGATATGGCCGGTCTTTTCAGATATTGCACTGCCTTTCGCCGGACAAGTGGCGTGGCGTGCCAGTTACTATCAAGAAGTTGCCAAGCGTGTCGATCAGGTCGCGGTAATGACTTACGACAGCGGGATGCCGCTGCCTGAGCTATATCGTCAATGGGTGCGTTTTCAGGTCATTGAGATCACTCGAGCAACAGATGGCATAGGAGTCGATCTGTTTTTCGGCATACCCACGTCCGAGGGGAGAACGTGGACTCACTGGCCTTATGCTGAGAACATGACCAGTGGATTGCGAGGGGTGATAGATGGGCTCAACGATGCCGATGCGCGACTATCAGTTGTGACTGGTATTGCGATTTACCCGTATTGGGAAACGGACGCAACTGAATGGGCCACTTACGAATCGCTTTGGTTAGGCCGGTGAGTAATAGCCTCGTGTTGAATCAGCCCGGCTTGCACCTAGACAAAGGAGATATGCAAGGCTGCGGTCTCTCCGCAGTCTTGTGCTTTATTGGGAAGAACAAGGCTAGCAGCGCAGCAGCTTGGAGGCGGCCAATGGGGTGGGTGGCTCAGGGTAGTGACCAAGTACTACACCCTCACCTACGACGCCGAGAACCACCTCACCGGTGTGAGCGGTGCGGCCAGCGCCAACTTCGTCTACGACGGGGATGGCAAGCGGGTGAAGGCCACCTTTGGCGACAGCACCATAGCCTACGTGGAGGATTACTTCGAGTGGAAGGGCAGCACCAGCACCATGGTGAAGTACTACTACGCCAACGGCCAGCGCATCGCCATGCGGGTGGGAAGCACTACCAGGTACTACCTGCTCACGGACCACCTGGGGAGCACAGCCATCACGGCCAACAGCAGCGGGACGCGGGTGGCGGAGCTGCGGTACTACGCCTATGGGGACACACGCTACACCTATGGCACCACACCGACGACATACCGTTTCACCGGCCAGCGACTTGACGAAAGCACGGGATTGATGTATTATGGGGCCAGGTACTACGACCCCGCGCTGGGGCGCTTCGTGCAGGCGGATACGATTGTGCCGGAGCCGGGGAATCCGCAGGCGTTGAACAGGTACAGCTATGTGCTGAACAACCCACTGCGGTATGTGGATCCATCGGGCCATGATTTGATGATTGTGGGGGGATATGACAATCCTAACTGGGAAGACCCTACCCAGTGGAAAGCGTGGATCATGACCTACAAAGGATGGACGACGGAAGAGCAATGGAGCACGTTCTTCGAGGATTGGAGGAAAGCAGACGATGCGGGCAGACAGCGCATCATGCAGGAGACCGGGGTGCACATTTTTAACTGGGCAGGGTTTGCCGCTGGCGTTGACCCTCGGGCAGCCTCTAGATCGGCCAGTGTGGAGGACACGCTGGCTGAACTCTCGCAGCAAATGGCAGGGATGAAAGACATCACCCTCATCGGCCACAGCAAAGGCGGGAACCTTGTGCTCAACTATGTGCAAAAGATGGCTGAAGGAGGATATACGCAGCCCAAGAACGCTGCATTGGTGGATGCCTTGCTGCAACCGGAGCTGATCCCACTATTTGGTGGCATGTCTCCTGAAAAGGGGTTTCTAGGGCGTCCGACAGTGGCAGGAAGTGGTGCAAAGGTAGTGAACCTCTACAACCCTTTGGATCCGGTCAACGATTCTTCTGCTGGGACTGTTTGGGGAGCGGAGAACATACTCGCTCTTAGCCTTGATGTCCACTCGACCAAGCCAAGCTGGGCCAACAGCGTGCTGAATGACGGGCTTCAAGTACAGTTTGATCACGGAGCAAGCCGTTGGCCTTACCTGCCCGTGATCATGAAGTAGCCATCATCGCCCAGAGAAGCGCTCCTCAAGCGCATGACTTATTTGAGGAAGGGTGAAGACATGCTTGACCGAAAGCTAAACAACCCAATCGGGCGCGCAGGCTGCGTTGCGGGATCACTGATCGGGATCATTGCCTGTTTTGTGGTCTACAACTTAAAAGATGCCGTGATCTATCCCCCCCTGTTACGCTCCCTGCCGGCACCACCAGGAATTGTTTGGGAAACCGACGGTATTGGTGCAGGGGCAGAGATCACGCATTTCATGCGGCTTTACAAAGTAGAGCAGCCATACCAGGAAGTAGCAAGCTTCTTCAAAGAAGAAATACCCAAGCGAGGGTGGCGACTAATAAGAGAAGATACAAGCATAAGCCCCAGCGAGTACCTTTCAGGGGACATTGCATCGGTGCAACTTTTCTTTCAAGGTCCATACATCCTGCCTTTGCGGATTTTGGTCTACATAGTGGCACGATTGGAGGGAGGGACTCAAACTGGGAGAACGCACGTTTCCATCTATGATCCTGCGCTAACAGCCAGAGAACTATCGGGAAATTAGATGAACCTGATGTAGTTTGGAGTTACCAGTACGACCCCACCGGAACATGACCAGCCGTATAGTGGGCGACACCAGCTACACCCTGACCTACGACGCCGGCGGTCGGCGGGTTGGAATCACTGAGGACACTGAAGATTGCAGTCAGTGTCCTCAGCGCTTTTCAGCGAACTCAGCGATCCAAGCACCTGGGCTCCTCTAACGTGAGGACCGACAGCACGGGCCTGAAGTGCACACACCAGCGGCCAGAACCTTAACAACACGACAACTTCCTGCCACCCTGACCTACGATACCGAGAACCACCTCACCAGTGTGAGCGGCGGGGCCAGCGCCAGCTTCGTCTACGACGGGGATGGCAATAGGGTAAAGGCCACCTTTGGCGGCAGCACCATAGCCTACGTGGGGGATTACTTCGAGTGGAAGGGCAGCACCAACGACATGGTGAAGTACTACTACGCCAACGGCCAGCGCATCGCCATGCGGGTGGGAAGCAATACCCCGTACTACCTGCTCACGGACCACCTGGGGAGCACAGCCATCACCGCCGACAGCAGCGGGACGCGGGTGGCGGAGCTGCGGTACTACGCCTACGGGGGCACACGCTACACCTACGGCACCACGCCCACCGCCTACAAGTTCACCGACCAGCGACTTGACGAAAGCACGGGGTTGATGTATTATGGGGCCAGGTACTACGACCCCGCGCTGGGGCGGTTCGTGCAGGCAGATACGATTGTGCCGGAGCCGGGGAATCCACAGGCCCTGAACAGGTACAGCTATGTGCTCAACAACCCGCTGCGGTATACGGATCCAACTGGGCAGCGGATAGCTGTCTATGATGAGTATGCCAACTCGTTGACGGAGCCCCCGCTACCGCCTCCGCCACCTACATACGATCCGGGCGAGTCGGTTCGACAAGCTTGGGGACTTGTATGGGATTGGTTCTGGGAAGCAGGTCCAGAAGTACGATATTTCGGCCCAGAGAGCTCTTTGACACAGGATATCACGTATGACCGTGGGATGATTGAGTTCCGCAAAGAGTGGGCGGCAGCAGGGTATCAACTGCCGTTCACGTATCGGGATACCGCTGATGAGAGAGAAGAGGGTCCGTTTCCCATCAGATTTGTCAAAGGAAGCCTTGTGTACGTTCGTGAGCATCTCTTTGAGCTCCCCGTAGCCACCGTGGGCCTCGGGTCCACAACACCGTAGGGGCAGATAGATCCGGTGGGCGGCACTGTCGGATCCCTCGATAGAATCAGGGTGTATGATGCGGGGAATGGCACGGTCATGTTTGAGGTATACAACAGGATGGATTGGCGTTCAGCACTTAGAATTCCTGGACTGGAAGGGATCATCCCGAGTTATCGACGTGACCAGGTTCCGTTGGGCGGTGCTCTAGAGATGTATTTTATCTGGTACGAGCCTATGCCCCAGCCCGAATGACCGAAGAAGCGATGCTACAAGTATCTGTGATAGGGAAGGACCAGGCGATGGAACGAAGCAAGCAGTGGATATTAGTTCTATCAGCGCTCATCTTGGTAGTGACAGCTGCGTGCTGTGGACAGCTGGCAGAGAGGGGAGGGCCATTTTCGAATCCGCCAGCGGATTCTCAAGGATCCGATTTGGTGGGTACCTGGGAAACAAACTACTCTATCTGTGAGTTTTTCCGGACGCCAGGTTCAATGACCTGGGACTCGTGATACAGGCGCGCGAATCTCTCCAAAATTGGATTCTGGCTTAACAACTGAATAATCTGACCGCACGACCTGTGGGCGGAGCGCGACTACAACGGGCTAACGCTTGACTCAGGCCGTGAACAGTTGCGCCAGGAAGAAGCTAATCGTGTAGGCCAACATCTTGGTCGCCGTGCGTGCCACGAACCCCGTGAAGGAACGGCCGTGTGGAAGGCGCAAGTTGAAGGCCGTCGTCATCACGCTAAAGGCCGTCTCGATGCGATGGCGCAGTTGGCCCAAGATCTTCTGTATGCCAGCGGGCCACTGTTCCTGCTGGTTATCTCGGCGCAACGGCAACAACAAGTGCTCGCCGCGTTCCCACACGAAGTCTTCTTTCTCCTCGCTCACGTACCCTTTATCACCGATGTAGATGAGACCCACGTGTCCATCACACAGGGCGGGGAAGACCTTGAGATCGGGATACGAGCCAGGAGCCAGTACCCACTCATCAAGCATTTGGTCCAGGTCTACCGTCGCATGGAGACGCCCGCCAAAAAACTTGAAATCCTGGCTCGTACAAACGCCGAACCATTCGGCGCGCTGTTCCGGCTCGATCGTCGGGGTACGCCCACCGCGTCCGCGGCTGGTCAGAATGACCGGGGCGCTGTCCACGAGCCGGATGCGCTCTTCCAAATCTGGGTCACGAACCTCAGAAGACTCTGGCGGCATTGCGCGACGTTGCTGACGCCACTCGTCACGAAACTGGCAGCGCAGTGCCTCGATGACCCATAGCAACTCGCGGCGACGCACATTGAACCGCGAGGTGTCGGGAATGCCACTCGACCACAAGGTCGGATGATACTGGCGCAAGAAATGGAGGGTCTTCTCTTCGTCGCCATCGAACCAACAGTCGGCAGCCAGGGCGATAGTGATGATCTGGGCATCATCATAGTCCGGCTCAGGGCCGCGGCGGCGAACGAACTTGGCCGTTCGGGCTGCTCGGTCAAGCCGGTCGGCCACCAAGACATAGATAGCAATCAACGTATCTTCCCAGCTTTGTTCCGTGATATAGTCGGTCAGTCCCAACATGGTGAATCCTCCCTCGTTTAGTTAGGAGAGTATTATCACCGAACAACGAGACTATGTCAAAATGCAAGCGGGTGGCGAAAAACTCACAGATAGGGTA
>Ga0265595_1000335_pt1 | contig 44148 bp, 51 predicted proteins | sample saktaG_15_FD_190148 | JGI IMG/M metagenome (GOLD analysis project Ga0265595, IMG submission 190148) | Saline water microbial communities from Sakinaw Lake, British Columbia, Canada - sak_2013_06_06_50m | ecosystem: Environmental > Aquatic > Non-marine Saline and Alkaline > Saline ...
GGAACGAAAAACCAAAACCACTTTAACTTGCTCAGCCCGCAGCTAAAACAAAAAGATTTTAAATAAATGGCAACTTAGGTTAAATATGGCCGAAAAAAATGAAACACTTGGACTGAATGTAAAAAAAAGCGATAATCTAAGTGAGTGGTACACACAGCTTGTTCAAAAGGCAGAGCTTGCAGACTATAGTTCTGTTTCTGGTTGCATGGTTTTGAGGCCTAATTCATATGCAATCTGGGAAAACATACAGAAAATATTCGACAGCATGATAAAAAACACAGGCCACAAAAATGCCTACTTTCCTTTATTTATACCTGAGCACCTTCTAATGAAAGAAAAAGAGCATGTTGAGGGCTTTGCACCAGAGGTAGCCTGGGTAACCCATGCTGGCAATACAAAGATGAAAGAAAGGCTTGCTATACGGCCTACATCTGAAACAATAATGTATGAGTCATATGCAAACTGGATAAGATCCTGGAGAGACCTGCCTTTACTGATAAATCAGTGGTGCAATATTGTGAGGTGGGAGTTCAAATATCCAAAGCCATTCTTAAGGACAAGGGAATTTTTATGGCAGGAAGGCCACACTGTCCATGCAGAAGAAAAAGAGGCAGACAAGGAAGTAATGGATGTTCTGGGCATGTACAAGGATTTAATGGAAAATTATCTTGCAATCCCGGTTTTAACTGGCAAAAAAACAGACAAAGAGAAGTTTGCAGGAGCTGTTTATACAATGACTCTTGAGGCATTTATGCCAGATGGCAAGGCATTGCAGATGGGAACAAGTCATATGCTTGGGCAGAATTTTGCAAAGGCATTTAAGATAAAATTTCTTGGAAAAGATGAAAAATACCACATTCCATGGCAGACCTCATGGGGAATAAGCACAAGGATGATTGGGGCAATAATAATGGTGCATGGGGATGATAATGGCTTGGTAATTCCCCCAAAAATAGCCCCAATTCATGCAGTCATAGTTCCAATTATTTTTGACAAATCAAAAGAAGATATATTGAAAAAAGCAGAAGAAATAAAGAATAAGCTAAAGAAATATAATATTGAAATAGACAAGAGAGATGAATATTCTCCTGGATGGAAATTCCATGAATGGGAATTAAAAGGAGTTCCTTTAAGGATAGAACTCGGTCCAAAAGACCTGGAGAAAAGCCAGGTTGTTCTGGTGAGAAGAGATACAGGAGAAAAAGAATTTGTAAAAATAACAGAATTAAATAAAAAAGTCAAGCAAACCCTTGATGAAATCCAGAAAAACCTTTTCACAAAAGCAAAGAAATTTATGGATTCCAACATTGTTGAGGTTGATAACTGGAAGGATTTTTTAAAGGCAATCAAAGCAAAAAAAATACCAAAAGCCTTTTTCTGCGGGGAAAAAGAGTGCGAAGAGTCAATTAAATTTGAATCAGATGGCGCAACCTCAAGATGCATAGAACCTGATAAAGAATCTGGAAAATGCATTAAATGCGGAAAAAAAGCTAAATACAAAGTTTATTTCAGCAAGTCATACTAATTCTGATTTCACTTTTAAGTGGTTATAAAACAAAGTATTTAAATAAGTATTATACTTTGCTAAAAATATGGCAAAAAACAGGTTTTTATACAAACTAGCTGGTTTAATGACAGGAGTTCTTGCAGCGCATAATGGATATAGTGCCTTAAAAAATTTTAAGGATTTTAAGATGTATAGCTGGTTTGGGGATTATCTTGTTGGCCACATTAATAACATAAGTTCTAACTTTTATTTAAAAATAACAGACGAGGCAAAAGAAACACCCTTTTTAAGTGTTATACTTCATTTAAATGATACCTTCAACAAAAGTTTGTATAATAACTTTACAAATGATTTGGTAGCCGCAGCTGGGTTTGGTATTGCTACATACCTTTTAATTAAAATAGGTTCAGATAAGAGCAGCTTAGAAAACAAGATCAGCACTTATGAAATAAAAAATCTTCATACATTTAAGGAATAAACCTTTTTATTAAATTATTTAATTCTTTGCTCATGCTTAAAGCAATTTCCAGAGCACCGTTCTCTGCATTTCTTAATGAATCTGCAAAGCATATAATCAATATGTCTCCTTTTTTGAAATCAAAGCATTTAAGGATTTCATCATATGCTTTTTTGTAAGATTCTTTAAAATTAATATCTGCATTGGGGATATAAAGCTCTTTGTCAAATTTTAGGATAACAGCACCATCTGCTCCCTGCTTAACAGCAATATCTCTTTGCTCAAAACTTATTTTTATGTTTTTATCTGTTTTATTTGATAAGACGATTGCTTTTTCAAGCCCAGGGTAAAAATCCTCTAAAATTAATTTTTTAATTGCTATGCTCTTTTCTGTTTTTTTAAGAAACAAATTGCCTTTTTCAGTTAATGAATGCCCTTGCTTTGTGGAACAAATTAAATCTTTATCCTTCAAAATATCTAAGATTGTTCTTACAGTTCCCTCACCCAAAGCAAGCTTACTGACAAGCTCATTCCTGCTAATATTCTCTTTTATTAGCAAAAATGCCCTTATAATATCTGTTTTTACATAGCCTGGTATATTGCCTACCATAAGAAACAAAAACCTTATATACTATTTATAATTTTCTGTTGGATATGATATCCAACAAGATTAAAGAAAATAACAAAGCAATCAGCTCAAAAGGGAAAAAAACTGGCAATATCAATGAAAATCGCAAATTAATAAGCATAAAAGAAGATAAAAAAACTAAAAACCTTGTTGAAATAATTGAACAGATAAAAAAACAGCAGAACAAAGATGAAATAGTTCATAAAGAAAAAAAAGATTTAGAAGAAGTATCTGAAGTTAATAATAAAAAGACTATCAGAAGATGGGAAAAAGATTATATATCATTGATTCAGAACATAATATACCAACAATTAAATTCAAGTTTTAGGTTTGATTACAATAATTATAAGATTAACAATGAAAAGAATATATTCTCACAAGTGTCTGTAGGGTTTAATACACCCCAAAAAGAAGCAAGATACTATGACTCCCCTATCTTAGACAACCATAAGGTTGATGAGATCATGGACAAATTCAGGTTTGCGCAGATGAAAGGGCTAGTTTTAGGAGACTATTTTATCCCTGAAAATGTTAATCCCGATGATTTTGAAAAATTCTCTTATTTTAAAAAATTAAATCCCTCCCTAATGGTTTTAAAATATACTTTAAATCCACTATAGAAAATTCTTCTAAAAAAGTGAATATTTAAATATAGATTATGTTTTAAAAATCTTAACATAAAAAGAGGTGTATAATGCAGCTAGCTAATACTTTGGGACTTTATGCTTTTCTAAGCTTAATCCCTCTCATTATCCTCTATCTGATAAAACCAAAACCAGTTGAAAAGATTGTTCCTTCTCTTATGTTCTTAATAAAAAACCAGAAAAATGCGATAAAGAATTCTTTTTTCCAGAAATTGCTGAGAAACATGGTGTTCTTATTGCAGTTATTAGCTTTATCTATAATGGCTTTTTCAATTGCTTCCCCCTATATAACAACCAGCGAGGCTGTCGCATCACAAAACACTATTATTGTTATTGATGCAAGTGCAAGCTCACAAGCAATCAATAATGGCAGGACAAGATTTGAAAGTTCGCTAGACATAGCAAAAGACTATCTGCAAGGCAAGATAAGCATAATAATTGCTTCAAGCAGCCCCGAAACAATTTTAGAGGATGGGTCAAAAAATCAGGCATTATCACTGCTTCAAACTTTAGAGCCAAAAGACACAAAAACAAATATTGAAAGCGCCCTGTATGAAGCAGAATCAATACTTGCAGACAGGAATGGAAGAATTATTGTTATAAGTGATTTTATAGTGGATGATATAAATGAATTAATAAAAGCAAAGAGGATATTATCTTCAAAAGGCATTAATGTTGAGTTTATAAGCACATGGAACAAAGCAGAAAATATAGGCATTATTGGATTTGATATTGATAAGCAAAATATGGCAGCATATGTAAAGAATTTTAATGATAATGATGCAGAAATAACAGCAGCAATAATCAAAGAAGAGAGTACCTTGGAAACCAAATCAAAAATAATAACTGCACATTCAACAGAAATATTTGATTTTGAGACGCCAGCAGGAATCAGCAAAATTGTAATAAACTCAAATGATAACTTTAAGCTTGATAACACTGCTTATATAAGCGCTCCATTAAAAAAACAGACAGATGTTCTTCTCATAACAAATGCAAAAACAAGCTATCTTATGAAGGCATTGCAGTCATCAAAGGACATTAATCTTAAGATTACAGAGCCCCCGATAATTCAGGGCATTGAGTCCAATGAGATTATAATAATAAACAGCATAGATGGAAATCTTATTCTTCCTGGAACACTTGAAGAAATATCAAGAGAGGTGGAAAACGGCAAAAGCCTCATAATCACTGCACAAGATGACATAAACCAGATAGGAATATCATGGATTTTGCCTGTTGAATTAAATGAAAAAGCCAATAATACAAAGGCATGCGCTAAGGTGATAAATGAATTTACAAAGCAGTTTGAGAATAATAAATGCTTTGCAACAGTTAAAACATATTTCAAGGCAATTCCAAAAGAGAATACAATATCAATTATAGAAGCTGATGATTCAAGCCCCCTTGTTGCTTTAGGCAAAAGTGGAAAGGGAAATTTGGTTTATTATGGAATTATTGACGGGCAGGCTGACTTTAAAACACAAACATCTTATCCAATATTCTGGAATGAGCTGTTAAGCTTTCTTGCTGAGGCAGGAGATATAAATGATTATAACTTTAGGATAGATGAAAAGCCATCAATAGACAAAGCAGGCATATATGAAAATGGAAACAAGATTGCAATAAATCTTTTTGATGAGGATGAATCAGATGTATCCAGGGAAACAATATCTTTTGATAATGAGGATTTTGTTTCAGGCATCTCTGAGGAAAAGGTTGTTTTAAACCTCGATATTTACTTAATTATTTTTGCAATTATTATTATGCTTTTTGAGATTTTTTATATAAAGATGAGGGGTGATTTATAATCATCTATTTAAAGAATCCGCAGGCATTACTGCTTTTTATTCCTGTAATTATTATGCTCATTGTTATTATTAGAAAAACTTTTGTTAAATTTGCAACAGAAAAAGAAAAAAAAGAGTATGAAAAAAGCAAAAAGCTTTCAAGAGTATTAATTGCAATATCAAGGTCTGTTGTTTTCTCGCTCCTGATAATAGCAATAGCATCACCATTCAGCCTTGAGGAAAAAACTGTTCAGGGCAGTCCCTCATTAACAATACTTACAGATAACTCAACATCATTTGAGCTTTTTGAGCAGGGTATTGCCTCTGACTTAAAAGTTAGTCTTGAAAAAGAGATTCCAACAACAATAAGATATATTGCACGCGGAGAAGAATCGCCAATAGGAGACAGCCTGCTTAATAATATGAAAGGAAATGACAACTTATTATTGATTAGTGATGGAAACAATAACAAAGGAACTGATTTGGGTGATGTGATGATGCTTGCCTCATCATTAAACACAACAATCAGCTCATTAAACATTAACCCAATAAAAACAGACCTTGCTTTGACAATTGATGGCCCATCTGAACTGATATTCGGAACAGAAGCCCTGCTGTATGTAGACGTAAAACAGACAGGCCCTATTTCACAGGATTATGATATTAAAGTAATGATTGATGATGATATTGTAATAAATGAAAAAGCAGCTGGCACAAAAACATTTGAGATTAATCAGATGCTGGATACAGGCTACCATAAAATAACTGCATCAATAACTGCAGATGATTACTTCAAGCAGAACAATGTTTACTATAAAACACTCCATATTCTTCCAAAGCCAAAGATACTCTTTGTTTCACAAAAGGATGCAAAGATAACAAGCATCCTGGATGCGGTTTATGATGTTTCCAAAAAGAGTTATATGCCAAAAGAATTAGAGTCATATTCTGCTGTTGTTTTGTATAACATAAATGAAGGCTTGCTTAAAGCAAATACAGAAATTTTGAGCAATTATGCAGCAGATGGCAACGGACTTGTGGTCATTGGCGGGCAGGATTCATTTGATTACGGCAACTATGAAAATTCAATGTTTGAGACTATCCTTCCTGTTAAGGTTGGGCTTGCTGGAAGGGATGAGGAAAGCGGAATGAATATAATAATCGTAATAGATGTTTCAGGAACAACATGCTCAGCTTTTGGCGCTGGAAGCACAAATACAAAGATAGATGTTGAAAAAGCAGTTGCAACTCAGATTGTTGGAGGCTTAAGATCAGGAGACAAAATTGGTGTTATAACCTTTGATTTTAATTCTCATTTAATATCGCCCCTCTCAGTAATAGATGAAAAACCTGACTTAAATTATACAATATCAACAATTAACTGCGGGGGTTATAATGCAGGAACACTTGTATCTGCTGGATTGATAAGGGCAGAGCAGATGCTAAGGTCTGAAAAAGGAAGCAAGAATATTGTCCTTGTATCTGATGGAATAACACAATATCCGCAGAATGCTATTGCAAGGGCAAAATCAATGACTTCTCTGGGAATAAAAACATATGCTGTAGGGGTTGGTTTTGACACCAACAGTCAGTTTATGCAGGATTTGGCATTAGCTGGTCAGGGTATTTATTTTGAGCCAACAGAGGCACAAAGATTAAATATTATTTTCAGCAGGGAGCCCGAGGAAGATAAAGCTGATATGATGGGGCTTTTAATTCTTGACTCAAATCATTTTATAACACAAAACCTTGGTTTAAGTGCAAAAGTGACTGGCTTTAACCAGGTTGTTCCAAAAAGCTCTGCAAGAATGCTTATAGCAACCCATAACACAAATCCAATAGTTACAATATGGAGGTTTGGGCTTGGAAGGGTTGCTGCATTAACAACAGATCTGGAAGTATGGGCAGGCCAACTCTTAAACAAAGAAAACTCAAAAATTATTACAAGGACAGTCAACTGGGCAATTGGTGACCCAAGCAGGAACAATGAGTTTGACGTCAAACTTAAGGATTCAAGACTTGGAGATAATGCAGAAATAATTGTTATTTCAGAAACAAACCCTGTGCTTGAAGGATTATCCTTTTCAAAGATAGATAAAAATGTTTATAAGGCAGGCTTTGTTCCGAAGACAACAGGATTTCATGATTTTTTTGGTGCGGTTATGGCTGTTAATTATAAAGAAGAATATGAGCATTTGGGAATAAACCCAGAGCTTATAGACATTGTGGGCATAACCAATGGAAGAATATTTAGCAAAGATAACACAACTGAAATAGTAGAATTTATTAAAGAAAACTCAAGACGGAAAAAAATAGATAAAATAAGCTATAGCTGGATTTTTATCTTAACAGCATTATCTATATTTTTAATAGAGGCCTGTATAAGAAGAATTATGGAAAATAGGAAACCTATATAAATGAGAATTAATGATTAGGTGATAGCATGGCATATATGAAAAAAAATGTGAATTTTGGTTTTTTTATTTTATTAGTTGCGACTCTTATCTCTCTTGCTGGCTTAAGTGTTTACTACCAGACAACATTTAAGGATTTGTATGTTGATTACAAAGGGAGGATAGATGATTTACAAAACATTTCATCAACCCTAGGCACTGAAAGGACAAAGCTTGAGCAGACAAGCCAGGAACTTATTATTAAGGAAGAAAGAGAAAAAGAACTAAGCACGCAGTACACAGGACTAAGAACTGAAAAGGAAAAATTAGAGGATGAAAAGGCAAGCCTGCAAAAACAACTTGCAGCAAAAAAAACTGAATTAGTTCAAAAAAGCGCAGAGTTAACCACTGCAAAAGCAGAGCTCAGCATATCAAAGACAGACCTTGCTGCTGCTATGACAACAATATCAGGGCTTAGAACTAATATAAATAATTTAGAGGAGAATATAGTCAGCCTGAATGCTCAGCTTGCTGCATGTACATGCCCATAAAAAATGAAAAATTTCAATAAAGTTTTAAAGGAAATAAATTTTACATTCAACAACATCATACTATTTAATAGTTTTCTGAATGCATTTCTAATATTTTTAGTTATTTATATTTCCTTGTCTTTATTTAATTTTTATCAAACATATGCATTAGTCCCAGCAATATTATATTTTATAATCTTCTCATACAAAGGGATTAGAAAAAAACATTTAAGAGATGTTGAAAAAAAATACTCTCTTCTCAATGAAAGGCTGAGAACAGCAGCAGATAACATAAAAATGGAAAATCCGGTTGTTGATGAGCTGAAATCCGATATTATGATGGATATGAAAAAGGTTGAAGTAACATCTTTTTTTAATCAAAAAAAGGTGTCTTATAAAATCCTGCTTAGCATTATCCTATGTTTTTTAATGATACTTTCAGCACAGTTTGACTTATCCTTTGATTTCAAAGATGCAGCAAATACTGCTGTTGATTTTATATATGGCATTGGCGGCAATAACAGTGGTGATGGAAATCAGGGCCTTGAGAGAATAGCCAGTTCCGGAATAAGCGAAAGCGTATTTGGTGACGCACAAATCGCTCAAATGGGCGAAGAAATGCTGGATATGGTGATTAAGCCAGCAGGGTATGAGATAAATCTTGATAATGTCCAAGAACCAGAAAGAAGAGAGTTTGAAGAGCTTTTTCCAGATGAAGTATTTGCAGCAACAGCTGATGTTTATGAGGAAAAAATCAAGGAAGATCATCAGGAGCTTGTAAAAGCATATTTTTTAAAAATTGCAAAAGATTAAAGAGGTGTTAAAATGAAAATGTATAAGGAAACTTTTGATAGTTTATACAAAGAGATAGGAAAAATAGTTGTTGGGCAAAAAGATGTTGTTGAGCAGATTATGATTACAATCTTATGCGATGCAAACGCCCTTATTGAAGGCTATCCAGGCCTGGCAAAAACCCTTGCCATCAAAACAATGGCCCAAATGATGGACCTTAAATTCAGCAGAATACAAAATACCCCTGATTTAATGCCATCTGACATAACAGGAACATATATCATTGAGGAGGTATCTGGCAAGAGAAACTTCAAGTTCCAGCCAGGGCCAGTGTTTGCAAATATTGTGCTTGCAGATGAAATCAACAGGGCAACGCCAAAAACACAATCTGCCCTGCTTGAGGCAATGCAGGAAAAGCAGGTTACTGTTGGGAATACAACATTCAAGCTTGACAGGCCGTTTTTCGTTTTGGCAACACAGAATCCTATTGAGCAGGAAGGAACATACCCTTTGCCAGAAGCCCAGGCAGACAGGTTTCTGCTAAAAATTAAGATAGGGTATCCAACATATGATGAAGAAATTGAAATAGTAAATAAATATGCATTTGAACTCAAGGACCCTAAATTAAATGTATTGCTTGATAAGGCACATCTTATCCAGATGCATGAGTTAGTGAGGCAGATTCCAATAGCAAATGACCTTAAGCACAGAATTGTGAATATAGTTACTGAGACAAGGAAACACCCAAATTTAATAGAATACGGAGCATCACCAAGGGCATCTATTGGTTTAGTCCTTGCATCAAAAGCAAGAGCACTTCTAAAGGGAAGGAACTATGTAAGCAAAGAGGATATTGACACAATGGCTTACCCAATATTAAGGCACAGGATAATATTAAACTTTGAGGCTGAAAGAAAAGGAATGTCAACAGACGATGCTATCAAAGAAATAATAAGCAAGGTAAAATGATAACAACAGAATTTTTGTCTCAGCTTGACAGGTTTAACCTTGTTATAAAGAAAAGGGTTACATCAAGCTATACAGGAGAAAGGCGCTCTGTTATGCATGGTAGGGGCATAACAATAAAAGACCATAGGATTTATGCTCCTGGAGATGATTTCAGAGCAATAGACTGGAGGATATTTGCAAGGACAGACGACCTTTACATCAAGAGGTATGAAGAGGACAAAAGCCTTACAACCCATATAATAGTTGACCACAGTGCAAGCATGAACTTTGGCAAGGGCATTACAAAGTTTGACTATGCTGCTATGCTTGGTGTTGGAAGTGCATATTTGGCAATGAAAGAGAATGAAAAATTCCAGTTCTCAACCTTTTCAGAAGGCCTTGAGACATTTAAGCCAAAAAGGGGTATGGGCCACCTTGCAAGCATGGTTGACCACTTAAATAGCATAAAGCTGACTGGCGTTTCAAAGTTTAAGGATGCAATGAGCAGATACAAAAAGATGATAGGCTCAAGAGCCCTTGTGGTTATTATATCTGATTTCTTGTTTGATATTGAAGATATAGAACAAGGGCTTATCATGCTTGGAAACCAGGATATGAAAATAATACAGGTTTTGGACCATGTTGAAAGGGAGCTTGCATTTCAGGGGGATTTCAGGCTTAAGGACTCTGAAACAAAAAATATGCTAAGGACTTATATAAATCCAAGGCTTAGGGCTGGGTATAAGGAAAGGCTTGAAAACCATATATCAAGTATAGCAAAGATATGCGATGAGCTTGGACTTGATTTTCACATTGTAACAACAGACAAGCCAATATTTGATGCCTTTTATGACATACTAAAATAGGATAATATTTAAAAACAAAAACTTTTTTCTTTAAAATATGAAACTAATGTTTGTTGAAGCAAGATGCAAGAAGCCTGTTTTTATTGGAAAACATGTTTTGAAACTGCCTGAAAAAATAGGATTAGTTACAACAGTTCAGTTCATTGGACAGGTTAAGGAAGTTAAGTTGCAATTAGAAAAAGAGGGCAAAAAAGTATTTTTTGGCAAAGGAAAATATGCAGCTTATCAAGCCCAGGTTCTTGGATGCGATGTTGATTCTGCTGTTTCTATTGAAAAAAAAGTTGATGCCTTTCTTTACATTGGCTCTGGAATGTTTCATCCAACTGCAATTTCATTAAAAACAAAAAAAGATGTTTTCACATTTAACCCATTAACTAACAAATTTAATAAAATTGATGGAAAAGATGTAGAAAGAATAAACAAAAGAAAAAAAGGGGCATTAATTAAATTTCTCAGCTCAAAAGAAATAGGAGTTATTGTAACAACAAAGCCAGGCCAGGAGCAGTTAAAAAAGGCCTTTGATCTTAAAAACAGATTTAAGGACAAGAACTTTTATTTCTTAATATTTAACACAATAGACTTTAACCAGCTTGAGAACTTTCCATTTATTGAATGCTTTGTCAATACAGCCTGCCCAAGAATAGCATTGGATGATTCTATAAAACTCACAAAATCAATAATCAATTTAGAGGATATTTAATTAAATCCTAAATTTACTATTTCTTTTTTGTCAGTTTCTTAATTATATTCTTGATTTCTATTATCTCTTTTAAGGTTTGCTTGGTGGAATCAACATTTATGCTTAGGAGAATAAACAAAATAAGAAGTATAAGCCATGTGAATATTGAGATAACCATTGGCCAGCCCATTGTATGCTCTGTTATGTAAACTCTGTTGATAAGGTTAAATCCAAGAATAACTGCTGCACATCCAACTATCAGCACCATCAGCTCGAAAGTGCTTATCTCAGCTCTTTTTTTTGACATAATAAACCTCTTTTTATTACTTTATAAACTCTTTTCTTATAAACTTTTTGTTTTTCATTCCTTCATGTTCTTCTTTTACTGTTTTTATTTAATTAACAAACACAAGCTTTTTAAATAATCCTAGTTTTCTGGTTTGCTAGAGCACAATATTAAATAAAGTTTATTTAATGGGATTAAGGGTTCTATTTTAAACTAATTTGTTTAAAAAGTTAATTAAGAACTTTTAAGCCATTATTTTTAAATACATAGGTTAAATAACGGAGTGATTTTAATGAAAAGCATTTATAACGTTCCTCAGAACGAATTAATAGAAAAAACAGCCTTAGAACTGAAAAAAATACCCTCTATCAAGGCCCCTGCATGGTCAGAGTTTGTTAAAACAGGCGCTCATAAAGAGAGAGCACCTGCAAGAGAAGACTGGTGGCATGTAAGAGCAGCAGCTATCCTAAGGACAGTATCTAAACTCGGACCAGTTGGTGTCTCAAAGCTAAGAACAAAATATGGTGGCAAAAAAAACAGGGGTGTTAAGCCAGAAAAATTTTATAAAGGCTCTGGAAAAATAATAAGATTAGTATTGCAGCAGCTTGAAGAAGCAGAACTTGTGAAGAAAGCAGAAAAAGGAATTCACAAGGGAAGGATAATTGCTCCAAAAGGAGCGTCTATTCTTGATAATGTTGCTGCACAGATTTCAGGAAAAAAACCAGAAGCAAAAGCAGAGAAACCAGTTGAAATAAAAAAAGAGCCTGTTAAGAAAGAAGAATCAAAACAGACTAAGAAACCAGAAGCAAAGAAGCAGGATATTAAAACTGAACAATCACAAGAAATAAAAAAACCAGCAGAAGAAAAACCTGCTGAAGCTAAAGCAGAGAAACCAGTTGAAATAAAAAAAGAGCCTGTTAAGAAAGAAGAATCAAAACAGACTAAGAAACCAGAAGCAAAGAAGCAGGATATTAAAACTGAACAATCACAAGAAATAAAAAAACCAGCAGAAGAAAAACCTGCTGAAGCTAAAGCAGAGAGCAAGGTTGAAGAAAAAAAGGATGATCCTAAGAAAGAGCTTAAACAAGAACAACCAAAAGAAGATGTACCAACTGCTGATGAGCCAGCAAAAAAATGACTGATCTTGAGGAGCTTAAAAGGAAAAAACTTGAGGAATTTCAAGGACAACAGCCATTTGATTCAGAAGAAGCAGAGATACAACAACAGATAGCTCAACTCGAGATTTTGGTTAAAGGAGTATTAACAAAAAAAGCATTGGAAAGATACGGCAACCTAAAAACAGCACATCCTGAATTAGCTGTTCAGTTGCTTATATTATTAAGTCAGGCAATCCAAACTAATCATATAAAAACAATTGATGATGATGCATTAAAAAACCTTTTAATGAGATTACAGCCAAAAAAACACAAGTTCAAGATGATAAGGAAATAAAATGGCAAGATACAAACATTTAAGCAGAAAATTAAGATTAGCAAAACTGCATTCGCAGACTAGATGGGCCCCTTTCTGGACAGTTATGAAGATTTATGGAAAAGGAAGAAAAGTTCATCCTGGCAGGCATACTGAGATAAAGAGATCCTGGAGAAGAACCAAGACAAAGGCATAAAAATGGCAAAGAAAGAGGAAAAATCAAAGGTTGTATTAGAAAGAGAGTATATAATCCCTCTAAGAAAAGAGTTTCAGAAAGCTCCAAAATATAAAAGGGCAAAAAAAACTATTAAAGCCTTAAAAGAATTCTTAGCAAAGCATATGAAATCAGATAACATCAAAATCGGCAAATATCTTAACTTAAAAGTATGGGAGCATGGAATAAAAAATCCACCACACAAGGTTAAAGTAAAGGTTGAGAAGTTTGATGATGGCCTTGTTAAAGCAGAGCTTGTAGGAGCACCTGTTGAAAAGCCAAAAGAAAAGAAGCCAAAGAAGACAGAAAAAACTGAAGATAGTAAAGAAGAAAAACAGCCTGAAAAAAAAGAGGAGTCCAAAGCAACAAAGACTGAGGAAAAGAAGCCAGCAGAAAGCAAAAAATCAGTTAAAGAAGAAAAAACTAATTCTGAATAAGCAAAAACTTATTAAATAGCAAAGAACTCTTTTCAGGCATGCAAAAAGATTTACTGCCTTTTGAAAAAATTAAAAGAAAAATTTTGATTAGAAAGAAATCTGTAACCTCCTCTAAATTTGGCTGTGATCCTAATAAAAGGACTGTAAAAGAACTGATTAATTATGGTGTTATAAACATTGATAAGCCTCCTGGACCTACATCACACCAGGTAAGCGCTTATTTGCAGAAAATTCTTAATATAAGCAAGGCAGGCCATTCTGGCACTCTTGATCCGGGTGTTACAGGTGTTTTGCCAATAGCTGCGGACAGGGCAACAAGAGTAGTGCAGACATTGCTTAAGGCAGGCAAAGAATATGTTGGATTGATGCATATACACAAAGAGGTTCCAGAGCATGAGATTTATACTGTATGCAATGACTTTGTGGGCAAGATAATGCAGATGCCGCCAATAAAAAGCGCTGTTAAAAGAATGTTAAGGGAAAGGCAAATCTATTATTTTGAGGTAATTGAGATTGATGGCCAGGATGTCTTATTTAAGGTTGGCTGTGAAGCAGGGACATACATAAGAAAGCTTATACATGACCTTGGCAAAAAGCTTGGCTGTGGAGCCCATATGGCTGAGCTAAGAAGGACAAAAGCAGGGCCTTTTGATGAGAGTACATTAGTTACTTTACAGGATTTAACAGACGCTTTTTATTATTATGAGCAGGGAAATGAAAAATACCTGCGTTATTGCATCCAGCCAATTGAAAATGCTGTCATGCATCTTCCGAAGATTTATGTATTAGACAGTGCTGTTGACAGCTTGTGCCATGGCGCCAATCTTAATGTGCCTGGAATCTCAAAGCTTGATTCAGGCATAACTAATGAGGATATTGTTGCTGTAATGTCATTAAAAGAAGAGCTTATATGCTATGGGATAGCAAAGCTTGATTCAGAGGAAATGCTTGGTGAGAGGGGCCTAGCAGTAAAAACAGAAAAGGTTTTCATGCTGCCTGGAACTTATCCAAAGATTGATAAGGCAGATTATAAAGATTAAGTTATTAAAATGATTGAAAAAATAGAACCAAAACAAATTTCTTATATTCCTGAGATAAATAAGCTTTGTGGGCAGAATTATTATAAACACCCTAATGGCTGTCCAAATCTTGGCAAAAAAGGATGTCCACCAAACCAGCCCTTGATTAATAAGATTCTTGATTTTGAAAAAGAGATATATATTATTTGTACAGAATTTATAGTAGGTGAATTTGCAGAAAGGATGAGACTAAAGCATCCTGAATGGTCAGAACACCCAAGACAGTGGTATAATCCAAGACTTTGGCAGCCAAAGGCAAGAAAATTACACCGTGATGAGCAAGCTAAGACAATTGAAAAAAATAACTTAACAAAAATTGTTTCATCACCAGAAGCGCATGGTATTAATGTAACTGATCTGATGAAGAATTTGGGAATCACATTAAAATGGGAGTGGCCGCCAAAACACATAATTGAAAATCAGGAATATCTGAATAATACTGTTTATCTTGTTTCTTTGGGAGGACATGGGTTATATGCATAGAAAAATAAAAAAAGATTTTTTAATTACATTATTAATAGCTTTTATAATTATTCTTGGCTCTTTTAACTTTCTTCTTCATTCAACTTCTTTTCATGGCCCGCTTATAAAAAAATATTCAGATAATCAAAGCCATTTAGAGATTGACAGAAATGTAACAAGATACATAACAGGCTTTAGTTCAGAATTAAATGTTGATTTTGATGAGAATGAAAGATCACACATGGCTGATGTTAAAAGACTGATTATATTTGAAGAGTTTCTTTTTATTGCTTTATTAATTTGGCTTTTTATTTTAATTAAAAAAAGGAAAATAAATTATTTGCACCTAAAAAGGTCTGCTTTGATAGTAATTTTAATTGCAATATTCTCTTTAATTGCTTCGCTATTTTTTAACAGGTTTTTTGAGTTATTCCACTTGATTCTTTTTCCTCAGGGCAACTGGCAATTTAATGCAAGCTCATTAATGATTCAAACCTACCAGCAGGCTTTCTTCCGGGAGTTTTTTGTAAGGACAATTTTAGTTGCTGTTTTTATTTCATTATTTCTAACAATATTTTTTTATTTAATAGTAGTAAAAAATAGAAAGATTTAAATATTAATGACTTAGACTATTTGACTTAATGATTAAAAATGAAAGAGATCTATACAATAAATCTTGATAATAAAATATTTGATGGAAAACCTTCCACTAAATTTGTTAAGATTGATAAAAATAGCGCAAAAACGATTTCAGGAATAATTTATTATCTTTTGGAAGAAAATAATGTAAACATTGCTGAATTGGGTTATATCAAAAATGACAGGCAAATTGGGATAATAATTCCAAAGCTAGGAACAAGAATAGGAAATGATTCTTCAAGGATTGGCCAATCACTTATAGTAACTTTTTACAAAAGAAAAGTAAACAAAGACTTAAAGATTTATGAAACTTATAGATTATTTAATTCATTAAAAGAAGTTATAGAAAATACAATAAAAGAAGGTGAATTTATTAAATCAGAAACTATGCCTAAAGAGTTTGTCAAGTATCTTTATTGATTTTTCTTAATCATCAACAGTAAATAACTTTGAATCATGGACATCAAACAACTTAATTCTTGCGCCTGCGTCTAGCCAGCCGTGGGCATAGCTCAGGGCCGCGAAAGCATTAACATAATCATCCTTTTCCTTGAAGTATTTGGCATCTTTGTAGTAACGCTGGGCCATGTCAAGAAAATCAGTTGCAAACTCTTTCTTTGAACTGTCTTTTGAGATATTCTCTTTGGCTTTTTTCAGGGCACTGCCTGTGATATCAAAGTACTTATCCAGCTTTTCATCTGTTATTTCTCTCATAAAACATAAGAAATGTTATTTGTTTTTATAGTTTTGGATTTAGAAAAGATTATATAAAATCAAGATGTAATAAATTAAACTTTTCAAAGAGATAAGATATAAAAAAGGAGATGGCTTAACTATAATTCCCCATCATAAATAAAGAAACCTTCTGATTTAACAACCCTTTCCAGCTGAGATATTAGGATATCTTTGAGAGGTTTGCTTGTGTAAAAACCATGCTGTGATAAAAGGGCAGAATTTTTTATTCTTTGGAATACTTGTGGAGAATCAAATAAAGAGGAGGCATTGGCAATATCAATATAATTATCAGGAAGAAAATTTAAAGAATCGGGTTTGAATAAGTCAAATTCCCCATAATGCTTAAACTCTTCATTATCTAAGTTGGCTATATCAATGCCTATCACTTCAACCCCAAATTCATGTAAAAACCTGCATAACCATGGTTCATATGGGTGCAATTTTTCATAATAACCATAACTCTGAATTGAACCACATCCAAGATCAAGGACCCTTTTTTCAAGGATAGGACCAGAACTAGTGCTTAATATTTTTCCCATCTGTGAGAATATACTGCCTAAGCCAAAGTAACCATATTTTTCTTCAAATTTGTTAAATTTGTTTTTTATTGATTCTTTTTCAAAAAAATATTTTGTAGTCTCTGGTGAAACTTCAATTTCTCTATAAGATAGTACTTCCATTCATATTGTTATTACTCAAGAGTATATATTTCTTTGGTTTTTGAGTTTTAGATTTTGATTAATTTAAACTTTATTTCAAGATGATTTACGATTAATCTATAGTTATTTGCAAAAATAACGAAAATCCTCATGTTTTTTCTCGGAAATGCTTATTAAAATAGCTCTTTATATTCTAAGTAAGAATGAAACTAAAAAATCAACAATATATTGCGAGTATAAGAAAATATGATTATTGTTATAATTCTTTTTCTATTATGAAAGATGTCACTAAAAAACTAAAGAATAACCCGAGCTTGAATATAGATGGATTAATAGATTATCTATTAGAAGATGATGGATTTAGTGAAGATGAAAAGGAAATAAAAAATGAGTTAGATAAACTAATTAGTATAGGAAGAAAAGGATATGAGTTTGTTGAAATTAACTCTAAGAGTGATAAAAGCGAATATAAGTTGATTAAAATGTATTGCAATAAATTTTTTCATAGGGGTAGAGGAACATCTGATAATTGTACTATTAAAGAAGAAACTAAAAATATAAAAGATTATTTTGAAGATAAAGTATCGGATGGAATAAAATACAAAGGACTTGATTTAGAAGTAAGAATGAGACACATGGATTAGATTAAATCACACTAAGGATTAAGACTTCTAAAAAATGAATAATCTTCGGTTTATTTCTAAGGATTTACATTAAGTTCGGAAAAATACCTCTTTTTTCTCGGAAATGCTTATTAAAAACAAATGCTAATCTTATTTCAAGATGGGATTAAAAAGAACAATAGGGATTTTGTTTTTGACAGGGGCAATTGCAGCAACAAGCTATCTTGGTGCTGGATGTGCAAAAACAGATAAAACAAAACCCATTGTTCAGGAAAAAGTGATTGTGGTTACTGAAAAACAAGAACAGCCAATGTATGGCATTGCCGGGAAAAATATTGATGAGCTTTTTGGGTATACAAAAGGGATTATCAGCGAGAATCCTGAAGAATTCAAGAGTTATATCCTTGATATAAGCAAAGCTGGTATTGAAAACAACTATGAAAAAGAAATAGCAGATATGTTTAGCGATGAACTTCTTGAGAAAAGAATAAGCGAGATGCCTAATGAGAGAAAGCTTAGGATAATAAAGCCATTAATAACTGAAAAAATTGATAATACATATAATAAAATTATAGATTTTGCTGAAGAACAAAAGCCAAAAATTAAGGAATTCTACAAAAACCTGGAAAAGAAAGTCAATGATTATCTCAAAAGGGGTGAGCAGTAAATGGGGATTATCAGGTCGGGCTTTAAGCTATTGGTGGGGTTTGCGATATTCTCCTTTGGTTATTATATGGGCGGCGGATGTGAAAAAACAGATATAAACCAAGAAATAAAAAAAGAGGTTAGTTACGCAAAACCTGCTTATTATCAAACTGTAGATAAAAAAGTTCTGAAAGATATTACTCAACTTAATGGACTTGAAAAAAGCCTAGCATTGTATTATCCAAAAGACAAAAAATAACAAAAATATAAGGGTGAGAAAGATGGATGAAGATTTAGTAGAAAAAATTAAATCAAATAATACCAATAATTTAAACAGCAGTAAAGATTCAATAATGATAAAACTTGAAAAAAATGGTGTATTAGAAAACAAATACAATACAAAGAGATATCACCCAGAGGAAAATTCAATTGTAAATACTCTAAAACACCAAAAGGGATTTTCTGGAGAAGATAATTACATTGGATTAGAAAAAAACATTAAAGAAATAGCTAAATTAAATAATGATATGAGCAGAAAACTTCTTGCCGGCAGGTCAATACCAATTAAACTTTGGGTATACTCATCAGATTTTATTAAAACAAAAATACTCGGAAAAGAAGCATATTCAATAGAGGATATATTTGATAGGCAAATACTCAATATAAAAGGATTGGATTCAAACTTAACAAATGTTATTTTTAATTCAAGAAAGGAATTAAATAAATTAATAGCTTATAGGGATGAAATAACTAAAGAATGGGACGAGAATATGGGAAAATATAAGGGATTAGACAAAGATGGACAAATAAAGCATCAATTGTATTTAGAAGCAGACGAAGAATTTAAATCAACAAAAAAAGGCGATAAAAACTATTTTGATCTTAAAAGAGCATGTACAAACCTAAGAAGAGATTTGGATGAAATCTCACACCAAAAGTATCTTGCTGCTAATAAAATAAATGACAGAGAGAAGGAAGAGAATGTTCTTGGAGATCTTGAAGAAATGCTTACTACTGGAATAAAGGTTTGTGAAACCATCAGTGATAAAACAAGCGGAATATTGCGTTATGTTATAAATACAAAAAAGCAATGGGATACTCTTGTTTCTCAAGGCAGGATTGTTGAAGCATTGTATAAATCTGTGGCTATGCTTGGTGAATACTCCAATAACCTGCATGAAAAATTAAATGAAGGCATAAAAAAAATGGGGGGTATTGCAGGCAATCCAAATATCCTCAATAGCTATTATTTAAGGACTCATAGGGGAATTAAACAGATAGCACATAATGTCTCATCAACCCATCTTGATAAAGTTGGAAACCTGGAGAACCATATGAATGATTACATTAACAGCAGAGAGGATATGGACTAAAGGTTTATTTATTGTTTATTTTTAATATTTTATATAATAACCAAATATTTTCCGGTTTACTTCTAAAGATTCACGTTTTGTTCGGAAAAATACATCTTTTTTCTAGGAAATGCATATAAAAAGAAAATCATTCTTATTACTTAAAAAATTAAAATTTTTTGGAGGCAAAAAATGGAAAATGAAACATATATTGCAAGTGTAAAAAGTGCTATACAAAATGTTGACCCTCTTACAAAAGAGGTAACTGAAAAGTTAATTGAAGAGCCAAACTTAACTATTAGCGAACTTATTGATTACTTAACAAAAGATGATGGTTTTAATGATGAAGAAAAAGAATTGATGATAGGAGTAAAAAAAGAAATAGAAGATTCAATGGCATCTCCTGAGCGTCTGGCTATAAAAGCATTAAATCAAGGGAGGGATGGATACAAATCTTTCCCAAATCAAAGTGGAGAAATAACCCAAATAATAAAAAAAACAGATATTGCAAAAAACTATTTTGAACCAAGGACAATTGAAGAAACGCCATATAATGGATTAGATTTAGAAGTACATTTTATGAGAAAAGGTGGATTTGGATTGGAATACATTCTTTCAAAATAAGATGAAGCTGCCCAAATCTAGCTTTAGCAGCATTGCTGAAGAAGCTAAACTTTGCCTTATCTTAAATAATAAACTCTATACAGTTGAAGCAAGAGAAGAAAAAGGCATTAATTTTTTTTATTTTGTTAATAAAAAATATTTATTGCAAGAGTCAGAGAGTCTTAGATGTATTGAAAAAGTATACTTAAAAAACAATGAAATTGAATTTAAGTCAATTATTAATAACTTATCAAAAAAAAGTTTAAAAGAAGATAACACTTTATTAAAAAAAGATATATTTAAATTACAAAAAAAATATGAGATTCTTGATTTTATAGTTAACAGAGTTTTTCCCCTCTATTCTAAAAACAAAAATAACATAAAATTAAAATCTAAAAACTTAAAACCAAACCAAAAATTAGAAGAAATTTTAAAACCAAAGATTGATAAACACAAGTCTGAGAATCTTAAAGACTGCTTTGAATGCCTCTTAAACAGAGATTATTCTATACTTGAAAAGAACATAATAAAAAATAGTAATCTGTTTATATCTAATGGGAGCGTGTATATTACAAAAAAAATTCCAGAAAAAATTTACAAAACAATAAGAAACAGATTTAAGATTAATAATGTAAATTACTCGTATGAATTTAGTGGTTATTTAAAGGATTTAGAAGAAGAATACCTTAAAAATTTATCAGATGAAATAACAAAATTTTCAAATCATAGTGAAAATATTTTAAATGAAAAGATAAATCTGTTAAACAAAAAAAATAATTTTTCTGAAATAGTAAAAAAACAGGTATACCAAGAAAGCCGCATTGGTTTTATTAAAAAAGAGCAAGGCTATTACATTTTCCTTGAGCAAGAACCATTTGCTCTTAAATCAATTGATCAGTTTGATTATTATATCTTTGAAAAATGTAAAGTAGGGGTTCAGCTAAAATTAGATAATCATAAAATAGAAATTAAAGGGCCTGTTGTAATTGATAAATATTCTCACCCTTTGCTTTCTAAATTTGATGTTCCAGAACAATATATTTGTACTGGAAGCGGCATAATTAGCGATGTGGTAAATGAGTTTGATGAAAAGAAAGATTATGCTGGAAAAGCACTTTATCTTCTTAAAGTGGGAGAATTTGCCTTGAGGAATGGGTATTGTTCTGAAATGAACCCTCACCATCATCTAAACAGAAGCACATTTGGTAATAATCTTACAACTCTCAAAGAAATAAACAAAAGAGAAATTGTTGTTGAAAAACAGGGATAATATGAAAAGATTAGAATATATACTTGAAAATAATTCAAAAGAAGAAATAGATGAATTATTTAGCGAGTTAATGATTACTGACTACGCTTATAAAAAAATAAAAGCATATGCTTCTCTGGCCTGCATAATTGCCCATGAATCAATTGAATGTGGTGGTTATTTAGTAACTCCTAAAGAGGATTATGACTGTATCGTAAAGGATGCATATCTATCAAAAAATCAAAAAGTAACAGGCGTAGAATATATTGTTGATTCAGAACCAGATATGGATTTTCTAAAAGAAATCAAGAATGATGGATATAAAGTTTTGGGGTGGTGGCATAGTCATGGAAGTATGAACACTTTTCACTCTGGAACAGATGATAATACTTTCAAGAGCATTTATTATAATATTTTTCCATATAATAAAAAGGAATTGGGTAGAGAAATAATCTCTCTTTCAGGAAATTCATTTAAAATTGAGTATCAAACTGATAAAACAGGAGATAATTGTATAAACTTTAAATCAAATAATTTTCTTGAAGATATAATTGAAATGCGGGTAGGTAACAATTTTAACTTAAATGATATTGAAATTAAAGGAATTAAGATAAAAAAATTTAGAGGTATTTCATTTGCATATAGCTTAGTTGTGAATCGTTTTTATTCTGCAGCACCTTATGCTGAAGTAGCTATCAAACACCCTAAGACAATAGAAATTAAAATTAACAAAGGAGTTAAAGTAAACGAAATAATCTCTAATCTGTCTTCTTTAGATTATAAAAAAATATTAGAAGAAATAAAAACAAGAATTATCTACAAAGGAGAATTTTTGGGAAAAATAAAAAATAAAGATACAAAATGTTGGGTGATCTAAATTCCAGAGAGAACGGATACGCAAGAGAAAATAGATGGGTGGAATCAAAAAAAACTTGATAATTCTCTAATAACAATAGTTGGAGCTGGATCATTATCTAATTTTGTTTTATCAAATCTTGTTGGTCTGCAAATTGGAAACATAAGGATAATTAATAAAGAAGAGTATACTAATAATCCTAATGAATTCTTATTTTTTGATTATTATAACAAAAAAGAAAAAATTAGGAAGGTTAAGCATCTTGAAAAAATAATTATGCAAATGAATCCTAAGATAAAAGTTAATGGATTTAATTCTCTCCCTTTTGATGATTTAGTTGGCAAGCCGAATATACTTATCGATCTTACAAATGACCCCTGTTCAAAACTTAAAAGTGTAAAGATTTCGGATAAATTAAAAATACCGTTCATTACTGCTTCTACAAGTAAGAATAAAGGCAAGGTGATGGTTTACACCACTATGAGCAAGACAGAAAGAATAATTCTTTCTAAAAAGGGATATACTCAAGGCATAGATGAATATCTGCTTCCTGATTTTGAAAATTGCCAACAAGGCAATATAACAAGCGGTCTTATTGCTGGATTAGTAACAGAGGAAATAAGAAAATCTATACTTAAACTATATGATTATGACAAATTGATGAAAAAAGGAGTAACATATAACCTCTTATCTAACAGGAGATTTAAAGACGAATGTGACATAAATCTTAGTATGACTAACTATCTAAATGAAAAAAATTTGTTTAAAAATAAGAAGGCTGCAATAATTGGTGCAGGTTCAATAGGAAATTTTGTTGGAATCGGTTTGTCTTTAATGGGTTTTGATAAGATATACTTAATTGATATGGATGAAATTGAAGAGCATAACAAAAATAGACAGATTGCTTATACTCTTGGAAACTATTCCGGTAAAAAAAAAATTGATATATTATCTAGGTTAATGAATAAGATAAATCCAATCACCAAAACTATAGGGATTTATGGAAAATTAGGAACTAACCTTAATAAAGAAGAAAGAAGAAAACAAGTTAAGTTGATTAATGAATCAGAATTTCTTAAGCTTGATTGTGATTTAATTTTAGGTTGTCTTGATAATATTTCTGCAAGAGCATTTGCTAATAGATTGGCTGTAAAAAATTCTATTCCTTACATAGATGGAGGAACTAGTCCTTTCTCTGGACAAGTAAGAGTCTATAGTCCTGGAAAAACAGCATGTTTAGACTGTCAGGAGAACATTTATTATCAGGCAATTGAAGAGCAAAATAAACAAGAAATTTCCGACCATTGCACTGCAAATGATCATGAGCCAAGTGTTATCATGTCAAACCAAATAATTGGTGCAGCAATTCTGGGTGAGATAAGAACACTATTTTATCCGGAAGTTTATGGACAACCAGTGATGAATAGCATATTATACAACTCTTTTGATCGAGATAGACTTATTTTGAACAGGATTAAATGCAAACCAAATAAAGATTGTCTTTGCAGTAAAAAATTTTATGATAAATAAAAATGATAAATAAAATAAAAAATAAAAAATTAGTAGAAATAATCAGAAGAAGAAATGAAGAAAAAAATAAAGTTAAGGATAATTATAAAAAAGAAAATTTGTTTAATGTTAAATCAATATTTAACAAAATAAAAATAAAAAAAAGTGCTTTATTAAAAGCAAACTTCTATTCTACAATAGTCTCAGAATTATTTGATAAATCACTTGAAGCTATGGGCTATTTAGTTGCGCCAGAAGGAATCAATGAAGATGCTATTAATGACATCTATTTATCCCATAATCAAACTGTTACATCTTCAACATGTACTGGCGATCCTTCTTTTGAGATGAACTCATTCAAAAAAATTAAGAGTCAAGGCTCCAAAATAATAGGGTGGTGGCATAGTCATGGACTTGATCATAGGCCATTTCATTCTTTAACCGATGTAGAAACTTTTGGCGGGATTTCTTATGGTATATTTCCTAATAATAAAATTAGTATAGATAACTTTGTTGATGTAAATAATTTGGATAGTAGTTCTAGCTTAAGTTATTCTCAAAAAGACAATAAGGCTTATTTAATAATAAATTCAGAGAATAATGATCTTATTTTTAGGTTGTCAATAGATAAAATCAATTCAAACATTGTTCCTCTTCTTAAAGGTATCAAGGTAAATAAAATTGAAAAATCTGACCCAATAAAAATTTCTTTTGCTTATAGCATGGTAACCAACAGCAAAAATATGCAGCCTTATTTAGAAGTTTCTTATAAAGGCAGTGGAGACAATAAAATAAGTTACATAAAAGGAAAATATGTTACTCTAGAGGTTATAGATGATGAAAAGCTTAAATTTGAAGACTACAAAAAATTAGTTGATGATGTATCAAAAAGAGTTTACCACAACGAAAAACTTCCAACTAGAAAAATATCAGACTATGAGCTAAGAACAATCATAAATGAAGTGGAAACAAGGGTTAATAATTTTGATATGACTGTGATTAAGCCTTCTGAAAAAGAGAATGAAGTGAATAAAAAATTAGAAGAAATAATAACAAAAACACCTGAAGAAAAGTTAAAAAATACTGATGAGAAACAAAAAGATATATACAAAAAAAATATTCTAACTGAAGATACAAAAAAATTACTACCAGTAAAGTATGATAACAAATTAAACAATTCAACCGCAGATAAAAAAGATAAAAAAACTATTGAACCTCAAATAAATGAATCTGTACATAGAATACGAGATATCAATTTAGAAGAGATTATAGGCAAATACAACAATCATAAAGAATTAACAAGAAGACAAATATGCAGTGAATATAGCATCAATAACTACACTCTTGACAAAATTCTAAGAGAAGCAGAAAACAATGGCTGTAGAGTAGATAGAAGAGCAAATAAGATTTCTGATGAACATAAAACAGAGATTATTAATTTGTATAATAACACAAATGTCAAGGTTAAGGACTTACGCAACGAATTAAACAAAAATAGGCAAGAAAATGAGCCAGAGAAAAAATTCAGCACATCTACACTTTACAGCATCCTTCATAAATATGAAAATAATGGAAATAATGTGAACTGGAGAAGAAAAAATAATAAAAAAGAGCTGCCAAATATAATCAAATATAATCCACTTACTTACATAAGCAACACATTAAAAGATTATTCTGCAAAAACAAAAGGTTTCATAAAAAAGACAATAAAAAAATACTGGAAAGCTGGTCTTATAGGCACATTATCCCTTGCAATAGGGGTTGGCTCGTTGATGTATGCTAATCATAAGCCAAACAAACAAATTAACTATGCTGAGCCAACTAAGAAAATAGAACAGGTTATAGAAAAAGAAAATAACACTCCTTTAGTTGTTTATAATCCTAACAACAAAGTAAATTATGTTGAAGAGGATATTACCCAACATATTGACAAAACAGCTATAAATAATCAAGCTAATAAAGCAGATTATGTTATTCAGAAAGGGGATACGCTTTGGGATATTACAGATAAAGAAACTGGAAACCCTGGGTTATGGGAATTAGTTTATGCAGCTAATGAAAGTCCAGCAACTACCCAAAATCAAAAAAATAGGCAGCAGGAGGTTAGGGAATTTGGAAAAAAATACAATATAGAATCATTAAAAAATGCTGGAACCAAGGGCTCTCTAAAGCCATATGAACTAAAGGACCAATACAAAATCAAGGACAAAACCAAAATTGAATTGAGCAAAACCCTTTCTGATGATGTATCAAAATTAAATCCTCAACTCCAAACAGAGTTCAATAAACTTTTCTATAAATCATAGGTATTAAAAATGAGCAATGAACTAGGAAGTATAATTAAAAGACTAAAAATAAAGAGAAATCCAAAACAAGTTAACAATAACCTTCTTAATAGAATTAAAAAAAAAGTATATGTGATTGATTCCAAGAAAATCCAAAATATTCCTCAAGGATTATCTCTAATTGAGAAAATCAAAAAAGAGTATAAAAAAGTTTCATCTGTTCCATATTTCAATCTTAATAATGTTAGTGATGGATACAATGTTTTATTAGCTGATAAAAGCATTGAAAATCCTTTTATATTAAATTCTGAACTTGTGAAAATAATTAAGGATTATACTGCTGATATAAAGAGTGATGAGGAAAAAGCCAAAAGAATATTTAGTTGGATGCACCAAAATATAGATTATGATAACTTAAGAAATAACAATAAATACCAAAACTCAAAGGAAACTTTGGAGCGTAAACTAGGGATTTGCGGAGAGATGGCTTTCCTATATATAACAATGGCACGGGCAGCAGGACTAAAGTCAAAGTATGTAAGCGTTAAGGTTGATTGTGACAACAAGAAAGTTAATCATGGATGTGCAGTGGTTTATATTCAAAATAATCCTATTCTTGTTGACATTGCTTATAATAAATTTGATGTCCATCATAGGAAGTATAACATCTTAAATGATAATGAAATCACTGAAAATTTTATTTATTGGAGAAATGGAAAATAATAAAGGTGAATTAAGATCAAAAAAGAAGATGAAAATCAATTTAATCCAGAGAAAATATTGGAAGAAAGAATTAAATCCATAGCAGATACCATCAAACCTTATTTTGAAAGGATTTCTGGTATAGTTGAGGATAATATAATATTAAATTATTTTCTAGATAATCTAAAAAAAGATGTAATTAAAGAAAAAGTTGATTTTACAAATTTAAGGGACATCATTTCAGCAGATTATTATCTTAAGTTTAATAAAAAAAACAAGAAAGAAATTATTCAATTATTGAGTAAACAAGATTCAAATGCCTTAATGGATTATTGCACACAAGGCTTAATTGGAAAAGAAAAACCTAGATATAATAAAAAACCAAAAGTATTTGATTCACTTTTAAGGTATTGTAATGATATGAACATTGAAATTTTTTCTAGAGGTTATATGGGCTTATTGAGTCATAATGAATCAAAAAACTTAATAAATCAATCTCAGGATATAAATGATTTAAAAGCAATAATTTTTATGGATGCTCTCATGCCTGTTCTTGATAAATCTTATTCAAATCAAATAATCAATTCTGAACTAAGTCCTGAACAAAAAGCATTTGAATTTGCAAATGAATATCAGGTTTGCAAAGACATAAAAAAAATCAAAGGGATATTTCTTAATCAATACCGAATCTCAGAAGAGGAGATTTGTCTTTTAAGTAATATAAAAAAGAATATACTAACTAATTTACAATCTCCTGTTTATGCTGAAAATAAAGAAGTTTTTGATGAGTATAAGTCATCTCTAAAGGATTTGAATAATTTATTTAACAAAAAAACATCGGAAGGCATAGAAATAATAAGAAAAAATATGTTTGATTTGGAGAAAAAATACAATCTAAATAATAATAAGAAAAGCTATTTTGCTTCGTTCGTAAAAGAGAAAAAATTTGAATCTGCTAAAAAAGAGTTATCAGAATATCGTAACCAGTTTAATAAAATTAAGGATATAATTCAAACATAAAATGGAATCGGAACTTGAAAACCTGCTAAAAGATACTGAATCAAAATTCAATGATTTAGACAGAAAAATAAGCAATAAGATGAATGAGGGGCAGCTAAAAGTAGATTCTCTCAAGAAAAAAATTAAACAAGCAATCATTAGTTTATTAATAATTACAGCTATTGGTTATGGCTCTGTTGAGGCTTACAAAGTGAAGAGGAAGCAGGACATCTTATTTGAAAGTTCAAGATATTACCAGGTGATAGAAGGTGAGACATTGGAAACAATAGCTGAAAAGGTCTGTAATAATAACTACAATCTTAACAAAATAATTCAATTCAACAAAAAGTTTGATGAGAATTTCGATTCAATAGCTGAAAAGGGAGAGATAATGCACTTTCCAAAAAAATACATTAAAAATAGCGGAGAATTAATTAATTTTATTAATGAAAAAACTCAATTAAGCAAAAAGATCCAACAAAACAAAAATCTTGTGGAAACAACATTCAATGGGGACATCACAAAGCAAAGAATAGATAACATTTATGATATAATTGACGAACTTGATTCCAACTCAGAAAAATTTAAAATCCTCAAGCAAGACAATTATTTCAATAATGATGTTATACTGCTTCTTAATCAAATATCTAACTTTAAAGATTACATAAACAACAAAATAAATTCTGAAATAGGAAAAATAGACACTAAATTTAAACTAATAAATAATACTTTTTATAATGGTAACTGGGAAAAACCAGGAACCATTGAAAAGCTTGAAGATTTAATATCAAAAAACAACAGTTTAAGGTATTTGTATGATTGTTTTGGAAACACAAAGATGCTTTCAGAACTGGATAAGATTAAAGAGCAGATAGGCAAGAAAAAACATGATTACATTATATTTCTAGATAATATGAAGGATAATATCAATAAAGATGGATACAAAGTTGAGAATTTACAAAGGCAGCTTGACCCATTGCTTAAGCTTGGAATTCAGAACAAAGAGCTGTTATTAATTAATGAACTTAAGGAAAAAATATTAGGAATAAAAGATTATGATGAGTGGAAAAACGAAAAAAAGCTTGAAGAACAACTTGATGAATATAGTGCTAAGATAAATAAATTAAATTTTGAGGTAAATAATAAGTTTAATTATGCAATTGGCATGATTAACCAAGAGCTCAGTAAATATGAAAAAGAGATTAAAGATGCAGAAGAACTCAATAGGCTTAAAGGAGCTGATGTAAGGCTTAAATACATTATAAAAAATCCATTGGCAATGATAAAATACAGGTATCAGCTTCTTGACTATAAAAAAGGTGTGGAGAGAACAAATAAACTCATAAATCAAATAAATTCTTTTATTAAAAATTAAAGATTGTTAAATATACAAAAAGCTTTATAAATAACCTATTTTTTACCCTATTACATGAACAAGAATCCAGAACATATAGGAATTATCTTAGACGGAAACAGGCGCTTTGCAAAAAGGCTTATTCTAGAGCCATGGAAAGGGCATGAATTAGGTTTTGAAAAGCTCAAAAAACTGTTTAAATGGTGCAAAGAATTGGATATTAAGGAAATTACCCTTTATTGCTTCTCTATGCAGAATTTTAACAGGCCCAAAAAAGAATTCGACTATCTCATGAGTCTCTTTGAAAAGGGATTTAATGAACTATCAACAAACCAAGATGTCCATAATTATAAAATAAAAATAAATATAATTGGCAGGCATCACTTATTTCCAGAAATAGTGCAGGAAAAAATAAAAAAAGTTATTGACATAACTAAGGATTATAACAAGTACAAAATTAATATTGCCATTGCATATGGCGGCAGGGAAGAAATTGTTGATGCTGTAAAAAAAGTTGCTGAAAAAATTAAGAACAAAGAGCTAGATATAAAGGATGTTAATGAAGAGACATTCGCAGAAAACCTTTACATGAATACAGAGCCAGACCTTATAATAAGGACCGGAGGCGATAGAAGGACAAGCAACTTTCTTCCATGGCAGTCAATATACTCTGAATGGTTCTTTCTTGAAAAGACTTGGCCTGAATTTGAAAAACAAGACCTAACAAAAGTAATTGAAGAATACAAACAAAGGCAAAGGCGCTTCGGCAAGTAATCTCACTTTGTTTTTGTTACACAAACAAAATCAAGGTTTTCCTTGAAGTAAAGTTCTTGTGTTAAACTTTTGTAGATATCCCTTGCTGTATCTTCTCGCTCAGTTATTCCAAAAACAGTTGGGCCAGAGCCAGACATCAATGCATTTAATGCACCATTTTGTATCATTTTTTGCTTAATTTCATTAATAATTAAGTATTTATTACAAACATAGTATTCAAAATCATTATGCAAATTTTTTGCAATTTTATTGATATTTTTTTCCCTAATTGCACAAAGCATTTCAGCTGTTTTTAGCTGCCTGCCTGTTTTTTTATAATCAATATTCTGATAGGCCTTTTCTGTTAAAATATCAAAATTTGGCTTTGCCAAAACAACATAAAGCATTGGAACCTTTTCTATCCTCTGCAATTCATTACCCCTGCCTGTTGCATATGCTGTTCCGCCAAATAAGCAAAAAGCAACATCCATGCCAATATCGCCGGATATTTTAATTAATTCCTCTTCTGATAAACCCAGATTAAAAAGACTATTCATGCCCTTTAATGTTGCAGCAGCATCTGCACTTCCACCACCAAGGCCAGCTGCAACAGGAATATTTTTCTCAATGGTTATTTCAACACCCCTGTTTATTTTAAACTTTTCAATAAGAAGCTCTGCTGCCCTGTAAGCAAGATTTTTCTCATCTGAACAGATATGATTATTGCTATTGATTTTAATGCCTTTTTCAATAACCATCAATGTAATATTATCATGAAGATCGAGCTGCTGCATAATAGACTCTATATTATGATACTCAGAATGATGCTTACCAATAACATCTATGGTAAGATTAATTTTAGCATATGCTTCTATTGTTGCACTTTCCATATCAAATCACAATTTGGTGATTTTAATAATCTCTCTTGATTATATAATCTGCTATTTCCAGAAAAAACTCCTTTCCTTGTTTTTCAAAATCAGAATTTTTTATTGCATCTTTTGCTTTTTTCACTAGTTTTTCTGCCAGGTTTTCTGAATAAGATAGTGAGCCTGTTTCTTTTATTATTTCTCTTAGCTTTATTAGCTTTTTTTCTGTTATATTTTTATTTCCTAGTGCATTTACAATGAATTCTTTTTGTTCTTTGTATGCATTTTCTATTGCCTTTAAAATAAGAATTGTTTTTTTGCCCTCTTTTATATCAGAATCAGCAGGCTTGCCAAGTTTTTCCTCTGAGCCAAATAATCCCAGGATATCGTCCTTTAGTTGAAACGCCATGCCCAATGGAATTGCATATTCACTTAGTATTTTTAGCTGCCCATCTGATGCTCCTGCAGCTATTGCGCCCATATGCAAAGGCCCTTCTATTGTATATACAGCTGTTTTTAACTTGTGCATTTTTGATATATCTTGTTCTGTCACATTAGTTTTTAGGTCAGATAAAATATCAATTATCTCACCATAGCCAGTCAATTTTACAACCTTGTTGAACTTCTGTAATAGCTTTAGCTTTTTTTCTTCATCAAAAGCTGATTTAGAGATTATTTCATTTCCAAGGGATGCAAGAAGGTCTCCTGCTATTATTGCCATGCTTTCCCCCACTTTTTTGGGGTTATCACGGCCCTTGTATTTTTCTGCATATATTCTATGCATGGTTGGGCCACCCCTTCTTAAGTCATCATCATCAATTATATCATCATGGATCAGGAGGAATGACTGCATTAGCTCTGCGGATACAGCAATATCAATTATTGCATCTTCATTTTTTCCGCCAAGAGATTTATAGGCCATTATGATTAATACTGACCTTATTCTTTTTCCTCCCCTAAGATTAAACTCTTTTATGTACTGCATTATTTCTCTTGAAGAATCAGATATTTTTTCTGCTTCAGAAATTTTTTCATCCAGAAATGTTTTTAGCCTAAATTCTATTTTTTCTTTATAATGTTCTAGGATATTGGTTATACTCATTTTACATTAAATCAACCTTATCTGCTATTTTTGTTATTGCATCAATTGATAACTGCAGAAACTCGCTTAACTCTAATCCTAATTCTTCGCATTCCTTGATTATTTCCCTGTTTACTGCAGCTGCAAAGCTCTTCTCTTTAAACTTCTTTTTTAATCCCTTTACTTTCATTCCATCTATTGAGCCCCTTATTAATGCGTAAGCATGAATCAATCCAGTTACTGTTTCAGCGCAGGCAAGGGCATGCTCTGTTTTTGTTGTTCTTTTTTTATTTTTCAGACCTGCACATTCATATCCATAACCATGGGAAACAATAATTTTAATAAAATCCTCACTAAAACCAGCTTTCCTCAAAATCTCAGGGGCCTTAGTTAAATGATCTTTGGGATTATTTTTTGTTATGCCCCAATCAATATCATGTATTAAACCAAGCATTCCCCATGTTTCTTCATCTTTCCCTAATCTTTTTGCAAGAGCCAGCATAATGGCCTCGCTTTCAAGATAATGGTTAAGATCAGGCTTATCTTTGTTGTATTCTTTGACAAGTTCCCATGCTGCATCTCTTTTAAGTGGCAGAGAATGGTTTTTTTCAGAATTCATTTTCTTTCTTGCCTCCTTTTTCTTAGATTTACTCTTTAAATATCTGCGCCTGAAACCTGTAAATCCTGTTGTTTTTGTCTTTCCATGCATCCTGCTTTAGCCAGGCCTTTTCGCACAAATGCCTAAGGAACTCTTCAACCCCCCATTTATATTCTGTTGCAACCTGCGGCAGCAATAGCCCTGAACCAAGGCTTGACCTTATTATGAGGCCGTCCTCTCCAATCTTTATCTTCTTAAAGTAATCTTCAGGTTTTTCTACCTTAATCAATACTGGAACAGTAAGAACAGATATTTCTATTTTTATATCCTTTAATTCTTCTTTCTGCAATGGCGGAAACCTTGGGTCTTCAAAAGCAGCTGACCTTGCTGATTTTATTATTGCTTCATACAAAGGGAATATGGGCTCTGGAAAGCCAATGCAACCCCTTAGTTGCTCATTTTTATATAAAGTTACAAATACTCCATGCCTATCAGAAAACTGTTTTAGAATGCTTATATTGGGCTCTTTTTGTAAGAAATATGAGGAAATATATTCTCTTGCCAGTTTTATCAATAATTTGCCATCTGATGGCCTAATCATTTTAACTCTTTTTTGGCTTCTTTCCTTAGCTTTTCTGCCTTATCAGCTACTCTCTCAGCAGCACTTTCCAATGCCTGTTTTGGGCTTTTATTTCCATCTGTTTCAACAATCATAAAAGGAATTCCAAGTAATGGATGCTTTATAGTATATGTTGCAACAGTAACATGCTTGTCATTCCACAGCTCATCTTTCAATAGATTGCAGAAAGTATTGCCCTGCCCCTTAAGCTCAAAGCTTAACCTGTTCTTTTTTTCTTCAATGACATTGATTTCCATAATAACACCTTAAAAAAGAGTTTTTATAATGTTTATAAAGATTTCTATTTAATTTTTTCCATTCTCCAGCATCCAACTTTTATTCTCTGGATTCTTTTCCTGTGAAAGCTGTATGTTGATTTTATTGGAAAGTCAAATTTCCATAGGTGTGTAACCTCAAAACCATTGTCTTTTGAAATACTGTTCACAAATCCCATTGTCTCAAGTTTATGAAATGAGTATATTACATTGGTAAGCAAAAACGCCTTTTCAAGAAAAACTTTATCGGCATGCTTCTGTTTTGTTCCAAAGGGCGGATTCTGGATTACTGTGTCAACTTTATCATTAAAATTATTGATGTCTTGGTTAAGGAATATGGCTTTCTCAGAAAGCTTTGCTTTAGTTTCTTTCTCAATAAAAGCAAGATTTTCTTTGGTAATCTTAATCGAATCCCTGTCATTTTCAACAAAAAAAACCTTTTTTGCTCCCAATAATAAAGCACCAAAGCCCAGTATTCCTGTGCCACTTCCAAGATCAGCTATTGTCTTGTTTTCTATATCTCTTAAGTAATAAGCTTGCCACAAAACATCTGCTGCTATCTCTGAATCTGTGGTGTATTGTTCTGCTTTTAGTTTTGGAGCCTCAAAAACTCTTAATTTTGAGAGTAAAACCGCCAGACTTGATTTTGAACTTATCATAATATCTCTTTTTATGGTTTAGTAACAAAAATTATGTTTCTGTTTTTAAAATTTGTTATTTTTGGAAAAGTTTTTAAGTAACCTAAGAAATATAGTTAACTCGGGGTGATATGGATTAAGTTTAATTTATTCGATGAAAAAAAGAATGATGATTCCAAAGAACTTCTTACAATTAATAAAACGCTTAAAAAAGCCTTCAATAAAATAAAAGAGGAATTTGAGGAGCATTTAGGCTCTATTAATGAAAATACTAATGAAATTCAGGCTAATTATGAGTATTTATGCAATGTTGATTCAAAAATTGATAAATTAAATGAAAAAATAGAGGATTTGCAGCTTTTTATAAATCGTCTTGTTGCAAAGGATGATAAAAATCATAATGAAGAACCGGTTTATAATCATATTTTCCTTACAACAAAGGAGAAGGAAGTATTCCTTGCACTTTACACAATGGCTGAGGAAAAAGGGCCGATAACATACAAGGCTATTTCAAGAAGAATTGGCCTGACAGAATTTATGGTCAGAGAGTATATAATTAATTTGATAGAAAAGGGAATTCCAGTTATAAAAAAATATGTTAACCAAGAAGTTTATCTGTATATTGAACAGAAGTTTAGGCATATGCAAGCAAAAGAAAATCTTGTTGACATTAATGAAAGCATGGCTAAGAGGTTTGTTTAATTAAACAATTCTTGTTGTAAAATTTTAACAAATAATTTTTGATTAAAATATTTGATTTTTAGTTATAATCTTTAATTATATTTTAGATAATAATATTTAATCTTTGATTAAAAGATTTAGTTATATTAAAGACTAAAAGATTTAATCAATTATTAAAGGTTTTATTAAGAATTAAAAATTTTAATTATGTATCAAAAGGGCTTATTACTTTTTTTAACTGAGCCGTTGATACCTTTGTATACCTTTCAGTTGTTTGTATGTTTGAATGCCCTAACAATTCCTGAATTATCCTAATATCTGTTCCATTTTCCAATAAATGTGTTGCAAAAGAGCTTCTTAATGCATGGCAGAACACTCTTTTTTGTATTCCTGCTTTTTTTGCTGCATCATGCACTATCTTTTGCGCCTGCCTTATACTTATATGTGTGTTTCTTACATCAAAAACATAGAGATTTGCGCCCTTTCTTTTCTTCAAATATTTTTCAAGATCCTCAACAAGTTTTTTTGAAAGTATTATGTTTCGATCTTTTTTGCCTTTCCCATTCTTTACAATTCCCATTCTTTCATTTGGGCTTAAATCCTCTATTTTAAGGTTTACACACTCTGAAACACGCAATCCTGATGAATAGAGGAATTCTATAAGCAACTTATGCTTTTTATTATTTAATGAATCAATCATGCTGGTTATTTCCTCTTTTGAAAGCACTGTTGGCAGTTTTTTCTCGTTTTTCGGCGCCTTTATATCAACAAACAAACTCTTTTTCATCATTTCATCATACAAAAAACGAAGCGCACTTAATGCAAGATTAACAGATGCTGGTTTTTGCTTTTTTTCAACCATTAGATAAGCCATGTATTTTTTGATATCATCAGTGATTATATCATCTGGCTGCTTTTCAATAAAATCAAGAAACTTCTGGTTATGAAAAAGGTATGATCTTACAGTTCTTTCGCTGAAGCCCCTTATCTGAAGTTCGGTCTTTAACTTTGATATCATTTAACACCCCTTTCAATGGCATATTCTACCCAAAAACCCTAGGTTTTTTGTTAAAATAATGCCTCCAAGCAGTTTATATAGTAAAAAATGCGTATAATGTACCTTATACGCACCTTTATATAAATCTTTCTAGAAACAGTACAATTTCAATAATTAAACAAATAACAAGAAATTAATAGGAAAACTTATAGTTTTTTATTATAAGTATCTAAAAGGTCTTTAACCTGATCTGTTATTTTAATACTTGGTCTATCAGGATATTTATCTTTGCTTCTTACATATACATCAATACCTTCTTGTTTGGATCTATCAGTTAAATATATTAAAGATAAAATAAATCTAAGTTGTTTAGCGCTTTCGTCATCTAAGTGCGGTGTTATAAACATTAAGTCGAGATCTGAGTCAGCTTTATTAATTCTAGCTCCACTTCCAACTACATAAGCTTCATTTATTTTGTAATTTTTTGAGTTATTGTCAGTTATCTTTGCTTGCCGTTTAGATATATCAACATAAGCAGCGAGAACATTTTCTAGCCCAGTTCTAACCCTATTAGTTATTCTATTGTTTTTTCCAAAAATAGGTATCATATATTCGTAAATTTTTGGAGCTTCGTAATATAGTTTCATTTTAACATATTATTTTGTTTTCTATATTAAGTCAATAGATTTATTAGTATATAAACTTTTCTATTATGTCATTACTACTTAGTAACTTATAGTTCAATGATTTTACTATCAAATAACATAATTTTTAATTGCGTTGTTTAATCATAAAGTATAATAAAACTTATAGTTTTTGATTAAAAGTTTTAGTTGTTAAATTAAATAAAAAATTTAATCTTTAATTAAAACTTTTAGTTGTATTAGTATACTACAAAATATCTTTTAGATAATAATTTTATTAAAAGATATTATTTAATATAATCTTTCTAATTTATATTTTATAAAATATAATTAAATTTTAAAAAACCAAAAAATAAAACAAAAAGTGAGAGTTAGAATAAATGCTCAAAAGTTAAATAATTCTAAAAATTTTTAAAAACAAGTATAAAGAAAAATAGGGCATAAAAAGAGTTGAAAAATTAGATAAAAGAGATAAAATCATATCAGAACCAAAAGAAATATCAAAAAAGCTCTATAAAAAACAAAAAAGTGAGAATTGGGATTCACAAACTAATTCTTGAGCTCACTCCAGTACCATTTATTGTATAAAAAAGCCTGATTTTTGTTCTATGATAATCAATCTCAACCATCCTATCGTCTGGTACATATGAATTATACTTAGATTTATCATCTATAGTATTATTGGTTTTAGTTACATTAACTTTAGCACCAAGCTTATCTTTAATGTTATCTAGTGATAAAAAATAACCTGTTTTATTAACTCTCTCTAATAAAAGATCAATAATTTCATATTCCTTATGATGATCTTGTTCTGCTGCTTTATTTATAGCAAAAACATCTACACGAGGATCTTCTTTTAAAATCTTGACTACTTCTTCCAAGGGCTTGACATCTTCTGGTTTTAGATTTTTGTAAAAATCTTCAGTATTCAAAGTTTTAGTATCCAAAGTTTCAGTACTCATATTTACATACTCTCCATTAGTTATAATAGTAATACTCAAGATATATATAAATCTTTTGTTTTGTTACTACTCAAGAATTAATATTTAGTAACAATATGATTATTGACTTATTAAATTAATAAAACAATAAAATAAAGAAATAAAAAAGTTTAACCAACATAACTCAATGCTTTTTTATCCCTGTTTATAATTGTCTGTTTGCTCTGCTGGAGTATTTCCTTTAGCTTGCTTTCAAACTGTTTTGCTGTTTCTAGCAAAGGCTTATAATCTACTTTCAGGTTAAGGTATTTATCCAAAACTTTAATTACCTCGGCAGCTGCTTTGCTGTCCGGAAGAGTAGTATGTGTTTCAGCAAATATGCATGACATAGGTATTTTGTCTACTTTCAACAATAAAGCTGAACTAACTCCCATTATTATGCCTTCTTTAAGCTGATTTAATTTAATATTCCTAAAAATTTTATCTTTTTTCTTGTCATTTGTGTAATAAAAAGTCTTTGGATTTCCCATAATCTCACTAGAGTTGACACTTTCCAAACTCACTATTTCTTTTGCATTCAGCTCTTTTGCTATGGCAATTATTATATCAGATATCTTCCATTCAGAACCAGGTGCTGCAGTCATCGAGTGTATTATAACAAGATTATATTTTTTATTATATGATATAGATAAAGGCTCTATAATCTTACCTCTATGTATTGCCACCATTGCTGGCTCATCCTCAAGCAAGACCTTTCCTATAAGCTCTGTATTAAGATGATCTATCAAGAATTCACACGCTATTGTTCCAACAAGTCCAAAGCCAGGGAAACCCTCTATAATCACGGGTCTTTTTGGCTTTTTTGTAAGTTTAATATTCATTATAACACCTCTTAGCAAAATACTCTTTTTATTTCTTTATATAATCTTTGATTAGAACAATATAGCTATGCCTAATAATAGTTATCACCAAAATCACAGCTATTCTATGTAAGTTATAAGCCCGCAATCATTGCAGATTAATTCCTTTGTTTTTTTATTATATGTTACCTTTGCACTACCACATTCAGGGCATTTTTTTGGAATTGTCTTAACCATAAATTAGAATAATAACATCTAGTTTAAAAAATTTTCTAAAAAATTATTTCTTTAAGATGATTTTAAGAATATCTTCTTTGCCCTTCCAGTTAAGAACCTCTTTTAAGACATCACTAATTGTCTCAACAGGAATTATCCTAATTTTGGATACCATTTCAGGATCAATTATTATATCTTTTAAATTAGCCTTTGGCACAATTACATTTTTTATGCCAGCTTCAATAGCTGCCTCTACTTTTGAGCTTACCCCCCCAACTGGAAGGACATCCCCCCTTACTGAAAGTGAGCCAGTCATTGCAAAGTTTTGTTTTACAGGAATATCCTTAAATGCAGAGATTATTGATGTTGCAACAGCTATGCTTGCTGAATCGCCCTCAACACCCTCATAGGTCTGCATGAACTGCACATAAAGGTCATATTTTTCCTTTATGTCTTCTCCAAAATACTTTTTGATTATAGCTGAAACATTTTTTATTGATTCCTTTGCTATCTTTCCAAGCTGTCCAGTTGCAATTATTTCTGTTTCCTTGCCACCAGGTGTTACCTGTGATTCTATTGGGAGTATAATACCTGAATATGCTTCAGAGCCACCTATGACTGCAAGACCATTAACCCTGCCAATCTTATTTCCTGTTGTAACAATAACCTCATACTCTTTTTTCTGCTCAATATATTTGTCAGCTATCTGCTGCTCAAGAGTGCGTGCTATCTTTTTTGCATTCATTATGTGCTTTTTCATAACAAATTCTGCATTTTGTTCTTTTGCAATATCTCCTGCTGCTCTTATTAAGCCGCCAAGCTCTCTCAATCTTAGGGTTAGATGACCTTTCCTGTTAGCCATCTTTCTTGCTTCCTCTATAATAACATCAACAGCTTCTTTGCTGAAGTGAGGTATTTTTTTGTCCTTTATAATTTCTTGGGCAACAAAAATAGCTATCTTATCCCTGTTTTCAGGAGTATCTTTCATTGTTTCTTTCATATAAATCTCATATCCATAACCTCTTATCCTTGACCTTAAGGCAGGATGCATATGCTTGACTGTTTCAAGATTGCCAGCAGCAACTAAAATAAAGTTGCATGGAACTGCTTCTGTCCTTACCATGGCACCAGCGCTTCTCTCACTTTGGCCTGTTATTGCATATTTGCCTTCCTGCAATGAGGTTAATAATTCCTGCTGTGTTGCTGGCTGCAATGTTGCAATTTCATCAACAAAGAGAACACCCATGTTTGCCTTGTGAATCATTCCTGCGATAACCCTTTCATGGGCAGGTGTTCCTAGTCCGCCTGACTGGAATGGATCATGCAGAACATCTCCCAATAAAGCGCCTGCATGAGCACCTGTTGCATCTAGAAATTGTGCCTGCTTTTTATTAAAATTATCAACTATAACCTTTGGCACACTCACTTTTGGATTCATTTTTTTGCCAAGGTTCATAAATATAATAAAGGATGCAAGGAACAGCATGCCTCCTAAGAAAAAGGCTGCAAACATTATATCTGATTTATATTGCGCTCTTATCCACCAGGGTGCAAACATTGAGATAATAACAAGAATAAAGATTATAATATTCTGGTTCTTAAAAAGGTTTGTGCCCTCAATTCTTGATTTCATCACAAGCTCACGGCCTTTGCCAGCAGGCATTACCCTTATCAACGGCTGGTTCTCATCATTCAAATTAGGAAATGAAACAACATCAACAAGTTTTTCCTTTGGCAATAGCTCTGCAAGAGCCATGCCAAGCATTGATTTTCCTGTTCCTGGCTCTCCTATTAACAGAACATGCCTTCTCTGATTAGCAGCTTTTTTTATAACATTAACAGCTTCCTCCTGGCCAATAACCTGGCCTATTATCTTGTCAGAAATCTGTATTTCTTTTGTAGTTTTAAAGCTCACTTCTTTTACCATGTTTATCCAGAATATTAGCATGATATAAAAAGGTTTTCAATTAAAAAAGAAAATTTTATAAACATCAGAATATAATTGCTAAAAGAAAGGTGATTAAATGAAGGTTACGTTAGGGAAAAAAGTTTTATTTGAAAAAAAGAAACCAGCACCAGTACAAGGGCATAATCCCTTTGGAGCAAATCCTGGTTTTCCAAGGCCTACCCAGTCATTCCAAAAGAGCATTGGACCTGGCACAAAACCCAATTATCCCAGCCAGGGATCTGCGTTTAAGCCCGGGGAATTAACCTATCCAAGAGTTAGTGGAGCTAAAAAAGAGAAGCCAAAGGATATTGCCAAAATCATAGCTAATCTTCCAAAAGATGAGCTTTATGCATGGGTTTCAATGATAGTCGGGTTAATCTTTATTTTTATTGCTGTAATTATCTGGTAAGCTCTTCTTCAAGCTGTTTTTTAAAACTTTTATAACAACCTGGAGGAAATCCATTATTAATAATTGGAATCTCAGGAAGGTCTTTTGGTGGTAGGCCATAGTGAGAACATATATAGGTAATTACTTCATCAATTTTAGTTGAACTGATTTGTTTATCACTTTTATTCAGAAGAAATATTCTTTGAAAAATATCTTGTTTATTTCTATAGTGTTCTATGTCTATACCATAAATATCTCCATTGTTGAGCAAAACAATTTTAAGTTCATACTTAGTTCTATCATTAGATTCTTCTAATAACAAATCATAATTTAATTTTTCAGTATTTGTTTTGTTAGTTTTTAAAACATCAAATCCTTTTTTAAACTGTTCAATATATTCCTTAAAAATTAATTCATCAAGTTCTTTCTTATTATTTAAATATTCTAAAAGAGCGCCTGTTTTTGACTTAGTATCTTCAACTTTGCCTTTTGTGTGTAGTTTAATATATATGACTCTTCCAGATTCATCTATAATATCATAACGACATGGTTCATCACTGTTTTTTTCAATAGTTATTTTATTAATATCTCTCTCTTGTAATTCAAAAAAAGGGTATATTATTGATTCAAGTAATATTTTTGGTGTTACTCCCCTGTCTCTCCATTTAAGTGTTGAATTTTCTCCATTGTCTTTAAAAGTTGCATATATTCTAGGACAGATATATAATCCACTTAATTTTTCAATTGGATTCATTGTTGGTTCAGTAGGTAGTTCTTTTGATACTATAAAATCTAAGTTAATTTTCTTAAGTTGGGATTTATTTTCATCATACTCTAAACTATATTTTTTAAATATTTTCTCAGGCACATTTTTTTTATACCTTTCTCCTTCTTCCCACTTTCTTCTAAGATATTTAAGAGATTTCTCTTTAGTAGGAATATTGGATTTTTTTCTTTTAGGGGTCATTTTAGTTATTTTATTAATTTAGTTATCTATTAGTAGTAATTAGTATATAAAACTTTGTTTTTACATCTTTTCAGGAGCTTCTATTCCAAGAAGATTAAGGCCATTCTTCAGAACCTGCCTTACACTATTTATTAAAAGAATCCTTGCATTTCTCAGTTCTTCTCTTTCCTTTAGAATCTGGTGAATATGATAAAACTCATTAAAGCTCTGCGATAAGTCAATCAGATAACGGGCTATTAATGATGGCTTATATGAAGATGCTGCATCTTCAACAACATCTGGAAATTTTCCAAGAAGCTTAATTAATTCAGTTTCCTCTTTTTCTTTTAATGCAGATAAATCTGCTTTATCAATAAAACTTTTGTCAATCCTCTTTTCAAACTTTCTCAAAATGCTGCAAATGCGGGCATGTGCATACTGGACATAAGGTCCTGTTTCACCCTCAAAGTCCAATGCTTTGTTTATGTCAAAAACAATTGTCTTGTTATTATCCTGATTAAGCATGCTGAATTTCATGGCAGCCAATGCAACCTGTTTTGTGGCTTTTTCCTTGTCTTCTTTAATCCACTGCTTGTGCCTTTTTTCAACTTCACTGGATGCTTTCTCAAAAATCTTTTTTGACAACTCAAAATAAAGCACTATATTTCCAAGCCTTGATGACATCTTGCCCTCTTTTAGCATTACAAGCTCGTATGAGAGATGGTAGCATTTTTTTGCCTGCTTAAATCCAATAATTTCAAGTGTTTTGAATAGTTGTCTTAAATAAAACCTTTGCTCTGAGCCAATAACATAAATAGATTTGTCTATTTTATAATCATCAAACTTTTTTTTGGATAATGCTAAATCTTTTGTTGAATATAATGATGTGCCATCGCTTTTCAAGAGCAAAAAAACCTTCAGTCCATATTTTTCAAGATTGATAATTATTGCTTCATCGCTTTTTTCTGCAATCCCTTTCTTAAGCATATCGAGCACAATTTTCTTTCCGGGCTTTTCAACCTGGCTTTCAAAAAAGAAAACATCAAACTTTATTCCTAGCTCATTGTATATCCCATAAAAATCCTGCATGCTCCATTCTTTTGTTTTTTTCCATAATTCAGTTAATTCCTTATCTCCATTTTCAAGTTTTATCTGCATTTCCTGAATCTCTTTTTTATATTCTTCGTGTTCTGCAACTTTTTTGCTTGCTTCTGTGTATATGGAACCGAGCCACTCCCCTTTGTTTGTTTTTGGCTCCTTGTTTTTATGAAATTTCAAGTAACACCAGATGCACTTAGCAATATGTGCCCCAATATCACCGATGTAGTTTGCAGAAACAACATTATACCCATTGAACCTCATAACTCTAACCAAAGAATCACCAAGAGCAGCATTTCTCAGGTGGCCTATATGAAACCCTTTGTGGGTGTTTGGCTGCGAGAATTCTATCATAATCCTTTCCTTTTTTTTCTGGCCTTTTCCATAACCATCTTTATTATTATGAATATTGTTTAATATTAAGTCTGCCAGAATGTTTTTGTTTACAAAGAAATTAACATAAGGGCCTGTGCTTTTTATCTCTTTTATGTATCTATTTGGCTTAAGTTTTGATGCTAAATCCTTTGCAATCTCCATAGGGTTTTTCTTTAGCTGTTTTGCGAGGCCAAAGCATGGAAAAGCATAATCACCTAACTTAGAATCTGGAGGAGTTTCAAGCTCTATTGAACCCTTTACCTCTTTTTTCAATAGTTGGATAATTGCTTCCTTAAATACCTGCATAAGAAAGATATTTTTCTTTTTATTTATTAATGTTTTGTATTATTGATTTTTAAATATATTTTTTGTATATTTATAGGATAAATACATCGCAAGATTATATGTGATTATTATTATGATGATTGTTATTATGATTAATTTTGTTATTATACATATCTTTATCAGCAATATTAAGAGTAAATTCAATAGAATCTTTGCTTAAATGGCTCCTTAATGCACATCCTACTGAAACAGACACCTTATAGTTTATGTCTCGGTTATTGTACTTATTATACAAATCTATTTTCTTTTCCAGTCGTTTCATTATTTTTTGTTTTGTAAAATCAGTTGCATTTGGACTTACAACCAGAAATTCATCGCCACCAGTTCTTATAACATAATCAATGCCCTTAAGTGATGAACTCAAAAGATGAGCAAAATCCTTTAATATTTTATCACCTTTAATATGCCCAAATTTATCATTTAAATATTTAAATAATTCGGTTTTGGCGATTCCCCATCTTTAGCGAGATGCTTCAGCTTGGGGTGAAGCCAAAAGGCACCGAAGGTGCCATAAAAAGCGAAG